>WNGN01005274.1_pt1 | contig 13333 bp, 11 predicted proteins | sample 5400561 | NCBI WGS metagenome assembly WNGN01 (sample SAMN13153379, study PRJNA577476) | soil metagenome | isolation source: 115 cm soil or saprolite under Garry oak tree replicate 2 | place: USA:California | collected 2016-06-15
GACGAGACCGGCGCCGGTCTGTACGAACTCGCGGCGAGTGATGCGCGCATGGGAACTCATGTCGGACATCCCTCCCCTTCAAGACCGTGGGGAGTGGGAGTGGTACCGAGCGGTGCGCACCGAATCTGCGGCTTACGCCGTCAGGTACCACTCCCCACTCCCCACGCAGTTACGTGGCTTTTCCGATCGGCAGCTTCCTCACCCGTTTCCCGGTGAGCGCGAAGATCGCGTTGCACACGGCTGGCGCGATCGGTGGGGTGCCCGGCTCGCCCACGCCGCCCTGCGCGTCGCTGCTGGGAACGATGTGCACCTCGATCTGCGGCATCTCGGCCAGCCGCAGCATGCGATAGTCGTGGAAGTTGCTCTGCTGCACCCGGCCCTTGTCGATCGTGATCTCGCCCCACAGCGCGGCCGTGAGTCCGTACACGATGCCGCTCTGCATCTGGGCTTCGACGATGTCCGGGTTCACGACCGGGCCGCAGTCCACGGCGCATACGACGCGGTGCACGCGCACCGCGCCGTCCGACGCGACCGAGACCTCGGCGACTTCGGCGACATACGTCTCGAACGACTTGTACACGGCGATGCCGCGCGCTCGACCGGCAGCAGGCGCCGTGCCCCAGCCCGCCTTGCTCGCCGCCAGGTTCAACACGCCGAGGTGGCGCGGCGCCTTGGTGAGCAGGTCGCGCCGATACTCGTAGGGGTCCCGCTTTGCCGCGTGCGCCACCTCGTCGATGAAGCACTCCACGGCGAAGGCGTTGTAGGAGTTGTTCACCGAGCGCCAGAATCCCACCGGGATTCCCGTATCCGTGAGAAGGTAGTCCACGTGGACGTTGGGAATCGTGTAGGGCATGCCCACGCCGCCTTCGACCGCCTCCCCGTCCAGCCCGTTCTTGATGGTCTGCGGGAACACCCGCGCGAAGATCGATGGCGCCACGATGCGGTGGGTCCAGGCCACCGGCTGGCCGGTCGCGTCGAGGCCGGCGCGGAAGCGGTGGTAGCACGCGGGCCGGTACTGCGCCTGTCGGATGTCGTCTTCGCGCGACCAGATGACCTTGACCGGGGCGCCGACGGCCTTGGAGGTCTCGAGCGACTCCCGGATGAAGTCCAGCTCGAAGCGCCGGCCGAACCCGCCACCCAGGTACGTCGTGTGGACTTGCACCTTCTCCGGGGCGACCCCACTGATCCCGGCGCCGAGCTGCTGGCAGCCGGTCTGGAACTGGGTGGGCGCCCAGATGTCCACCCCGTCCGGGCGGACGTGCGCCGTGCAGTTCATCGGCTCCATCGTGGCGTGGGCGAGGAAGGGCGCTTCGTACACGGCGTCGAGCTTGGACCCGGCACTCGCGAGCGCCGCCTCGGCTTCGCCGTCGTGCCGCGCCACCGCGCCCGGCTGCTCGGCACGCTGCGCGAACAGCTGCGCGATGCTCGCGCTCGAAACGCTCGCGTTCGGTCCTTCGTCCCACGAGACCTCGAGCGCGTCGCGTCCCTTCTTCGCCGGCCAGTAGCCGTCAGCCACGACCGCGACGCCGGTCGAGATCTGGACGACCTGCCGCACGCCCGGCACGGCCTTCGCCTTCGTCGCGTCGAAGCCCGTCACCTTGCCGCCGAACACGGGGCAGCGCGCGATGACGGCCACGAGCATCCCGGGCATCCTGACGTCGATCCCGAACTGGGCACTCCCGTCGACCTTAGGAGGTGTGTCGAGGCGCCGCACGCGCGTGCCGAGGATCTTCCAGTCCTTGGAGTCCTTGAGCGGCACTTCGGCAGGGGCGGGGAGCACCGCCGCCTTGGCGGCGAGCTTTCCATAGGTGAGGCGCCGCTTGCTCGGCGTGTGGATCACCGCGCCCTTTTCCGCGCGGCACTCCGCCTTGTCGACGTTCCACGTCTGCGCGGCTGCCGCGACGAGCAGCTCCCGCGCCGCCGCCCCGGCCTTGCGGAGCGGCGTGAACGCGGCGCGCACGCTCGTGCTGCCCCCCGTGCCCTGCATACCGAACATGGGATTCGTGTACGCCTTGTCGGCGGGCGCGAACTCGATCTTGATCTTGGACCAGTCCGCCTCGAGCTCCTCGGCGAGGAGCATCGGGAGCGACGTCGCCACCCCCTGGCCCATCTCCGAGCGATCGACCATGACGAGCACGCTGTCGTCGGTGCCGATGCGCAGCCACGCGTTGGGGGCGAACGGGCCGGTCGCGGCCGTCACACGCCCCCGCCCGGGCGGCAGGTAGAACCCGATGACGAGACCCGCGCCGACGACGGACGCGGTCTGGAGGAACTCACGGCGGGTGACCTGGGTGTGGGCGCCCATATCACGCCTCCTGCGCCGCGCGATGGACGGCGGCGCGGATCCGCTGGTAGGTGCCGCAGCGGCAGATGTTCGTCATGGCGGCGTCGATGTCGGCGTCGCTGGGGCTGCGGTTCTTGGCGAGCAGCGCCGCGGCGGCCATGATCTGCCCGGACTGGCAGTAGCCGCACTGCGGCACGTCCTCGGCGATCCAGGCTCGTTGCACGGCGTGGCTCCGGCTTGACGACAGCCCTTCGATCGTGGTCACGCGCTTCCCGGCCGCGGCCGCGACCGGCATCACGCAGGAGCGCACCGCAGTGCCGTCGAGATGCACGGTGCAGGCGCCGCACTGGGCGATGCCGCATCCGAACTTCGTGCCGGTGAGACCGAGGTTGTCGCGCAGCACCCACAGGAGCGGCGTGTCTGGCGCGACGTCCACGGACTGGCGTTTGCCGTTGACGGTGAAGACGATCGGGGGCATGACGCACTCCGGGCGGAGGGTGTCGAGAAAGCTGGTGTTACGACGGGGAAGGGGGAAGGGGGAAGGGGGAAGGGTTGGGCGACGTTACAAATCGGTCACGACCCGCCCATGAGCGGGCTCCGCTCGGCGTCGATGCGACCGGGGAGTTCGCTCGCGCGCGTGCCGGGCTTTCCCTCGGCGACGTTGTTGAACCCGCGGCGCGTGATGTAGGCGAGGTCGATGTCGTCGTGCTTCGCGAACTCGCGCAGGATGTCCTCCCAGATCTCCTGCTCGGTGACACGACGCTGGCGCGGCTCGCACAGGTAGCGCAGCGTGAGCAGCACGCCGCTGTCGTGCCCGCTCGTGTACACGGTCGGGGTGAGATTCGTGTAGAAGATCATGAACTTCCGCGTCGTCTCCCGCACGCTGTGCTCGGCGGCTCGCGCGATCTCCTCGGAGTCCCGCCGCACGATCTCGAGCAGCAGCTGCTTCGCCTTCTCCCAGTCGCTCTCGAAGGAGACGAGCACCGGAATCTCGTTCCAGATGTACTGGAACCCCTCGCTGTAATTCGCGATCACCTCGGTCAGCACCTTGCCGTTCGGGATGTGGATGATCCGGCCCGTGCTCTGGTCCGCCTGCACCCAGTTACCGATCTCGTTGAGGGTGAACTGGAACAGCCGCACGTCGATCACGTCGCCCGCGTGCTGGCCGATCTGGATGCGGTCGCCCAGCGCGAACGGGCGCCGCCAGATGATGAACACCCAACCCGCGAGGTTGACGAGGATGTCCTTCAGCGCGATGGCGATGCCCGCGGAGACGAGCCCCAGGAATGTGGCGATCGACTGGAAGCCTGCGAACCAGATCCGGCCCACGATGAGCAGGGCGATCGGCGTGGTGATGTACGCGGTGGCCTTCTGCCAGCGGTAGCGCAACCGGCCGTCGTGGGTGCGGCGCCACACGATCGCGAGCGTGATGCGCTGCACCAGCCACAGCGCCACCAGCACGAGGAGAGTCGCCTCGAGCTTGGTCGCCGTCGCGGCGCTCAAGCCGATGCTGCGTTGCAGCCAGTCGCCGAATTGCGTCATCGCCAGATCAAGATACGAAGGGCTACCTTTTCTTCCAACCATGACCACCTACGCCCGCCGCCTCGGCCTGTTTTCCGGCACCATGGCGGTGGTCGGCGGCATCATCGGAGGCGGCATCTTCCGGACCCCGGCGGTGGTGGCGGAGCGCGTCGGTTCCGCGGGGCTCGCGCTCGGCGCCTGGCTGCTGGGCGGCGTGGTCGCCCTGATCGGGGCCTTCTGCTACGGCGAGCTGGGCCAGCGCCGCCCGCGGGCGGGCGGCGGCTACGTCTACCTGCGGGAGACGTGGGGACCACTGCCCGCGTTCCTGTACGGCTGGACCCTGCTCCTCGTCATCGCCACGGGCGCGATCGCCGCCGTCGCCGTGACGTTCGCGAACTACGCCCTGGCGCTTGCCGGCCTGCCGGAGCGGCTCACGGTGCCCGTGGCCGTGGGCGCGATCGTCCTCGTTTCCGGGATCAACTACGTCGGTGTCCGGCCCGCCGCCGTCACCCAGAACATCTTCACGATTCTCAAGCTCGCCGCGCTCGCCGCGCTGATCGGCGCAGCGTTCTTCGCGGTAACCTCTACCGCCCTCTACCGTCCTCTACCGCCCTCTACCGCCCCCGTGGGGTTGTGGGGGGTGGTGGTCAGTGTCGGCGCCGCTCTCGTCCCCATCCTGTTCACGTACGGGGGGTGGCAGCAGACCAACTTCATCGCCGAGGAGATCCTCGACGCCGAGCGCAATCTGCCGCGCGCCCTCGTGACGGGCGTCGCGGGGGTGGTGGTCGTGTACGTGCTTGCGAACGTCGCCTACCTGCGCGTGCTCGGTCCCGCGGGCCTCGCCGCGAGCACCGCCCCCGCGGCCGACGTGATGCGCGCGCTGCTCGGCCCCGCGGGCGGCACGCTGATCGCCGCGGGGATCGCGGTCTCGACGTTCGGGTTCCTGAACCTCGTGATCCTGGTGACGCCGCGGGTGCTGCAGGCGATGGCCGCGGACGGCGTGTTCTTCCCGCGGCTCGCGGAGCTGCACCCCGTGCACCGGACGCCCGCCGCGGCGATCCTGGTGCAGGCGGGCTGGGCAGTCCTGCTGACCGTGTCCGGCACCTTCGGCCAGCTCGTGGACTATGTCGCGTTCGGGGACTGGATCTTCTTCGGCCTGACCGTCGCGGGGCTCTTCATCTATCGAGCGCGCGACAAGGCGGGGGGCTACCCCGCGCCCGCCGGGGCATTCCGGGTGCCCGGCTATCCGTGGACGCCGGGGCTGTTCGTCCTCGCGGCGGCGTACGTGGTATTGAGCGCGATAGCTTCGAACCCGAAAAACGCGGCGATCGGCGGCGGGCTGATATTGCTGGGCGTGCCGTTTTATTACTACTGGAGAGCCGGACGGCGAGACGCTAAGACGTTGAGGGAGACGCCGAGGCGCTGAGACGCTGAGTGGATGTGTCCACTCGGCGCCTCGGCGTCTACCTCATCGTCTCACACCTACATTCCTTGCTTATCACTGTTGAAGATGTCGTACTGCACCTTCCACTCGCCGTTCACCTTCTTCCACGCCACCACGTACTTGCCCGTGTCCTCGAGGCGCCGGCTCTTGGGGGCGGCCCTGCCCTTGACTCGCTTGGCCTTGGGGAGGTCATAGCCCAGATGATAGGAGCCGGTCTCATAGGCGATGTCCGCAGAGCTGGCAATCGTGATCTTGGTGGGCTCGAAGGTGAGCACGAGGTTCGGGGCCTTGAGGAGGCCGACCCAGGCCTGGCGGACCGCCGCGCGACCGCTCGCACGAGGCGCGCCGGGGGCCAGGAAGTTGGCATCCTCCGCATAGATGTTGGCAATGGCCGCTGTGTCCTTCGCCGCCACCGCCTGTACCCACTTCTTGTCCAGGTCCCGAAGGACTCGCTCTTCCCTGGCCACGTCCGCCGGCTGCACGCAGGCGCCTACCGCGGCTGCGAGGGCCAGACTCACTTGCAACAGCCCGTCGATTGCGCGCACATGTCCTCTCAGTGGAGCGGATAGCAACGATACCGCCTGGCATCCCACCGTCAACGGTGCACATTGATGGGGCCGAGTCTCGGGAGGACAGGTGAAGGCGCTCAGCGGCATCACCCTGGCGCTCGTCGCCACGAGCGGCCTGGCGGCGCAGCAGGGGCACGAGGGTCACGGCGAGCATTTAGGCCGCGTACGCTTCCCGGTGTCGTGCGCGGCGGAGGCGCAGCGCCGATTCGAGCGTGGCGTGGCGCTGCTCCATTCCTTCTGGTACGAGAAGGCGGGCGACGCTTTCAAGGACGCGGTCACTGCGGACTCCACTTGCGCGATGGGGTACTGGGGGCAGGCGATGGCGATCCTGCACCCCTTGTGGACCGCACCCGCGCCGGCCGAGCTCGGGGCTGGCCTCGCCGTGGCGGACCGGGGCCTCGCTCTGGCGAAGACGCCCCGCGAGCGCAACTACCTCGGCGCGATCCGCAGCTATTACGCCGACTACGGGACCGTTGAGCCCAGGGCGCGGCTCGTCGCCTATTCGCAGGCGATGGAGGGCGTGCAGCGCAACAACCCCCGCGATCGTGAAGCAAAGATCCTCTACGCGCTGTCGCTCATCGCCCTCGGTCAGGCGAACGCCACAGACACGACGTTTGCGTTTCAGAAGCGCGCTGACTCGATCCTTGAGCCGCTCTTCAAGGCGGAGCCCGAGCATCCGGGGCTCGCCCACTACCTGATCCACACGAACGACGTGCCGGAGCTTGCGCATCTCGGCCTGTACGCCGCGCGCCGCTATGCCCAGATCGCTCCGGCCGTGCCGCACGCACAGCACATGCCGTCGCACATCTTCACTCGGCTGGGCCTGTGGGACGAGGACATCGTGTCGAACCTGCGCTCGGCGGAGCTGGCGCGGCAGTTCGAGGAAGAGCGCCACCTGAACGCCTTGTGGGACCAGCGGGGCCATGCGTGGGACTACCTGGTCTACGCCTACTTGCAGACGGGTCGGGACGCGGACGCGAAGCGTGTCGTGACCCGAGTGGACTGGGTGACCGCCGTGTACCCCGTCGGCTCGCTCACGAACGCCTACGCGCTTGCCGCGATCCCGGCGCGCTACGCGCTGGAACGCGGCCGCTGGGACGAGGTCGTGCGCCTCGTCGTGCGGCCGTCCCCCGAGTGGCGCGCGGCGGAGGCGATCACGCACTTCGCCCGCGCCATCGGGGCGGCGCGCGGCGGCGACACGGCGCTCGCCCGCTCTGAGGTCGCGGCGCTGGGAGAGATCGAGCAGGCGCTCGGCGCAGCCGGGGGCTCACAGGCGTACTGGGCGGGCCAGGTGAAGATCCAGCGGCTCGCCGCCGGTGCCTGGCTCGCGCGCGCGATGCGCGACGCCACCGAGGCGGTCCGCCAGGCCACGGCCGCGGCGGACATCGAGGACGTCACCCAGAAGCATCCGGTGACGCCGGGAGCCGTGCTGCCCGCGCGCGAGCTGCTCGGCGACTTGCTGCTCGACCTCAACCGGCCAGCCGATGCGGCGCGGGCCTACGAGGCGTCGCTGCGCCAGGCGCCGGGCCGGGCGCGCAGTCTCTTCGGGCTGGCGCGGGCGGCGGAGCAGGCGGGCGACATGACGACGGCGCGCGCCAGGTATCAGGAGTTCCTGACGCTGATGCACGCCGCGGACGGCGATCGACCGGAGATTCTGGTTGCGAGAAACGCTCTGGCGAGCAGGTAGCGGGACCGGCGAAGGGTGGCGGCTAGCTAACACCCACAAGCCGCTACCCATCTGCCCGTCTACCCGTCTAAGCCAAGTACTCCTCCCGGTACATCCTGATCAGCTCGAAGAAGTAACTGAGCGCGAGCGGTCCGATCAGCAGTCCCAGGATCCCGAAGTAGGGCACGCCGGCGAGCGCCCCGATGAGCGTGACGAGCGGGTGGATGTTGGCCCAGCGGCGGAACACCATCGGCCGGATCACGTAGTCCACGTTCCCGACCACGATTGCACCCCACACCGCGAGGCCGATCGCGGCGCCGTAGCGGTGGTCGAAGTACAGCGCCAGGGCGGCCGGTGCCCACACGAGGCCGCTCCCCACGACCGGAAGGATCGCAAACACCATCGTGACGACGCCCCAGAAGAGGGCGTTGGGGATGCCCGCGAGCGCAAAGCCGAGGCCGACGAGCGTCCCCTGGATCGCGGCGGTGAGGCCCGTGCCGATGATGGTCGAGGTCGTGACGTCGCGGAACCGCTGGCGCAGCTTCTCTGCGTTCTTGCCGGAAAACGGGATGTAGGGCCGGACGGCGGCCCACGTCTCTCCCGGCCGCAGCAGCAGGTAGAACAGGCCGAACAAGGAGATCGTGAGATTGAGGGTGACGCGCGCCGCGGTGCCGATCAGCCCGAACGCCGAGGAGCCGATCCACGAGACGATCTGCGCGCCCAGCTCGGCGAGGCGGGGGCCGAGGTCGGTCTCGCCGATCTTCAGTTGGGCGAGGCGGCCGAGGATCGGGCTCTGGATCACGCCGCCCGCGATCTGTTGGGCCTGGTTCACGACGAGGCCGGCGAAAGACACGCCCGGTACGACGATGAGGAACAGCGCGAGCACGACGACGAGGCTCGCGGCGAGCCGCGGGCTCGCCCGTTTGGCGAGCCAGTCGTGGGCGGGGGCGAAGACGGCATAGAGCACCGGGATGCCGATCAGTCCCGTGGCGTAGGGGGTGAGCGCGATCAGGAGCGCGACGCCCAGGACGAGGACGAGGATCGCGGCGCGCTGGTGATTCGTGTCGATGAACGGCATGCGGGAGTGTAGGGAGGGCGGGGCTACCCCGCTAGGGCGCAGGTCCGTTGAGTCATGCGGGGTCCGGGGCTATCTTCCGGGCCTTGCCGGATTGTGAGGCGTAAGGAGAAGGGGCGGGGTTGGGTGGGGAAGCTTATCCTGACGCGTCTGGGCATCTCGGCGTCTGGGCGTCTAGTAGTTCGGGACGTAGCGCAGCTTGGTAGCGCACCTGAATGGGGTTCAGGGGGTCGCGGGTTCAAATCCCGCCGTCCCGACTTGCCATTGACGGCGAACCTGCGCGCAACGGCATTCGCGAGATTGGCCTCATCGATGATGTTGTAGCGGTCGAACATCGATCGCGTTTTCCAACCAGCCACCTTCATGATTTCGCCTTCGGCTACGCCCGCGCGACGGTTTTCGACGGGTCATAGCCAGATAGTGGGTGCGCTCTAAAGGACGACCAACTCGCCGATGTCATCAAGTGCCCCGAGTTCGACGAACACCGGATTGATCTTCGCTTGCGGCGCGTCGGGGAGCCAATACACTCGGTATTCCCACTGATATGTATACCTAAAATGCTTGACTAGAGGGATGTGAAGAGCGCCATTCCTCGTCGCCAGAGGATCGAGGTACTCCACCGGTCCACCTCCGGAACGCCATCCAGGCAGCCCAGCCTTAGCGGCGTTGACCAAGCGAGTGAGGAACTCGCGGGGGCTACGCAGCACTAGGCACGCGTCCGCCTCGAAATCTCCGAACAGTCTATGATCGGCGGCGGTGCTGAGGCAGAACACATAATAGTTCGTTGAGAGCGTGTGCCTCACCCGGAGAGGGCTCGCTGGCCGCACGGGAATCGGCCGGCCGCCCGTCGGGTCAAGAACTTCCAAGGTGAACATGGCCGGTGGAGTAATGGTCTCGAACGAGAGCTCATCGTCCCTCACTGCGGCATTGAGCGACGGATCGTTGTAACTGGACGCTGGCGTAAGTCGGAGGGCACCTCGCTCAAGCGCCGGCAGCAAATGCTCCCTCTTCCCAAACTTGAGGAGTATCCCTCCTGGCTTGAGGTCCAGCCTGCTGAGTGCCTTGTAGCCGGGGGGAACCGCAGGAAAAGTGGTCTTCGGCAGCTGTAGCGTTGCCGAGATCTCCTTCGCGAAGCCAGCCGGGTAAGGACCGAACCTCAGAGCGAACGCCTCCAGAACGTGAGTCCAGAGCTGAAGCCACCGCTCGCCCTCGCCAGCGGCGTCCTTCAGCCCAATTCTCCCTTCCGGGGTGAGCGCGAGCAGGTTGGTCATGATGTCGGCTGCTCGCCGGTCTAGTTCGCCTTTGGAAAGGTGCTCCAGGTACCGTCGAGAGCGATACTCTCGACGCCACGCTTCGCTCCGTGAGAGTTCTGCCATCGCCCCTCTTCTAACATCGGAGTCTGGACAGAGACAGCGTTCTGGGCATCACACGAGGGTGTTGCTTAACGGGATGAGCCTAAGATGCGGCGCTCTAAAAGAACAGAAGTCATTCCCTAGTTTAACGTGCGTCGGTTAGGCGGCATGCCACTCATCTAGTAAGGAAACCCGAGTCCTGCCCTGATCTAACCAGCGTCCCAAGCGCGTCGAGGTAACTGGCGCAAAGCGTTGGGACATCCTCCTCGCCGGCCCACTTGTCGAACTGGTAGGTGAAGGCGAGCTGAGCATCCGGCAGGAGGTCATCAAGTTGCTCGATCGAGGGCTCCGGGGAGCTAGTGACCTCGACTAGGTTCCCCGACGCATCGAACTTCTCGACCGCGACTCGTTCATTGAAGCGGCCAATGTCTGTAACATAGACATCGACGTGGCCGCTCGGTTCTATGGGCCGATGGTGGATGTTTGTATCGCGCTCCGTGGCGAGGAACTTGACGACTGGGTGCGCCTTCAGGAACGCGTCGTACCACAGACGCCCTCTCCGTCTTCCCGACGCCTCGTTGAGGGCGTACTGAGCGACTGAGCGTCCTGCGGAAAGGCAAGCGCTCAGATTGAACTTGAAGTGTTCAGGCTCGCTGAGTTCAGCTCGCATGCGTTCGAGGAAGTACGCTGCTTCCCTCAACTTCGCTTCTTCATTCATTCGCGGGCATGCCGTTTAGCGGATCGTGCCTAAGCTGCGGCGCGCTGACAAAGGATTTATTCCACACTAGAGGTCCGTCGGACTCTCACAATCGAGTTCCTTCCTAGCTGAATCTAACAATCCCAGCTGACTCAGCGCGGTTTCAACCGCTTCCGTGGCCTCTGACACTGAGCAACAAAAGACTTCTCCAAATGGAGCTTCTTTGTCTAGACGCTCTGCTAGGATTTCATGTGACAGCAATTCAACCTGCTCAGCACACTCCGTGTAGAAAGCGGTGCTTAGTTGCCATACTCCTAGTGTCCGTTCGTATTGCCGATACGATCCCATACGCTTTGCAAGAGTCCTAATCCTTCTAGTGACTGATCCCTTTTTGCTACCGGAAAGTTCGCTGAGGAGATTTGTCATATCCTGTAGATGAGACTCAGCGAGTGCCATATCTCTCTCTAGGGGTAACGCGTTTCCCCCCGGACAACCTCGAACACTTCCACCATGTTGAGGAACATGTCCCCCGATGTTGACTAAGCGTCCTCCACAAACCTGGCACGTAACCTTTCGTCCCAGCCACATGTCATTAACATGACCAAGCCGATCGACAACATTGTTAATGGTCATGCCAACTTTCACACGCTGCGCTTTGGCATTCTCAAAAATGTATACAGCCCCGTGGAGATACCGAAATTCGATCATTCAAAGTTTACCTAACGCGACGCCCTTGAACCGCGGGCGCGACACACGCCGGCGGCGCGGCAGCGGGGTGGGGTTCCGATCATGAGCAGGCGCACAAACGGAATGTATTCCCTACTTGGGTGTCGCGCCCGGCAGCTGCAAGCGCCAGTTAGGTGGCAAGAAGGTTCCTGACATACTTGCACGCCGGATAATTCGAGCACCCCAGGAAGCGAGATCCTGACATCGGTCCCTTTTTCGCAACGCGTGCGACCAGCACGCCGCTGCACTTAGGGCATGGGGTGGTACTCCGGTACTTCCTCCTCAGTGACGCGGCGTGGTCGAAGGCCGCGAAGAACCCCGTCTTCCTACTGTGTTCCAGGACGTAGAGTACCCTGTCGACCTCTGCGTCTTCCAGCAGGATTTCTCTTTTTCGGCCGACCCAAGATGCGCAGCTGTGTAGAAACACGTTGTGCGGGATGGGCGTTTTGAACTGAAAGCTGCCGCGGAAGACTACCGCCGCATGCATCTTCGACGCGTCAATGCCTAGCAGTTCCTCCAGAGCCTTCACATGGCCGTAGTTCTGATGAAGCGGATTTTGAAAAGTGTACTTGTTCTTGAAATGCGCGGCGGTCCAGTTTCGCTTGGATTCTTCGCCAAAGATCCAACCTGATCGATCCTTGTTTTCGATGACGAACAATCCAAAGGGAGACACGATCAGGTGGTCGATTTCACACGAGCCGCGTGATGTCGGGAGGATGATCTTCCGGAAATGATGGTAGTGCGGCGCGGAGGCGGCGCCCCATCCCGACAGCACCAGACGTAACCAACGAAGGAACTCACGAATCGCAGAAGCCCTTCGGCTTGCCACCTAACGGATCGCGCTTAAGCTGCGGCGCGCTGAAGAAAGAGTCGTCATTCAATATCCTACGCGCGCCGCCAGCTTCAAGCGCTCGTTAGGCAGCCCATTCACAGATTTGGCCATTCCGAAGAGATACTCTCGGCCCTCGTCTCAATTATCCAGAGGTCGTGGCGAGCCAGAAGCTTATCTGGACAGTCATCAGCCATGGCCATCAAGAAGCCGAGCCGATGGTGTCCTTCCACCAGATGAAACGGTTTCCCCAAGGGAAGTCCATTCGGTAGCGCCAAATCTGTTGGGTTACGAACCGTGATGATGGGCTGAGGCCAGGTGCCCGCCGATGTCATCGATTGGACGAGCCAATCATCGGTTGCATACTTGGGATCCCTAAACCACCGCACCCAATGCTTGATGCTGTCATAGTCCTGCCCTTCGAATGACCTCACTTCGCGAAGAATCCGCTCGACCGTCCAACCATCCAACGTGAATCTCAGGTCCTCGAAGCCTAGCCACCCGTACTGCGAAACTACGTCATTGTAGTGACGATGAAGCCATTGTTCGGCGACCGAATCCGGAAAGTGCGGAACGAGCGTTTGCGCCCGAGGAAGATAGGATGCGAATGACTCGCATCCATGATTGCCATAGTTTGCTGGCTTGAGGTTTCGGAGCAGTTCTCTATTCAGATGCGTGTTGGGGCTGCCTAACGTGAGTTGGAAAGACCAGCCTATGCACACTACCTAGATTATCATAATCGTTGAATATGTTTGCCGTAATGTTTGCCGCTCCATGGCTTCCGATGCCTACCAATGCGGTCTGTTCATGCCCGTAAATGCCGATAAAACAACGGCCCCGCATGGGGGCCGTTGAATTCAAATCCCGCACTAAAGTACTTCCTTCGGTCGCCGTCCCGACTCAAGCAGCACAACGAGTTAGACGTTCGGCAGTCCCTCCTGGCGCGACTTCACCAATAGTCGCGCCAATAGTTTCGTCCCGGATTCCTCCCGGAAAAGAAAAGAGTGTTAAGGAGGCGTTCCTGTACTTGTATGTCATGGAACCCTCACCTCACCCGACCGGGCTCGTCGAGCTGTGGCGTGATCGCGCCGACCAGCTCGACAAGTTCGGCGACCCGAATAGCGCGCGGCTCCCCCGCCATGGATTTGACGGGGAAGCGCCACAGCTCGG
>WNGN01002090.1_pt1 | contig 13331 bp, 6 predicted proteins | sample 5400561 | NCBI WGS metagenome assembly WNGN01 (sample SAMN13153379, study PRJNA577476) | soil metagenome | isolation source: 115 cm soil or saprolite under Garry oak tree replicate 2 | place: USA:California | collected 2016-06-15
GTCGAACCCCATCGTGCCCATCTTGCGGCAGTACAGCGTGTACTCGTGCTCGGTCCCCTGGACCATCTTCCTCATGCGTCACCCGACCATCGGGTCCGCACCGGTCCGGAAGACCTCCCGCTGGCGCTTCTCGTAGACGTACATCTCCGTGATCGCGTGCTCCTTGCTCTCCTCGTCGATCGCCATGTCGAGGTCCTTCATCGTGAGGCCTTCCTTCTTCCGGTCCGTCTTCTTGAGCTGGATGACCCGCTTCACGAAGTTCTTCTTCGCGGTCGTCACGATGGCCTCGATGATGGCGCCGGAGATGATGTCCTTCCGCTTCACGGTCTTGATCGCCTCTTTCGCCTCGGCGTCGAGCTTGACCTTGACCCACTTGTTCTCTCCATAGAGTTCGTCGAGGACAAAGCGGCGGAGCGCGTCGACCGCCTCCTTGTGGCCGCCGTACGCCTCGTCGAGGCTCTCCGCGGTCGGCAAGTCCTCGTTCAGGTAGATCCGAAGGATCTCTTCCGCGGCCTTCCGGTCCGGACGCGGGATCTCGATGATTTCGTCGAAGCGACCGGGCCGCAGGAGGGCCGGGTCGACGAGGTCCGCGCGGTTCGTCGCGCCGATCACGAAGACGTCGTGCAGCTCGACGAGTCCGTCCATCTCGCTCAGGATCTGTGCGATGATGTTCTTGTGGACGCCGGAGGTGTCCATCATCCCGCGGACGGTGAACAGGGCCTCGATCTCATCGAAGAAGACGATGCTCGGCTTCTTCTCGTGCGCCTGGCGGAAGATCTCCTTGATGATGCGCTCGCTCTCCCCGACCCACTTCGAGAGGACGTCCGCGATGCTGACGTTGAAGAAGGTCATGTCGTTCTCCGTCGCGATCGCCTTCACGAGGAGCGTCTTCCCGCAACCCGGCGGACCGTACAGCAGGATCCCGCGCGGCGCCTCGAGGGAGATCTGTGCGAACAACTTCGCCTCCTGGTACGGCAGGACGACGACATCCTTGATTCGCTCGATTGCTTCCATGAGGCCGCCGATCTCTCCGTACGTGACATTCGGCTTTTCGCCCAGGAGGAGGGACTTGACCTCGAGGTTCGGAAGGATCTCGAGGACCTCCATCGTCGGAGGCAGCACGCCGATCTGGAATCCCGGCTTGAGTTTCTTGAAGACGTTCTTGTCGCAATCGATCAGGCGCTTCTCCATGTCCCCTTCCACGGAGATCACGAGCTTGCCGTCCATCATGTCGACAACCTTCGCGATCACGCCCTCGTTGCGGACCGCGCTGCCTTCCACGATCGCGTAGGTCTGCGGATGCACCCAGACGTACTGCCCGACGCCGAGCTGCGACTTGTCGACCAGCCCGGTCGAGACTTTCAGGAGCTCCGTCGCGCGCGCCACGACCACCTGGTTCCCGTCGAGGTCGGGCCCTTCCTTGCGGACGACGTACGCGTAGAGGAGCGGCGGTTGCTTGATCTTGTTGAACTTGTCCTCGTACGCCTTCAGGCGGTACTCCCGTTCCTCGATCTCGTAGCGGAAGGAGTGCAGGTCGCGCTCGTACTGCCGACGAAGGCGATCCATCTTCTCCTCGAACTCGTCTCGGACTTCCTCCGCCGACTTGGACACCTTTCCGTCGCCCTCATCACTCGCCATCTTTGGATCACCGCGGGCTTGCGCACGCGATTCGGTCGGGACGCGACAGCATCTGCTCTGGGGACGCGAGTCTGTGGAACAAGCTGCCGCCTCGTCCCATCCCTTGTTAGAAAGTGGCATCCGGAATTAAAGCTTTTGTTATCGGTACTGAAGATGGGACAATCCCATCGACGCGGATGTTTCGCACTCGTGAGCGCCAGGCGGAGGACATCGCGCGTGCGCGATTCGCGAGAGGTTTGTTGTAGCGAACGATAGACCCAGTGTCGCGCCGCATCGCAGTGCTTGTGTCGCGCGATTTTCCTAGGTATAGCCGCCTTGAATCAACTTCTTGATGTACGGCGTCAGGACCCGGGCGAGTCCCATGTCCCCGTCCCAGTCCTCGATCTGGTCCCAGTGATGGTCTTCCATGTCCTTGATGCACCGCTCGATCTGGCTGGTCCAACTCTGCGTGCCGTCCCCTTCGATTCTCGCCGCGAGGACGAGCCACTTGCCCCGGCCGATCAAGATGTGCATGTGGCCGACCGTCATCTCGTTCAGGTCGGCATAGTCGTCGCCGCGCAGGGCGTCCTTCACGAACGCCTGCACCGCGGTGAGCATGCCGCTCAAGATGTCCGTGTCCACGTCGGGTCTTAGCCGACGGGTCTCGTGTTTGATCAGGAGTCCGTCTTTGTGATTGAGGAGGAACACGTCTTCCACGATCGCGTCGCTGGGCTTGGCCGCCGTCGTCGTCACAGGGGAAGCCGGCTTCGACACACCCGCTTGTCGACGCCGCAGGATCATGAACATCGCCCCGGCGGCCGCAGCGCCGACGAGGACGAGGACCCACCAGAACTCCGCGAGGAATCCGGGGGCCGTCGAGAACTGGAACGTCTTCGACTGGACCATCGTGTTCCCGGCGAGATCGCGCGCCGAGGAATCGACGACGACGGCGTACGTCGCGCCGGACTGAAGCTCTCGCGTCGGGACGAACGACACCGTGCGGAAGTCCGAACTCCACAGGAAGCTTCCATCGATCGCGGGCGTGATCGAGAACGCCTGCTCAACGGAGGCTCGGTTCATCGGCTCGCTGAATGTGATCACGATCCACGGCGTCACGTTGGTGTTTGCGCCGACGGGCCGGGAATCCGTGATGGAGGGCGGCAACACGTCGACGATCGTCCACGTGTCGTTGCCCGAGGGAGTGGGCTCGACATTCCCCGCGCGATCCCGTGCGATAGTGCGGAAGGCGTACACATGAGCGCCCTGACCGACGAACGTGGCGCTCGTCGCGGACGTGTTCGTGTAGCCGACGAGGTCCGTCCATGGATTCGCGCCGTCTTTCCACTGCACAAGATAGGCCGAGATATCCGTGGTGCCGACGATGGGGCCCCACGCGATTGCGAACTGGAGCGCGTTCTCGTACGCGGGCAACGCGGTCATCGAAGAGTCCGGTGGTGTCACGTCCACGATGGTCCACGAGTCGTTGACGTTCGGAGGCAAGGGCGGCATTTCGACGTTTCCCGCCCGGTCCGTCGCCATCGAACGGAACTCGTACGTATGACCGTCCTGGCCCGTGAACACGGCCGAAGTCGTGCCCACCGGGACGATCCAAGAATCCGTCCAGGCTCCACCGTTGTCCCGCGACTGAATCCGGTAGCTCGCGATGTCGAGCGAGTCGAATTGGGGTCCCCAGTAGACCGTGAAACCCAGCGAGGCTTCGTACGTCGGCAGGGGCAACGTATGAGACGCTGGAGCGATCGTGTCGACCATCGTCCACGTGTCGTTTGTCGCCGGAGGAAGCTCGCCATTGCCCGCAGCGTCCTTGGCGATTGCGCGAAACGCATAGACGCCCTGCCCGCCGGCCGAAAACGTCCCGGAGGTCGTGGTCGTGTCCACGAGCCAGTTCGCCCAGGCGGCGCCGGCGTTATATTGAATCGTGTACGAGACGACATCCGTCACGCCCGCATCGGGCCCCCATGACACGGTGAACGTGCTCCGGTTCTGGTATTGGCTCAGGCCGTTCACATGGGACCCCGGCCGGATCGTGTCGACCGTGGTCCAGGTGTCGTTCGCCGAGGGACGGACCTCTTTGTTCCCCGCCAGGTCGTCCGCCGTCGTGGCAAATTCGTACACTCCGTCGGATGAGGCCGTAAACGTGAATTGACCGAAATTCCCCGCGGGCTGGACCGCGTATTGGACCCAGACGGCACTCCCGCCGGTCCGATACCACAGGGTGATGTTGCCCACTCCGGTCCCGTTTCCGTCCGAAGCGGTGTACCAGACCCAGAACGTGAGGACGTTCTCGTACGTCGGCAAGGCACCGGCCGCGGACGTCGGTGCGTCCTTGTCCACCATCACGAACGATTCCGTGTGACTTGTCCCCATATTGACGGACCGCGGATCACTGGCGAACGAATAGGGCGGGTACGTCACGCTGACTTGCGTCACGTTGTCCGTCGGGATCGGCGAGTTCACGTAGATGCGGTCCGTGACGAGGATCCAGGGTTGGACGCCCGCAGGGGCCGTGCGATCCCAGATCGTCGTGCTTCCGTCCGAGACCGTGACGTGGGCCCCGCCGACCGGCGTGAAGCCGTTCGGCCAGAGCGCATCGACCTCGAGGAAGTTCCGGACCGTCAGATTTCCCGCGGCCATCACCGCGAGCTTCGTGAACGGACTGTTCACCGCGATCGCTTCCGTGTAGTTGTCCACGTAGAACTCGTAGCTCCCGATCGACGACAGCGTCGCGTTGTCGGCCGTGAAGTGGATCTTGAACGTCTTGTTGCCGATGAGGTAGTATCCGTCCGCATACGACGTCTGAATCGGGGGGCCATTTCCCGCTCCCCCTTTCGTCACGCTCGAAATCGTATCCCCCGCGGAGAGGCCGTTCAAGACGAGTCCGGAGATGACGCCGTACGCATCTCCTCCGCGGCCACCGTTCGTCCCGATGACGGAGTCCCCACCTCGGCCGCCTTGCGAGGTCGTGACCCAGTTCGAAGAGAAGGTGGGAGAAACGAACACCCCCGCAATCCCCGCCGCGGCGCCCCCGTTCCCGCCGAACCGCGTACCGATTCCGCCGGCCCCGCCGGTGACGGTATCGAGTTGGTTGAAGCTGGCCTGCGTGCTGTTGAACGAACCATCGTTGTTCCCGAAGAAGACGACCCCAGTCGCGTTGCCGCCGTACCCGCCGCGAACGCCGCGTCCTCCGTCTCCACCCGTCAACGTCGTGAAGGTATTGGCGTGGACCGTCGCCGAGCCGGGGACGTAGAAGACCGCGATGCCGTTCGCGGCGCCGCCGGTGGCGCCGTTCCCGGATCCGCCGCCGGCAGCCGCGCCGTTCCCGCCGAGCCCGCCTCGGATGGTCTGAACGGAGTTGCCGCTCGCGTCGGCGTTGCTCGCACTGATCAGGAAGAGTCCGTCCGCGTCACCGCCCACTCCGCCATTGCCGTTCGCCGTCCCGCCGTTTCCGCCCGGTCCGCCGTTGCCGCCGACGACGCTGTCGATCGTATTCGTGGACAACAGGTTGGTGCCGGTCGAAGTCGCCACTTCGATCGCGACGGCCGTCCCGGCATCGCCGCCCCGGCCGCCGGTGGTGGTCGTGACACTGCCGCCGCCCGCGCCCCCGGATCCGCCCGTGACGGACGCGATCATGTTCCATTGGATCGTGGCGTCGGGCGTGGCCACGACGACGATCCCCGCGGCAGGTCCGCCGTTGCCGCCCCGACCTCCGGCGCCTCCGGTGTTGGCTTGGCCGTCTCCCCCGCGTCCTCCGCTGATGATGGCAATCGTGTTCGCGGTGATCGATGCCGAGGGCGCTCCGGAGACGTAGATCCCCGCGCCGATCGCTCCGTCGCGGCCCGGTGCCCCCGGCGAGGCGCCCGGAGCCCCGTTGGATCCACGGACGCCTCGGATCGTGTTTCCATCAATCGAGGCGCTCGCTCCGGCCGTTACGATGATCCCCATCGCGAAGCCGCTACTCACATTCGTAATCGTGTTACCCGAAACGGTCGGAAAGCTGGGTTGCTCGATCTGGATCCCGACCGCGGTACCGTTGATCGAGTTGTACGCAATCTGCACGTCCGAGGTGTTGGCGTACACCCCCACGTTCGTGGCCCGCAGGATCGTGTTGCTCGACACCCAGCTCGACGATCGGACGAAGGCGAAACCCACCCCGGCCTGGAGAATTGTGTTGCTCGTCACGCCCGGGGAGCTATCGGTCGCCGTGACGGCCCGATCGACTCGGTCGAACGTCGACCATGAAACGGATCCGAACGAACTCGCATTGAACTGGATTCCGCCCCACGGAAACGGAGAGGCGGTGTTGTTCGCGGTGAACGTGATTGCTTTGGCGGAGGTCCCGTCGGCCGTGAGCCGACCTTCGACGAACAGGTGGACGCCCGGATCGAACTTCACCGTCGTCCCCGGCATGATCGTGAGGCTCCCCGAGGGACGAATCGTGACGGGCCCCGTGGCCACGTAGTTTGTCTCACCGCCCCCTCCCCAGGTCGTCGGAACGCTGATGATCCCTCGGAAATACACCGTGGCGCTTGCGGTCGGAGCCGTGACGAGCAGGACCGCACCGACGGACCCGAGGAGGACGAGGACCACCGCGACGCTTCTCATCGAGAACCGCGGGGGGTGGGCATGCATGCGAGTCGGCTGCTCCCGGGCAAGGGGGTTCCCCGGCCCAGCCGCGTCCCCGTTCCCCCGCTCGATATATTACTCAAATGGCGCCGTTATCCTGCGTGATAGCGACTTGGGACCTGGATAACATCCGGCGAATCGGACGAGGCGAGAACCTTCAAGCCGCGCCGAGGGGTTGGCGCCTCGATGCCCCGAGGCGGACTCGACGCGATCTTCTCTCCGTCGTCCATCGCAATCGTCGGCGCATCGCGTCATCGAGGAAAGATCGGGTACGAAATCCTCCACAACCTCATTCTGAACGAGTACCAGGGGACGGTCTACCCGGTGAACCCGAAGGCGACCAGCATCCACGGGATCCGCGCGTACCCGAGCGTCCTCGAGATTCCCGATCGAGTGGATCTCGCAATCATCACAGTACCCGCAGAAGTCGCCCTCGACGCCGTCGAGGATTGCGGGAAGAAAGGAGTGAAAGGGCTCGTCGTGATCACCGCCGGCTTCCGAGAAATCGGCGAGGTCGGAATGGCCCGCGAGGCGCGACTCCTCGCAGTGTGCGACGCGTATGACATGACGATGATCGGCCCGAACTGCATGGGCGTGATCAACACCCACCCCGACATCCGCATGGATGCGACGTTCGCCCCGACGCCGCCGCTCCCTGGCGGGATCTCGCTGGCCACACAGAGCGGCGCCCTCGGCATCGCCATCTTGGACCACGCGAAATCCCTGGGCGTCGGCTTCGCGAAGTTCTGCTCGTTGGGGAACAAGGCCCAGGTCAGCCTCAACGACCTCCTTCGGATGTGGCACGGAGACCCGGACACGAAACTGATCCTCGCGTACATCGAGAACTTCGGCAACCCGAGGAACTTCGTCCGAATCGCGCGCGAGACCACGAAAGACAAGCCCGTCATCGCGGTGAAGTCGGGCCGCTCGGAGGCCGGGAGCCGGGCGGCCGTGTCCCACACAGGTTCCCTCGGCGGCTCGGACCTCGCCGCGGAGGCGGTGTTCTCGCAGACCGGCGTCCTTCGAGCGAACTCGATCGAGGAGCTCTTCGACCTGGCGATGGCCTTCGCGCTGCAACCGATCCCCCGGGGGGACCGCGTCGCGGTCGTCTCGGACGCCGGAGGTCCGGCGATCATGTGCGTCGACGAGCTGGTCGCCCAGGGGCTCCGGCTCGCGGAGCTTGAACCGGCGACGCAGGCGTATATGAAGAGCTGGGCTCCCCCCGAGGCGTCGCTTCACAACCCGATCGACTTGACCCCGCAAGGGAGCCTCGAGGATTATCGACGCGCCATGGACGCGGTCCTCGCCGACGGAGGCGTCGACGCCGCCATCGCGATCTACGTGCCGCCCGTCCGAGTGGACGAGGTCGATGTCGCCCGCGCAATCTGGCAGACGGCCCAGAAATACAAGAAGCCGGTCCTGTGCAATTTCCTTGGGCGAGCCGAAGACAGCGCGGGTTTCGTCGAGCTCGTGACGCATCGCGTGCCTTCGTATTCGTACCCGGAGAGCGCGGCGCGGGCCCTGGCCGCGATGCACCGCTATGCCCGATACCGGGAACGCGAGGAAGGGGAACTTCGAACGTTCTCCGTCGATCGCGGCCTGGCCGAATCCGTGTTGGCACGGGCCCAAGCGGAGAATCGACTCTTGTTGCGCGGTGACGAGGCGAACCGCTTCCTCGAGGCGTACGGAATTCGCACGGCCAGGACTCGGTTCGTCCACTCCACCGACGAACTGTCCAAAGCGGCTGCGGAAATCGGCTATCCCGTCGTCCTGAAAGCGGTCGGCCCGACGCTGGTTCACAAATCCGAGATGCAAGCGGTCCTTCTCGACGTGCGCGGGAAAGAGGCCCTGCTGGAGGGCGCGTCACGCATCAGCGCCCGCCTACGCGACCGAGGTGTCGCCCTGGACGGATTCTTGGTCCAGGAGTTCGTGACCGGCGGCACGGAGGTGATCTTGGGCATGACCCGGGACAAGGTCTACGGACCGTGTCTTGTCTTCGGCCTCGGTGGGATCTACGTCGAGTACCTGAAAGATGTCGCGTTCGGACTGCCCCCGCTCACCGATCGCGACGCGATGCGAATGATCGAATCGATCCGGACCTATCCGCTCTTGGCGGGCGTCCGCGGCGAGTCGGCGCGCGACGTGAAGGCGCTGCAAGAGGCCCTCCTCCGGCTCGCCCAACTCGTCTCTGACTCCGACCAGGTCCAGGAAATCGACCTCAATCCGGTGGTGGTCCTCCCGGAAGGCAAGGGCTGCCGCGCGGTCGATGTCCGGATCGTCCTCGCGTCGCCGTCGGTCCGCGCCTAGTCGGACGGGCCTGCGGCTGATTGGCCGGAAATGGGGCCGGTCAACTCGATCCAAATTCCGTCCGGGTCTTCGACGTAGGCGAGCCAGCTGTTCCCCTCGGCGAAGGGCGCGTGTCCGGCCCGAGCCCCTTTCTCCAGCAGCTCCCGGTAGGCCCGCTCGACATCCTCGCACTCGAACGCGATGTGGTCCAGCTCGTCCCCGGTGCGATAGGGTCCGGCAAAGAACTTGGAGGCGTCCGGGTACCAGTTCAGCTCGAGCATCTGCTTCGACCCGATGCTGCGAAGCTCCGCCCATTCGCCGCCGGTTTCCGGGACGTGCTGACGCCGGACGACCTGCATCCCCAAGACATCGCGGTAGAACGAAACGGAACGCTCCATGTCGCGGACCTGGATCCCGACGTAGACGAGGGTGTAGCGCATGAGAATCCGACCGGCAGGAACTCGGCATCCCATAAGCGATCTGCCGCCAGGCGACGGCGCGCAACGCTTCTAGCCTCGCACTGCCATGTCCTTCCCGAGGGGCCATGATCCAAATCGACGTGGAGGTCCCGGACCGGCCCGGGGAACTCGCGAAACTCGCCGCGATTCTCGGAGAAGCGGGGATCAACATCGACGCGATCGGCGCCGAATCCGCAGGCGGGCGATCGTACGTGAGTCTGATTGTGAATCAGCCGATGCAAGCGAGGGAGGCGATCATGAAGAGCGGCTACACGTGCTCGACGCGCACCGTCCTCGTCGTGCGCCTCGATGACAAGCCCGGGGCCCTTGCCGCCCTCGCCCGAAAACTCGGTGATGCCGGAGTCGATGTCGTCAGCGCGATTCATCTTGGCACCGTGGGCGGGCATGCCCAACTCGCGCTCGGGGTCGACAACCTGGAACGGGCCCGCTCCTTGGTCTGACCGACACGGAACGGACGAAACCGCCCGGACGCCGTTTGCGGTTCTGTCGGCCCGATGAGAGGCCCTTCTCACGACCGATAACCAAAGCCCGTTTCTTAAATAAGGCGCGGGCCGCTCGATTTCTCCGTACACGACCGCGAGGAGATGCCCTCGCGACCAAGGCGGCCAGCGTATGCAAGGGGCGATCGAAGCTCTGCTCTCCGGTCTCGTAGTCCGAGGCCTCGGCCCACTCATGTCCGGAATCCTGATGGCCGCTCCCCTGAAGAAGGTCGCTCGGGCTCAGCTCAAGAAAATTTACGTCCTCGATGAGCGCGGGGAAATGGCAGGCGAGTATATCCTCGATTCGGACTGCCCGATCGACTACAACGACTTCTTGAAGGTCCTGCCCGACGAAGGGATCGGAGACCGCGACTCGCTGTTCGTCGGCGAGTACGTTTTCACGGCGTTTCAGAGTGGCAAGTTCGTGTTCGTGCTTCTGTCCCGCGGACAACTCGCGCCGGAGGATGTGAACTGGACCGCCCTCCTGCTCACCGCGGCGGACTCGCATCTCGCGGCCGCCACGAGCCGTCCCGCACCGGCCCGCGCCGCCGAGCCGAAACCGGATCTCGACAAAGGGCTCGCGGAACGCGACGCCCGTCTCCAGGCGAAGGAAAAATCCCTCGCGGAACTGGAAGCCAAGCTCAAAGCGGACGCGGCGAACCTGAGCGGACGCCAGGAGGAACTCGATCGCCAGAAGGCGAGGCTCGCGGCCCTCGCGGACTATTCGACCCAACTTCAGGACGCGGTCTCCAAGGGAGCCTCCCGATCCGCGAAGACCCTCGAAATCGCGGAACAACTCGCGGCGAGTTCCAACGAAGACTCAAAGAAGGCGGAGTCGAAAGCCAGTTCCGACGCGCGACAAGCGTTTGAGCAGGAGCGGAAGGCGCTCGTCGCGGCGAAGACCGCTCTCGAGACTCGGTACCAAGAGGCTTCGGCGCGGATCGCCCAACTCGAAAAGGAGGCGAAAGAATCGGTCGCCGTCCTCGAGAAACAAAGGGCCGAGGCCGCGGCCCGGGCCGCGGAAGAAGACAAGACCCGCCGTGAAATCGAGAGCCGCGTGGCCGATCTGAGCCAACGTTTCACGTCGATGGCAAAGGAGCGCCTCGTCGCGTCTCATCGCCCACCGGGCGAAGTCTCCGAGGAAGTCCGAAAGGCGATGGAAGGAGAGAAAGCCGAGCTGGCCCGGGAGCGCAAGTTCCTTCAACGGAGGGCGATCGAGCTCCTCGATCGCGAGGAGCGAGTCCGGGATCGCGAAGCGCGGGTCGACGAACGGGACCGCGAATTCGGGCGACGGGAGCAGGACCTCACGTCCCGCGAACAGGACCTCGACCGGCAGCGGACCCTCCTGGCCCAGGCGAAGCCGCAAGCCCCGGAGGTCCGCGCCGAACCGGACGAGGCGAAGAAGGACATCGAGCGGCGCGTGAAGATCATCCAGCAGAAGGCGCTGGAGCTCCTCGACCGCGAGGAGAAACTCCGGAGGCGCGCGGCGGAGCTGGAGGCGATGGAGGCCCGGCTCTCCGGTCGCGTGACGGTCGAGTGAACCCGCCTGGTCCTCGAAGGAAATCAGGTCAGATAACCACCAAACGGCGCTTAAATAGGTCCGAACGGAACCCGCTGTAAAGCCACGCAGACGCTTCGCCAGAGTCGTGACGACTTTGAACGTCTCAAGTGCAGAACTGCCAGGTTCCTTCCTCGACGTCGAACGAAATGCCTCGACCGGAACGTTCCCTTCTGTCGCGTCGATGAGCGGCAACGCCGCTCGTCACGGGCATTCAATCGTCCCCCTCGTCGTGGTGTTCTCGTGAACGCGGGACCCGCGTTCCTGCTCGCCCTCGTGATCTTGGCAACCGGCGTCCTGGTGGTCGCAAGCCAGTCGATGTCCGATCCGCTCGCCCAGTTCAGAACCCCGGACGGCGGCCTCAAGATTCCCGGACGTGCCTTGACGCCGGAACTGCAACAGCTGCTCTTCCATGGAAATAATCTGCAACCCTATTCGAATGTCACATACGTCCTCCCGTCGCGGTCCCCGTATCCGACGGAGCGACTCGTGTCCATTTCGTTCGCGGCCCCAAATCTGCATGTCTTCGTTCATCCGAGTCACGCGCCCGAGACATGGGGCAGTGCCATTGATCACGTCCTCCGAGTGTGGTTCCCGCCGGTCGACTGGCACGAGGTGGAGATCGGAATTCGAGACTCCATCCGGGACGGCGTCGGGTGGTTTTTCGATCTCTTCACGATGAACGCCAAGGCCGACGCCTTGACGGTGGATTCAACGACCGTCGCAGTCGTCGACCCCGCGGCCGCAAGCTGCACGACCTCTCAATCGGCAGCGGCGGGGGACAACGCCTTGCTCGTGATGCTAAGCAATCGCGGGCCCACCGCGTACACAAGCGTCACGTACGGATCGGCTAGCCTAAGCCTAATCCCCGGGACCGCAACGAGCGGCACCGGAATCGTGCGCACGGAGATGTGGTTCTACCAAGGCGTGATTCCGGGCGGCGCTCAGACCATGACGGCCACGCTCGTGAGTGGCACCGCGAAACAGGTGTGTGCAACGGTCCTCTTGGGGGGAGTCTGGGCCACGACCCCGACTGCAGGAGGAACCACGGCCAGCGGAACGACCGCGAATCCGAGCATCTCAGTCTCCCCGGCATCCGCCGGCGAACTGGCCTTCGCGGTCCTGGGGATCCGCGGGACCACGGCACCAACGGCCGTCACCGGCACGGGGGCCACCGCGACGAGCCTCTACGGGATCGCGCCGACTCAGTGCGCCGCCGCGCCCAACAGTTTTTGCGGCGCGGGAGCCGACATGCCCTTCCCCGGGACGGCAATCACCTGGACGGACGGCAACGCCACCGACTGGGTCATCTCCGCGGTCCGCGTGTTGCCCACCCCGAACTGCGGCGTGGCATTGGGGAATTGCTATCGGATCGGCGCCGGCGGGACCTGGGCCACGGGTGCGAACTGGTCGAATACGTCCGGCGGGGCCACGTGTAGCTGCACTCCCGTCGCGACGAACGATGTGATCTTCAATGCCACCCCCACCGGCACCACGACCCTCGCGGCAGCCACCACAATCGCGAGCATCGACATGACGGGCTTCACCGGCACGCTCGATACGACCGCATCCAATTGGGCTCTCACCGTCAACGGTCCATTCGCCATTCAGGGGACGTTCCAGGCTCGGAGTTCGACTATCGCCGTCACCGGGGATGTCGACGTGCTCACCGCGGGGACGATCGTCAACCTCGGCGTATCGGGCTGGACGGTCAACGGCCTGTGGACCAACCTTTCCACCTCCGCCTCGTGGGCCGCGGGGACGAGCACGGTGACGATCCGTGACGCCGCGAGCGGGACGCTGACGTTCGCCGCGCTGGCCGGCGGGACGAACGAGTTCAACAATCTCACGCTCGATGCCAGTGTGACCCCCAGTATCACGTACACGATGGCGGTCAACGCGCTCAGGATGGGAGCGACGCTCACGATCCGCAACTCGACCGGCGGGGCAACGGGACCGACCATCCTGACGACATCGAACCTCGGCATCACCGCAGGATCGCTCGCCGTCGCGACGCTCGGAAGTTTGACGGCGAATGGGTCCGCCTTTACGGTCAACGGCAATGTGAGCGTCAGCGCCGCGAACGGCTTTGTCGTCATGGGTTCGTCGACCTGGACCGTCACGGGGACTTGGACAAACGCATCGACGTCCGCCTCATGGACTCCGGGGACCGGCACGGTCACCTTCACGAGCGCGACCGGCGGGACGATGACATTCGCCGGGACGAATCTTCCGGGCAACGAGTTCAACAACCTTTCGTTCACCTCCTCG
>WNGN01002091.1_pt1 | contig 13331 bp, 15 predicted proteins | sample 5400561 | NCBI WGS metagenome assembly WNGN01 (sample SAMN13153379, study PRJNA577476) | soil metagenome | isolation source: 115 cm soil or saprolite under Garry oak tree replicate 2 | place: USA:California | collected 2016-06-15
CCGGGAACATTACATACTGTGTTGTGGTATGTTCGTCCATGCGAAAGCCTCCCGATTGGTCTAAAACCGCGCAGACAACGGCTTTTACCATGAAAGAGGCTTTTCGTGTCTTAAAAACATGAATTATGCGGGCTAGGGCAACGTCATGACGGCACTTACCCCCGTCTGCTCGGAAAGTACACAAAGTTTCTCCCCCCTCCCAAGTCGGGTCCATACATTTCTTCCATTGCCTTCTACACGCCATTCCTCCAGATCGTGCAGTACAACGATCAACGCGTCGCCAACTACAGCGCACAGCAGGCTGAACTCGACCACTGCAATCAGAAGGAATTCGTCAAGGTTTTGGTCCTGATCCAGCTGACCAACTCCTACCCTGCCACAATGATTGACCCCGCAGGCAGGCGTGTCGGCTCATCGCCGCTTCTAATCCCGCGCCACCACGATTTCTGGAAAGAGTTTGAGGTCCAGGTCTTTGACGGAGAACAGTTACTCGCTCCTTCCGCTTCGCATAGTCATTCAAACTCCAGTTGTGGGCGTGGCGGGTCTTGCGTTCTCACCGGAGCCACCATCAAGTTGGAGTTCCCCGCTTCCGCCTTCATCAGCGATTCCGCAACCATCGAAGTGACTCCTCCCGAGGGCGACCGCACCCTTCCCGCTGCAAGGCCTCATCGTTATCCATGACCATCGTGTCCAGCGTCAGCATCACCACCCGCATTTTCTCCCGCCGCAAGCGCCAGAGAAACAACTCCTTCAACACCCAGCGGAAGGCTCCGGCATGGATCTTCAGGACCCCCATGGAATGATCGCGGGCACTCTTGTACTTTTCTGGTCATTCTGGACTGGTTTCGCAGGATCATCCATCGTTCGATAAAACGCAGCAGGGAACTACGCAAGCAGCTTCAGGCATCTTCTTCCAAACCGCACAAAACCTCGCTTTTCCCCCTCTTTCCCTCGAGCAATGCTGACCGTGGCGCGCGAGAAAATCGCTGGCGCAAAGATAAACCGCTCCCCCATTGTCGGGACGGGTTCCGAAGATAATTGGGAGCAGGCGTGTCACCCGCTCCCGTGAGATAGGTTGGAAGTTCTCCGAAGCCTAAGGCTTGGCAGTGGCGGCTTTGGTTTTGGCGAGCTCAGGGACGACGCCGAGCTGCTGCATGAAGCCCAGAGCGTCCCAGTTGACCCAGCCTTCTGCCAACTTGCCGTTCGCGAGACGCGCAATGCTCACGCCGGAGATGTTGACCTGCTTCCCCGTTGCCGCAATCCCGCTGAGATCACCTTTATGGGTACCCCGACAGGACCAACGGGCCATCACTGTTTCGCCTTCGGCAATGATGTCCTCGATCGTCAATTGAAGGTCGGGGAACGCGGTGCGGTAGAGGGTCGCTCTCTTCTTTTCACTCTCGGGGCCCCGCCCAAAATCGGGCGTCGAAGGATCATGGTGAGCGTAGTTAGGGGAAAAGAGCTGGTCTGCCAGCGACAGATTGCCCTTGTTCCAAAGTTCTTCAATAAGACGACGGACGATAGCTTTGTTAGGTTCTGACATGGTGGTTCTCCTTTTGTGAAATTAGAAATTCCTCCTCGCGCGTAGCGGGGGCTTGACTGGCCTGGCCTGGAACCGCTGGCGTCTTGGGCGTGGAATCCTGTACGTCGCACAGGAGGTTAGGCCCCGCGCGAGTGGAGAAAAAGGAGCTGAGGAGGTACTGCCCTTCTAGCGCTCGATGCGGAGCTTGGTCTTTCAAAGAAACTGCGCTCGGACTACGGAGCGGGAATCTTGCCTCAAACGGCCGAAACCTCGCCATGAGCTTGTTCCTTGAGAATGTGGGTGTCAAGGAGAATCGAAAAATTCTTCTGTGCAAAACGAGCGGTGGAGGCGCGGAAATCTGGGAGACCGAAAACAAAAACTGTGCCTCCCGAAAATTCTGTGCAGCCCACGGTGGAAGTCATTCCTCGAAATAATCCGCAAAGGTCGAGCGGTTTGCGGCTCTGCTTGAATCTGGTGAACCAATTCGCCGAGACGCAGCAGTGCGCCAGCACTGTTCGGACAAGAAAGTTCAAACGCCAAAAACCAGCACCGCGGCCCGGCCCGTTTCTAGCCCTTTTCAGCCAGCCCGTCGTTCGTGGCTGTCCACTCCTATGACTCGTGCCTGCATCTCGCGCGCTTTCTCTAGCAGATCCTGACCACAAATTAGTGGCGAAGCCACAAAAAGAAAAACGGCGACTAGTCGCACGAATAAAGCCATCGAGGGCCTCCATTGAACTCACTCAACGACCGAGATTCTCGGCCGTTATCGGTTTTACAGCAAGTCGGAACTGAAGTGTCCTAGCTTCCAATACGAGGCTCCTTATTGACGGGAATGGTGCGACGGACACGAACGAGGCGAGCGATCCGGGAGTTTCTCTTGTTCGCTGTTTTTTTTCAATTTGTTGGCGAGGGACAAACGTTCCATGAAGCGGGGAGGCGCCGTCCATTGAAGTCCCCGGCCCGTCTGCGCCACAGTCGCGGCAACGCGCGAGTCCTTAAGGCAAACCCAAGAGGCCCCGCGACATTTGATTCAAATTGAGAAGGAGACCCACCATGAAAGCACTTCGGAATGGGATGTTGACAATCGCCACGCTTGCCCTGGCTGGCACCTTCGCGGGCACGGCGAATGCACAGTACCAGGCGGCCGGAAGCCTCACCCTACCGTTCGATGCAATGTGGGGGAATGCTGTTTTGCCGGCAGGGGACTATACCTTTTCCGTTCAATCGCCAAACGCGGCGGGCGGTTCAGTCTACCTCGTTACCTTCACCCAAAAGGGGCAGAGAGGCGTGACGATTACCTCGATGCAAGATCTAGGCGCGAGGATTGGCGAGAAGAACATGCTCGTCGCCGTGCGCAGCGGAGGAAGCCGTAGAATCCGGTCCCTGCACTTGCCTATCGCGAACCTGGTCGTCAGTTTCTGGGTACCTAAAGAAGAGCGGACGCTGATTGCTGGGGCACCTCAGCCCATCGAGAGCGTGCCTGTTCTAATCGCCATGAAGTGAGCAAGGCTTACGTCCGAGAACCGGTGATGAGGCCATGATCTATCGAGGCAGAGACGCAACAACCGCATTTAAGGGGGGGCCACAACCGCTCGCGATTGTGGCCCTTTTCGTGCGCCACAATGCGCCGACAAGGGCATATTCTTCGCCAAGATCGAAACAGAATTCCGGGAACGATTGCAGGCACGTTTCTGATGAACCTCTCCAGGCCATCGAGAGCCACGGCCGCAGCCGCGATGAGCCACAGGTGAGCGGTAAAGGCGGCGGCGTTTGGAAGCTTGCCCCGTCCTGATGATCGATTGAATTACATTGTTAGGGCCGGTAGCGGCAGAGTCAACCACCCTACCTGGCAAGGTGGCAAAAGGAATTTTAGGACCTCGCAGATGCTTAACAGCCCGGTTGTGTACATCTACCTTCGGTCCTTGTTGATTCAGTTGAATCGCGTTGTTCGCCAAAGGGTAAGACCGCAAACCAGAAGGAGCGCAAACATCGCAGCGCTCAAGGCCACGGCGGGTCCCCAATGCAAGGACATTTGTGGGACACGCGCCATCGTCGCGAAGACCACGAAGATCCCCGTTGCCGCGATAACCGATAACCAGTCCAACGAGCTACGTGCGGGCTTCGGCTCGCCGACTACTTGCCGGCCCGTCATGCGGGCTTCGACATAGTCCGAAGGAACGCCGTATCGCCGGCCTTCCCGTTCAGCCGCCTCTTTCCAGTGCAATTGCTCCTTCTCTGTCGCAGAAGATAACGCAATTGCGCCAGCTCCCAACATCATCAGCAGCGAACCCCCAATTACCTGCAGGTATAATGATGCGCCACGGCCATGCAGCTCACCGAAAACCAAAATCCCCCACAGCAGTCCCCACAACTAGTTGGAGTTCGATAGCGGGATTCCTCGACTAATTCCAACGTACTTGGCCGCATATTGTTGGAAAACGTCTCCAATCACCCAAATGAACCCGCCCAGCATCAACCAAAAAAGAACGTCTTTTGCACCGACAAGCTCGCGCCACAAGAAGGAGGGGCCGCCCGTATAGGTCACGGCCAAGGAGGTCATCATGCCGAGCTCTCCAATAGTGAAAAAGGCAATGAAGGAGAGCGGGTTCATTCCTGTGAGATATGCTTTTCGATAGGGGATGTACATTGTTCCCCAAAGGACTCCTGCGCCTAAGGCCGCCGAAATCCCTCGAATGGCATGGACCGCGGGGCCCTGCGAGGAAGAAGTAATGGCGAGCAGCGTCGCGCCCAAAAACATGGCGCGTGCTCCACCGAGCACACCGAACCAGCGCGCCCAGCCGGCCTGCTGCAATTCATTAAACAGAAGAAAGCCCCAAAAATGCCGAGAAGGCTGTTAGTGTTCCACAGGGGAAAAGCGACACCGAGCCCGATGTCCCGGACAGCGAAGATGGTCATTGTATTGGCCACTGCCCACAGGCAACCGGCCAGCACCGCCCAAACGATCAAATGTGGTGCCTGCTGTGCGTCAGCGCGCATCTGCGACATACCTCGGATGAGGGCAGGCACGCTCCACCGTGCGAGGAATACGCCGACCACCATGATGAGCGAAATCACGAGAGGAGAGACGCCTATGGTCACAAGCTTCGTGGGCGCCTCTGCAGCTCCGAGCCAAGCCCCGGCGGAGAAGCCGCAAAGCATTCCCAAAGCTTGTAACCTTCGCAGGCGCGAAACCTCGAACGCAGGCAGCATGGCTTCAGAGCTCATCGGCGTGTGCGCCTCGCTTTAGCGAATCCATCGCAGGACGATAAGGCCAGCCAAGAGTACGATTAGAGGTACCCAAAAGTGCATGTCCTTCAGGATAGGAGACCACCAGCTCGGCGATTGTTCGTTTGCGCTGCGATTTGACATGACAATCTCTTTGGTGAAACCTTTCAGCGTTTGAAGACAGCCTGCACGACAATCACGGTTGCGTCATACTATGCTTTGCTACTCCTGTGAACAAACAACTTGACAAGCTTTATCTGTGGTGTCAGCTTCCTAAGCGCTTAGAGCATAACAAAGTCGAAGGTGCCAGGCTATGAACAAACTGGGAATGGGGGTAATTGGAGTGGGCACGCTCGGAAGGCGTCACGCTGAAAACCTGCGCCGAGGGATTCCGACAGTGCAACTCATAGCCGTGGCAGATGCGGATGGCGCGCGTGCCAAACAAGTGGCGAGTGAGCTGGAGGTCCAACATCACTTTGCTAACGTAGAGGACCTGCTGGATCGCAGGGACATCGAGGCGGTTATTGTGGCGACGCCCTCGCGATTTCACGCATCGGTTACGCAAGCAGCAGCTGCTGCTGGCAAGCACGTTTTTTGTGAGAAACCTCCCGCGCTATTGATGGAAGAAGCGGAAAGTGCGATGAACGCAATTGCTAAAGCAGGCGTGCAATTCCAGATCGGCTTCATGCGCCGGTACGATCCCCCCTACGCAAGAGCCAAGAAAATGGTCGAGGCAGGTGAAATTGGTGAACCAATTCTGTTTAAGTCCATCGGACGCGACCGCCAGCCACCACCTCGGAGCTTTTTTCAAGGAGGCATTAATGGGACGTTGTTCCTGGACGCGGCGATCCACGAATTTGATCTGGCGAGATGGCTGATGAATGATGAAGTCGCGGAAGTTCACGCGTTCGGTGGTGTGCGCGGGTGTCCGGAGTTAGCGGAGTTTGGTGATGTCGATTCCGCAGTTGTGAACCTGCGGTTTGCGCGCGGCGGAATCGGAAATGTCGAATGTCTTCGGAAGTCGAACTACGGCTACGACATCCGAACTGAAGTTGTCGGATCAAAAGGAGCTTTCCAAATAGGATATCTTCGACAAACTGGGCATCTCATCCTGACTAGTGTGGGAGCTTCCTACGACACAGTTGACCACTGGCTTGTTCGTTTTGCCGACGCTTATCTGAACGAGCTGCGAGACTTTGCGGACGCGATCCTCAAAGGAAAACCGACGCAAGTCGCTGGACAAGAAGGCCTTCGCGCACTCGCAATCTGTGTCGCAGCAGAACGTTCTCACCGTGAATCTCGTCCTGTAGCTTTGGAAACGAATTCAAGATTTGAAGGAAGCACAAAGGATGCAGCTGGCTTGGAAATCGCAAAGTGACGGAGGCGAAATCGAATATCCCGCCGGCTAGGGCTCCTATGAAAGGCATTGCCAAAACCAATAAATTGAGCGCGATTCGCCAAAACACACGCGCGGCAGCCATGTCCATAGCCAGCGCTCCAGTAAGCTGGGGCATCATGGAATCGGTCGAACCACCTTCGGAGTATCCGTATTCCAGAGTGTTGGATGAGATTGCCAAGGCTGGATACGCGGGAACCGAACTAGGGCCTTACGGTTTTCTTCCATCGGACATGGCTAAGTTGAGAGAGGAACTTAACAAGCGCAGCCTGACTCTTTGCTCGGCCTTCGTAGCTATTCCGTTGAGCAACAGACGCGCACGCAGCGAAGGGCTGGCCCAAGTACTTACGACTGCTTGCCTTGTCAGCGCGGTGGGTTGCCGACTGCTGATACTGTCGGACGCAATCAGTGCTGACCGGTGCGCGGCCGCGGGGCGTCGTGACGAGGCCAATCGCCTTTCCTGGACAGAGGTGGAATGGAAGGATGTCTCCTCTGCGGTCAGCGAAATCGTGGAGCGCTGCCGAGAGCTTGGCGTCCGGATAGCATTTCACCATCACGTGGCCACACATGTCGAAACACCAGAAGAAGTGGATAGGTTGCTGGCATCCTTTTCGCCGAGTGACTTGGGCTTGTGCCTTGACACAGGCCACTGCATCTATGGGGGAGGAAATCCGGCGCAGTTGCTCGAGAGATATGGCGAAAGAATTCGCTGCGTCCATCTCAAAGATATTGATGGAGCGCGCCTGGAAGATGCGCGCCGGCAACACCTGGACTTCTATGAGGCCGTGCGCCGAGGAGTTTTTGCGCCTCTCGGGCAGGGCGTGATTAATTTCGTAAAGATACTTGCCCTACTGAGGAACTGCAGCTTCAGCGGTTGGATCGTTGTAGAGCAAGATGTTTTGGCGGGAGGAGCACGTGCGGCCAATCCGTTCGTGAACGCGGTCGCAGGTCGTGAATTTCTGAGAAAGCTTGGCTATTAAGCAGGTAATTCCGTGGGGAGAAGCTTCATGGGAACCAGTGTAGCGACAGTGCGATTCGAATGCGAGGCTGTCGTGTCGACGCCTGTGTTTGAGCAAATCACCGAGCTTCGCATTCACCGGCCGAATGTGGTCAAAGAAGAGGCACGGCGAAGAAAGAAACGCCCTGCATTGACGCGAAACGGAAAACTTGTACTCTTGGCGCTGGATCATGCGGCGCGCGGCGTGACCCAAATTCGACAAGACAAGTTAGCCATGGGCGATCGCCACGAACTGCTGGCTCGTGCGCGGCGACTCTTGGCGGACCCGGACCTCGATGGGCTTGTCGCCTCCAGCGATGTACTGGAAGATTTGTTCTTTCTCAACTATTTGGAACGGAAGCAGTCGGGGCGAAGCTTTCTCGACGGTCGGCTGCTCGTGGGCACTATGAACCGCGGAGGAATTGCCGGCACGATCTTCGAAATGGATGACACCTTCACGGCACTCACTGCCGAGCGACTGGCTGAGTTGCGCTGCGACGGCGGCAAGATGATGTACCGGATGGACCCGCAAGATCATGCTTCTGCCCGGACAATGCTTGCGTGCTCACAAGCGATCAACACACTTCGGCGCCGTAAACTGGCCGCTTTTCTTGAACCACAAGGTGTTTTGCGGGGCGCGGACAGTTATGAAGTGGAAAAGGATATCGCAACGATGGTTCGCCAGTGCGGTATCGCCTCGGCCTTAGGCGAATCTTCATTGAACTTGTGGCTGAAGCTGCCGTATTGCGAAGGGTTTGCTCAAGTCGGCCGAGCCACAACACTGCCCATTCTTTTGCTTGGCGGGCCGGCACGCGAGACTGTCGCAGGCACGTTGAGGGATTATGCTGATGGGCTCGCCTCGAGTTCCCGGGTTCGTGGGGCCATAATCGGTCGTAATCTTCTCTTTCCTGCTGGAGTCGATCCTCTGCCGATGTGTCGCGCGCTGACGGCTCTTGTGCATCGGAATGCTAGTCTGAACCAGGCATTGCGTGTCTTCGAGGGAGCAGACCCGACCATGCGAGACAGAAGGCATCACGACGATAGGAATCAACTCAAAGGGTAATCTTATGGACGTCTGTGTTCTGGGTCGAATTGGTTACGACTTGTATGCCGTCGAACAAAATCAGCGGCTGGCCGAAGTTAAACACTTCTCAAGGCATCTGGGTGGGTCAAGTGCCAACATCGCAGTAGGATTGGCGCGCTTGGGCCTCCGTGTTGGAATTGTCAGCAGTGTTGGCAAAGATGCGCTCGCCGACTTTCTTCTTGGGTTCTTGCGGAGGGAGGGAATCGACACACAATTTGTGCAATTGGTGGAAGGGTACAACACCTCGCTCTGCTTGACGGAAGTTTCGCCACCGAATCATTTTCCTCAAGTCTTTTATCGTCGCGACCCGGCCGATGTACAACTTCAACTTGGGGGGTCGGAGCTAGCTTACATTCAAGGAGCATCGCTGTTTGTCACGAATGGCACCAGCCTATCTGCCCCTCCGGCGCGAGAGGCGACTATGAGCGCCTTGAAGGCTGCACGCACAGCCGGCTTGCGGACGGCGTTTGATATAGACTACCGGGCCAGTTCCTGGCGGTCGCCTGAGGAGGCGGGAATACAAGCCCGCAAGGCATTGCCTTGGGTGGACGTCTTGCTTGGCAATGAAGAGGAACTGTCGCTCTTGAGTGGCACGAGCGAAACAAGAGACCAAGCCCAAATCGGATTGGACGCCGGCGCCAGCCTGGTGATTCGTAAGCGAGGCAGCGATGGGGTTGAAGCGTATTCCCGTGACGGATACGTTTTCGCTCCTAAATGTGCCGTAAATGTGATGAGCACAATCGGCGCCGGGGATGGCTTCGGTGCCGGATTCTTGTACGGACTGGCTCGCGGTCTCAGTTTGGACGAGTGCTTGCGCTATGGCAATGCTGTGGCAGCGATCGTCGTCAGCCGAATCAGTTGTTCAGATGCGATGCCATACTTGAAAGAGCTGAACGAATTCCTCGCTGGGAACACCCGCTCGCGAACGCAGGAAGCCTCGGTCGAAGCTCCGCGGATTGAGGAGAGCCCATGAAGCGGCTGAAGCTCCAGAAGCGCAAGACGCTCAAGGCCGCAAACATCTACGACGTCGCCAAGAGGGCGGGCGTTTCTGTGTTCTCGGTTTCGGCGGTTATCAACAAAAGCGGCCAAGTCAGCTCATCCCTCCAGCGGCGCATCGAGGCAGCCATCCGGCAGCTTAATTACCGTCCCAACCTTTTGGCGCGCAGCTTGGCAAAACAGCGCACGCACACGATCGGCATAATTGTTCCGGACATTGCGAATCCGTTCTTCCCGTTAGTAGTACGCGGGGTAGAGGACATCGCTCAGAAGGCGGGTTACAGCACTCTGTTGTGCAACAGCGACAACCAGCGGGAGAAGGAGGAGAATTACCTCGAATTGCTGCTCTCCAAGCGCGTCGACGGCATCCTGCTCACAATGGCCCCGGGGAGACTAACCCCTCGGCTTCGGCAAATGCTTGCCGATATGAAAGTACCGATCGTGCTTGTGATGCGCACCTCCAGAGATTTGAAGGCTGATGTGGTCTTAACCGATGATCACAAGGGGGCATTCGAAGCCGTGGCGCATCTGGCGCGCATCGGTCATCGCCGAATAGCTCTCGTGAGCGGTCCTCTGGAAGTGAGTAACGGCACCGCGCGGTGGAATGGTTATCGCAAGGCGCTCGAAGCGCACGGACTCTCATGCGATCCAGACTTGATCGCAGAAGGAGACTATCGAACCGAGTCGGGCTATCGCGCCGGACTCGCGCTACTCCCTCGCCGGCCTGACGCGGTGTTCGTCGCAAACTACCTGATGACGGTCGGTTTCATTCAGGCTGCTGACGAAATGGAGATGACCTGTCCAGACGACTTCGGGCTAGTGAGTTTCGACGACTATCCTTGGCTCCGCTGCTTTCGTCCTCGACTCACGACGATTGAATTACCCAAATACGAACTTGGCGCCAAGGGTACGCAACTTTTGTTGGAGCGTATCTCAGGTAGCAAGGGACGCAGCACGGTCCAAAAGTTGGCACCACACTTGCGCGTGCGAGAGTCTTGTGGATTTACCTTCCATTTGCGAAACACTGAACGAAAAGCCCTGCCCCAGGATTCACGAAGAAGCCAAGAAGTTGAAATTGCCTCTCGCCCGACTCTCGTTAGAGAGAAGGGTGCAGACGACCAGCCAGCGTCTACGCCGACCCGCGATTAAGCGAACAAGATTGCCGTCACACCCCTTTCTTGTTACACTTCCTGGGCGCTACCTAAGCGCTTAGAACACTCGTGTAAGTCTAAGTCCGTAAGCCAAATCAGCTGCGGGAATCGACGATAGCCCCAATAGCCGATGCTGTGGCGAAGGTTTGTAAAAATGCCTAACCTCCAAACGCCTAGTCTTGACGGATTCCGCAGATGCTCACGACCTTTGCCTGCACACGAATCGGGAGAACTGCTTCGCTTCACGAGGCAGGATGTCGGCTGGGAATGGATGAGCTTTTTCGTTCGTCGCCTGGCTCCGGGACAAGTTTGGGAGACGCGAAACACCGAAGAAGAGACGGTGGTGCTTTTGCTTGGCGGGACCTGCTTGGGAGATTGGGGCGAGGGACGACAGCGTATCGGTCAGAGAAAAAACGTATTTGACGGTCTACCCTATGCAGTTTACCTGCCCGCAGGGTCCCTACTCCATCTTGAAGCCCAAACCGAATGTGAATTGGCTGGTTGCTGCGTGCCATCGAGTGCGCAGCTAAAGGCGCGCCTAATTACGCCGGCGGACGTAACAGTGAGCCTCCGCGGCGGCGGAAATGCCTCCCGACAGATCGTGGACGTCCTACGCCCCGATTTCCCGGCAGACAAGCTTATGGTCATCGAGGTGTATACCCCCGGCGGAAACTGGTCTAGCTACCCCCCTCACAAGCACGACGTACACAATCCTCCCCACGAGGTGGATCTCGATGAAATTTATTACTACCGCATGGATCATGCGAGTGGCTACGCCTACCATCGCCTTTACACGGGGGACGGGAAGAGAGACATGACCCTGACGGTCACTGATGGAGACGCGGTCCTGGTTCGTGACGGATACCATCCTGTTGTGGCCGGGCATGGGTACCACGTTTATTATTTAAACTGCTTGGCTGGGAGCGCGCGCTCATTGGCAAACACCGAAGACCCGCAGCACAGTTGGGTTCGCACTGCCTGGGGAACAATGGACTCGCGCCTCCCTTTGATCCCTGCCTCCAGAGACTACTGACAAACTCCATTCCTTGAATGGTTACAGGTCGCGAAGGGTCGATGGCGTCTTGCCGCCCTGAGCCATCACAAATTCCGCTTATTTCTCGTGCACCGGTGACCAACGCATGCCGGCGGCAATCGTGGGCCGGTAATATTCGCGCTGAACCATGTACTGTGGGCTGCCGTTGTAGAAGCCGAAGACGTCGTTGTTGATATTAAGGCCATACATGACAAAGCTGAGTCCGCGGGCAAGGCGAACCGAGACACGGCCCCGGTCGTATGTCGGACTGATGTTCCACGTATTTGGCGCATTGCGCAGCAGCCGTGGATGATCGGAGCGGCTAAAATCAGGCCCAAGGGAGGCCCGTGAAGCCGTATAGCCGTAGTTTGCGGAAATGCCAAATCCCTTCAGAGCGCCTGGAAGAAAAGTAAGGTGCTGAAGGTATGCTGCTTCAAAACCATTGATCCAAGCACTGCCGGCATTGAGTGGCTGAGTCACTCTGCAGGCGACAGTCGGGGTGCACGTTGCGCTGCCAAAGGTGCCCGTACTGACTATGAATTCGTGCGAAACGATGGGATCGGTCAGGTTCTTATAAAAATAGCCCGCCGCGAACATCCCGAAGGGATTAATGTAGTGCTCGATGAGCACGTCAATGTTATCTGCAGTCTCGGGTCTTAGACTTGGGTTGCCAAGGCTAACAAGAACAGGATTGGCGGTATTGTCAAAGGAGAGCGCCTGCGCAATGTCTTGCGGATCGGGACGCGAAAGGCCCCGGGCATAGACGGTGCGCAGGTAAGTGTCCTTGCCCAGACCGAAGCGCAGAGAAGCACTCGGCAGAACCTTGACATAAGAACCGTTGCTCTTGCTGGTTCCCTGGAAGGCGCCGTTTGCGTCAAGGATGGGCGTGGCAGTGTCAAGATTGGTTCCTTCAAAACGGACCCCAGCAACGAAGCGGATTTTGTTGAAATCGATAGTGTTCATTAAGTAGCCCGCGCTGACTTTCTCAATCAGGTCGAACTGGCCCGAAATGTCCTCAGACAGCGTGTAATTACCCGGATTCGCAGCAAGATCGGCTTTAAATCCGTTATAAATCGTGAAGAAATTGGGATTGGGGCCCAACTTGTAAGCCCCTTGATAATAGTCGTTGTTCGAAAAGCTATTGGGAAAGTCAGCCAGCGTCAGAGGCGTGCCAGTTCCGCTGGGGGAAAAGTTGTCTCTAAAAGAGTTGGCGAACTTATGGGCGTTGCGGAATTTTCCCCCAACTTCGATGGTGGCCAAGTGGGAACCGAGATGATAGCGCTTGGCCATTGCGCCAGTGCCCTGTAGATTCAGCTGCGCCGTTAGCCCGTGATTAATTTGCATGCGGCTCAGCGGGAGAGTGCTCTGGTTGGTGTAGGCTTCGTTAAAGCAGGCGGATGTCCACTGGGGAAGGTAAAGGCTTTTTGTGCTCGATAAGTCAAACTGGCATGAGCTGCTGGCTAGATTGGAGCTAAAAGATGCGGTGCGGTCACCCACCCCGCCAATCTGCCGGGATCTGGACGCCGAAGCATCCCAGGCGTACCACGTCGTGGAAAGCACGTGCTTACCGCCAAGCAGCACGCTCCCAATTGCGTAGTCGGGGCGCCGGATTTGGTCGTTGAAGGAGGGTGGCCCACCGTTAACGTAGAGGTTGTCGTTGATCGAATAAACCCAGCGATCACCATAGTTATGGAAATCGGAGTATATGTAGCGTCCATAGATGTTCGATCCTTCTTTCAACTTGTAATCGGCGCTTCCCGCAATCCCCCAGCGGCTTCGGTAGTACCTGTATTCGCGGATATCTACAGAATCAAAAACTCGAACCTGTTGGCCGCCAACTGTCGCCAGGTCCGGCACAGGCTCGAGATCGTCAATCCCGCGGCCATTCCAATCGTAAGAGCCGCCGATGAGCAGTCCGAAACGCTTG
>WNGN01002849.1_pt1 | contig 13327 bp, 11 predicted proteins | sample 5400561 | NCBI WGS metagenome assembly WNGN01 (sample SAMN13153379, study PRJNA577476) | soil metagenome | isolation source: 115 cm soil or saprolite under Garry oak tree replicate 2 | place: USA:California | collected 2016-06-15
TGTTTTTTCTCGCCGTGGTTGAAAACGTTGTCAACGAGTTCGTCCAGGCGCCAAGTTTGCGCGCAGCCCGCAGAGGCTGCCCGCGCGAACATCTGCAAAGGCAATCCCATTTTTTTCGCCAGCAGCATCCCTTCATAGATTGCCAGCTCGGACATGGCCTGCATCATTTGATTGATCCGTTTGCCTATCTGTCCATTGCCGTTCTTTCCCAAATAGGTGACCATACGCCCGACGTGTTGAAGAATAGGTAAGCAGCGTTGATAGGTCTGATAATTTCCCCCGACAAAGATCGTTAAGTTGCCGTTGGTTGCGCCGATGTCGGCTCCGCTCACCGGCGCATCGAGCATCTCGATGCGTCGCGCGCGCAACGACTCGGACACTTCGACAGCAAGCTCCGGCGTCGTGCTGCTCAAATCGACGAAGGCCAAGTTTTCTTTTTTTGCTTCAGCGATTCCGTTCTTGCCGCACGCAACTTCTTCAACAACGTCCGGCTGAAGAGACGCGAGAACCACAGTGGATCGTTCGGCAACTTCCCTGGGCGTCGCCGCAACATCGGCTCCTTCGTTTGTGAGTCCCTTCATCTTGTCCTGGTCTAAGTCGAGGACCGTCATCGGATAGCCGGCCCGCAGGAGACGCAGGGCAATCGCCCCACCCATATTGCCTAAGCCAATAAATCCAACGTGCTCGCTGGAAGTTTTCATACATGCTCCAACTGCTGCTGCAATTCAGTGAGTAAGTCTTTCACTCCCTCAGGCACTCTATCAATCTCAAACTCTTCAACGCCGATGTCCAAATCGATCATCGCCAGATCCTCTTTCAGGACCCCCTTCGGTTTGCCGCCATTGGCGACCTCCGCTATTCCTTCGCGTATCATCTTGCGCAACAGGAGTATCGCCCGATCCCCATAGCCCGGGTGCTCCAAGGTGCGATCGACAATCGGCCCTTGGCTTTCGACCATCGCTTTGTCTTCGAGAGGCACGATTCCCCTGATCTCGCCGTAAAACCGCCGATCGTAGGGTTTTCTCTCTCTCTGCTTGGCCTGATCCACGTAGGCTCCGTGGTAACTTCGCTCCTTCGGCGGCTGAGGATAGACCGTCAAGCGCATTTCCTCGCAGTGAGTATCGTCGATAGGCACGATCCATATGGCCTGCTGGAGTGTAACCGGACTCTCGTCGGGACTTTTAGGCCTGGGCTCGCGGGACTTTCGATTTATGGTCGGGAGCACGGTGCATCTTTTTCTTAGTGCTACGCAATTTGGTTTTGAGCGCGGATCGAGGATGTATAGTTTGACGCCGTATTCGCTTTCCACCGGCTTGAATATGGCACACCTCTCGTAAATTCCATGAAGATAAGTCAAGTGGGTCGTATCCGTCGTATTCTCCACTCCCTGGAGCCAGTTACAGTTATACGCCTTGCCCGCCTCGTCATCTCCTCGTTCAGCGACTCGATATCCATCCTGAACCAGCACGTCGTACCTGGGAAGCGGCGGCGGGCTCTCTTTGTCCGTTCCCAGATAGGCGAACACAAACCCTCCTAGTTCTCTTACCGCATACCACGGGTGCCGGATGTTGGGCGCTGCCTTGATCGGCTCGGCAGGCCGGTCGAGGACCTTTCCTTGGCGATCGTAGTACCATCCGTGATAAGCGCAGCGGATCCCTTGCGCTTCGATTCTGCCGTACTCGAGCGAGGCCCGCCGGTGCGAGCAATAGGCTCCCAAGAGCGCCAGCTGCCCGGAGAGATCGCGGAAAAGCACGAGCTCTTCTCCCAAGACCTTCACGGGCACCGGTATGTCCCTGACTTCTTCGGAGAGGGCCACGGGCCACCAAAAGCACCGTAGGTAGTTGCCACCTAACGTGCCGGGTCCAACCCGAACCACATCATCCCAGGTGAGTTCGCTCGGCTTGATCATTGGAAGCCTCCTCTCGCAACCTTTTCCTACTTGACCAACTGGCTAACCAATTCACTAATTGCGGTTCGATCCCACACCTCGGGTCCCCAGAGGCGAATATATTTGACACCTTTCTGCCGCTGCGCCCCTATGGGCAGATGCTCTTTGGGAATATCCTCGCGGAGCGAGTTCTGACCCGGATCATTAGGGCCGACTTTTTGAATCGCCATCTGCCCCTCGCGGGATAAGAACCAGTTGATCAGCACTCTGGCCGCATTGGGGTGCGGAGCCTTGTTCACCAATGAGATCATCGTCCCGCCGGCCTCAAGCCCAGCGCCTTCCTTCAGCGCATGAGCATCGAGCACATCGACGGGCAATCCTTGCCTCTTTGCCTCATCGACATCATCGGCCTTGGACGTGATGGCAATCGGAAACTTGCCCGATGCCAGCCAGTCGGTCTGCAGCCGCTCGCGCGGATCCCGCACCAGAGTGAGCCCGCCAACTGTGAGGAGCTTTTTTATATATTCCGGTCCGAGCTGTGGATTGTGATAGAGGAAAAGCAGCGGGCTTCCGCCTCCTGGGTCCCTCGGATCCTTGATTGTGCTCTTTCCCTTCCATTTAGGATCGAGAAGATCCCAGAAAGAAGTGACGGTCCTGGGTTCTACGAGCTTTGTGTTGTATGCCAACAATCGCAAAGGAAAGGCCGCATAGATAAAGGTGTACTGATTCTCGCCGTCGTTATAATGATGTTTGCCATCGAGCCATTTAGAAGGATCAGTGACTTCCGGCAGAATAAGGGCGGAGCTGATTGGCTCCAACGCTTTGGCCTTGTAGAGCGATGTCGATGTTCCGCCTCCGAGTCGGACAACATCGGCGAGAAATTTTCCCGCCCTTCTCTCGGCCATAAGCCGTTGGAGGATTTGCGCGGCGCTGCCCGGGGCCAAGACGACTTTGATCTTCGGAAACTTTTTCTGGAAAGCGTGCCATTCTGAATCATGAGCAATTTTATAGACGACCACCTGCCCTTCCTGCTCGGCCGCCTTGACCGTGCGCTCCCATTCGGCTTCCCACGTGAGAGAGACTTCAGCCGCGAGCGACGCCTGTGGTAACGAAAGAAGGTGAAGGGCAAGAGGGAATAGCGCCTGGATCAAGATCGTTTTACCGATCATGAGAGTTTCCTCTCTGGCGTACACTCGCGGCGCTTTCGACCTCTCGCCTGTAAACGTGGCCGCGAGGGAAGGAAAAAAGAAAGAGAGACCTCGACGAACCAGTCTTCTAGCGCGTGAGGTCGCGGAGTGCAAGCGCCGGCGAATTCAATCCTAACTGGCGACTTTGGCTTGTGGCTTTTCCGTGCAAAGCGGGTGGTACGAACCCATTTGACACGTGGCGCCGGCTTTTTTCATCGCCGCTTCAAAGTCGCGGTGCACGGACGGATCTTCGTCCTCGAATTCGATCTGTCCGCCCCCCTGCTTCACGCTGGTGTAGGTTGAACCTTCGCTGTCTTGCACTCTCATGAAGCGAAAGCGCCAGCTACCCCAGCGGAGCGCCAGATAGCGCGCCGGTTTTGCGCCGGCGTTCAAATGCTGATGAAACCACTGGTCCGGCGGCACCACGACGCTCCCCGGCTTCCAGTCCACGCGCTGCATCTCCTGGCCCTGCGGCCAGAGAATGGAGTACCCCTGGCCGCTGAGAATAATCACGTGAGCCCCGGGCCCGTGGCGGTGGGCTTTTTTGTAGGTCCCCACCGGAAACTCCGAGATGTGCGCCGCCATGGTTTGCTTGGCGAGATCGAATTTCATGTTGGTGCTGCCTTTGCCGCGCTCGCTGTAGTCGGCGAGCTTGATATTGTGGGTATCGGCTACGAAATTCGTCGTCATGAAAAATCGGCCCGTCACTTCTCCCTTGCCACTGAAGTAACCCTCGGTATTCGGATCGAACCGATCGAGAAACGCGTAATCATTTTCGAAAACGAAATCGACGTTATGGAAGAGGTTGATCATGAAGCAGGAGTTCGTCACAGCAAAATAGCGGGCCGGCTCGCTGCCGCTCGCGTTAAAGTGTTGATACCAGGCATTGAGTGGAATCGCGAAAAGACTTCCCGGCCCCCACTCAAAGGTATGTTTCTTGCCGTCTTTCTGCCAGACGGTCGTCGCGCCGTAACCCTTGCTCACGTAAACCATCTCCTCGTAGAGGTGTTTCTGCGGTTTTAGCTTCCCGCCGGGAGCAATCTCGCAGATGTATGCGTCGTTGACTCCGCCGGTTCCGTCGAGAACGACGAATGCCGCGTTGCCGCCTTTCAGGTCCCACGGCACCAGCTCTACCGCATTGACGTCCTCAACAAAGAATCCGCGAATAACGGGTATCTTTTGTGCGGCTTGCCATTCCCGGTAGGTGTCGATGCGCTCGGGCTTAAGATCTACAGGCTGCTGTCGAGTCTCCGCCATTGGATGTCCCTCCTAAAGACTTCATCTCAAACTTTGTTGGTCCCGACTGCAAAATGGTGAAAAACTTTCTTGCAGGCTGCTCAAAAAGCTCTCGGATGCGAGGCGCGCGACAAATCGATCCTTCGGTTTTGCTCAGGACAGGCTCCAGCGGAGGCGTACTCGGCCAGTACGTTGGAGCGAGGCGATTGAGCGCAACGAAGCATATGAGGCTTTTTCAGCGGCCTGCTATGCAACTTTTTGCCGCTCGGAGCCGTAGAGACCGATCCGTTCATTGATGACGTCAAATTCGATGATCCTGTTTTTATTGGGATCGCGAATTATCCCCAGCGGCTCGCCGCCGTTACGGACGATGGAGATCTGCTCGTGCAATAACTTTCTAAAGCTGATGATTCCTTCGTCGCCCACGCCGAGATGCTCCTGGGTCCGATCGGTAATCCCCCCCTGCGTTTCCCAAGCCATGGCGTCCTGCACCAACACATGTTCGAGGCGATACTCGCCTTTTTCGTCTCTGATGGGAAAATATTCCCACGGCGCTTCGCCGTCTGCGGGCGAAAAATCGGTCTCAGTGGGCGTGAAATAAACGACGTAGATTTGCGTGTGCGTGTCGTCCACCGGCGCGCGGATCTGCAAGTTGTGGCGTAACAGGCCATCGGTTTTTATCGTACGAAAAACATGCCGCAGTGTGTTTGGAAAAACCAGCGGATGTTGGTCGATCTCTGCACTGTCACCAGGTTTTTTCCCCGGCGTAGTGCGTCTCTTCATGATGCCGAATTCAAACGGGAGGAATTCATGCTCTTCCTCGTACCGCTCCACAGCGCCGACTAGGTGCGCGGTGTCGCCGTGCAGCCAGTAGAGGTGCGATGGGTCGACCGAATTTTCCATCGGCTGGAGCCAGTTGCAGCGATAAATCTCGTGTTTTTCGATCCAACGCTTGCCGTTCTCCCAGGCGAGCACATCCCAACGCGGTAGTAGCGGCGCAGGCTCGGGACCTAAATAGGCAAACAGGAGCCCGCCCAGTTTCTCCACCGGATACGCTGTGTGTTGGATCTTATCTTTATAAGCTCGCTCCGGCGGCTCGGCGGGCTGCTCGAGACATTTCCCGCGGGCATCGTATTTCCAACCGTGGTAGGGGCAGCGGATGCCCTCATCGTCCACGCGACCGAAGGCGAGCGATGCCGACCGATGCGGACAGCGTTCTCCGACGAGGCCGTACCGTCCTTTTTTGTCGCGGTAGACGACAAGTTCTTCGCCGAGAATTTTGACCGCCCTGATGGCCTTCTCATCAGTTAATTCCCCGGCTGCAGCCACAGGATGCCAGTAGCGGCGCAAAAGCTCTCCCGCAGGAGTGCCTCGGCCGACGCGGGTCAGTGTTTCATTCTCTTCGCGAGTGAGCATGGTGCCTCCTATTTCTTTGCTTCGGTCGCCTGCATGATTTCTTTGGCCAAATCAAAGATCGGTTTCATGTCTCCGTATTCCGGTTTGACGACGTCGAAATACTTGACCCCAGGTTGCATTCGCGCGTCCGGCGGCAGATCGTCTTTCGGAATATCGATGCGCCGCGACCCTGCAGGATCGTCCGGATCGCCCAGCTTTTGCAAAGCGATTTGTCCTTTGCGCGAGAGAAACCAGTTGATGAACACTTTGGCCGCGTTCGGGTGCGGCGCGTGATTGAGCATCCCCATTGAGCCGCCGCCGGCTGAAAAGCTCGAACCTTCTTTCCACCTGTTGGTGTCAAAGTCCTCCACCGGCAGACCCTGGTTTTTGGCTCTCATGGAATCTTTGCAGCCCATACACATGGCAAATTTTCCTTGCGCCAGCCAATCGGTCATCTGGCGGAAATTCTTGGCGTAGGTGATATCCATGCCGCCGAAAAATTTCTTCATGTAATCAGGACCGATCTCGGGACTGTAATAAAAAAACTGCATCGTCGCGCCCAACCCGGTGTCTCGTGGATCGAGCGAGACGATTTTGCCTTTCCACTTGGGATTGACGACGTCCCAATAGGATTTGAACTCTTTCGGGTTGACCAGATTGGTGTTGTACGCCAGCTGCGCGTTGCTTGGACTGGCAAGAAAAGCGAAGATATATTTGCCTTCAGGATCGGCGTAGCGGTGTTCGTTCCCGTACCATTTGGATGTGTCCACGACCTCGGGAAAAATGAGCGCGGGTTTAATCGGATCGAGCGCTTTACCTTTATAGAGCGTGTTGTAGAGGCTGTTGGTCCCGCCGCTGTAAACGTCGGCGATAAACTTTCCAGCCCGGCGCTCCGACATGATGCGCGCCGTCATTTCATTGCCTCTTCCGGTGACCGATACGACGTTGATGCCGGGAAAGTCTCGTTTAAAATCGCGCAGCAGCGGCTCGTAGCGATAAATATAGACGTTGACTTGCCCTTCTTTCTTGGCTTCGGCAAGGGTCTTTTCCCACTCTTTTGTCCAATCCGTTTGCGCGGCGCCCGGGCGAGCAGCAGCCAGGAGAAACAGTGAAACACTGGCTGCTATAGAGAACCGCGAGACTGTGGAGGAATGTCTCATTAAAAATATTCCACCTTGGAAACGGACGGCAGACAACCCTGTTTGCCTGAAGAATATTTCCTCAAGGCCGGGCTATTGTCAACCGCCTTATCCCACGATCCGAGCATGAAAAAACGGGCCGGTATACGCCTCTTGTCATTTGTAAATCTCATCGATGAAACCCGAGTCGTCCAGCTCACGAAGATAGTGAAGATCCCACAGCGCCATTGGACTCTGCTCTTCGGTCTCGGGATCTTTCATGCAACACAGTCTGTAAGCATTGGCGACTCCCTCATGATCCGGATAGGGTTTGGGCAATAGCTTCGCCACGCTCCTGTAATTGACGTTCTTACATTCCGGCACGCGTTGGCGCAGCCCTTCGAGAATCTTCTCCGTCTCTCCCCGGCGCGTGCGGGCGAAATGAATCCCCATCACCTGAGCTTTCACCAGCCGCTCACCTAACCGATCTTTTTTCTGAAGCGTAGTCAAGGTCGACGTCAACGTCGGCCCATTGATCATAGGAAGTCGATAGAGAGAAAGCACATGCAAGCCGGCCTGCTCGAACTTCTCCGTGCCGCCGGTCACAAAGATTGCGTCCACTTTGCCGGATTTCAGCGCGTCCATCTGCTTCGCTTTGAACTCGTCGTTGGACTCCGACAACTCTACCCACTCGACTTCGTCGAGCTTTAACCCGCCGCGCATAACATACAGCATGTGATTGCCGCGCGGGTGATGATAGCCGCCGATGGAATCCACCAAGGTGGTATCGCCGATCCGTTTCCCGCGGAGATCCGACACCTCTTTGATCGGGAAGCCGGCCACCAGCTTGTCGTTTACGCTGTTGGACGGTGACGTGAGACTTACAATTGGCTTGCCACGGCGAACCAATAAGTAGGGCGAAATATGATTGCCGGATACGAAATCGACGCTGCCCTCGAACAGCGCCTTCTCGGCAGCGGACGAACTGTCACAGAACTCGAAGCTGACTTTCAGTCCGACTTTCTCCCAGCTTCCCGCCTTGTCCATGACCTCCCAGATGGGAAGATGAGAATGAGATCTATAAAATCCACGAATCTCTAATGGTTCATATTCAGCCATGTCTTTCTCCTTCCTAAATTCCCTCGCCCTTTAGATAGTTCACCGCGGAGACGCTGAGGACGCGGAGGGAAGAGTTTGAAATGAAAAAATCTCTGCGTACCCTGGGCCTCTGCGGTGGATTCCGCTTCTCCAACCTTTGCTTGCGGCTTTGCCGCGTTGGGCGCTTCGTGGTTAATCCTTACTGCTACTTCAAAATTTCCTGCAACAACTTCTGCACCGGGTCAGGATCGAGAAAACCAACGACGCTGTACTTTCGTCCCTCCACGCGCCGCCCATCGGGCAATACATCTTCTTTGGGAATATCGATGCGCATCGAATCGGAAGCCTCGACTTCTTTTTTATTCATCACGTTCTGCCACACTGTCTGGCCTTGGCGCGACAGATACCAATTGATGAAAACTTTGGCCGCATTGGGATGAGGCGCGCGATTGATGAGCGCGAGCACGCTGCTGCCGCCGCCGCCAATGGATCCACCTTCATTGAGCCGATCAGGCGCGATCTCATCGACAGGCAGGCCCTGCTGGCTTGCCTTGTCGATGTCCCTGCAAAGCAAACACAACGGGAATTTGCCTGTCGCTAACCAGTTGGTGCCTTGGCGCCGGTCTCGGAAGAGCGTGATATCAGTTTCAGTGTAGAGCCGCCGGACAAATTCCGGTCCCAGTCCGGCCTTGTGATAGAGGATTAATACGGGCGTGGGCGGAACCGCGCCGCGCGGGTCCATACTCAGGAGCTTCCCTTTCCATTTGGCCGTCAGCAGATCCCAGTAAGATTTAATTGAGCTAGCCGCTATCATCTTGGTGTTGTAGGAGAGACCCGTGCTGATGATCGTTCCTTCGAACATGAAGATGAACTGATTCTCCGGGTCCGCATACCAGTGTTTCCCGCCGTACCACTTCGACAGATCAGTGACTTCGGGAAGGATGAAGGCAGGCGTGATGGGATCCAGCGCTTTGCCTAGGTAAAGCATGCGCGGACCGTTGGGTCCGCTGGCCATGAGGTCGGTCAGATATTTGTCAGCGCGTCTTTCGGCGATAATGCGCGCCATCAGATCGCCCCCACGACCGGTCACGGTCACCAGTTTGATGAAAGGAAATTCTTTGTTGAAGGCCGCAAGGATATCTTGGTGAGTGATCTCTTGCCCGCCGTAAAGTGAAAGCTGTCCATCTTTTTTCGCCGCTTCGATCGTCTTCTGCCACTCGAGTTGCCAACGCGGGGTTTCGGCGGCGGCTACAATGGATGCGACTGTCAAAACAACTTGGGCGACAAACACTTGCAACGAATTGGCCGATTTCATCATTATAATCGTCTCCCCCCTCGACGGGGGGGAATCAAAGAGGGGGTGCCGATTGATCGAAGCGGATACCCGTTGCCACCGCGGATATTTCACCCCCATCTCAATCTTTCCCCGTCGAGGGGGAAGAAGTTTAGAATAGTGCTTCGCCAAAAAAGAAGGGTTTCCGCCATCATTGAATTGTTGGCTTACTTTCTCCGCTGCTCCATTACCTCTTTCACGAACTTGCGAATCGGCTCTTGGTTCATCCACTCGGCGCGATCGACGAACGGATAGCGGTTCAGGTCCGCCTGCGGCCTACGGTTTCCCCGCGGCACTTTTTCTTTAGGGATATCGATCCGTAAAGAATCCGGACCGTCATTGCCCTGGGTAAAAATTCTTTGATACGCGATCTGCCCCTCGCGCGAAAGCAACCAGTTCAGCGCGAGTTTGGCGGCGTTGGGGTGCGGCGCCTTGTTGATTACGGCCACACCGCCGGATCCCGCAGTGATATACGCTCCCTCCTTCAAATGGTCAGGCTCGAACCAGCTCACGGGCAATCCCTGCATCTGCATCACGTCCAAATCCATGCGCGAGACCGGCGCGAAAATCGAAATTGCAAATTTCCCTCCCGCCAACCAATCCCCCATCTGACGCGTATCGCTGCTGATGACGATATCTGTCTCCGTGAGAATCCGCTTGATAAACTCCCGCCCGAGGCTCTTGTGATAAAAGAAAAAACGCATGGCATCCCCCGAGCCCCCAAGATTAGGATCGTAGGCGACGATCTTACCCTTCCACTTGGGGTTGAGCAGGTCCCAGTAAGATTTGATTTCAGCAGGGTTGACGAGCTTGCTGTTGTAGCCGACAACGATCCGAGTTTCGCCGTTAATATTTAGCAAGTACTGGTTTTCCGGATCGACGTAATGATGCTTTCCCTGCCACCATTTCGAGACGTCGGCAACCTCCGGAAGGACCAGAAGCGGCGGGATCGGATCAAGCGCCTTGGCCTTGTAGAAGACGTTGTAGCCCGTGGTCTGGCCGTTGACGTAGAGATCGGCCAGGTACTTTTCCGCGCGCCGCTCCGACATCAATCTCTTGGCCACGTCGGCGCCACGACCAAAAACACCCGTGACTCTGATTTCGGGATACTTCTTATGAAACTCCGCGTAGAGCGTTTCAAAATCGGCGCTGCCATAGAGCACGATCTGCCCTTCTTTTTTCGCCGCCTCAACTGTCTTGTCCCAATCCGCTTTCCAGGCTTCAGGCTGACCGGCCATCGCAGCACTGAATCCGAACAACAGTAGCATAGCGATGACGTAAAGCAGACTCCGACGCAAAACAGGGATCGAATCATTCTTCATCCATCACTCCAACACTCCATTACTCCAATTCTCTCACTCCGTTCTTCCATTACTCCAGCTTGAGAACCTCTTTCCACTTCTCATACGTCTTCCTCCGCACCTCTTCCGGAAAATAACAGGGTTGGTCGTATTGATCTTTCCAATGGTATGGCTGGCACGCGTTGATGACCGCCACGGAATTGGTGAAGTTTCGCTGTGCTCGCGCATCCGGCGTGATTCTCGGATCGAGCGGCGTGCTCCACGCCTCGGTGATGACGTTGATGGCCGTGGCCGGATCGCAGCGCGTCGCCAATGCCCAAAGGACCTGGTCGATATCCGAAGGATCGATATCATCATCTACAATGATGACGAAACGGCGGTGATAACCATAGGTGGAACCCAACATGGCCATGGCGGTTCGCTTGGCATGGCCACCGTACTTTTGCTTGATGGAAATCGCGGTAATGTAGCGCGTCGTGTATTCCCAAACGCCTTGGACATCGGTAACTCCGGCTTTCTCCAGAGCCAACCACACGTTGGCCGCGCTGAGCGGCACGGACTTTCCTGATATGCCGGGCGGCGAGCCGAAGATAATCGGATCGTTGCGATGCATGATGGTTTTCACCTTGACCACCGGCTCATTTCGTGTGCCTGACGCGTAATACCCCGTCCATTCACCAAATGGTCCTTCTTGCTTGCTCTCCACCTGCGGCGGAAGAATGAATCCCTCGATGGCTAGCTCAGACGCGACCGGGATCGGTAGGCCGGTTTCTTCGCCTCGCACGACTTGAACGGGTTCATCGCGAAGCCAACCTGCAATCTCCAGCTCGGAAACACCCCACGGCTCGTACCAGCTACCGACCTTCGTTAGGACAGGATCTTGACCAAAGCTGATGGCCACAGGGCAACCTTTGCCATTTGACCAATACTTTTCGCGAATCAGCCGCCCATGTTTGCCGGGCGAGATCCAAATCCCGAGCGTGTCGCGATCATGAATGCAGACGCGGTAGGTCCCGACATTGGTCCATTTTTCGTCCGGGTCCTCCATAATGACCAGCACGGGTCCATGCGCAACGTCTAGCGGCTTCAGAGGTTTATAAGATCCGAGCTTTTGCTTCCAAGCCTTGATCATGTCCATCCCGCTCAGCGTCGGATCCAGACCAAATGCCAAACCGGTAGTCGCCGCCGAGCAAACCGCGTTGACGATGATACGGAAACCTTTCGGGTATCCTTTGATGTTGTCGAAGAGCACCACCTTGGGTTTCGTCGCTCGCGCTGCAACTTCAGTGATGGCGCCGATTTCCAGATCCCAATCGGCGCCGTTGACAATCCGCAACTCCCCCAATCGATCGACAGCCTCGATGTACTCACGCAGATCTTTGTATGTTATTGAGCTTGTTACTCCCATTCGCATCTCCTTCAGGACTTTCGTACCGAATTTGGTAGACTTATAGATCTCGGCGCTTTCGCTGTCATTTCGAACGCACGTGAGAAATCTTAATCCGAGAGAAAGATTCCTCGTCGCCTGTGGCTTCTCGGAATGACACTGTTGGTCAAGGATCGCCGTCTTCTATTCTCTATGCTTCGCGGCAGCTAGTTTTTCCCCGCCGACTTCAATGCTTCATTCACGACATCAATGATCGGTTTCATCTCAATCTCCTCGGGTTTTTCGCCTCACCCCTTACCCTTCACCTCTCACCGAATCACCTTATCCGCCCGGTACAGCACCGACTGCGGAATCGTGAGGCCAATCCGCTTCGCGGTTTTAAGATTGATCACGAATCCACACTTCGTCGGCGCTCCATTGGGTAGTCACCAAACTCGCCGCCTGTGAGTTTTTTGCGGGTTGTAGTCGCGTTCCAGTTGAGCCGCAGAGGCGAGGGTAACGCCTGTATCGGTTCGAATCAGTCCTGCGTTACTTGGCTTTGAGAGGAAACCTCTCTGGGTGAGCGATGATTTCTTCGCTCAAATCAACATCGAGATCAGGCCAATAAAAGTGGCCGGGCGTTGGCTCTTCTACGTTTAGAATTTTTCCCACTGGCACATCTTTAAACCATGGAAAATGTTCATAGGACATGAACAGCTCGTGGTCGCCAGCCAACAACCACACGCCATGATTTGAAACATGTGTAACTTCAATCGGGAAAGTGTTCTTTCCAAGCGCGCTTGAGCTCATCGTAATGCCCCTCGATAATTTGCTCGATCTCCTTGATTTGACTGCGTGACAAGCGAAAATTTTTCGCCAACTCGATGTGCGGTTCCAGCCAGAATTTCGCCTCACCGTCTCCACAGTGGACGTGGACATGTGTCCGCGACTCCTCACGAGAAAAGAAGAAAAACCGATAGCCCTTTTCTCGAAAGACGGTAGGACTCATCAACATAATGATAACGCAAAACGCAAATAAGACATAGAACTCCGAGTGCTCTATGTGAACTTTGTACTAAGATATTTTCTCCATCTGTCGAAATTTTCAGCTTCTAGGCCCATAAGTTGTTCCGCGCTGCTGCTGCACTTCGGCGGGAAGAACAGTAGGCAGAAGGGCAGTAATCAGTAGGCAGACAACAATCCGTCTAATCATTGGTTTCGCTCCTATTTCTTTGCTGCTAACTGCTTTCTGCTCACTGCCCGCTTTCATTTAGGACTTTATCCGCCTGCGCGAGCACGTTGGGCGGAATGGTCAAGCCGATCTCCTTGGCTGTCTTGAGATTGATCACGAACTAAAACTTCGTCGGCTGCTCCACCGGCATGAACTTATCTACTCTGCCGTCCG
>WNGN01009927.1_pt1 | contig 13324 bp, 7 predicted proteins | sample 5400561 | NCBI WGS metagenome assembly WNGN01 (sample SAMN13153379, study PRJNA577476) | soil metagenome | isolation source: 115 cm soil or saprolite under Garry oak tree replicate 2 | place: USA:California | collected 2016-06-15
TTCACCCCAGGCTGCAGCTCGACCAATATCTCGGCGCCGGGCTGGGGTAACGTCACGCCGTTTACGGTGTCGGATCCCGACTACTTTCCGACGGCGACCCGGCCCGCGGTCGACGACTCCGAGTGGCTAGCCGCGCTCGACGAGGTCCGGGCCTACGGTGCTTCGAACTCGACGGTGCGCACCGCCGAGCAGACGCAGATCGGCCTGTTCTACATCGAGGGGTCAATGCCGCTCGTGAATCGCCTGGCACGCCAGCTGGTCGCGCAGGAGCCAGTGGAGACCAATCGCGCGACCGCCTCGAAGCAGCTACTGGCCCACGCTCGTCTGTTCGCCGCGCTCAACATCGCGCAGGCAGACACCTACATACGGACGTGGCGGGTCAAGTATCGCGAGCACTTCTGGCGTCCGTACACTGCGATCAACTTCCTCTACCCGGGGACAAACTGGACGCCGCTCCGCCAGACGCCGTGCCATCCCGAGTTCTACGCCGGGCATGGCACGGTGACCCCAGCCGGCATCACCGCGATCCAGAACTACATCGGCAGCGATACCATCGACGTGACCACCACGAGCATCAGCCTCCCCGGCGTCACGCGGCACTACACGAGCTTGAACCAGATCATCGAGGACGTGAACGTCGCACGCATCTACGCCGGATTCCACTATCGGTCGACGCTGGTGCGTAGCAACACGCTCGGTATCGCGGTCGCCAACTGGGTGAACGACAACACGATGACGGTGCTTCCCGAGGGGCCCCTCGGTCCCGACGATAAGGACAACGATGGCAATTATGGCGGCATCTCGGTCCAGGAAAGCTACGACCTAAACAACCTCGAGAACGAGGACTAAAAACCCGTCGCGAGCTGAGTGAGCCCCCGAGGTCTAACCTGGCGCTGCAGCCGACGGCGCCAGCAAGGGTGAAGCGCCGCGGCTGAGCGCCGATCGTTGGGCAACTTCCTATTTCCTGCTAGGCTAAGATATGTAGACGCCATGAAAAAACTCCTCCCCGCGTCGGTTGCTCAGGTTTTCAGTTCGCGGGCTCAGAGCGATGGTTCCCAGTAATCACTGGCGAGGATACTTGTGAACAGTACAGCGTCTTTTATTGGTCAATTAAGAACAACCGTTCTAACCATAAGGTAGTCTTAACGGGCGGTTTTACTGCGCAAGTAGAATTCGGTGCATTAGAAGACAGGAGCCACGACAAGTTTCCATACTGTCGTGGCTTCTGCGATTAAGTGGCCGCTGCCATCAAAAAGGAACGGCACAAACGCGAGGAGATTGGGCCACCGAATTATCCCACCTTCATCCTCGCCAATCACCAGGGGTGCTTTGCGGGGCCGAGGGCAGAGAGTCGAACCTGCACGGCCTTTGGGCCAACGAATTTGAAGTTCCGTGAGAAGGCCAGGTTTGCTGACGTGCCACTTTTCTGGTCTCGTTGAAGCGTGAAATAACACAGAAGAGATTGGCGCAAAATTGTCACAAGCGAAAAATAAGGCGAGCAGGCCTGGCGTCAATTATTGATCCTGACTACGATTTATCGCGGATCCAAAACTGAGACCCACTGGCTTTCGACCAGTTAGTCAACCGTGTTGGTCTTACTTTCGTAAAGCTAAGTCCTTTATTTTCGGAAGTGGTGAGCCGAGCAGGACTCGAACCTGCGACCCACTGGTTAAAAGGGCCATCAAGCCGATTACAGCCAGTCACGGCTCTTACGATCTATTAACGTTTTTCGCAGGTTGCAGCCGCTTCGGAGTACATCTATTATCAGCCATTCATACCGGTTTGCCGCTAATCACGTCACAAATTTGCCACAGTGAATCCAATTACACGCTATCGCACAACCCACGGCTTCGGTCTGGATCGGATTCACGCCTTGTTGAGATCCACGACCTGATCGAACACAAGTTGACTCCAGCCCTCGCCGCGGCCCGCGGTCTTTCTTCTGCCGACCCAAATGTACGTCTTTCCGCCGAGCCACCGCGCGCGTTGCCATGAGCGGTCGACATAGACGCCAGTGCGCGGCACCTCCTCTTCGTCAATGAAGTAGGGCGACTTCGGCTCTCTCAGAATCCAACCGCGAGGTGGTTCTCCGCCGACCATGCGCGCTCGCTGGAGACGAATCTCACTCACACTTCCCTTGGCGTGAACCGCAATAAACGGAATCCAGTTCTTCGGCACAGTGGTTCCGAGAACATATGCGATCTTCACGTTCTCGTCGGTCAACGGCGGCAGCTTGTTGGGCTCGCCTGGCCTTGCCGTTTCGTAACCGCTGATACCAATGCCGGTTTGTGATGGAACCGTTTTTTCAACTCCCCAAACCATGTTCGCCATTTCGTCTCGCATGAAATTCACGCGTTCGAGTGGTTCGCTTTCGAGAACCTTGCCGACAGCGGGCACCAAATAGAATCGATTCGCTTCAGGCCTTGCCCGGCCTTTTTCTGTGAGATGGAACATGTCGAATCGTTGCCATGCCGTCTCAGGGCCGCGGCCAGCCGGACGAATGTAAGTATGGCGCCCGAACGTATCGTCGACCACAATACCGCGTATCTCGCACACCATGTTTATAGGCATCGGGTGCGGCAACATGAACCAGTCGTTGGAATAGATCAATCCGAACTCGGCGAGCAGCATGTGAAGCAGTCCTGTCGTCGACGTTTCGATCTTTCCAAAATCTGTCTGGGCTTCCTCCATCTCCCAGAATCTCGGCTGAGGTTGTCCCTTGAAGCGAACATTGCCCGGAAGAAATGACTTAACCTCCTCCTTTAGTTGTATGGGTGCAACTTCCGGTTCTCTCGGGAGACTCCGGTCGGTGACCGAATCGAATGAATACCAATCGACGCGTCCTTGATGGTATTGCTCTGCAAGCAATACCGTTTGCGGACGTTGTTGTACGGGGCCGCCAGCGACTGTGAATTGATATTCGAGATGGTTTTGCATCCATGCTGAATCCGTTCCGTCTTCGGGCTGGTTGAAGAGGCGTCTAAATTTCTTTCTGCAGGCGTCAGTAAAGTTAGCCGCTATTGTTTTCAACGCAGCCTTATCGCCACCCGGAATGGAATCCAGCCAAGTGTCATGCGTTCCATTTTCAACAGCAAGCAGGATCGCTACGCCATCAGCGACCTTTGAACCTACGCAGGTTTGGATTTCCAATGCCGCAGGGTCCGAGCCGGTCGTGTCCCTTGTGCCACTCGCGTCCGGAAGCACTCGGATAGGAAACTTCGAAACATAATCTGAGTAGTGGGCCTCAAGCAGCGCTGCTCGCAGCAGCCTTAAAAACTGCTTTCCCCATTGCACCGCGAATAGAACATCGCTGTAGACATCTCCATTGGCCTTTGTTCGCACGGTGAGCGGAATGCGCTCGCGTTCGACGCGGGTCTCAAGCGGTATCGTCATGCCATCGAATTCAAAAGCATCCTGATCTCGTAGCGAAAGGCGGTTTATCTCTTCGTGTTGAAATGCGATGCGAGAAGTCACGCAGGATGCGGCGTCTTCACCGTTGAATTCCCCGAACTGCCATTGTCTCGTCAACATCCACAACGGATCGCGGACCTCCGCCCGAAGGCTGCGAGTGAAGTCGACCGTCCGTGCCCGCGTCTCGAGGCGATTGAAGGCGACTATCCGCGGCAGCCGAAATATGGCGGTTTCGCTGATTATTTGGCTTAGGCCTATGGCTGGTCTGGACATAATTGAACTCGAATTGATTACTTTCGCGCGTAGAACTCTTTCAGCGCACCGAATTCGACAACGCCCATCAGATCGAGCGATACATCGGCTGTTGCGATCGTACTGAATTCGGATACGAGAGCGGGCGCGAGTACATTCCAAACATGATTCTTCTCCAGATGCTCCGGTTCGACGGCCCTTCGTTTCGCGCGCTTGAGCGTGTCGTTGAGGGTTCCAACCAGATCATCCCAGTCCCATGAACCGGTTTCGCGCGGTGTAACGGCAAGAAGCAGGGCTTGCGGTGGTTCCGCATTCGGTTGATTGTAACGAAACGAAATTCCCGTAGTCTCGCTTTCCGTGGGAATGTCCTCAGTCCACTCGTCGAGCAAAATGCCGCTCTGTTTTACTCCCGCTTGAAAAGCGTTGGCCCCATGCGCAGCGATCGAGAGTGTGTCGCGAGAAATTCCAAAGCGCTTCGAGGGATCGTTCGGGTCAGTTGGCGCGAACTCGACGGCGAGCCAACTGTCGGTCGCTCGAAACGGAATCTGAACCGGTCGCATCTCGAGTGAAATATCATTAAATGCGTCTGCGAGCGTACGAACGATCTCCCATCTGTGGATCGCTTTTCTTACGCGCGCCAAGCCAGTCAGCCATTCGTCAACTACCTCTTCATTCGTGACGCCAGCAATCGCGTCGCGCGCCCATTTGAGCAGTTGGTTGCGGTCTCCGTCGGCAGTCGCGATGTCGATGTCGTTGTGGTAGCTGAAAACGGGAAGCAGGTTGAACGTCTCACCGAAGAGAATGCGCCCTGCCTCTAACAAAAGCACAACCTGTGTTTCGATTGACTTGTCAGCGGTCGCTTTACTAATGGCGTCATTTGCGCGATCAAGCGCCCCATCTCTCGGATCGGCACGACGCAATCGTCTCGCAGTCCTGTGCGCACGCTCGAGCAGCGATGCTTTCGCTGAATCGGTAGTTAGATCCGATTCAGCCGGAAACGCGTCGGTGATCCCAAAATTAGCCACCGCCCTCAATCGCTGATGAATCGATTCCGCATCTGCGACTGAAATCGTCACCTTTACCTGCTTCTCATCGGTGAACGTCAGCTTTTCGTCTTCGAGTTTTGTGAATGCATCACCGAGCTTGCCATTAAATGTTTCATCATCGGCCGGATTTGTCGGATCTTTGCTGAATACAAGTTGAATGGTTGGAGAGGCGGCGCCCTCGATGCTGTCGGCGAGGGCCGTGAGGGCGTTCTTTGCGCTCATTACTCGACTGCGAATCTCAGCCTGATCGAATCCTTTTGGATTGTTCTTGTCTATCGGAATGGCCGTTTCTTTACCGCCGGGGGAAGGAAGAAAGTCCTGCGCAGTAAGCGCGCGGTTTTCAAGCAAGAGTGAACGTAGGTGCCTGGCAAGCGGAAAGACTTGAGCGAATGTGCTTATTCCTACACCGCCTCCTTGCCCGAATCTGATCCGCACAGTCTTGTCATCGCCGATAGAATGGGCGCGGCGGTAATGAAAGGCTATTCGAGTTTCCAGTTCGGTGGCGCCACGCACGTCATCCTGACCTGCGCTAACCAACCAGACGAAGTCGATGGGCTGTAATCCAAGATCTGCAAGAGTAACATTGTGAGTGTCGTGCGGCGTCTCGGTTCCGTTCTCCGCGATTTCAACGCTCGGCGATGGCGCGCGGCGTCATCGCGATTAAGGGCCACGGATTGCTGGACGCGAGCACAGGATCCAAGATCTCGAAGTGGAGAGTAACGCGATTGGTAAATGTGAACTGGCTTCCTCGAGGCGTATCGATTACCTCCAGCTCATGCGGTATATTCGCCTCTTTTTGAGCGAGCGACACCGCCGCGACACGATCGAAGTTTCCTCGCACGAGTTGGAACGCGTTCTCCGCCATCAAGAGGTCCTTCACAGCGTCAAGCATGTTCTTCAACGAATCTTGTTCTTCGAGAATCGCGGCGCCGAGGGTTGCATTCGGCTGTTGTGGAACTGGGAGTATTGACGCGAGTCCAAAGCCGTTGCTCGCATTCAGCGTCGCCTGTATGAGCTTAAGACCATTCACCACGCTGAATGGGGGAACGGTCTCAGAAGGTCCTCCGGTACCGGCTTGTGGGACTTCTCGCGATTCAAATGGAAACGCTTGTCGGTAGGGAAGAATGAACTGGTTGAACTCCAGCACGGGTATATCACCGCGGGCCGCGCTCTGTGAAGTGCGATCGTGCAACCGCCGTTCGAACTGGTAGCCAAGCAGCGCTTCGATCGGCTGCCCGTTTCGCATTCCTTCGAGGACAAACTCCGCGCCGCGCACGCGATCCGAAGAGAGGTTCACTGAGAAGATCTCAGCCTGGTCGGGGTTGGCATGACTCAGATAAGCGTTTCGGAGCAAAGCTGCCGCAGCCGCATGATTGAGCGACGGCGCGTGGACAAACCCTCCTTGTCTCAATCCAGGAACTCGCGTTCGGGACCTCGAAGAGACAATCACTTCGTCCTCTTCGAGAATTGGATTTGCATCGACGGGACGAAGCGAGGCCGGGATGCTATCGCGACTTAGGAACACTTTGGCAGACGGTCTTACGGACTCAACCCAGCCATAAGCCCCAAGGTGAATTCCCGTTCTTCGATTCTCCGGTTGCTGGAACGAATTGCGTTGTGTTTGCAGCCGCTGCGCAAACATTCCGGTCTGCCACGCATCGAGCCGGTAGTTGCAGCAATCGAGATGCTCGATAAAACATCGTTCGAGTCTTGCCGTGGGCGTGTCGACAAGGTTGAGTAGTGCGCTTCGCTGCTCCTTAAGATACGCAGCCTCCACCTCCGCCGTAGTCGGACCGAGCCATAACCAGTCGCCGACACTCATGCTGGGCGTGGCGTGTGATGGTTCGGCGATGCCTACCCGGGCTCCCACGACCTCCAGCTTCGATACGTTTGGACTTGCGGCCCGAATTCCCACGAGTGTCGTTGCCTTCAACGCCGTCTCTAGAATGGAATCGAACGCGACTCTTTCCCTCAACCACTGATAAGCACCATGGTGAAGCTGGAGCAGGATCGCATTACGCAATATGAGATAGAGAAGAGCGGATGGCGCTTCCGCAGGAAAGTTCTGAGAGATGATCTTTTGCATGTCTTCTGACTTCGCGAGCCACTCAACGTAATTGAGGGTCAGTCTATTGGTCTCCGACAGCGGCTTGTTCTCTACCAGGTTTGCCGGATTCAGCGTTGTCGAGTAGTGCTGCCAAAGGACGTGAAGACCCTTCATCTTTTGAACGGTATCGGTGTCTCTCGATACACCGAGGTCGCTGAGAAACGCGGTAGTTTGAGACGGCATGAAGATGAGCAACTCCATCAGCGAGCCGAAGTAGCGTCCTCCATTCTTAAAGTTCATCAAGTTGCGCAGGTATTCGTCGGTGTAACCGATTCGTTGAAAGAACTGTGCGCTCGTGGGTTGAAGCCCGAGAATGTTGATCAATACTTCCGCGGAATCTGTGTCCGTCTTTCCGACGAACGGCAGCTCCGGAACGCGTTCGCTCCAAGTCCTTTGTAGTCGCGAGAGCAAGTTATGTAGATCCCTCAGAAAGATCATCTGATCTCTGAAGCGCTCGATGGTAATCGGGAGGTTTGCATCATCCCGATAGGTCCAACGTGAAAAGTCGCTCGTGAGAAGGAAGCCGTATGGCTGATTACCGACGCGAATGGCAGGGAGTGGTCCTCTGCCCGTGACGTAACTTGTAAAGAATGAGCGTGTCAGCTCGGAAGTTTGCTCGGATATCAGAGGCGACATCCAGTACTTTAGCCAGTAGCCAAGCGTGCTTGGGAAGAGAGCTATATTCATCGACCGAGCTTCAAGCACGTCTGTTTGGCCTGCGCGCTGAACGGATTGGAGTGGTGCGTATGCGATTCCGAGGGCGTCTGCGAGCAATCTTCCATCCGTCTCGCTCCTCAAGGGATTCCTGTCGAGCGGGTCGAATGCGGGAGGGTCAGTAGCCATGAAGAATTCGAGGTCATCATAAGCGTCGTTATCCGAATATCCTGATCCATCCCGTTCGGTATTGTTTGTTGGCGTACCTTGACGGACGATGCTGAAACCCTTTGGACCAAACTGGTGATTGTCGATAAGCTCTTCAACAAGACCGGCGCCATCCTTCGCGTTAACGGATAGAAATACGCCAAGCGCGACGATCTTTGCGAATCCATTGCGACTCTCTTCCACGTTGAGACTTACGCGAAAGCCCATTCCGAGCTGAATGGCCTTGTCGAAGTCGGACATCCAATCGAACGAACTGCCATAGACGACGGTACCGTCTTTCTCCGGAAAGGCCTTGTCTTTATCGATTGGATCGGGCCCAAGAAACATCGTGTCCGGGATTAGTCCTCCGATTACTTCGCGTGGCGCCCCGTCTTCGGCTCCGTAAAGCAAAAGTACGAATCGATCGGGCAACACATGTGTGCGAGGAGCGCGCGTCCAAGAATCATTCTTCGTCAGATCGTGAGCGGGAAAGCCAGTGATTCGGGTTCGAACCGTGTCGTTGATCCGATCCAGCCAATACTGATCGGTAGCGAGTGTGATGAACGCATCCGGATCGTTGGCGGCCACAGCGCTGTTAAGCGACAAACGCGCCGATGCCGGCATGTCGAGGGCCGCGAGCTTTGTAAAAAACGCGGCATCGGTCGAACGCAGAAAATCCACCAGCGTTTGTGACGAACCCAGCGTCGCTAACGCATTGAAATCTGTTGGCTTGGTTTGCCGAACCACCCAGGCCGCACGCTGACCACCGAACAGCTCAACCATATGACGCCATGCGGCACGACGGCGAGCGTCCTTTTCGGATCGGAGGAATTCGGCAGAAACGAGTTCAGTCCAGTGGAGCTCACCGGCAACCACTTCGCGATCCGTCAGGGTCTTTTCGTGAGTGTGCACTGCGATTTCGTCCGGATAGATGCGGACCCAAAGCTCGTTGCGCGGTTGCCCTTCGACGCTTTGCACCGGAACGAATATTGTCTCGATTCTGATCGGCAAGAGCAGGAAAGGCATATTGTCGTCCAAGTGCGCAAGGCCACCGCGAGGATGTGGATCTGCAAGATAGAGATCTCCGATGGCTTCGTGCAATCTTCCTTCGCAATCGCCGCAATCGGTCTTCAAGCGATTGATACCGGCGTCGCGCGCTCTCTCTTTGGCTTCCACCGCCTGCCGATCTCTAAACGTTGGTTTCAGGAGCTCAGTGAGCTGACCCTGCAGATCGCGCAGTTCCTGGCGGAGACCGTCAATCGCTGCTTTCACCTCCTCCTGCTCTTGTCGCTTGGCCTGTTCTTCACCTGCGAGCTGATGAAGCTCAGCTTCTAGCTGCTCGATGCTCGCGAGTATGTCAGCCTCAGCTCGATCCAGCCGCTCAATTTCTTCTTGAAGTGCCTTAATCTTGTCAGCCGGAGGCGGGTCGAGTTGTTGTAGCTCTGCGATACTGGCCTGCGCCTCTTCTTTGCGACGCCGAAGGGCTTCGAGGTTCCGCTTCAAATGATCGAGCAACTTCTGTTGCTCGGAAAGACGAGTGAACCAGTCCGCGATCTGTCTTTCTTCCTGGCGCAGTTCCGCAATACGCGCGGCGAGGCGGTCCATTTGCGCGCGCACTTGTGCGATCGCGCGATCGCGCTCCTCGTTCGTGACCGTTTGCCGCTGTTTCGCGCGTTGCAGGGTGAGATCGAATCGATGCTTTTCGATGTTCGCACGATAGAGCTTGTCGTCACACTCGCGGCAGTCCGCCCTTAGTGTCGCGATCAACCTTATCTGTTCGTGAAAGTCAGCCATCGGTCAACGCAAAAAGAATGTCAAAATGAAAAATGAAACATTCGGGTAGAGCTAGCGAATGATTCTGTCTGTCAACTTTATAAATTCGGCAAATGTAATCTCCTTCGGAAGCATCTCTGATGAATGCACTGCCACCATTACCGGTGTTTGAAACAGCGCATATGCCATGTACGCGGCGTTTGTCCCCCATGGGTATTTTAAAACGTCGTCTTCGTCCTTTTTAAAAGGGCGGTGTGGACGAGGTTTGAATTTCGGCGCCGGAAACATCTTTATGAACGCAGGCTCCGAAGGGCCGAAAACGTTCCATGCCAAGTTGTTCCAGGTATCGGGTGGATCGTTGTTTGGATTGGTGTCGGGGTCCGTCGGAGGTTCGTAACTGACATCCATGCCAAAGCGAGGCTCACCCGGTACCTCCTGAAGCACGAAAAACCAACCCAATTTGTCGTTCGGTGGAAATCGATTGCTGGGCTTCGTCCCTTTCGCTTTTTCGGTGGTAAGGTCAAACCCAAAGAACCTCAGGTCGGGTTCGATTTCGGCCTTGAAGAGCGGGAACTTGAATTCCTTGTCGAACTGTTCGAGCGTCGGATCATCTTCGCGAATAATCTTGCCGCCGTGTTTATCGTCGATCGCTTTCTGCGCGTAGATCACCGTGTTCGGATACCGCTTCAAGAGCTCGCCACGTATCACCAGGACGACTTGCTTGTCGCCAGGTTGGACGTCTGCATCTGGTGGCGGCGTCGGCTTGTGAAAACCGAGCAGGCTCTTCGACTGCCAGGAGTGAACCTTCGTTATGTCCTTCAATTGTGCGGCATCGGCCGGCGTGTCCGGATTGCTGATTCCTTTAACCGCCCAGAATTGCCGAAAGTAACTTCCGCGTAGATCGGTGGGGTATTCGCGCCAGAGAAGTTCGCGTCCCATCTCGTGATTAAGGCCAACCATGTAGGACTCGATGAACTTAGGGTTCGTCTCCAGCAATGAAATCGTGTTTGGCGGAATGAGTTGCAAATTCGGAATCAACAACTCCTTATTGATGTCGCGAAGGTATGCATACATCGCATCTTCGAAATCCGGATGCGCCATGGCGTCGACGATCTCTTCTGGCCGTTCAAATCGGAAACCGGGAATCTTAACGAAAGCCGAAAGACGTCGCGGGAACGAGACAATCGGATCGATCGCCTTGGTCAGCTTGACGTGCGCGTTGCTAATGTCGAACCTTGCAAGCGGAGGCTTTTCCGGGGCGCGAATTGCCAATCGCTGTTGAAATTCGATGACCGCGGTTCGAAAGTTCCGAGCCTCTCGGCTGTCCGCGGTTGGTGACACTCCTGGACTTGCCGGTGGCGCGGATGCTTCTCCATCGAGTACTACATTGAAGTTGGGACGCAACGGAACATTTTGTACTGCGACGATCTCTTTCTCCGGATTTACGAACGTCTCTGCGTCGTCTAATCGTGTATTCTGCTGCCGGAGCCAGTTGAAGCCTGCAACAGCTGCGACCGCAAGCACGCCGCTAACTATCCACGCGCCGGTCGCAAGACCGACAATGAGTAATAGAACAAGCAAGGCGATCAGGATCCATAATCGATTACGCATCATCCAGAGTATCCATGGCGGTAGATTCCGAGGCCGTATCTTATCCGCAAGGTCGTCCACTGAGAGCAAAGCTTCGGGTAATGCTCTTGGAGGCGCAGGAGATATGCGGCCTTCGTTGATCGCATTTACCAGGGCTGAATAGTCAAATCCTCGCCCGTTTATCGAAAGTCGTTGCCCCAACTTGCCCGCTGGACGGGTCAAGCGTCGAAACGCCGCCGAGAATACAGGCGCGGACAATCTGCTCTCACTCAATTGATGCGAGATCGTACTCGGACTACCCATGACCTTCGAGTGAACGGGCATGGTTACTGCAAGCGTGCGCTCGGGCGTCAACGCAGAGAAAGTCTGCTCCTTATAGAGAACGCTGACGTGCATCGTGAAGTTGAACTTTCGGACGATGCGGTTCGCGTCGAAGACCTTTTGGACCTGTTGCCACGCTCGTTGCATGAACTTCTCCTGGTCCTTTTGGATCACGAGGGTGCCCATTCCCGCGGGTGCGCGATTTCGAGGATCGCGATTCAACTCGTGATACCAACCATTCTTAGTTACATCGAGGAGGACTTTGTCCGTCTTGTGCTGTCGCGCGTGGTTCTGTCCATAAAAGGGAACAGTGACTACGGGGTCGTTAAGGAAGTCCTTTTCTCATCAAGCGTAGTCGCGATCGTCTCTGGCAGGTTTACCAGGACCTGCAATTCGTTTTGAAACGCGTTCGGAGTGAAAGTCTCGGGCACGGACTTGGTCGCGCTCGTCTTTAGTGCTCCTTCCAGACCCTGGATGACAGGGTTCGGGGGCGGAAGCGGCGGCTCTCCCGGCTTTGCGGTTCCGTCCGCCTCGGCTTGCACGAATCCAGGTTTGGAACAGTCCATCATTCGTATGCCGATCTTAGGATCGAGAACGCGAGGCTCAAGGATCTTCACAAGCGACTCAAAATCTTCGTCGCTGCCGGTCCTGAAATACCAATCGTAGTAGAAGGGCAATTCCAGATTCGTCGTGGTCGAGTCCCACGCAGGTTTTTGCGCGGGCACACCGGTTGTTGGAAGACCGAGACCTGTCAATCTCCCGATTTCAAAGGACGGAACCAGGAACGCGCTATACGCTTTGTTAGGTTCGAGATGTCGTGGCGAGAGGAGCCGGCTGTAGATCTTGTCCGGGTCTGTGGTAACCGCCTCCTGAAGAGACTTCAGGTATTTCTCCAGATCCGAAAGCTCGTTCGGCGCGATGTCCTGCTCCGTATGAACGTGTGCAAATAACCAGGTCTCATCCGAGGGTGGCCACGCGTTCTTGGTCTTAACGCTCACCACAGGAAGCGGGAGGCGACGGTCGTCGCGTTCGAACTCACCCTCTTTCAGAACCAATAAATAGACCCACGGCCTTAACCTCTGGTCCTGCGGTTTTGCGGGCGTATATCGCCAGGGGAAGTCCTCGTCATAGAACTCAATAAATGCCAGGTAGTTTGGTTCTGTGTTCGTGATCCAATTGCGCGGCTCGGTGCGTACGATCATCTCGCGGTTGATGCCGATGATGTCGCCGGGTCCGATAAGCGAGAAATCCTTCGGCGTTTGCGGCGTGTTGTTGATCGATACACCAATCGGGACCGTCGCGCGTTCGTTCGCAGGCAATGTCGCAGACGGATTGCCGAGCGTGTCCTGCTCGTTGATGTGCGCCGCGATGCCTCTTCGCGCCCACGATTGAAACTGATATTTGGCTACCTCGACCGTCATAACTTCATCAGTTGAGATTTAGTTCGAAGTGCGATACCACCTGGATTTGTCCTACAAGATTGGGATCGGAAGCCAGCAACTCTTTTTGTCGTTGGTAGGCCTCCGCCTGTGATGCGAAATACACGGTTCCATTGGAGTCTTTCAAATGAGACTTTAGGTCTGAGGTGCTGGCGATGGCAAATGCTTCCTTCGGCAATTCCGCTGGTGGAGGTGCGTTCATGGAAACCCGAGTCTGTTGCTTGGCAAGTGAAGACTGTCGGACCGCGCTTCCTCGAACCAGCCTGTTATAAGCTGTTAACGCCATCTTTACGAGCCCTTTGAACTGTAGAGTTTTCTGGCGCAGGTAGCTAAGCTCATAATCAACCGGTCGTTGAACGGCATAGCCTGTCACAAGGTCGGACGTCGCTGAAAGTCTGAAACCGCAGGGTAGTCTTTCGAAAGAGTGGCGCGATAGTTTTTCGCTATCGCTGAGTGCGCTGAAATTCCCCGGGGCAAAAAGTTCACGAACCTCTGAGAAGTTTGCGGCGATTGACATGCCGTCC
>WNGN01008299.1_pt1 | contig 13320 bp, 8 predicted proteins | sample 5400561 | NCBI WGS metagenome assembly WNGN01 (sample SAMN13153379, study PRJNA577476) | soil metagenome | isolation source: 115 cm soil or saprolite under Garry oak tree replicate 2 | place: USA:California | collected 2016-06-15
GATGCGGGCCGAGGGCTGGTGGCACTCTGGACACGGCATACAGGGAACGTCACACGTAATGCGGATCACGAGTTCGTTTACGCTTGGATCAATGGAGTCAATCGTGATTCCAGCGGGAAAGTGAAACACTGAGGAAAGCATCTCTCGAGAGCCCATCAACATACCCCTCCTTACAACGTCGCGTCAATCAGATCGATGCTATTCTATCACACTGCCCAGTCTCTTTACAGCAAGCAGGCTCACTTATTTTGGGGAAGGGCCGTCGAAGCGCCATGCTACCGGCATGGGGTACGTATAGAGTTTACGTACCACTTAATATGTCTGTGCTCATCTGAACCCCCAGTATGGCCTGCTGGAGATGCTGCTCCATTTTCCTCGCACATGCTTCAATTGTGAAGTGTTCCTCCACTGCAGCACGCGCTGCTCGCGCAAGACGTTCACGCTTATCAGGGTTCTCCAACAGTTGAGTGATTGCCGATGCAAGTGCTCGCTCATCCCCAGGCTTAACCAGCAAACCATTCACGCCATGTTGAATTCTTTCCGCCGTTCCTCCTACATCAGATGCAATCACCGGTAACCCGCGAGCCATTGCTTCAGCAGTTACCAGTGCAAAAGGTTCTTGCCAAAGCGAGGGCATGAGCATAATATCCGAGCGATCGTAATGCTTGATCAGTTCGTCTTGAGAAACCCTACCGTAAAAAGTAATGGCCTGCGTGAGCTGCCTATCACGTATAAAGCTTTGCAGTTCGCTAATATACCCCTTATCGCCATCGCCGAATATGTTCAGATGGAGGTCTTGCCCTCCTTGCTCGTTGACAAGCAGGTCAAGGGTTTTGAGAAGTACCAAAATACCTTTTTCAGTATGTAGACGACCAACGAAGAGTAATTGTGTCCCTTTTTTCATGGAACTGGAGAGTTGGTTAGTCTCTCCGGCTCCGGTGTTCTTAGCTCGCAGTGGCTTTAGAAAACGCGAGTCTACGCCATTATGTATTACCTCGATGCTATGGGGGTCATATCCAGCCCCTATGTACGCTTGTTTGACTGCATTGCTAACTGCAATGAGCGAAGTGTAGGCTGGCGGAGGGAGGGAACCAATTAAAAGTCTTTTCAGCCAACGGGCCCGCAGATGCGATTCCTCGGTCCCTGGCGAACGGGCGTAGAGCAGCCAGTAGCTTTGCAGGTAGAAAACGATCGGGAGCTTGAGTTTGGGTAGTACCGTCAGCAACGAAATGACACCAATGCCTGTTATTTCACAGACGTAGAGCACTTCTGGGTTAGTTGCATCGATCACGCGACGCAGCTCTGTCGCGTTAGCAGCACAGTGATAACGACGGTAGTAATTATATAGTTGGCCGATCTGTTGCCACAACGGCTGCCTCCGGTCAAAATGCACAGGTGGTGCAAGATTAAGCGTACGGTGTACATGCCCTTCCTGTTGTGCGCTAGAAAGACCATACGAACTGGTGAGTACAAAGACTTCATGACCGAGACGCTCCAGTCCTGCAGCGACATCCGCCGCCACGATTTCCGCTCCCCCTTGTGTATGGGGTGGATAGAGATTGCTAAGTAATAGAATACGCAATACCTTCCTACCTTCTTAAAGAGATCCTCGCTGAAGACGATAAAGCGAGGCAGACCTCACATTGGCGTTAGCGTACCTTGATCGAAAGAAAATGTCAATGGAGGTGTGGTTAAGAAACTGGTGTAAATTTAAGCTTTGTGTAACCTGATCTTAACCGAAAATTTGCTTTTTTCATATAAAACATTCGCTATACTTACCCCCGTAGGTATGTCCGAACTTTGTTGTTTACTATTCAATACATTGGCGTGTTTCGAGTTCTTCGTATAGCCCAAATGGGGAGGAGAAGCAAATAGATGGGAACAAAAGTTTTGATTATCGGTCTTGATGGTGCCACCCCTGAACTGGTAGACCGCTGGGTTGAGGAAAATAAATTGCCCTTTCTGAAACGGATCATGCAAAGAGGCGTGTATGGTAAGCTGAGATCTGTCTACCCACCAATTTCACCTGCGGCCTGGACAACGTTTGCGACAGGCTACAATCCCGGTAAGCACGGTGTCTATGACTTCCGCGACTACGATAACAGGCGCTACAGCTGCTTTGCTGATACGATTGTTGATTCCAACTCCTTTGCCGGTAAGTCCATCTGGGATCTCGTAGGTGCTTCTGGTCAGAAGGTGGGGGTGGTCACTGTACCGGTGACCTACCCGGCCTGGAGGGTAAACGGTTTCATGATATCCGGGTATCCAACGCCTGATACAGGCAAGTCGTATACCTACCCACCAGAGCTTGCGCAGACCATTCCCTCGCTCGTCGGAGATGCAGCCTTTTTCAAGTCGGCTACGCATCACGTCTTGCTCAAAGAGATGAATCGCCTGCTGCACTTATGCACTGAGGTCTCGATTGCCGAAATGAACAAGGATGACTATGGCCTTTTCATCATGGTGGTAGGTGCTACTGACAGAGCGCACCACGATTGGTGGAAGTATATCGACCCTGAACATCCAGCTTACGATCCGAAAGATGCCGCAGTGTATGGGGACCTCATACTAGAGGTCTATAAGACTGCCGACGCCTGCGTGGGTAAGTTTCTAGAGGCAATCAATGACGACACAACAGTCATAGTGATGTCGGATCATGGCGGGGGAGCTCACCCGGGGTATTACTTTAATACCAACTATATGTTGCGCACCCTCAACCTGCTCAAGCCGAGCAGCAAGGCGAGCAAGAAAAAGAAAGGCCTCAATGCTGCTTTCAAGCACTTCTATCGCACCAGGATCCGTCGTTTCCCCTATCTCGAGAAGGTCTACCGCGGTCTGCCACAGAGCCTGAAGAGGGTGGCGACCAACCTGGACTCGCAGACGATGATGGACCTGGACGTGGTCGACTGGAAACATACCAAGGCATATCGCTTCCCTATGTACCCCCCAGTTGAGGGTATCATGATTAATGTAGCCGGGCGGCAGCCAGAAGGTTGTGTGCAACCAGGCGAGGAGTACGAGTCGCTGCGAACCCGCATCCTGGAAGAAGTACGTAATGTACGCGATCCACAGACAGGCGAACCGATTGTTGTGGAAGCTTATCGTCGTGAGGAACTCTACCATGGTGAGCGCCTGGAGACGGCTCCCGACTTGATCCTGGTCACGCAGGACTGCTACAAGGGTGGAACTGGCATCGACGAGTTGGTCAGCACCGTACCGCTGGACGTTCTCTCGAAGCTGAGCGGTGTGCATAGAATGGATGGGATCATTCTCGCACAAGGACCACATATCCGTCGCAATGCACGTATTGAGAGGGCAGGCATCATTGACGTGGCTCCAACTGTTCTATACTCACTTGGTATGCCCATTCCTTCGGATATGGATGGTAAGCCTCTAAATGACCTCTTTGAAGAAACGTATACGCAGCAGACCAGCGCCTCTTACACCGCTGAGCGCAAGTATGAAGACGTGGCCAGCGAGGAGTACGGATACTCGGAGGAGGAAGAGGAGAGCGTGCGTGTAAAGCTGGAGGCTTTGGGTTATCTTTAGTTTGAGTAATTGAGAGCTACTACATACAAGACTACGAGTTTGTGAGCAGAAAGCATGAGAATATTATTTGTGACACCACATCCGCCTTCGCGTATCCGCGTACGCAGCTATGGGTTCATTGCTCAACTCCAGCGTTGGCATGAAGTCACCATTATGACACAATGCACATCGGAGCAGGAATTGGCGGATGTGGAGGCATTACGAAGCCAGGGATATGAAGTAAATGTGGTGTGGGAATCAAAGCGACAGGCAGTGCTGCGCAGTGGGATAGCCCTGTTAAGTTCACTTCCATTGCAGGTCGCATACGCCCGCTCGGCGCGTTTTACGCAGTCGGTGCAACGTCTCTGCACACGCCGCCATTTTGATGTGATACATGTAGAGCATCTGCGTGGCATTGCTTCAATGGAGCAACTCGCGAGAACTCATCCACTGGTGTGGGATGCTGTCGATTGCATCAGTTTACTCTGTGAGCACACCGTCGTGGGGGGACCGGATCTGGCGGTACGTGCAGTGGCAATGCTGGAGCAAAGTCGCACACAACACTACGAAGCTAAAATGCTTGACAAACTTCCTCAAGTTCTGGTCACATCAGAGCGCGATCGCCAGGCTATGATCGCGCTACGTCGAACACAAAAGAAGAAGCTGCTAAGTAGTGATGAGGAACTGGGTGCGGGAATAAATGTAGTAACGAACGGAGTCGATCTGGAGTACTTCCACCCAATGCAGCAGGGACGCCGCGGCTTTAACCTGGTATTCTCAGGCAAGATGAGCTATCATGCGAATGTGGCCACAGCACTTTATCTGCGTAAGCAGATTATGCCTTTGATCTGGGAACATCGGCCAGAGACCACTTTTACTATTGCCGGCAGCAAGCCGCCGAAGTCGATTCGGCTTCTGGCCTTTGATCCTCGAGTTGAAGTGACTGGCTATGTGGACGATATACGCCCGTATGTTGGAAGGGCTGAGGTGATGTTGAGTCCAATGGTCTATAGTGTAGGCATTCAGAATAAGGTACTGGAGGCGATGGCGCTGGGTACGCCAGTTGTCGTGGCAGCGCAGGCTGCGGAAGCTCTAGGTGCCCGTCCTGGACGTGACATGCTGGTGGCAGAGTCTCCACAGGATTTTGCGAGGGCCGCACTGCTTCTGATGAATGACCCTGGATTACGTACAAGCTTGAGTCGGTGTGGGCGCAACTATGTGGAACAACAACATGACTGGCGTGTAGTAACCAGCCGACTGGTCGATGTCTATCGGCGAGCGATTTCGTCTGGAACCCAGACACAGTGTTCAATTGTCAAATGTACAAAACGTGCATTTTAGTACATTTGTTTGCACAATGCAACACCGTGCACGAAACCAACAAGAAAGGACTGCCGATCGGCAGTGCGGCTTAAATCCCAGTAGCTGAATCTAAGGGCCTTTCGCCGCTATACGGTAACGCCATGCGCATACTCGTGTTGACACAGGTTGTAGTCTATCCCGCCGATGCGGGCCCCAAGGTGAAGACACTCCAGGTACTGCGGCACCTGGCTGCCCACCACGATGTGGTGTACTGTACTTTTGTTCGAAGCGCCAAGGAAGCGCAAGATGTTGAGAAACTACGCGAGATTTGCTGTCGCGTGTCGGCCATACCAATCATACGCTCGCGGATGAACGATGTGCGTTTTCTGATCGGGAGCCTGGCGACAGGTGACTCGTTTATACTCCGACGCGATGACAGCCCGACCATGCGGGCAATGGTGCGTCAACTGCTGCATGAAGAGCAAATTGATGTTTTGCATATCGATCAACTTAACATGATGCGTTTTGTTCCCCCGGACTGGCAGGGAACTGTTATCCTTGATGAGCATAACGCAGTGTGGCAAGTGTTCGAGCGTTTGAGTAGGGGTACGCGCAATCCCATTTCACGTTGGCTCCTGGGGCGCGAGGCACACATCATTCGTGGGATAGAAGGCGCGGCCTGCTGCCGTGCCCAGACGGTATTAGCTGTAAGCGAACAAGATCAGCAAGCGCTTCGGGAGGTAGCGGGTGAGTCTGCATTGATTGAGATAGTGCCTATCACGGTTGATGCCGAACACTTTCAACCCATCTGGGAGGCTCGCAACCCTCAACCAAATCGGTTGCTTACTATTGGTACAATGTTCTGGTTGCCTAACAGCGAAGGGGTAAGCTGGTGGTTGCGACAGGGCTATGAGCACCTACGCCGTCTTTGTCCAAATGTAACCTATGATGTAGTGGGAGCGCGGCCACCGCATACATTGCAGATGTTAGCCGAGCGCCACGCAGGTGTACACCTGCATGGCTATGTTGCCGATGTCACACCTTTCTGGACGAGTGCTGGTGCCTTGGCGGTCCCGCTTCTGTCGGGAGGGGGCGTGCGGGTAAAGATTCTGGAGGCGATGGCTATGGGGATACCCGTTATTTCGACCACCATCGGCTGCGAGGGATTGGCCGTGCGTAATGGTGAGCATCTTCTCGTGGCAGACAATCCCGAGACATTCGCCCGCGCCTGTGCGACTGTCCTTCGAGATAAGGAACTTGCGCTCCATCTAGCGCGAAATGCTCGCCAACTTATTCTTGAGCAATACGATGCCAAAGTCGCCCTCCGAGCGCTCGATTCTGCTTACAAACTAGCGGGCAAGTGACACTCCCGTCGCCTAAAGGCAGACGGGCTTCTGAGCAACATCAACAGTGTGGCCAGCCCCCGGAGGGACCTGCTCTGCAAGCAGTGGTTGACCTGCGGACTCACCCAGACAACGTTGGGGCGTGTCTGCCCTACTACAACCCCTGGTTGAGCCAGGGCGTTGATACGTGAAGGAACGAGGAAACTTCAAGTGGATGCCAAAGACATCTTGATGCATATTGATACTCCCGACCAGGTCGCGGTGGCCGTGGAAGCCGCAGACGCGGCACGCCCAATTTCTGCCTTTGGGCTTATGTTTGTGTCCGCATACAGGACACCGGCTGCTGGTTCCTCGTTCGGAGCCGGTGAAGCTCATGATGTGAACTTGCTTGGATTTGTGGGTCAGATAGTCGATATCACGCCCGTACTCCCACAGGGACATGCGCTGGTTGTGATGGCGTCCGCTATCCCGGTTGCGCACGCCATGCGGGTTGCCGATGAAGAGCGTTCCCACCTGCTGTTCGACGCAAAAGTCAATCACCTGCCTGGTCGCCTTGTGCCGCAGGTCGCGCACGCGTCGCTCGGCTCGTCTGCACGCCGTGTTCTTCGCCCGTTGGAGTTTCTTCCACCGGCGGGAATGCTTCTGGCACCGGCTCTGCTTTTTGGCAAGTTGGCCGAGTTGCCGGTTGCGCTGCCGCTTGAGCGAACGGATGCCCCGCCCGGTGACGATGAGTGCCGCGCCCGTGTTCGTCGTGACGGCGGCCAGATGAATCTCACCGAGGTCGACCGTCGCCTCGGCAGAGCCGGGGGCCTGTTCTGCTCGCGGGACTTCCACGCAGACGTGCAGTTCAAAGCCGTAATTCCAGACGAGCGTACAGGCCCCGGCGTTCTCGGGCAAGTCAAGCGGCAAGACAACGGACGGTCGCCCCTTTCCCATTGGCAAGACCACACGCCTGCGCTCCACAATGCGCATCTCGGGATGCTCCCGGCGCAGTTTGCGGGTCGTCTCAATCGTACCCAGGAAGGCGCGGAAGACCGCTTGCACCGACTGGCTATGCAGGGCAAAGCGCCCCTTCGTGGCCTGGTGCAAATCATTCTGGTTCGGCCAGGTGACATGCCCCATTCTGGCCTGCTTGTGGATGTCCACGCATACGTTCCAGACCTGCGCGGCTTCCATCTGCGCCGCTTTCAGGCGGCGGAAGAGCTTCGGCGAGAGGTGAGCCAAGCGATACACGCGTACTGTTTTCATACGTTCTTATTCTTTGTGTCTGCCCGAAATGCGGTACAAGGCCACATGGGAAGCAAGACCAGCGGGGTCGCTTTCATCCCGCCCCCTTTGATAATAGCGGATCCGGTTACAGAGCAGGTAGTGCTTCTATGTGCGACCCTTTAAAGTCTTGTAGAGAAAGAGTATCCAGTAATGAGTGACGAGAACAAGCGTTTGAGAATTGCCCTTCTAACGGCACACACCCTACAAAATAGAAAACAATCATCCTGGGGGGGTACCGTCGAGTACATGGCTCAGGCCCTTCAAAGACACTGTGGAGATGTCTACCATATCGGTCCGGTACATTCAATGAAGAAACTGCTTGGAAAAGCTATTCACAAGACCGTTCGCTTCTTACTAAGGAAAAATTTTGCCTATAATCATAGTTTTTTTCTTGCCAAAGAGTATGCAAAAGTTACTAAGCAGAGGCTTACAGGGCGGCCTTTTGATGTAATTGTTGCGCCGAGCTGCGGAACAGATATAGCTTTTTTGGAAACGGATATTCCCATAGTGTTACTAGAAGATGCGACCTTTGCTTTATTGCACAACTATTATCCTCAATACTCAAACCTTTTGAAAAGATCAGCCTATGAGACAAACACTCTTGAGGGCATGACTATCAAGAAGGCTCGTTTAATTCTCTATACCTCAGAATGGGCGGCGCGATCTGCTATTGAGGACTATCACGCGAATAAAGAGATAGTGCATGTGGTCAACTTCGGAGCAAACCTCGATAAACCGCCGTCTAAGGAGAGGATTCTGGCAAAGAGGAAATCAGATCAATGCAGATTACTGTTTATAGGGGTGGACTGGCAAAGAAAAGGCGGTGAAATAGCTTTTGAAACGCTCGTGAAGTTAGATGAGATGGGTATTCTGGCTGAACTCGTTGTTCTTGGGTGTATTCCCCCCAGGGCGTTTGTCCATCAGCGGATGAAGGCTATACCCTTTTTGAATAAGAGTGATGAAAGTCAGCGCCAGGAACTGGATAGACTATTTGAGACGTCGAGTTTTTTGATCCTACCGACGAGAAGTGATTGTGTGCCTATGGTACTGAGTGAGGCAGGTGCATTTGGGTTACCTGTTGTAGCAACCCGGACTGGCGGCATCCCTGGTATCCTCAAGGAGGGCGAAAACGGATTTATGCTTCCACTGAGTGCTAGAGGTGCCGAGTATGCTCAAGTCATCGCAAGGGTATATCGCGACGATCAACGTTATGCTGAATTGGTGAAATCGAGTAGAGCAGCTTTTGACGACAGGCTGAACTGGGATGCGTGGGGCGCTTCAGTGAAGAATTTATTGAAAGAGATGTTTGACCAGGAAAAAACTCCTAGTGGCGCGCACCTCTCCCAAAAATCAATGACTCTGTTTTGACTCGTCGCTGATGGGCCTGTATGCCTCTACAGGCCCATTCGTGCAAAAGCTTGCCATTTCCATACGCGAGCAATCTAACCACCTGATGCACTTGACTACGAACAACGAAAGGGGTATGCTCGGGCAGGCTGGATCAAGAACAACCCGATAGGCTTCACAGACAATCCAGGAGAGTAATAAATTAATGAAGAGAATACTTATCGCCCTTATCGTTATCGCTTCTATCATACTTGTAGTTCTTGCTACGTTGATTGCATTGCCAAAGGTGCTACCTGCTTTCCAACAACCTCATCAGTCAGGAACAGCAAATAGCGCCACCTTTGCACCGAGTAATTTGCCCTATGTTCAAGGTACCCAACTAATCGATACTTCTGGGCATCCATTTTTGCTACACGGTGCCCAAATTCAAAGCCCTTTTAATTTCATTTCAGGTTGGGATTCCGGGAAAAGCCCAACCACCCTCCTAAATAGCAGGACTTTTTATGTGATGGCCCATGACTGGAAAATGAACGCTCTGCGCCTACCCATTTCTAATTGGATCTATGCCAAGGACACGGCAGTATATACAAGGCAACTTGATCAAGTTGTGCAGCAGGCTAATGCCGCTGGCCTCTTCGTGGTGCTAGACCTGCACGATGATGTAAAGAGTGGTTCGCCGTACGGCGTCGAAGCCAACCTTCCAAAAGCTGAGGATATTCCTTTCTGGAAAGCCGTTGCTGGGCACTTTAAGAATAGTACAATGGTCATGTTTGATGTGTATAATGAACCCAAATCTCCTAATTGGCAAGTTTGGCTCCATGGAGGGGAGAAGGTCGATGGAGCAACCGTAGTGGGTTTCCAGGATTTGGTGGATGCCATTCGTTCAGCCGGCGCCAAACAGATCATTGTCGTTGAGCCAGGATCAGCCGGGGGTGGACCTGCCGAGGCCGGAGGGTGGTCTACGATTGGCGATAATACCATTAAGGACCCCAATATTGTCTATTCCCTGCATGTCTATCGTGATATCAGTCGCTCTCCCAACCAGCAAGATGCCAAGTGGGGACCGATCCTCGGTCACTATCCTATCTATTATGGTGAGTGGGCATTCCTACCGAATTCACTGGTTCCAGTACAATGCAGGGGTGTTTCCCATGACCAGGCGGATGGGGTAGTGAATAATTTCCTAAGCTATATGGAATCCCGCCACGCAAGCTGGACGGCATGGTCGTTTACTTCTCATTATCTCATTCAAGATTGGAGCACTTACGCCCCCACAACTCTCGATGTTCCTTGGAATTGCGGAGACCCGTCGGTCGACGCTGGTATGGGAACATTGGTCAAACAGTACTTGACCAGTCATTCATGAACCTCCACCGGGCTGGTCCCATTTAGTGCAGAGGAACCAGGCCGAGGTGGGGGAACTTCACAGAAGGCCATCGTGCAATTTGTGGCTGGTGTGTGCCTGGCCTTCTTCTGCGCAATGCGCCCACCCCTTGCTGATCGGACCAAACAGATCCAGTTACTGCGATTTCACGAGCAGGTTCAAGTCTACTGGACGTGCTTCGTCCGGAAATTCATACGCCCGAGTGCTGTAGTTAACAGAATAAAACCACATTCAGGTGTTTGCTACATTTTCTTAACGAAAGCTTAACCGGAATCACAATGCTCATGTGTGAGAATATGGGTAATCAATCATAAGAATTGCCCATTCGAGACCCTCTCAATGAATGATGAACTTTTAGGAAGATGACAACAGTGTACAACAACCGGAAATGGAATCTGCCAGGCTTTCTTAGTCTCTCTACGCTTGGCCTCGTTTGCCTGCTTATGCTCGTGGCTGCAAGCACCTTTTTCGCTGCCATCGGCTCCCGCAAGGGCGCCCAGGCTGACTCCAGCTTCAGCTTTACCGCCGCGGGCGATTATGGTCAGACGAACAGTACCACAGCGAACCTGAACTATATCGCGGGGTCGGGGGCGAGCTTTAACCTGGCCCTGGGGGATCTGAACTACGATCCGGCTACTGTCAGCGCCGATGTGTGGAGCAGCTATGTGAAGGGTCACCTGCCCGCCAACTTCCCCTTCGAGATCGTGGTCGGGGAACACGATACCGCACAGATCGACGCCCTGGCGGCCGACCTACCTGACCAGGTTGGCACCATCTCGGGCACCTATGCCAAAGAGTACTATTTCGACTATCCCCCAGGCAATCCTCTGGCCCGCTTCATCATGGTGTCGCCTGGAGGGTTGGTGAGTGGATACCAGTATACCCAGGGAAGCCCCCACTATAAGTGGGTGGCAAGCACCATCGACAACGCACGGGCTGCCAATATCCCCTGGGTGATCGTGGGGATGCACAAGTACTGTATCGTCGTTCGCTCGGATCACTTGGATGCCTGTGCGGGGCAGGACTTACTGAATCTGCTGATCGGCAAGAAAGTCGACCTGATCCTGCAAGGCCAGAAGCACGCTTACCAGGCGAGCAAGCAACTTACCCTCAACGGGACGACCTGTGCGAGCCTGGCGGTTGGAAGCTACAACGCCAGCTGTGTCGTCGATGATACAACCAGTTTGACCAAAGGGGCAGGCTCGGTTATCGACATCACAGGGACAGGAGGCAAGTCCCTTGCCACCATCGACACCTCCGACCCACAGGCCGGCTACTTCAGAACGTGGATGGGAGGCAATGCCAACCCGACCTGGGGTGTCTCTCGATTTACCGTCGCTGCCACCCGGCTGACCGCGCAGTTTGTTCCGGTGTCGGGGGGGACGTTTAGCGATGGCTTTACCATCACCAGTAGCGCCCCCACTCCCACTCCATCGCCAACCCCGACGGGCACGAGCACGCCAACGCCAACCCCGACGGGCACACCAATCCCCACATCTTCTGGGCCGGTCAGTCCAACGTGGTACTTTGCAGAGGGCAAAGTCGGCCAGGGTTTCACCGAGTTTCTCACCATTCAGAACCCCGACCGTGTTAACTCCTGCTCAGTGAGCATCCAATACCTGTTGAGCAGCAGTACCACCGTACCCAAGATAATCGCGGTTCCTCCCAACACGCGTTGGACCGAGGGAGTCAACAATGACTTGAACACAGCAGCGAGTTCCACCGCCTATCAGGCGGTATCGACCATAGTGAACGTCACCAATACGAGTGCCTGTAAGGGGGTGGTGGTAGAGCGACCGATCTACTTCACCAACTTCAAGGGCATCAGCAGCGGAACGGATGCGCCAGGAGCGACAAAGCTCGGCAACGATTTCTACTTTGCCGATGTGTCCACCCTCACGGGCTACAACTCCTATATCACGATCTTGAATCCGCCAAGTGGAACCGCTGCCACGATCACTGTCACTTACTACTTTGCAAGCAGCATCCAGGGCACCGATACACTAGTAGTGCAGCCTGGTACGCGTGGCACGATCATTCCAAAAAGCTTGAACGCACGCGCAGCCACCTGGGTGCATTCTGACCAACCGGTAGTAGTGGAGCGCCCGACGTACTTCAATAACTACTCCTATGGCAATGCGCAAAACGCCTATGGCTCGGCTACGGTAATAGGCGCACCTAAACCGGCCAATGACTGGCGTTTCGCTGAGGGCTACACCGGTGGGCAGTTCCAGGAGAACCTGGTACTCGCCAACTTTGGCACCACTTTAGCTAATGCCACGGTGGTGCTGGAGTACGACAATGGCTCGACGCTCACCAATACCTATCCTATCAATCCGCAAGATAACATTACCCTGGACGTGAACTTTGCTACTGACCGCACGATAGGCGTCTGCTCTCCTATGCCGTGTGCGCTCTCGCAAAGTGTCTCGGCGGAGATCACGACCAACCCCGGAACAAACATCGTAGCCGAGCGCGAAATGTTCTTCCACTTCAACCATTTCGACAGAGCTCTCAACCGGACAACCACTGCAATGGGTGGTACCGACGATGTCGGTCAGTCGGGTGCAGCAACGAATACTTCGTACAGTTTCGCTGAAGGCTACACATTCAATGGCTACGACGAGTGGCTGACCGTACAGAACCCGACCAACAATCTGGAGACGGTATGGGTGACGCTGATTAACGGCAAGGGCACGGTCTATTCGTTCTCGATATCGGTACTGGCGCATAGCCGCTACACGCTCAATGTCGATGAAAAGGTGGTCTTGCAAATGTACCACACTGGCGATGGTACAGGGGGCTACCAGGTGTCTACGACGGTACAGACGACGGACGGCAGTGCCTTCGTGGCAGAACGTCCGATGTACTGGAATGTCGGTGGCAGCCAGGGTGGTGACGATGTCATCGGGTACCTTGGTGGCTAGAGAGGAATACTTATGTTGAATGGGAAAAAAATGATATTGAGCCTTTTGGCGATGCTGATGCTTATTGGCAGCGCCATGCTGGCATTGGGTATCGTTGGATTTGATGTACACTCTACGTATGCGCAGCAACCCTATGCAGTAACGTCACAGGACTTCTATATTCCTAGTGGTCGAGAGCCATGGGGCACGGCTCTTGACAGCAAGGGAAAAGTCTGGCTGG
>WNGN01002098.1_pt1 | contig 13316 bp, 10 predicted proteins | sample 5400561 | NCBI WGS metagenome assembly WNGN01 (sample SAMN13153379, study PRJNA577476) | soil metagenome | isolation source: 115 cm soil or saprolite under Garry oak tree replicate 2 | place: USA:California | collected 2016-06-15
AGCCCAATCGTAATCGGCAGACCCGCAGCTGACCGGAATCCCCAACTTAGGCCTTTCGCTCCGCGAGCTGCGGCCTGGTAACTCGGGTCGCTGGTGATGTCCGCAAAGGCTAGTGATCGTTTCTCCTCAAAGATTCTCCCGATGATGCCTTGACCCGGAGCATAGGATTCAACATGGCTGAGTTGGTCTATAGGAAGCCCGTAATGCGCGGCGAGGCGAAGCATGTGATTTTTCTCGTCCAGAACGTAGAGCTGGCCGGCATCGACCTCCAGAACTTCAATAATTGTTTTGAGCGCCGCCTGCATCAGTGTGTCGATATGAAGGGACTGGCCCACCGTGCTTGCGACGGCATAGAGGGACTGCAGCTCACGGTTCCGTCGCTCGGTTTCCTGGAAGAGCCGGGCGTTTTCCAATGCCACACCGATCATATTTGCAATCGCCTGGAGGAATTCCACCTCGCGTTGGACAAAAGGGATCGGTCGGGTAGTGGAGACACAGAGAACTCCTACGACCTTCGCTCCCGCCTTCATGGGGATCCAGGCAACGGAACGGCTTTGCGGTAACAAAGAGCGAGAATCCTGCACCTCTGGGCGAGCATTAACGATCAGCGGTTGTCCGGACGCGAAGACCTGATCGGTAGCTTGGCGCGAGACCGTCTGAACGAGACCTTCAATTTCTTCCTGCGACAACCCTCGGTGTGCAGCCAGGGTGATTTTGCCCGTGACAGGATCCTTAAGTCTAATAGACCCGCGTTCACGCCCACTCACCTCTATGACCTTATCCATAGCGATGTCGAGTAGTTCATCGGCGCGCAACGACTGGCTGATTGCCTGGGCGATCACGTTGAGTGCGGCCTGTTCCCGGGCCCGGCGCTCCGCGTCCTGGAAGAGCTCCACGTTTTCTATCGTGATCGCCATTTGGCGCGCAATCGCCATGAGGTGAGCAGTTTTCTCCGCACTGAAGTGCCCGATCTTGCGGCTAGCAAGATGGATGATCGCACGAAGTTCGCCCGAGATCCGAAGGGGTAGAAAGGCACATGATCCAAAGCCCGCCTCGACTTGTCTCTTATCCTTCAGCCTGGAATCTTCTGCAATATTTGCGGCAATGATCGGCTCTTCAGTCATGAAGGCCGTACCAATAGCCGGGTCTTGCTCAAGATCCCGCGTTGCTTCCAGATACCCTGAAGAAAAGCCGACATGGGCCGGATACAGAAAGGACTTCGTCTCTTTATCAAAAATCCGAATGAGCGCGGCATCGGCCTGCGTTGCCTCTTTGAGCCGCTCCACAACCTTTCGTAGCATCTGGTCAGCATCGGCTAAGGCGAAAGGCGCCATGGCCGCGTACAACGCTGACAATTCTCGGTTTCGCCGCTCGGTTTCCTGAAAGAGCCGGGCGTTTTCCAATGCCACACCGATCATATTTGCAATCGCCTGGAGGAATTCCACCTCGCGTTCAGAAAACGGAACCGGGCTGCTGGCCGAAATACCTAAAATTCCCACGACCCGCGCCCCTGCCTTCATCGGGATCCAGGCGACGGAACGACTTTGGGGTAACAGGGATTGCGTATCGTTAACTTCCTGGCGATTATTGACGACCAGAGGCTGCCCCGACGCCAAGACCTGTTCGGTGGCTTGATGCCGAGTTCGCTGAAGCAGATCCTCAATCTCCTCCTGAGAGAACCCTCGATGTGCGGCCAGTATGACCTGGCCTGTAGTGGGATCCTTGAGCCTGATCGATACCCGTTCACGTCCGGTGACTTCAAGGACCTTATCCAGAGCGATGTTCAATAGTTCATCGCGACGAAGCGACTGGCTGATCGACTTGGCGATGATGTTGAGCGCTTCCTGTTCGTGAGCCCGGCGCTCTGTCTCCTCGGTGAGCCGGACTTTTTGCACGGCCATACCCACTTGATTGCCAATCGCCTCAAGAAGACGAACGTCATCGGGTCGGAATTTGTTCGGCGTGCGGCGACCAACCTCGATCGCTCCAAGCGTCTCTTCTTGCGTCATAATGGGCACGACGATGGCTGAGCAAGCCCCTTCTTTCTTGAGTGTGCGCAGTCCTTCTGTTGTCGTGACATCTTCCACCACTAAGCTTTTCTCGGAGGCAAAAACTCGGGAAGTAAGAACGCCGCTTGCCGGACCTTTCACGTCTGTATGATGCTCCCGTATGCTTTCGGGATCACGATAGCCTCGGTAAACGCTCATTCGCATCTGCCCGCTGGAGTCGAAGAGGCGGATATTACCCAGATCGAGAGAGACAACAGAAAGCGTTCGATCAAGGATCTTCTCCAGAACCGCCTTGAGATCCGTCGAACCCAAGGTCATCTGGCTCACATCATGCAGGATGGCCACTTCCTTGTAACGGTTCTGTAAGTCCTCCTCTGCCTGCTTCCGCTCGGTAATATCGCGAACGAAGCCTGTAAATATTGGTAGTCGCCCTGTATCAATCGGCGTGATCGTCAGCTCAGCGGGAAATTCGCTGCCGTCAGCACGCATTGCCGTCAGCTCGATCCGCTTGCCGAGCACCGGACCTTGGCCACTAGCGAGAAAATGCGCCAGACCACGATTATGCGCCTGGCGCAGGGAAGGAGGAATTATCAGGTCGGCCATCGTTTTGCCCATCGTCTCTGAACGCGAATATCCAAACGTTTTTTCCGCGGCTGGGTTGAACTCAATGATTTTCCCCTCGTGATCTATGCTGATGATCGCATCAAGCGCCGATTCTAGAATGGCTCGCTTACGCGCGTCGCTTTCCCGCAGAGCCAACTCTCGCTGGTTACGTCTGCTGATATCTCTGAAGGTAACGACCACTCCCGTGAGCTCCTCGCGCTCGAAAATCGGAGTGCACACATAATCGACAGGAAAGCTCGTGCCATCTTGCCGGCGGAAAAGCTCATCCGTTGCCTGACGCCTAGCTCCATCTCTGAGAGCGGCAAGGATTGGAGACGTATGGTCTGAAAAGTCGCTGCCATCGGAGCGCGTGTGGCGCAGGACTTGGTGCATCGCTTTGCCGATGGCTTCCTTGGCTTGCCACCGCAGGAGCGAAGCGGCCGCCGGATTGATGAAAGCCACTTTCCCGTCGCGGTCCAGTCCGTAAATGCCCTCGCCCGCAGAATCCAGAATCAATTTGCTCTGAGCGAACGCCTTCTCATTGAAGCGCCAAGCAATCACGCTGCCGACAGCCGCCCATAGGACAAAAAATGCATGGATGCCGGCCCACGTCCATGGAGCATTTATCGCCGCCGTATGGTTGTAGACCTCCTGAGGCCACATCACTCCTACAACTCCGTGATGGATCGCAACGTAAACAATCGCCAACAGATAAGGGACCCAGTCCTGATAAAGCGCCAAAAAGGCGAGCATGACGAAAAAGTGAAAGTGAAGCTCGATATAGCCGCCCGAGAAATGAACGAGGATGGCCGAGGCGCTCATGAGCCCAAACCCTACCGCCGTCGCTCGAATTTCCCGGCGGATGGTGTCCCAGGTTGCGATGCCCGCAAAGAAGGCGACGACTGCTCCTTCCGCGATCGTATGGAGCACGGTGTCATCGCGAAAAAGGGCTCCCGAGCTAAGTTCCCAACTATACCCAAGAACGGGTCCAATCAGAGCAATCAGCAAAGCGTGAAACCAGGTAAGTCCCAACAAGAATCGATGCCTGCTTTGCCAGGCGTCCGCCGGCAAGGATCCGCCGAACGGAAGGAAATCCCAGAAACTTTTGAGGAGCCTTCGCAGTGAAATATCCCTGAAGCCGTTACGACTGGTTAAGGTCTCAGCTTTGCTCATAGTTTATGCCTCAAACCCGAGGTGGTGATCCGCGGAGCCCACATCTTGGTATGATAGCGTAGCAACGAAAGTCGACCCTTCACCCAGCTCGCTCTCAGCCGGGCATCTCCCGGGTTATCTTCGACCACGAGGACTTTAGTGGGCTCCCTATTCATCTCACTTTCCCATTTGATGGCAGCACCACGACGGTGAACCAGAAATCCTCGATCAGCTTCACCACTCGCGTGAACTGCTCAAAATCAACCGGCTTCTTGATATAGCAATTGGCATGCAGTTCATAAGTCTTCAGAATGTCTTGTTCGGCCGTTGAAGTGGTCAAAACCACGACCGGGATGAGCATTAAGTGGGGATCTCCCTTGATCTCCGCCAATACCTCTCGGCCATCCTTCTTGGGCAGATTGAGGTCCAGTAAAATGAGATCCGGCTGCGCGGCGCTGGCATACTTGTCCTCCTTCCGTAGAAAGGCCAGAGCCTCTTCTCCATCACCTACCACTCTTACGTGGAGGAGCATCTTCTCCTCCTTCAAGACCTCCATCGTCAGCCGCACATCCCCAGGATTGTCCTCCACCAACAGGACCTCAATCGATCTGCCGTTTTTGTCATTGCTCATGGTTCTGCTCCAAATGGGTTCCTAAGCCGGTATCGTGAAGTAAAATGTCGCTCCCTTCCAGGCTTCGACTCCACCCTTCCCTCCACGCCGTTCCACAATCTTCTTGCATACCGCTAACCCTATCCTGGTCCGAGGATATTCTCCCTTTTGGGCAAACGCTGAAAACAAGAGAATCAACTTAGCTCGCAGACTGGAAAAGCAGATCTTATTCATTTACCAAGCGAGCCAAGCAGCGGCTAGCAATATCCTACTGATCAAGCGTTTCGTGCGGTAGCGGAACGGCCGCGTTAGATTTCTTGCATAATTGTCCGATCATATCTCGCCACCCCCGTTGTTGGTCGCAGCGACAGAGCTTTCTCTTTTTTCGATCCATTGTGTGAGCTGGCTCTCGCGCACCCGCCATTGCCCCCCAACCTTAAGAGCCGGAAGCTCTCCGCTACGGATCATTCTCTGGAGGGTACGCGTTGAAACGTGCAAGAGCGCTGCGGCTTCGGAAAGCGTGAGTAACCGAATGTTATCGAGTTTCGTATCCACAAAAATTCCCTCGAATCGCCTTAACGCAACGCCAGTGCCAAAGGAAAACCACGGACAACTAACCGTTTTATAAAGTAAAGGCCGGAAGTTGAAAGATTACCGAAAGTACAAATTTGGACAACTTAGGACAGCGCCCGACGAGTCGGAGCAACACTCGCCCAGGTCCAGAAAACCGTGCACAGAGCACGCATTTTTCTCAGCAAAACTTCGATGAACCAATATGTGTATGCAGGAGGCTATTGAGCTAGCAAGGTGAGAAGGTTTGAACTCCGAAGAAAAGCTACTGTCGGTAGAGAATCTCTCCGGATTTTTCCGTGTGGTAGCCGCCAAGCGCAGAGACCGCCCGTTTGAAGGCTTCGGAACCAGTGATCTCCATGAGTTGGCCGCCGCGGTCGGATTCGAAGAAGGAACGTAGGAAGAGCAAGTCATATTGCTCTTTGCCGACAGGAATAAAATCGAGCCCCAGGGCGTGGGCGGCGGCGCGCACACCGAGTCCCGCGTCGGCGAGGCCGCTGGCGACGGCTACGCCGACCGCCATGTGGGTGAACTCCTCGCGCTCGTAACCTTGAATAGAGGTTGGATCAATTCCCAATCTTTGCAGCTCATAGTCAAGCAGCACGCGTGTACCCGAGCCGGACTGGCGATTGATAAAGTGAACGTCGCGTCTGGCGAGATCTTTGAGTCCAGCGATTGATTTTGGATTTTTGCGTAGGACCAATATGCCTTGCTCGCGTTGCGCCAGGTGGACCAACACAACCGGAGTTTTAGCAATCGTCCTTTTGATATCCGGTACGTTGTAAACACCGGTTTCCGGGTCGAGCAGGTGGGTGCCTGCGATATGGGTTTCCCCGCGCTGAAGCGCGAGCAAGCCACCGAGGCTGCCGACATTGGTGGCGGCGATTTTCAGCCCGGGATGACGCAACTTTAATCGGTCTTCGAGCACCCCGATGGCTAGATCGTGACTGCCGGTGCAGAGGATGGTATTTTCAATTTCTTCTGGCGGGCGCAGCAGGTTTATCTCGACCTCTTCGCCGGCATTGAGCCCCTCAATCAAGCTCGGGATGCGCAACAGTCCATCGGCGTGGACCATAGTGGTGATAACCCCGGCGCCGCGCGCGAGGGGAACCGCAACCAGTTTTTCGCCCACTCGCCCCAAGGTCACGCGGATAAATTCTTCGAGGCCGAGGTGAGACGCGATTTTCTTCGGCACAATCGCGCGCACGGTGGGATAAGTGGGAGCCGCACAGCCAAGAAACTTTTCCAACGTAGGGCGTAAGATTTCCTGCGCAATCACAATGGCCGATACCGGATAGCCGGGAAAACCGATGACCGGCTTGCCGGCGACGCTTCCTAACACCGCCGGTTTTCCAGGCATCACATCGATGCCATGGGCCAACAACTCGCCTGCCGCCGCCACGACGTCGGCTGTCAAGTCGTGCTCGCCCGCCGACGAGCCGGCGATGATGGTCGCCACCTCACATTCCTCGGCAGCCTGGCACAACGCTTGTTTGAGCAATCCAGCATCATCCCTGACTTTGGGATACTTGACCGGTACTCCGCCCCATTCGCGCACGAACGCCGCCAATACAGTGGAATTAAATTCTATGACCGCTCCCGGCCTCGCTTCCTCGCCAGGCTGAATCAATTCATCTCCAGTGGGAATGATGGCTATTTTCGGATGGGCTTTGACCAGAACCGAAGTGTGACCTGCTGCAAGCAGAGCGCCGAGATCATAGGGGCGAAGCCGATGGGAGCGCGGCAAAAGCAATTCAGTAGCAACTACATCCTCGCCCACTAAGCGAACGTGATTCCATGGAGCGACCGATTCAAAAATCTCAACCGTTCCGTCATCGAGCTGGCGGACTTTTTCAATCATGATGACGGCGTTCGCCCATGCTGGCAGGGAATTGCCGGTGTCGACGTAGGCGAACGCGCTCGGCTTCGGCGAGTCGCCCGAAGCCGGCGTGAGTTTCCTGCCGGCGAATTCGGTTGCCCCGAAGGTATCCTCGGCGCGGACGCAGATGCCGTCCATGGCGGCGGCGTGATAATGGGGCGAAGATATCTTCGCGAACACCGGTTCCGCCGTGACGCGATTGAGCGCGTCTTCGACAGGAACGGTTTCGTTGTAAATCTTTGACGGGTCGATACGCGCCAAGAAAAGTTCTTGGGCTTGTTTCAGAGGGGTCTTTTTTAAATACCTCTTGCGCGCCATGGCCTTTGGCAGTTTCGAGTTCCGAGTTTCGCGTCTCGCGTTCAGAGTCGAAACCCGAAACACGAGACTCGAAACTAGAAGAGTATCACTTCCACCTCTTCCCCTGGTTCCAGCCCATCTTGATTGAGATCGATTCGGACCATGCCGTCGGCTTTCACCAGAGTGAAAATAGCTCCCGACTTGGTTGGCAGAGGTACCGCCAACAAACGATCAGCATCGCGCTCCAGAGTCACGCGAACGTAGTCCTCGCGACCGACCTGCGATGAGATATTGGTTTTCAATGTTGCCTGCACGGTTTTGGTAAATCGAGTTACGGTCTCCGTGTCCTGACCCGCCAGTCTTCGGATCAAGGGTCCAGCGAAGAGATCGAAAATGACTAACGCTGAAACCGGATAGCCGGGAAGGCCCAGGATCGGCTTGCCGCAGGCTTTGGCAAAAATCGTCGGCTTTCCCGGACTGATGGAAATACCGTGAAAAACGAATTCCGAATCGGCGAAGGACAAGATCGTCTCCAGCGCGATGTCTTTCGCGCCCATCGAGCTGCCCCCTGAAAGGAGCACGAGATCTCCCCACTCTAAAGCTTCGCCGATCGCTTTTGTCAGCTGATCTTTGTCGTCGCGGACAACGCCCCAATCCTTAAGCTCTCCGCCACATTCTTCGATAAGACCGGCAAGCGAATGCTGGTTGATGTTTCGCACCTGTCCGGGAAGAGGATCGGTGTCCGCGTCGACAATCTCGTCTCCGGTAGAGATAAGCGCAATGCGCGGCTGCTTGTAAACCGGCACGGAAGAAATACCGATGCCGGTAAGCGCGCCCAAGTCGTGGGCCCTCAGCCGGCGCCCGCGCTGGAAAACCATTTCGCCTTTCTTAATGTCGTCGCCGATTTGGATCACGTTTTGCCACGGTGAAACGCCGCGATGAATCTCGACCAACCCTCCCTCAACCTCGTCCGCGTACTCGACCATCACGACGGCATCGCTCTCAGGCGGCATCATGCCGCCCGTGGAGATACGGATAGCTTCCCCCGTTGCGACTGGCCGCGCGGCTTCCTTTCCCATCTCCATGACGCCGGCAAGCTTCAAATAAGCCGGCAAGCTCTGACTCGCGCCGAATGTGTCCTTCGCCTTTACGGCATAGCCATCCATGGCCGCGCGATGAAAGTGCGGCAGATCGACGGCGGAGTAAAGATCCTCGGCCAAGACGCGGCCTCGCGCCCGGACAGTAGGAACCCGCTCCGTCGTCACCGGCGGAACTTGAAGCAACAACCGCAACGCTTCCTGCGGCGTGACGACTCTGAAAAAGGTCTGGACCATCTTGAAATGCCCGCAGGATGATCATAAGCAGAACAACCTCCGGAATCAAATCGCCGACTCTTGTCGATTCTCTTGACACGCGGGCGTCCAAGACAGAGAATCACGCCGGCAAATAAGACGAAAGGAACGAGATCATGAAATTACAGAAGGTCTATCACGTGGGCATCCCTGTGGATGACTTGGATCGCGCGCGCGACTTCTACACCAACGTGCTAGGCATGAAATACCTGGGCCGTGTCGGCGGCAATCCCAACAATCCGGACGCGCTGCCGATCCATGGCAACGTCCAACGATTGGACCGGCTGCGATGCGGCGACGACGACATCGTCCTCTTCGAGCGTCCCCGACCGCTCAACAGAGATGCGCTCGACCAAGACGGCATCGCCCATCAAGCGTTCGACATGAATTGGGAAGATTACGGCGACGCGCTCAAAACCGTCAAGGAGCTTGGCAAATTTCATCGCAGCGTCGAGCGCGACAGCGGCAATACCATTTACCTGTTCGATTCCGAGGGCAACTATCTCGAACTTCACTTCCCAAGACCGGGCGGCCGGCGCGCGCGTCGGGTGGAATAGAGGAATACATTAGAAAGCACACCGATGAACGAACCCATTAGACTCTCCATCGCGGCGACCTCGAAGCGGGTCGACATCGCGAACGTAATTAGCTTAACTTTCTTCAACAACGTCCAACTCCCGCGCCAATCGCAATTGGACGTTGCCATGGGCTGGCGGGATTCGGAACTAGGCGGCACTGGACCGGCCCTTTTGATCGATAAGAAAAAATACGACTTCGGCTTCGGCAATCCGGCGGGGCTATCACGCATGGCCTACTTGGGCCGCGGCTTTTATAAGAAAAAAATTTCGCTCCGCGCCATCGGCGTATTCCCAACCTGGGATCGGTTGATTTTTGCCGTGAGCAAAGATACCGGCATTGAGTCCATCGAAGATATCAAGCAGCAGAAATATCCCCTCCGCATTTCGACGCGAAGAAAAGGAAAACTCCAGACCACTCTCTACGTCATCGAGGAAATTCTCAAAGTCTACGGGATGACCCTCCGCGAGATCGAAAGATGGGGCGGAAAAGTAATGGAGGCCGCGAGCCCCGGCAGCCCTGATCGAAAGGACCACATTAGCTCCGGAAAAGCCAACGCAGTTTTCGACGAAGGCGTGAAAAGCTGGGGCTCCCTGGCGCTCGATTCGGGAATGCGATTCCTATCGATTGATGACGCCGTATTGCGCAAGATGGAAAAGATCGGCTTTCCTCGCGTCACGCTTACGAGACAACATTACCCGCAAATGGAGCAAGATATACAAACCTTGGACTTCAGTGGCTGGACGTTTTTCTGTCATGCGGACTTAACATCGGAGATCGCCTATAACATGGCCAAAGCGGTGGATCTCTGTCACCTACAAATCCCTGCGGATCATTTCGACAAACGGCCGATGACGATGCTCGAGTTCTGTCGCGGCGGCGAAGCCGGACAATTGAACATCCCGCTGCATCCCGGCGCCAAGAAATATTTTCGCGAGAGGGGCTATCTGTGACCGCGCGTTCGCGGCAACGATAGCGAGCGGATCTGATACCGAGGAGCAAGACGAATGAAGGTTTTGTTTATGACGCTCATGGCCGTCATCGGGCTTTTCTCCGCCGTTCCGGTGCTCCGGGCGGAAACCGTCGAGTCTAAGCTGGCCGTCTTGGAAAAACTCCCGCCTCAGGAGCGACAACAACGTTTACTAGAGGGCGCCAAGAGCGAAGGCGAAGGGGTCATCTACGCCAACATGGATGTTGCGGCGATGAAGCCGCTCACCGACGGCTTCAGCAGAAAGTATCCCGGCGTAAAAGCGACGAGCACTCACTTCTCCGGCGCTTCGATCATCACGCGCATAGACTCGGAGAGCCGGGCGGGAAAACCGCTGTCGGATGTCGTGCTGAGCGGCCAGTTGGGCGTCTTGGCGCTGATCGATAAGAAAGTCGCCGCGCGCTACCGCTCTCCCGAGCGGGAATTCTACCGCGAGGGGTTCAAGGACAAAGAGGGGCGTTGGACTGCTTACATGACCAACGTCATGGTAAGTGCCTACAACACCCGTCAGGTTAAGAAGGAAGAAACTCCGCGCGTGTTGGAAGATCTTTTAAAGCCGCGATGGAAAGGCAAACTGACGATGGACAGCCAGTCTTACGTCTGGTTTGGGACTATCCTTCAGTATCTCGGAGAAGAAGCGGGATTACGTTTTATGAAGCGACTCAACGAGCAGAATATCTCACACCAGCGCGGACGGCGTCTCATGACGCAACTGGTAGCGGCGGGCGAATTCGCTATGGCGGTGGAAACGAATCTGAACTCCGTGCTCAGTCTGAGTAAGCAGGGAGCGCCGCTCTGGTTTGCGCCTATGCAGCCCCTGTTTCTCAGTCCGAGCCTGGTGTTTCTCAGCTCCAATGCTAGTCATCCTTACGCAGGAGCGCTGTTCATCGATTACTTGCTTTCCGAAGAGGGGCAAAAGATCATCGTAACAACTAATCGGATGCCGGCGCACGCCAAAGTCAAATCCCCGGAGAGCCAGCTCTTGGAAGACCAGGACGTGCGCATGCCTGATATTTTCGATATAGGAAACAGATACCAGGCCATCGGCAACCGCTATCGTGAGATTTTTCCGGGCGCGCGTTAACGCATGGGTAAGCACCCTCTTGATTCAGTGGTGTCATTCTGAGGCGAAGCCGAAGAATCTAAAATGCGAGGGAGATCCTCCTCTAAACGTTCAGAATGACATAAAAATGATATAGCTGCAGAAGAACCAATCCTGAAAGGATATTCACATGACGACGACCAAACCACGCATCACCCTCGGTCTCCCCGACCATCCGCGCTGTCGCGCTCTCATCGACGGCAAGATCGGCGTAGAAGGCTATGAGCTCGACACCGACCCCGAGTTTGTTTCCTCGGGAGAGCGTCACTACAAGTTTCTCCACGGCCAGTGGGACATCGGCGAATGCTCCGCGGCGAGCCTTCTGCGAGCCATTGAGAAGGGTCAACAGCTCCTGGCAATACCGGTTTTCTTCGAGCGCGGGCCGCGCCAGAGAAACATCTATCACTGCGAAGGCAAACTAAAGCACCCGACGGAGCTCAGGGGCAAAAAATTCGGCTGCTTCCGTTACGGGGCGACCGCCGTGGTCTGGGCCCGTGGCTTCCTTCTCGACGCTTACGATATTAAGACCACCGACATGCAATGGTTCGTCTCCGGCAGAGAAGTTTTCATCGGTCACGAGCTTCCCGTCAAAGTAGAGCGGATCGACCCCCCGCCTCCTTTCGGTGAGGAAAAGCTACAACTATCAAAGCTCCTGAGTGAAGGTGTGCTTCACGGCGCCGTCGTGCCGGGCGATTCGGGGTATCTGGGATTCTTCGGCGGCGGCTCAACACCGCCCATGATGGCGAAATACCCCGGAGTGAAACCGCTTTTCGAGGACAACGAAGAAATTATCCGGTATACGAAGCAAACCGGTATCAACCCCATCATGCACGTCCTCGCACTGCGGCGCGAAATCGTGGAGCGATATCCTGACTTCCCGGCTAAATTGACGAGAGCCTTCAAGGAAGCGAAAGAGGCCGCTGCGGCCTATATGGACACCGACGAGATCGCCGGTTATGAAAAGGAGCGAGAAGTGCTGGGCGAAGATCCCTACGCCTATGTCTTTGGCGAAAACGAGAAACGCAGCATGCGCGCGCTCAACCGCTACCAGATTGAACAAGGGTTGATGCATAAAGAATTGCCGCTCGAGGATCTATTCGTAGGAATCAATTAATGGGCAAAGTTAGCTCGACCGCTGCTTATCTTGCCGTTGGTTTTATCGTCGGATTGTTTGCATGGCTATCCGGATCCCAAGCTGCAACGGTCGAAGACGCCGCAAAATCCGAGGGCGAGGTCGTCCTCTACAGCTCGCTGAACAACGAGCAAATCGTCACTCTGGTCGATGCATTCAAGAAAAAGTATCCGCTTATCAAACCGTCCTTTTACCGCGCGACCAGCGAAAGAGTCCTGCAACGCGCACTTAACGAGGCGAGAGCAGGCCGCTACGCGGTGGACGTTTTTACTGCCGCCGGTTTTCAGCTCCAGCTCTTGAAAGAAGCCGGGCTTACACAGAAATTTGTTCCTAACGAGGCCGCAGCCTACGACCAAGGTTTCAAAGATCCGGAGGGCCATTGGATCAATGTCCATTCGTTGCTCAACACGATGGGCTATAACACACAACTCGTGCGACCGGACGAAGCGCCGAAGAAGTATCAAGACCTCCTCGCGCCGAAATGGAAGGGCAAGATCGGCGTCAATCTCCAGGATCCGGAGTGGTACGTGAACCTGCAGCGTCGAATGGGAAAAGAAAAAGCCAGGGAATTTCTCAAAGCACTTGCGGCGCAGCAACCGGGGCTGCGCGACGGGCATAACATCACGGCGCAATTACTCGCTGCCGGCGAGTTTCACGTCGTGTCGAATACCTACGCCCACATCCTGGCACGCACCAAAAAGCAGGGCGGGCCGGTACAGTATGTTTTCGATGAGCCGGTCATCACCTATGTTCATCCGGTGACTCTGGCCAGGTCTGCGCCCCATCCCAATGCGGGGAAGTTGCTGATGAGTTTCATTCTTTCCGCGGAGGGACAAAAGATGTTGCGCGATCAAGGCAGGATTCCCAGCCACCGCGACGTCGATCCGCAAGTGTTCTCGTTGAGACAGGTAAAGTTGCAGGCCAGCGACCCGCGGTTAGCGAAAGAGTATGCAGCGGCAGGCGAAGAAATGCGGGCGATCTTCGGCGCGCAGTAAACAGCATGGGTTCAAGCCGTTCCAGACGTTCAAGCAGTTCAAATCGTCCAA
>WNGN01003096.1_pt1 | contig 13314 bp, 13 predicted proteins | sample 5400561 | NCBI WGS metagenome assembly WNGN01 (sample SAMN13153379, study PRJNA577476) | soil metagenome | isolation source: 115 cm soil or saprolite under Garry oak tree replicate 2 | place: USA:California | collected 2016-06-15
GCTCCATCGCCAACGTCGAGTACTTCTACGGCACTACGTCGATCACCTCGCTCAGTGCGCCGCCGTACAGTTTCGTCTGGACCGAAGTTCCGCAAGGCACTTATGCATTAACAGCGCGTGTCACCGACAATCTCGGCGGCGCCATGATCTCCGTCGCCGTAAACGTTACGGTGAACGCTGCGGAAGCAAAGCTGTACTACATACATGTCGATCATCTCAACACGCCAAGACTCGTTGCGGATGATCAGCAACGAACGGTATGGAGATGGGACCAACAGGAACCGTTCGGCGTTAACGCTCCAGATGAAAATCCATCAAGCTCGGGGGCATTCGAGTTCCCGGTGCGTTTCGCCGGGCAGTACTATGACAGAGAGACGGCAGTAGTCCAGAATCGAAGTCGTGATTACGACTCGGCGCTAGGACGCTACGTGGAAAGTGATCCGATCGGGCTAAGTGGTGGCTTGAACGCCTACGCCTACGTTGGCGGTAACCCGATTCGCTATACGGATCCGACTGGCTTGGAGACGTACCAGTGCCGCCGTCCCCTTGGAGGTCTACCAGGAGATAACCAGCGGAGTGGTCCGGACATCTGGGGCAACCCTTTCTATCATCAATACAGTTGCACGCGTGACGCCAAGGGCAAGTTGGTATGTGGCGGGCAAGGATTCTCGGATTCGTGGTGGAGTAGTCCAGGTAAGCCAACGACGCAGGCTACCGATTACTACAGCGCTGATGCTTGTAAGCAGACGCAGGGCGATAACAAGTGCTTTGAGCAGTGCCTGGTCAACGAGTGGAAGAAGCCACGTCCGCGTTACGGCATCCCCTTTGGCACCGATTGCCAAGAGTACGATGAAGACGTGAATTTGGCTTGCCGGGAAAAGTGCGGTCTTAAATGAAGCTGACGATGATGAATCTATCTAAGATCGTTTGGCTCATTGCCTGTCTTATCGTGCTGGCATGGACGTTCGTCGCATGCGGGCGTGAGGCTAACGAGACGCTGCGTGGAGAATGTTCACTTTTGGCGGCGATCATCATGGCATTCCTCACATTTCCCGTAGGCCTTCTGTGGTGGCTGCTAATTAGTGCGGCGGGATATGTTCTGTCGCTCGTCGGAATCGAAATTGGAGGAGTGTCGGCAATCGCCGATCTGGTCGTGTGGTTTGGGTTCGTTATTGTTGGTTACATCCAGTGGTTCAAACTGGTACCGTGGATCGTTCGCCGAATACGTGAACGGAAGCAATCAACGGTCTAAGCGGAATCTAAATAATTATTCCGTCAAGGCCCGTTGCGCGGCACGCACGCCGCTGCGCACGGCGGCTTCTAGGGTCGGCGGATATTCGAGGGCGGTGAACGCTGTGCTTTACGGGATTCTGGGATGGGCCAGTTTTCGAGTCGTGCGCGCATTAAGGCGTCGAGACGGGGCGGACGTCGGAGCACGATAGAAGACACGCCCGGGTACCAACGAGGCCATGCATTGACGCTCAGTTGGAACCGCGCCGCGCGAGGTAGATGCCGATCAGCACCACGATGCCGCCTGCGATCTGCAGCGGAACGAGCGCTTCTCCGAGGAGCACCCAGGCGAACAATGCGGCCATGACGGGCTGAAACAGCAGGCTCACCGAGGAAAACGCCGCGCGCAGGTGCGCGAGCGCGTAGGCGATCAGCCCCTGTCCCGCAGCATGCGACACGAGCGCCAGCCCGAGGAGGTAGCCCCAGCCAAGAAGGCTGGAGGGCAGCATCTGCTCGCCCGAGGCGAGTGCTACCGGGAAAAGAAACACGGCGCTGATCGTGCTGGTCACGGCCATGACGTGAAGCGTGCGCTCACCTCGGTCGCGCAATCCTTTGACCGCGAGCAGATAACCGGCGTAGAAGACGGCGGTCACCACGCCAAGGGCGTCGCCGGTCAGTGCTGTCCCTGAAAACTCGAGGCTCGTATTGACCAGCAGCGCGACGCCGGCAAGCGCCGCCACGAGTCCGGCGACGAATAGCCGCTTCGGCCGCTGGCGCAGAAAGATCCACGCCGCGAGCGTCACGAAGAGAGAAGCAAGGTTCGCAAGCAGCGTCGAATTGGCCACCGAAGTGAGCTTGATCGAGGTGTGCCAAAACCCCAGGTCTCCTGCGAACGCGACGCCGGCCGCAAGCAGGAGCGGCCACTTGGCGGGATAGGCGCGAGGCGCGGCCTCGCGCCGTAACGCGTGCAGCAGCCACAGCGGCGGCACGGCGAGGGCCACGCGCCAGAACGCGGTGGCGGTCGGCCCGGCTTCGGAGACACGCACGAAGATCGGCGAGAGCGCAATGCAGGTGGCGCCGAGCAATAGCGCGCCGAGCGCGGGCTTCATGGGCCCGCCGATGTTACTTCCTTTCGGGCGGCGGCCTTTACTTCAGGTCGTTCCAGTGCTTCATGGCCTGTTCGCAGCGCTCACGGGCTCGCTCCAGCTCCTGCTCAAGCATTGCCTGCCGGGCGAAGTACCTCTGGGTCAGCCGGCTTTTCCCTGCCACGGTGCCAAGCCTCTCCCCCGGCAGGGGTTCGCGCCCTTGTTCGCGCAGCTCCTCGGCGTCCTTGAGCGCGCCGCACTCGACACGCGCGTCCTCGTATGCCTTGTCGAGATCGCTCGTGCGCTCCTGCGCAGCGACCGCCGATGCCGCGAGCAGAAGAAAAACAAACACTAAGCGTTTCACGATGCACTCCGGTAGAATTTTTTGACATGGCCGCGCCGCACTTCGTTCACCTGAGAATGCACAGCGAATACTCGGTGACGGACGGGATTGTCCGCATCGAGCAGGCGGTGAAGCGGGCCGCGGCCGACGGCATGCCGGCGCTCGCGCTCACCGATTCGGCCAACCTGTTCGGCATGGTGAAATTCTACGGCGCGGCGCGCGCCGCGGGTGTCAAGCCGATCGTCGGCGCGGACTGCTGGGTGCAGAACGAAGCCGACCGGGACAAGCCGCATCGCTTGTTGCTGCTCTGCGCTTCGCGCGCCGGGTACCGCAGGCTCTGCGAGCTGCTGTCGCGCGCCTGGCTGCGCAACCAGCACCGCGCGAAGGCGGAGATCGCGCGCGGCTGGCTGCAAGAAAGCGGCACTGACGGCCTGATTGCCCTCTCCGCGGCGGCGGCCGGCGACGTCGGCCAGGCCCTGCTCTCGGATCAGTCGCCCCTCGCCGAGCGCCTCGCGCGCGACTGGGCGAAGCTCTTTCCCGGCCGCTATTACATCGAGCTGCAGCGTGCCGGTTTCGCCAACGCCGAAGCACTGTTGTCGCGCTCGGTCGCGCTGGCGACGCGCGTCGGCTTGCCGGTGGTGGCGACGCATCCGGTGCAGTTCCTCGAGCCCGGGGACTTCAAGGCGCACGAGGCGCGCGTCTGCATCGCGCAGGGCTACGTGCTCGGCGATCAGCGCCGGCCGAAGCTGTTCACCGCGGAGCAGTACTTCAAGCGCCGTGCTGAGATGGTGAAGCTCTTCGCCGATCTCCCGCAGGCGCTCGACAACTCGGTGGAGATCGCGCGGCGCTGCAACCTGGCGATCGAGCTGGGCAAGAGCCGCCTGCCGGCCTTCCCAACGCCGCCGGGCGTGACCATCGACCAGTACCTCGAGAACGCGGCCGAGGCGGGCCTTGCGCGCAGGCTGGAAAAGCTCGGCTTGGGAGGCGACGCCGGTGCGCGATACCGCGAGCGGCTCGCTTTCGAGATCCGCACCATCGTGCAGATGGGCTTTGCCGGCTACTTCCTCATCGTCGCCGACTTCATCAACTGGGCAAGAACGAACGGCGTTCCGGTGGGTCCCGGCCGGGGATCCGGCGCCGGATCGCTGGTCGCGTACTCGCTCGGCATCACGGATCTCGATCCGCTGCGCTACGACCTGCTGTTCGAGCGCTTTCTCAATCCCGAGCGCGTCTCGATGCCGGACTTCGACATCGACTTTTGCCAGGACGGGCGCGACCGCGTGATCGATTACGTCAGGGACAAATACGGCGCGCAGAGCGTTTCGCAGATCGCGACCTTCGGCACGCTGGCGGCGCGCGCCGTGCTGCGCGACTGCGGCCGGGTGCTTGACCTCGGCTACAACTTCTGCGACCAGCTGGCGAAGCTCATACCGGTGCAGCCTGGCAAGACGATCACCCTCGAGATGGCGCGCGAGATGGAGCCGCTGCTCGCCGAGCGTGAGCGCAAGGAAGACGAGGTGCGCGAGCTCCTCGACCTGGGCGAAAGGCTCGAGGGCCTGGTGCGCAACGTCGGCATGCATGCCGGCGGCGTGCTCATCGCGCCCGGCAGGCTCACCGAGTTCTGTGCGCTGTATGCCGCCGAGGGCACGGCCAACGTCATCTCGCAGCTGGACAAGGACGACGTCGAGGCCGTCGGGCTGGTGAAGTTCGATTTCCTCGGCCTGACGACGCTGACCATCCTGGACTGGGCCGAGCGCTACGTGCGCCGGCTCGGCGAGCAGGAGTTCTCGCTGGAGCGCGTTGCGCTCGACGACGCCGAGACCTACCGGCAGCTGTCATCGGGGAACACCACCGCAGTGTTCCAGCTGGAATCGCGCGGCATGCGCGATCTCATCAAGCGCGCGCGGCCCGACCGCTTCGAAGACGTGATCGCGCTCGTCGCCCTGTACCGGCCGGGCCCGATGGACCTGATTCCGGAGTACATCGAGCGCAAGCACGGCAAGCGCGTCGACTACCTGGATCCGCGGCTGGAGCCGATCCTCGGCCCGACCTACGGGATCATGGTCTACCAGGAGCAGGTGATGCAGATCGCGCAGGTCATCGGCGGCTACACCCTGGGCGGCGCCGATCTGCTGCGCCGCGCGATGGGGAAGAAGAAGCCCGAGGAGATGGCCCCGCAGCGCGACATCTTCGTTGCCGGCGCGCAGAGGAACGGCCTGCCGCGCAGCAAGGCAACGCAGCTGTTCGACCTGATGGAGAAGTTCGCCGGCTACGGCTTCAACAAGTCGCACGCCGCGGCCTACGCGCTGCTGGCGTATCAGACGGCATACATGAAATCGCATCACGCCGCGGCGTTCATGGCGGCTAACCTTTCCGCAGTGATGGACGACACCGACAAGGTGCGCCAGTTGTACGAGGATGCGCTCGCCAACTGCCTGCGAGTCCTGCCGCCCGATGTCAATGCCTCCGAATACCGCTTCGTGCCGGTGGACCGGCAGACGATCCGCTACGGCCTCGGCGCGGTGCGCGGTACCGGCGAGTCGGCGATCGGCGCGGTCCTCGAGGCGCGCAAGGCGGCGCCGTTTACCGACCTGTTCGATTTCTGCCGGAGGGTCGACAAGCGCATCGTCAACCGGCGCGTGACGGAGGCGCTGGTTCGCGCCGGCACCTTCGATGCGATCGAATCCAATCGCGCCCGCTTGCTCGCTTCGGTGGGACGCGCGCTGGAGGGCGCCGAGCAGGCCGAGCGCCAGGCGTCGCAATCGAGCCTGTTCGGCGAAGCTGAGGCCCCGCGCGGCGGTGAGCACGCTTTTGTCGACGCGGCGCGCTGGGACCTGAGGCAAACGCTGTTGGAGGAGAAGACGGCCCTCGGTTTCTATCTCTCGGGCCACCTGTTTGCCGTCTACGAGCGGGACCTGGCGGGGTTCCCGCGCACCCCATTGTCGGCCCTGACTGCGTCCGAGCAGCGCGTCTGGATCGCGGGAATCGTGGCGTCCGCGCGCGTGCAGATGACGCGCCGCGGACGCATGATGGTGGTGATGCTCGACGACGGCAGCGCGCAGCTCGAGATCTCCGTTTTTAACGAGTTGTTCGAGAAGCACCGCGACAAGCTGAAGGAGGACACGCTCCTCGTGGTGGCGGGCAAAGTACAAAGGGACGAGTTTTCCGGCGGGTTGAGAGCGAGCGCCGATGAGCTGCTCGATCTCGAGGCGCTGCGCGGCCGTTACGCGGCGCGCTTGCGCATCGCGATGAATGGGCAGGCAGATGCCAAGCGGCTGCAGCAGGTGCTTGCGCCGTATCGCGCAAGCGGTGCCTGCCAGGTGCTGGTGCGATACGAAAACGGCGCCGCGGCGTGCGAGATCGCGCTCGGCGATGCCTGGCGCGTGCGACCCGACGGCCGCTTGCTCGCCGAGCTCGACGCCTGGCTGACGCCCGGAAACGTACAGCTCGTCTACAACGGCGTTTCGTGACTCCAGCGCACGGCGCAGGGTTCCTGGCCGAACAGCTTGCGGTAATGGAGGTACCAGGGATTCACGATGCGCTCAGCCGGGTCGAACAGGCGCTTCTGCGCGAGAAATGCCCTGAGCTGCGGATAGCAGGCCTCGGTCTGGGCGCGAGTCGCCTCGGGCGTGCAGGCAATCGGAAACCCCCCGCCGTGCGCGATCGCGGCATCGATCAGGCTGCGACGCAGCTGCGTCGTTCTCACCGACCTGCCGATGGTGCCCGGCTCGGGGACCCGCAAGCTGATCTCGGCGTATTCGCGGCGTGCCCACCGCAGGAAGGTTTCGTCTTCCTGCATGACATGGCGCAGCGTCGGGTTCTCCATGGCAATTCGCCACTCCGTGAAGCGCGACCGGGCCTCGGCAATGAAGGCTGCCGCGCGCTCCGGCGGCAGCAGTAGCCGCATGCCAGGTGCAGTTCCAGTGCCGGAAACGCTTGGCGCGGCTTCGCTGATCGCCCGTGCAAGCGAGTCCAGCTTCAGCGTCACGCTATAGAGCGCGCCGAACAGGCCCTGGCCGCCGACCGAAAGCGCAAACAGCTCGGGATGAGCGCGCCGGCTGACCCGCCGCAGCTCGCCATCCGGCGTAACGAGCGTAAGCCCCTCGACGTGCATCACCGTCGGCCGGCCGTCGGGTCCGGCCGCATTCCTCGCCAGGCTCTCTGCCACGGTCGGCATCGTCGTGCGTAGCGAGGCGGCCTGGGCGTTCCCCGGGCGAAGGCGCTCGGCGAGGCTTCTCCAGGTCGTATTCGCCTGCACCTCGACTACGCCGTGGCCCGGCTCGACGCGCAGCACGCGATCCAGGCGCGCCGCATCGATGGGCCGCGCGCTGCGCATCGCCTCCTGCAATTCGTGCGCCGAGAGGGGAAGAGACGATGTGGCAGGCATGGAATCCTCCGTTGTTGGTTGAAAACTTGGCCGGATTCTTGAAGCAGCCGATGGTGCATTGCAATACATCCATAGAAAGTAGCGAAATCTGATACTGTGCGTCGCATGCCCGCCGGCCGCTTCGTGGAAGCGCTCAAGAAGTGCTTGCGCGCGCGCGGCATGACCTACGCCGCGCTGGCGCGGGAACTGAGGATCTCCGAAGCGAGCGTGAAACGCATGTTCTCGCGCAGCAGCTTCACCCTGTCGCGCATCGAGGAAATCCTGGCCGCGCTCGACCTCGATCTGCACGAGGTGGCGCGCATGAGCCTCGCCTCCGCGGCGGGACCGACGGAGCTCACGCTCGATCAGGAAACGGCGCTGGCCAGGGACGAGCGCCTGATTTCGGTGTTCTGGCTGGTGCTCAATGGCTGGCGCTACGAGCAGGTTGCGGAAGCCTTCTCGATCTCGCGCGCCGAGCTGACCCTGGTCTTTGCGCGATTGGACCGGCTCAAGCTCATCGAATGGGGCAAAGGCGAGAGGGCGCGGCTGCGAGTAGCCAAGGACTTCCAGTGGCGGGCGGGCGGGCCGGTGAAGAAGGCTTACGGTCGCCGTGTCATAGGAGAATTCCTCGAAGCGCGCTTCGATTCGCCGCTCGAGCTGCTGCGCTTCGAGACGCGCCAGCTGTCCCCCGAGTCCGCGGTGCTGCTCAAGCGGCGCCTGGAGAGGCTGGTGGCCGAGTTCAACGACTTCGCCGAGCTCGACTCGGCGGTGCCGGGGTCGCGCAGGGTCGGCGTCGCGTTACTCGCTGCCTGCCGGCCATGGGAATTCTCCGTCGTGAATGCCTTGAAGAGGCGCAGGAGCGCCTAGGTCGTGGGCCAGAACTCGAAGCTCGGGTAGCTGCGGTCGAATTCCGTCGCGGGCGGCCCGGCACGGACTGCCGCCACGAGAGCCGCGGGCGGTCCGCGTCGCGCCCAGACGATGATCTTCTCCACGGCCTCGGGACTGCCCTGCAGGACGGCTTCAACGCTGCCGTCGGTGCGATTGCGCACCCAGCCCGTGACGCCGAGTCGCCTTGCTTCGCGCTGCAGCGCATCGCGGAAGCCCACGCCCTGCACGCGCCCGCGAACGCTGATTTGCCGGGTGATCATGCAGCATGCCGGAGCGTCATGTTAAGCTGCCGTCGGGGGACAAAAAATGCGCATCGGATTGCTGATCGTCGCGGGGCTCGCCCTGATCGGGTTCCTGGTTGTCGCAGTCGTGCTGCCCCACATGCAGGGGACCGAAGCCAAGGAAGCCGCACAGGCGCTGATCGAGGGCGCCGAGCCGGCGAAGCAGCGAGTTGGCATGGCGGCTGAAAAAACCGGCCATGTTTCTGGCACGGGGATCAAGGTCACCGCGCGCAACGATCCCAAGTACGGTGATCTGAAATGGATTGTCTCCGACAACGGCGTCATCCATGGCTGGAACGAGAAAAACGCCATCGAGATCACGCTGATGCCCTCGGTGCAGGCTGGCAAGGCAAGCTGGAATTGCAAGGGCTATCCGGTGAACGCGATGCCGCCGAACTGCGGCGGGCGCTGACGAGAACTACCGTCCCATAGCTGATGCCGTAACGGCTGTCAGAATCCCGCGCATGATCGCCGCCGGGTCCGGCGGGCAGCCTGGCACCGCGACGTCGACTGGGATCACATTCGACACGGCGCCGCAGCTCGCGTAGTTTTCTCCAAAAATGCCGCCGCTGCAGCCGCAGTCACCGATCGCGACGACGAGCTTCGGCTCGGGCGTCGCCGCGTACGTACGCCGCAACGCTTCCTCCATGTTCCGCGACACGGGGCCCGTGACGAGCAGCAGATCGGCGTGGCGCGGGCTGGCTACAAATTTGATGCCGAGCCGTTCCAGGTTGTAGTGGGCACTGATGGCGGCATGGATCTCGAGCTCGCAGCCGTTGCACGACCCGGCGTCCACGTGCCGGATCGCGAGCGAGCGCCCGAAATGCTTCAGGATCACCTCGCCCATCCGCTGCTCAAGCTGGCGCAGCGACTCGTCGGGCTGCGGCGCCGGCTCGGTGATGATCCCGGTTTTCGCTATCTGCCGGAGAAGCCGGTACATGTCAGAGATCCTGCCCGCTGTAGGAGAGGTTGAACGATTTGTTGATCAGCGGGAAATCGGGAACGATGTTGCCCATCACCGCGTGCTCGAGAAGCGGCCAGTTCTGCCACGATGGGTCGTGCGGGTGCGCGCGGTGGACGCGGTTTCCGTCCGCCGTTTCCACCGCGATGAGCACTTCGCCGCGCCAGCCTTCGACCCAGCCCACGCCGCGCCTGCCGCCGGGGCTGGCGGCAAGCGGCACGCGGATCTCGCCCGCCGGCAGCTCGCGCAGGAACACGCGGATCAGCCGTGCCGACTCCGCCACCTCGTCGAAGCGCACCGAGACGCGGGCGGCGACATCGCCGCGCGTGTGCGTCGCGATCGCGGGCTGCGCCTGCGCATAAGGGGCAACGGCGTGGTCGACGCGCAGATCGTGCCACATGCCGCTTGCACGACCGGCGAAACCGGTCAAGTCCAGTCTCTCGGCTAATTCGGGCGTCACCTGCCCGGTCATGACGAAGCGGTCCTGCGCCCCCGCGTGCTCGTCGTAGATCGACTTCAGCGTCGCGACCTCGGCCTCGAGCTGCTCCAGTTGCTCGAGCAGCCGAGCGGCCGCCTCTCGCGGCAAGTCGACCGAGACTCCTCCGGGAACGATCCGGTCCATCAGGTAGCGATGGCCGAACAGCGCGGCATTCAGGCGCAGCAGGTCTTCCTTGAGGCGCCAGAACTGGAAAAACCCGAACGACAGTGCAACGTCGTTGCCGAGGTAGCCGAGGTCGCCCAGGTGATTGGCGATGCGCTCGAGCTCCAGCAGGACGCCACGCAACGCCGCCGCGCGAGGCGGCGGCTCAGTGCCGGTCGCGCCCTCGACCGCAATCGCCCACGCCCAGGCGTAGGCGACCGTCGAGTCCCCGCTGACGCGCCCGGCGAGGCGCGCGCCTTCTTCGAGGGTCATGGTTTCGAAGCGCTTCTCGATCCCCTTGTGCGTGTAACCAAGCCTCTCCTCCAGCCGCAGAATCTTCTCGCCCACGATCGAGAAGCGGAAATGCCCCGGCTCGATGATGCCAGCGTGCACCGGGCCGACCGGTATCTCGTGCACGCCCTCTCCCTCGACCTTGACGAACGGGTAGCCGTCGTCGGCTTGCGCAAGGCGGCTCGCGATATTGAAGTCCTTGCGCAGCGGAAACGCGCCATCGGGCCAGGCACCATGGCGCAGCCATTTGCGCTGATCGGCGCTGTCCTGGGCATGAATGCCAAGCAGGTCGTAGGCAGCGCGCTGCATCCGGCTGGCGCACGGGTAGAGATCGGCAATGCTCGGGTAGCCCGGATCCTCGCGCGCGAGCGGCACGCTCAGCCAGAGCAGGCCTGCGGGTAGCGCAAGCGCGAGGTGCAACGCGTAGCCGCCGCGGCGCGCGGTCTCATCGCTTCCCCACAGCGCCACGAGGCGCGCCTTGAGTGCGCGTGCTTTCTCGCACACTGCGCGCAACTCGCTCGGCCCGATCGAGGCGTGGAAAGCTGGAAGCGCACCCGGAATGGGCGTGGCCTGGAGGGAAAGTTCATTCATAGTCGCGTCATTAGCCGATCAAAGCCGCAGCCTGGCGGTACCAGTCGACGAGGTACGGCGGTATGTACAGCCCGAGAAGCAGCACGATCGCCAGGTGGACGAATACCGGGACCAGCGCCGGGGGATGCGGCAGCCGCAGCGCGACGGTCTCGCCGAACACCATCGGCTGCACCTTGCCGAAGATTGCAGCAAAGGCGACGCCGAGCGCGACCAGCAGGAACGGCGTCGCCCACGAATGCTCGTGCATCGCGGTGGTGAGGACCATGAATTCGCTGGTGAACACCCCGAACGGCGGCATGCCGAGGATGGCGAGGCTGCCGAGCGCGAGGCCCCAGCCGATCGTCGGGCTTTGCTGGATCAGCCCGCGGATCGAATCCATGTTCTGCGTGCCGGTGGTCTGCGAGGCGTGGCCGACGGTGAAGAAGATCGCGCTCTTGGTGAGCGAGTGCACTGTCATGTGCAGCAGTCCTGCGAACGCCGCCACGGGCCCGCCCATGCCGAAAGCGAACGCTCGACCGACGAGTAGGCGAACATGCGCTTGATGTCCTTCTGGCGCGACAGGAAGAACGCCGCCACGACCACCGACAGCAGCCCGAATCCCATCATCAGGCCCCCGGAAAAGTTGCGCTCCAGCGCGCCGTCCACCAGCACCTTGCTGCGCACCACTGCGTACAGCGCTACGTTGAGTAGCAGGCCGGAGAGCACCGCCGAGATTGGCGTCGGGCCCTCGGCGTGCGCATCAGGCAGCCAGTTGTGCAACGGCACCAGCCCAACCTTGGTGCCGTAGCCGACGAGCAGAAACACGAACGCGAGCGACAGCACGGTCGGTTCAAGTTCGTGCCGCACCTCGTACAGGTGCGTCCACAGCAGCGACGTGCCGCCCGGGCCGAGAACCTTCTCCGCGGCGAAATAGAGCAGGATGGTGCCGAACAGCGCCTGCGCAATCCCGACGCTACACAGGATGAAATACTTCCACGCCGCCTCGAGGCTGGCCGGCGTACGATAAAGACTTACCAGCAATACCGTGGTGAGCGTTGCGCCCTCCAGCGCCACCCACAGCACCCCGACGTTGTTCGACAACAGGCACAGCAGCATGGTGAAAGAAAACAGCTGGTACATGCTGTGATAGAGCCGAAGCCGCGCCGGGTTGACGCGCCCGTGGTGCTCCTCGATGCGCATATACGGCCGGGAAAAGAGCGCCGTGGTGAAGGCGACAAAGGCGGTGAGCGCGACCAGGAAAACGTTGAACGGATCGACGAAGAACTGCTCGTCCAGCGCGACCATCGGGCCCTCGGCGATCACACGGCCAGTAAGCAGCGCCGCGGCGCCAAAGGTCACCAGGCTCATCATGGCGTTGGCCTCGGGCGCCCAGCGCTTGTGCCCCACCAGCGCCAGCAGCATTGCGCCAGCGACCGGTATCACGAGCACCAGCGCGATTTCCAAATCAGTCTTCCTTCAGCTTTTCCATATGCTCGATGTCGAGGCTGTCGAACTGCTCGCGGATATGGAAGAAGAAGATGCCGAAGATGAACGTGCCGACCAGCACGTCCAGCGCCACGCCCATCTCGACCACCAACGGCATCCCGTAGGTGGCGCTCGTGGCGGCGAAAAAGAGGCCGTTCTCCATGGCGAGGAAACCGATCACCTGCGGCACCGCTTTCCTGCGTACGATCATCATGAGGAAGGAAAGCAGAATGCTCGCCATCGCGATTCCCAGGGTCGAGCGCGTGACCGTGCTCGCCATTTGCGAGATCGGTGCGGCGAGCGCAAAAGCGAAGATCGCGAGGCCGATGCCGATCAGCATCGTGGTCGGGATGTTGATCAGCGTCTCGATGTCCCAGCGCACGTAGAGCCGGTCGATCAAGCGGTGCAGCACCCATGGAATCAGCATTACCTTCAGCACCACGGTGAGCGCGGCGGAAAAATAGAGATGTGCCTGGCCGGTGGAATACGCGACGATCAGCGTCGAGGCGGCAAGCGCTGCGCCCTGCCAGGCGAAAAGGTGGATCAGGGTGAGAACGCGGCGCTGCGACAGCATCGCGAACGCGAGCAGCAGGAGGAATGCGGCAAGCAGGTTGACGACCTGGCCGGAGAGGGACGTCGCCATTTCAGCCCCTCACCAGGAAGTGGATCAGCATGCCGAGCACCGCCAGGAGGAAAGCGGTGGCGAGGAACTCGGGCGCAAGGAACAGCCGCAGCTTGGCGAGCAGGGTCTCGATCAGCGCGAGAACCGCGCCGGCAAGCGTGAGTTTCACGGCAAGCACGGCGACGGCAAGCGGCAGCCCGCCCCAGTCGCCGCCCTCGGCGATGCCCCACGGCGCGAACAGCGCGACACCGATCGTTATGTAGGCGAACAGCTTGATCGCCACCGCCCACTCGACCAGGGCGAGGTGACGCGCCGAGTACTCGAGGATCATCGCTTCGTGAACCATGGTGAGCTCGAGATGGGTGGTCGGGTTGTCGATCGGTATGCGCGCGTTCTCGGCGAGCAGCACCATGAGGAAGGCGACGCCGGCGAACGCCAGGCTCGGGTAGAGGGCGAAATCGCGATGCGCGAGCGTCTCGACGATGGTGGTGAGCTGCGTCGAGCCGGAGATGAACGCCGCCGTGAACAGCGTCATCAGCATTGCGGGCTCGG
>WNGN01007448.1_pt1 | contig 13303 bp, 11 predicted proteins | sample 5400561 | NCBI WGS metagenome assembly WNGN01 (sample SAMN13153379, study PRJNA577476) | soil metagenome | isolation source: 115 cm soil or saprolite under Garry oak tree replicate 2 | place: USA:California | collected 2016-06-15
GCGTTCCCGGCTGTCCATCCGTCGGCGCGATAGTACAGGATGCCCGTCGCTCCTTGCGTCCAGTTCAAGAACCCCGCCTGGATGCGCTCGTTGATCGGCGGATAGTCCACCATCCATTCCGGAGTGTTGCCGAACCCCGCGTTGCAACTGGTATAGCTCCAGAGGTCGCCCCCGCCGGTAAACGGCAGAGCGGGCCACTGTTGCATGGAATCGAGCAGCACCCAATGGTCGATGGCACCGTACAGATTAGGGTCAGTCGTATTGATCGTCATCATGGTTTTGACGCTACGGTTCGCAGCATGAGCATTTGTGCCCATGGTCTTGATAGGCGTGTAATCGCCAGTGCACCCATTCAGTTCGTCCGCGAGGTAGAAGTCTAGTGCCAGTCCTGCGGGGAAATTGGCCGCCGCAGCGTTGATTTGGCTGGTCGAAGGGATGCTGCTATAGGAACCGTTGCACTGAATCCCGATGTAGTAGTAGCTGTCCAGCCCGGAGCGATTAAGGCCCAAATTGGTCATGTCGGGGGAAGAGCTGGCGGCAACATCGTACCAGCCCATGACTTTGTTGCGCATCAAGGCTTGCGCCAGGGTGCTGATGGTATTGCCAGCGGCGGGAGGCCAAAGCGTCCAGAGGGAAGGCTCCGAGGGCTGCGCTGGAAGCTCAAAGTTCCACACTGTCAGCGTGACCGGAATGCTCACCGTGCCCTGACTGGCGGTGATCGAGACGCTGCCGGTATAGGTTCCCGGAGGGCTGTTGGTGGCTCCATGCGGCACGGCAATGTCAATCCAGTAGGGTTGATTCTGGCCCGCGTTGATCGTGGCATTGCAAGCCTTGAGCGTGGCCCCGGATCCGCACAGTGGCGAACCGGTTTCCGGATCATTGAAGGGGATGAGGGGCTCGGCGTAGGTACCGGAACCCAGCGGTGGATTGCTGCCACCACCGTAACTGGCGGTGCCGGTGACCGTGAGGTAGTACTCGCGGTAGAGGGTTACGGTGGATGCGGGGATGCTGGCCCCGCCGGGACCGATGAGGACAGAGGCGCTGAGGTTCACGTTGGACAAGCCACCGGCGGGGGCCTGCACGATGACTTGGGTGTCCACGGTCTCGCCGCGCGCGCTCGATAGACTGATGGAGGAAGTGGTCCCGGCGGAGTCGGTCTGCCCCACCCGGACAAGACCAGGCGCCACCCAAGCAGTAAACGTGGAACTTGGTGGTGTGGCACCGACTCCACTCAGAGAAGCCGTTGCAGGCGAATTTTGACCATTGCTGGTAACCATGACGCTGCCGGTGACACTTCCAGTTGCCGCTGGGGCAAAGACCACATTCAAGGTCGCTGACTGCCCGGGAGTCACTACAAGCCCAGCGGACACACCGCTAGCATTGAAGCCCGCGCCTGAAACGCTGATGTTCGAAATGGTGACGTTGGAATTGCCGGAGTTCGTGAGCGTCACAGGGAGAGTGCTGCTAGCGCTTGTGTTTACGTTCCCGAAATTCAAACTCGTTGGGTTGGCGCTGAGGAGGTGCGTGGCGGCATTCACGGTGAGTATGGCGGCGCTGCTGGTGACGCTGCCCGACGCGTTACTGACCACGACGGTGAACTGCGCGCCGTTGTCTGTGGTCGCTGTGGCTGGAGTTATGTAACTCGCCGATGTTGCACCGGTGATACTTGCCCCATTCTTTCGCCACTGAAAGATGAGTGGAGCGGTGCTGGAGGCTGTCACCGAGAAAGTGGCCGTTTGACCAGCGATAACAGTCCGGCTGGTTGGTTGTGTGGTGATCGAGGGCGCCGTCGCTATAATCGTGTTGACGGTAAGCGTCGCGGCACTACTGGTGACACTGCCCGCGGGGTTGGTGACCACGACGGTGAACTGCGCGCCATTGTCTGCGGTGGTCGTGGCTGGAGTTGTGTAGCTTGCCGAAGTTGCACCGGTGATTATTGCCCCGTTCTTTTGCCACTGATAGCTGAGTGGAGTAGTGCCTGTTGAGGTAACCGAGAACGTTGCCGTCTGTCCGGCCGTGACGCTCTGGCCAACCGGCTGAGTGCTGATCGAGGGTGGAACATTGTGGGTGCTGGTCGGCGTGGTCATGTCGCCTTGGATTTGGGCCTGTGTCAGGGCTTGATTGTAGATGCGCACTTCATCGATTGTCCCGTTCAAGACCCTTGCCATCCCGCCGCGGTTCTGCCCACCGATCCGAAGCGTGTTGATCCCGCTTCGGAATGGATTGGCGTCCGCCGCGGCGGCGAATGTCGCATCCAGATTCCCGTTGATGTAGAAGCTGATCGCCGGACCGTTTCTAACAACCGTAATGTATGTCCATGTGTTTAAAGGCACCTGTGCATTTCCCGAAACCATATAATAGGAGGGCTGACCCCATGCATTTCCTCCCGTGGTCTGCCAAGCGAATGTGAGGCGGCTGCTTGAATTCAGTCCGAATAAATACTCGTCATCGATGGTCTGGCTCCACTTGTTGATAACCGATGAAATGTCGGAATTTGCAGCGAGCATGTACACCCAAGCCGAGAAAGTTGCCGCCGTTCCAGGATCCAAGGAGTTGGAATTCGCCGCTTCGACGTAGGCACTGGTTCCATTAAAGGAAAGGGCGTTTCCATAGCGTCCCGCTGTCGTCCAGGTGGGGCCGGACAAGGTCCCCATATTCCCGTCCCCGGAAGAATCAACGGTGGTGTTCCCGCTTCCCTCATTGAAGCCATATGCCGCCGTCGGCAACACGGAATTTTTCGAAGAGCCTGCAGCCGCGCTGTTGAAAACCACATCTACCCAGTAGTTCGCGGATTTGTGCGTATGCGTAGGCAAAGTACCAAGGCTGCCGTACACCCCGTTTGGGGCGCCATTCCCATTTTGAAGGGCATGCAATTGTCCGCTATTCACCCCAGAGGTTGCGAAATAAGACCAGTTGACACTCCAATGTCCAATCGTAGTCTCATATGACGCGACGTAGATGGTGTTCGCCGTGATGGCCACCGGACTCGAAAAGTTGGCCTGCCGCCAGCCTGAACCTGTCTCCCCGGCAAAAGTTACAGTGGCCAGCAGAGCGCCTGTCTGACTCCACAGGTGGCCTACATGGAGGCCAGTGTTGGCCGCGCTCTTGTAAAAACGAATGGCAGAGATCGTACCGCTGGTGTACGCCGTAAACGAAACCCCCAACTCGACCGGCCCGCTGGGCCCGCTGTCAACCGTCGCCGGCACTGTCGTGCTCGGCCAGATGGTTTGCTGAGCTGCCGCGTAAGGGGAGGCGGAAAGGAAAACCGCGAGGCCCAATAGTGCTGCTGCAGCGTGTCTCAAGAATTTTGTCTTGGAAGTGCTTATTGCGGCGGTTCCCCTGGCCCGGAAGAAATGACGTTCTGCCATCTTCATTCGATATCTCCCCAGAAAATGTTCTTGGCGACGCAGTCAACGCCAATCGCGTAGCTCGGATTTTGTAGCCACAAATCTGCTGAGGTCGCCGCGTTCTGGCGACACTTGAGCAGTTTCAGATCGGCATGCCCCTCCGGGATTCCTATACACTTCTTGAAATTTCGCTCACAGCCGGGACGTAAACGTGGCCGCGTGTCTGGCAGCTTCGGCAAGAAAATGATTCTGGCGTCAAACCTGTTACTTCGGGAGCCACTCCTATCGTGCTACCGAAGTGCAAGTCCCCCGTGTCCCGTCGCGCAAAGAGAGGCGTCAGCGTAAGAGGAAAATAACCAAGTTGCGACCAGGAACCAGATTAGTTATGGAACTCTTGCTCGACAACTGGCCCGAGGTTCAGTTATGGGTCAGTATCAGAAACCGAACCAAGACTCCGGGGCTTGCACTTAGACGCTGATCGTGCCAGCCATCATGAGGTGGGGCCACACCGGTATAGACGACACAGAGTTACTCGGAGCACAGGGAGCAGGGCCCTCGAGACGAATCCAGCTCTGGATTAAGGTTTAGCTGGCAAGACGGGCAGTCGCGATGGATCGAGTGGGGACTACGCGGGCTTCAAGCATTTTCCCGACCCTGTTTTCCGGTATCCACCCAATTGTTTTCCGATTGCCATTAGATTAAAGCAAGGCAGCAGGGCGGTCGGCTGTCTCGAATGTTGGCAGCGGATGAGCTAAACGAGAGCGTCGTCGCTTCGATGGCAGCGTTGTTTAAGTTAAACCGTGGATGTCGGCTGAGAGGAAGCAGCTGTAATCTCCGGCTGGCACTGGAATCGGTCCCATCCATTCGCCCTGACAACGAAGGAGAAGCAAAATGAGGAAACTGAATGCTCTTCCGATTTTGAGTTTGTTTTTGTTTCTCGCCTCGACCGTCCGTGCCCAGAGCACTTCCGGCGTGAACAACGCCGAGCTGAAAGGCGATTATGCATTTAGTTTCAATGGGATGACAACGGGGGGAGGCAGCGCCTCGACTGTATTCGCCGCCGTGGGCAGATTCACGGCGGATGGGGCAGGAAATTTGACGAACGGCGAACTGGACAGCAACGGCGCCGGTCCGCAAGACAGGCTAACCGCTCAAGCCTTCACAGGGACCTATGCGATCGGTTCAGACCACAGGGGCGTGATGAACTTGAACATTCCCGGCGGCGGGAAACTGGCATTCGCCATGATGGCCAACGGCAACGCCAAGTTTATTGAGGTGGATGCGGCGGGAGGAACGGGAACAGTCGGTTCCGGGACCATGGAAAAGGCGGACACCACGGCGTACAGCACGGCCAATATAATCGGCGACTATGCGTTTGGTCTCGCGGGCTTGGACGGCTGGAACATTCGCACGGCGATGGCGGGACGCGTTACTGCCAACGGAGCGGCCACTTTCAGCGACGGAGCTGTCGATGAGAACCACTCAGGAATATTCACTACATTGGACACATTTGCGGCGAATTACTTTGTCTCAGACACCACAAGCGGCCGAGGCATGATTATATTTCCGCCCTTGGCCGGCGGGGTGGCACAGAACCTCAATCTCGCTTTTTACATCGTTAACGCGGGAAAACTGTTAGCGATGGAGATTGACCCGGTCACGATTGTGACGCCACTGTTGAATGGAGTCATGCTGCGGCAGCAAACTCCCTCGGGAGGTTTCTCTAACGCCTCGCTTAATGGGGGCATGGTGATTTACCTTACAGGGCGATTTGAATGCGGTGCGGGAGCAATCCCCGCCCCCAATGTACTTATAGGCTTGCTCACTGGCGACAGCAATGGGGCTCTCACTTTAACTTCCGATCAGAACTGCGGCGGGACACCAACGTACGCCCCTGGTCTGTTGGGAACCTACAGCGTAGCAAGTAATGGCCGGGCGGCAATCAGGGTCGGAACGGGTTACGCGGCAGCTTACATGGTGAACTCCAACCAGGCATTCTTAGTCGTGGCGGATAGTTCTGTCCTGTACGGGTTCGGCGATTCACAGGCATCGGGGTCGTTCACCAATAACGAATTGAAGGGCACGTATGCCGGATCGACGACCTTCCCTGCGACGCCAGGTGTTGTTATCTTCTCCGGCGAGTTCACGGCGGACGGTGCCACCCCGGTTGGCGGTATCACGGGGGTGGAGGATATCGGCGCCCCAAGCGGACCGAGTTTTGGCGTGGCGGTCAACGCCACGTATTCCATATCCTCTTCCCCGACCAACGGAAGAGGTACCGTTGGAGGGAACATTGCGGGCAGCGGCGCCGCGTATATGATCTCCCCATCGAAGTTTGTGGTACTCTCGTTGAGCGATCCCAATCCGGCAGTATTGGTCTTCGAGCAGTAGTCTTCAGCACTGCAGCCCTGTCCTGTCGTTAGGTCTGAACCAGAGGGCTGAGCTGGTGGGGCGTTTTTCGGGCAGGACACTCCCGTTACCAGTCCCACGTACCGACAGCGAATTTTCGAAATTCGCAACGTAGGCCTGCAAGCCTTCAGCTCACCCGCCGAAGAAAATCAAGTTCTAGCTAGCCATTGATATAACGTTGCACGGTAGAACTTCGGACGATTCTCCCCACCTACCCGTGGGGGCGAGCAGTCTGACGCCGATTGCAAACAAATTGTCATGAAGACGCTGGCGGTAGACGACCTTCCCCCGCGCCCGCAGATTACCTTCAGCACATTTGATTAGCAAACGGTCGTTAGGGTTCCTTGAACGCGTCGTCAGTATGCGTGCGCCACGCGTACTGATGTTCTCGGTCGATGCCCATTCCGGAGTGGATATTCCGTTCTGCCCAGAGAGCATCACGACCACTGCAACAGGAACCCGCATCTCGTGTCGCACACGTCGCTTAGGCCTGATCACTCGATATCACCGGTCTTCCCATAAGGTTTTTCACCCCGCGAATTGGTAGACGCCACTAGGCTACCCTTCCATCCTTCAGTGCCCAACGTGGCTGCGGCGTCAACAGCCGCAACCCAACTACGAATTCTCCGCCTTCTGAAGGTTGGCAATAGACGATCCAACCTCGCGATCGAAAAAAACCAGGTGGCGACTCGATTACGACGGGTTCATTTGGCACCCACTGGCTACGAACATGGGCTCTCAATCCAAACGGGCTCACGTTCTCGGTGGAGCCGGAATCAGAGAGTCCGTGGTGCTCTAGGCTGGTGATGCGCACCTGCAGCGAAAGTTGCGGTCGCTGTTCAATTCGTCCAGTTCGGGAATACATCTCCACCATCCCTTGTTCACGGGACCGGTTCTGCCATGCTGACTGGGTAGCAATGGCGAACGAAGTTAGGTCCCGGCTTCACTTCTATTTCCCCAGGAAGGTTTCGCAATTTTTTCCGACTCACTCGCTGCCCGATGGCAGCGCGCCGTCCGAATAAGCACGTCTGCCATCATGCGGAAGAATTTGTCCGTTGAATCCGAGGTAGCAGAAATCTTCGCGATTTCGCAAAGGATCTGTCTGAGCTCGCTTCTGTCGCACGTAAGGATGGCACTTGCAAATCTCTCGCGCAGGACCCCCGAGGCTGGATGGGTTACCAAGGGGAATGAGAGGATTCGCTCCCGCCCCCGCGAGTGTGTTGGATTAGGCTTCATCGTCACGTCCTTTGCGCCTCCTTGGCGGACCGCTCCTTGGGGACAGGTCGTGTGAGGTGATCGGAGGGGTGGTCTGGCCCCACGGAGACGGTCCACTATTTTCGCTTCAGGATAAATCTTTTGGTCAAAGGCGCAATTGGGTAAGCCCCTGCAAATGTTATGGGGTGATCGCCCGAGGGATGAAACGGAACAGGATTGTCGCGCTACGGCCTATGGTTGTACCAAGCCTCTCCTGACAGCGTACCTCACGAGGCTCGCAGTCTCGTGGATATCGAGTTTTTGCATCAGCCGGGAACGATGGGACTCGGCTGTCTTTACACTGATTCCAAGCAGAGCAGCGACATCCTTGGTCGATTTGCCCTCGGCGATGAGTTGAAGCACCTCGTGTTCGCGCGAAGACAGCGGATCGTCCGGCAAGTTGGACTTCGACAGATACGCATCCACAACCACTCGCGAGATGCCGGGGCTAAGGTACACTTGGCCCCGGCAGACCAATTGGATGGCGTGAACTAGGTCTGTACCAGCCTGATTCTTACCACATATGGATCCTCATCGTGGCGCGTCAACAAAACGGACTTTGTCTCGGGGCACACACGCTTCAACTCCTGCGCCGCAACCAAGCCGTTCAAAATCGGCATGCCTATATCCAGCACGGCAACTTCGGGTTGCAGCTCTTTTGCGATCCGGATGAGTTCCTGTCCATCTCCAGCTTCCCCGGCGATCTGGAAGCCTTCGCGCTCCAGAAGCGACTTGATTCCCTGGCGCACCAGAACGTGATTGTCAGCAAGTACGACACGCACCTTCATATTCAACCCTCCAGAGGTATTTTTATTAAGAGTGTAGTTCCCCGGCCGGGCAAAGACTGAATTTCCAGACTGCCTCCCAACGCGTTAAGGCGTTCTTGCATTCCTAGCAACCCCAAACCACCTCCACCCCTGCTCGCCAGGACGGCTGCGACGTCAAATCCTGCTCCGTCGTCACGGACCGAACACCGCACGAGACCTACGGGACGGTCCATTTGGAGGTGAACGTTACTGGCCCGCGAATGCTTCGCGGCGTTTGTCAAGGCCTCCTGGACTACGCGGTACAGTCCGATTTCGATGGATGTGGGTAGCCGGTCATTGAGCGAAGCGTGGACCGAGATCGTTTGATTCGCTCTTTTGGAAATGCCTTCGGCGAGGAATTCAATTGCAGGAACCAATCCTAAATCGTCTAGAATGGTGGGCCGCAGTTCGTGAGAGAGGCGCCGGAGCTGCTCGTCGACCTGATCGAGCAGCATATTCACGTGCCCAACTCGTTCGCGAAGCGGCACCGGAAGATCCCGGCTCACATCGGCAAGTGCGAGATGCACGGCAACCAAAAGCTGTCCTGCTTCATCGTGCAGCGCGTGAGCGATGCGCTTAACTTCGAGTTCCAGCATTTCGTTCAAGTGGCGCAGTGCGAAGACAGCCTCCCGAAACCCTCGATTTGTCATCTCATACGGAGATAGAACTTCGGTGATGAATGCCCCGGCGCCTCGAAGCACGGCAACCACCTTCTCCGAGTCGTTTGCGTCCTCGAGGAGTCTCTGCAACACGGTGTGATGCAAATGAAGAATCTCAAGAATAGAATGGCCATCGGCCAGTGCGGCGCGGCCGAACTCGTAGCCGCGTCCCAGCGCATGTTCCCCACCCCCGGACAAGTAGTCTTGCAATCCCTTAAGATAGAGCTCGGCAAGCGCTCGCTCCAGGTTGTTCTTTCGATTTTCCACGGCTTCTTTCATTGCCGATTTCCCACCACGCGCGCGACCAAAACTAGAGCGTCGTCATTTCCCTTTGCATACCTCGAGAGGATGAGTTCCGCCGTGCGCTGCGACATTTCCGCGGCCATGAGTTCCTCCGCGAATTCCTCACGGATCCCATCGGTTGCCAAATAGAGCGTGTCTCCATGCGAGACGGTAAGGACGGAGACTTGTAGCGGTGGGATCTGCCCACCGATGACTCCGCCCCGGAGGAGCAGCTCCTCCTGTTGGGGATTCGACGAATATCCGGAACGCTGCAGAATCCCCCGAACGTTACCCACGCCGAGCCAAGTCATCAAGCCCTGCGAGGTGTCGAACGAGACCACACTCATCACTACCCCACGGGTCGAGCGAAGACTCTCGTGACATTGCCGGACCAGCGAAATCACGGGCTCCCGAGCTTGCGTCCGGAGGATCGACTCTGCCGAGTTAGCTGCTGCCGCAGCTTCGTAGCCGTGACCCAGACCATCGATCACGGCTAGAAGCACCCCGCTGGGAAAGAACTGAACTACACAGCGATCGCCCGACTCAGACTGTCCGTTGAGCGGAAGGGTGGCCACGCCCCAATCCAGCGATATTTGGCTTACGGATTCCATTTCTTCACTGTAATGGTCGTTCCCATCCCCTGTTCCGAGACGATCTCAAAATCATCCATCAGCCTGCGCACGCCAGGCAACCCGAGCCCCAGGCTTCCCGAAGTGGAGAAGCCATCGCGCATAGCTTGGGAGATGTCTCGAATGCCTGGCCCATCGTCGGAAGCCACGATCACAATGCCCGGCCGGTCACAGTTCTGCGCGGGCCGGATGCGGATTTCACCACGGCGGGCGTACGACACAATGTTTCGGGCCAGCTCTGAGATTGCGGTTGCGATCAATGTGGAGTCGCCGGGTGAGAATTCCAGCTTGACGGCGAGAGCGCGCCCTTGCTGTCTGGCAGCCACGATATCTTGATCCGATGTGATCGCCACTCGGATTTCATCCACGAGGATTTCACTCACGGTCGTGTTCGCGGCTTTCTCAAGACGTAGCCGTCCTGAACTTCTGATTTAAATATTCCAGCCCTTCATCCAGGTCCAATGCGGTGGCTACGCCTTCCATGGTCAAACCGAGTTGCACCATGGCGAAGGCCACTTCCGGTTGTATGCCCACGATGACGGTTTCGGCCCCGCGTAGACGGATCATTTGCGAAATCTCGCGTATGGTCCGAGAGGCAAACGAATCCATCACATCTAGGTCTGTGACATTTAGAATCACGCCCTGAGAACGTGAGCGAACTACGTGCTGAATGAGGGCTGAACGGAATTGAAGGAGATCGGCGTCGGTCAAAGCCGCTTGCACAGTGGCAATCAGGAAGCTTCCCTGTTTGAGAATAGGAACTTCCATGGAACCCCCTAATCGCTGACTTAGCTCGCTTCGCCCAGCTGCACGACCTTATAGCCAAGAAGCCGTTCCGCCTGTTCGATGCCTCCCTGGAGGTCGCCAACCGTATTCATCTTGCCGAGGTCCACGCCGATGTTGACCAGCGTCTGAGCGATTTCCGGAGATAGACCGGTAACGATCGAGCTCGCACCCAGCAACCGCGACGCCTCCACCGTTTGCACCAGGTGGTTGGCGACTGTGGCGTCCATTGCTGCCACACCGGTGATATCAATCACGACGACTTTCGCGCGGTTCGTGCGAATTCCGCGAAGCAGCTGTTCGGTCAACTGCCGGGCGCGTTGGGGGTCAATCACACCGATAATGGGTAGAATCAGCAGCCGCTCGCGCACCTGCAAAACGGGAGTGGAAAGCTCGCGGATCGCTTCTTGCTGTTGGCGGATGACACGCTCGCGCTCCTGGACGAAGCCGACTGCCACGGTGTTGGCGATCCGGTTGGCGGCCGGTTCGTACGCGTCCAAAATGCGGTTGAGTTTCTCAAAGTCGCCATGGTATTTGGCGAATAGAGAACGCGCGAGGATGTCGCGCAGCAGTAACACGATGCCGACGACTTCGTGAGTTTCAACGCCGCGTGGAATGATGCGCTCGGAGAGGTTGCGCGCATAGGTCTGAAGGGCCTCGAAGGTTCCCGTCTGCAGGACCTCCACGTAACTGTCGTAGACGGAAGTTGCCTCCGCGAAAATCTCTTCTTTGGTCATGGCCGTGAGCAATTGAGCTTCGGTGATACGGCTCACCCAATCCTCGCGGAGCTGTGTCCGGTGTTGGCGCAGGTGCCCGACCAGCTCGCGGAGAAGCAGCGACGTGGGCCCGCTCCTCGTGATAGGCTCCGCGACTGGGCTCTGCGAGGTATTGTCTGACCCACTTTCGTTTGTCCGCAACATATGAGCGTTCTCCTTCCTAATCTATAGGCTAACCGGCCTCAGGTCTTTACCCCATGTCGGTACCCGAGTATGACCCGAATCATTAGCGCCTCAATCGGGTGAATCCCTTAATTTCCGTTCGGGTAACCTCTGAATCAGGCCTTGTCGAAATCCTCGACTGCGGGCGGTATGTCAGGCGGGCCAGCCCGTGCGGTCGTTTGTGCTGGACGGGTGGACCGGGTGTCTCGTGAGGAGAAAGCTCGGGGTGCCCCACACGTTGGGGTTACGTGTGGGGCTTTTTGGTCTCGTGTGCTAACGTTTTTATTTATCCGCCAGCCGGAGTGTTTGTGACGGTGGGGTACAAACCTTCCCACGCATAAAACCGACGCGTGGGGCACGCTCGTCTCTTAACGATCCCGAGTAGCGCAGCAGTGGTATCCTCTCATCGATGGGTGCCGTCAAGTGGAAGGGAAAAAGTGACCCTGCCCGACCGTGGCATTTCTACACGCAGGAGCTTCTTGCCGCGATGCCTTCGCTTGAGTCGATCTACAAGCACCGCTTCCCCCGGGAGTTCGCATGAAATATGCCGCCCGGCGACTCGTCCATGCGGGGTTGCTTCTGGTCGCTATCTCGTTCTTGTGTTTCGCCCTGGCGCAAATCGCGCCCGGCGATTTCTTTGATGCCATGCGCCTCAATCCCCGGATCTCCTCCCAGACGATCGACCACATACGCTCCGAATACGGTATGGACCAGCCTTTGCTTGTCCGATACGATCGCTGGCTGCATTCCATATTCGAAGGGCAGATGGGTTTTTCGTTTGCCTATAACGGTCCGGTCTGGCCGCTGCTTCGCGTGCGCGCGCGAAACACCCTTGTTTTGACCGGGACGTCGACCATACTCGCCTGGCTTGTTGCCATTCCAATCGGAGTGTGGAGCGCGGAGAAGAGGGGAACCCGGGGCGACCGCCTCGTCGGACTTGCTACTTCCACGATTTTGACTGTGCCCGACTTGCTCATCTTTCTGGCGTTACTGCTGCTTGCCGTGCGCACTGGGTGGTTCCCGACGGGCGGGATGGAATCGCTTGGAGCAGCAGGAATGAGCTTCTGGGACCGGATCGGGGACGGCGCCCGCCACTTGTTCCTTCCCGCGCTCGGCCTGTCTATCGTGACGCTGCCCACATTGCTCCGGCACGTTCGTTCGGCCATGGTGGAGACGCTCGAATCCCCCTTTATGCGTGCCGCGCGGGGCCACGGGATTCCTCGCGCGCGGCTGCTATATCGTTACGCTCTGCCCGCCGCCATGAATCCGCTGCTTTCCCTATTTGGCCTCTCGGTGGGCGCGATGCTGAGCGCGTCCCTCCTGGCGGAGGTAATCCTGAGCTGGCCGGGCCTGGGCCCTCTGCTTCTCGAAGCGATTCTTTCGCGCGACGTCTACATCGTCACAGGCGCGGTGATGCTCTCTTCCGTGTTTCTCGTCGCGGGCAATCTTCTCGCGGATTTTCTAATCTTCGCGAGCGATCCCCGGATTCGAGTGGAGTGATGGAATGACGGCGCGTCGCAAGCTTCGGATCGCACTTCTGGTGCTTGCGTGCTTCCATGGGTTCGTCTTGTTCGCCGGCTTCTTCGCGCCCTATGAATTTTCCGCGCAGGACCGTGAGCATCCTTTTGCTCCTCCGACCCGTTTGCACTTTGTCGATGCACAACGGAAGATCCACGTGCGCCCGTTTGTGTATGCCAGCGAATGCGCGCCGGCCGGCCGCGCCGGCTGTGCGTCCGATGCCGCGGGCGTTTACCCCGTGCATTTCCTGGTGCGTGGCGCACCCTATAAGATTGCGGGACTCTTCCCGGCGCGTCTGCGACTGTTCGGCGTCGAAGAGCCGGGAAGAGTTTTCCTGATCGGCACCGATGATTACGGCCGAGACCAATTCTCCCGCTTCCTTTACGGTGGCCAGATCTCTCTTCTAGCCGGCTTGCTCGCGGCGATTCTCTCTGTTTCGCTGGGCGCCGTCATCGGTGCGCTGGCCGGATTCCATGGCGGCTGGATCGATGAAGCTTTAATGCGCCTGGCGGAACTTTTCTTGGCTTCGCCCTGGCTCTATTTGTTATTTGCCGTGCGGGCCGCGCTGCCGCTGCATGTTGCCGAGTGGCAAATCTTCATGCTGCTAATTTCCGTCCTCGGTCTGCTGGGCTGGGCCCGCCCGGCCCGGCTGGTTCGCGGCATCGTACTGAGCGCGAA
>WNGN01002104.1_pt1 | contig 13302 bp, 6 predicted proteins | sample 5400561 | NCBI WGS metagenome assembly WNGN01 (sample SAMN13153379, study PRJNA577476) | soil metagenome | isolation source: 115 cm soil or saprolite under Garry oak tree replicate 2 | place: USA:California | collected 2016-06-15
GATCCCGCGCCGGCGCGGATCGTCCTGCTGGTTGATAATTCTCTGACACTTCGAGCCGATGTCGAGAAGCTTGAGGCTGCGACGCTCGAGTTTGCATATGAAATCTACGACGGAGACAAGCTGCTAATCGTTGGGTATGACGATGCGGCGGAAATTGTTTCTGACTGGACCGACGACGCGAAAAAGATCGAGAGCGAGTTGAAGCTGTTTCGGAAAAAGGGAGATCCGCATCTGTTCGATGCCCTCTTCGCGGTGACCGAAGATGCGCTGCGATCTTTGTCGACGCAAAAAAGGGTGATTGTGGTCATCAGTGATGGTTTAGATCGCGGCAGCAAAACAAAATTCGACAATATCCTGGCGATGTTGCAGTCCCTGGACATCACCGTTTACATGGTCCAGGCTCAGGATCGAACGCGCGGCGCCATTCGCCGTGATGTGCCCAAACCACTGCAAGTTGTGGAGAAGCTGGTTGAGGGGACCGGCGGGCGCGTTTTTCCAATTAACGATCCGCGCGAAGCCGCGAAGGCAATCTGTGACGAACTGCGAAAGAACCGCTACGTCCTTTCTTACCTGCCGCAAAGCGTTCCTTTTTCCGAGACGCGCTCGATCCTGGTGGTCGGCGAGACCGGGATCAACGCGCGGTCAAAAGCAATGCAACCACCTCAATAGCGCCATCAGTCGCAGTCATTCGCACATCTGAAAGCATTTCCCGCTTCGGTCGAACCTGGTACGCGTTTGCGAAAACTTACTAACTTTTCTTGCGACTGTAGAAATAGAAAAGCGTAAGGATGATGGCGAGCAAGACGATTTCCCAGAAGGCGAAGATCTGTGGGTCAAAGCGCCCGCTTTCATCTCGCGAATCGAGGTAGACGATGAAACTTCCAAAGGTGAGGCCGGCAACCAGCCAGATGATCTGTCGTTTTGTGTCCCACACAATCAGATCTCGAGTGACTTCACGTTTGGGCTGACTCTTGCCAGCTCTGCCCGTCACCTCTCGATGCCGGTAGTGCGTGAAACAAGCTGACAGACCTCCCCAGGTAATGCGCTCTCCCCTTCACGCTTATGTCCGCCGCATCTACGCACAAGCTTTCCGTACAGGTATTGGACTTTGAAGATATTGGCCTCCTCATCCAGCTTGCACACCTCATATGCGATTTCTGTTCGTCAGATCTGCACCTCGCGATGGACACCCTCGCCGTCCGGCTAACGATTCCCCCGTCGGGTTCGTAGGAGGCTTTCACTCCCTGGTAAGACCGCCCTGCCGGGCGCACCAACAAAAAAGGGCAACCACTTCGGCTGTTCGGCTGCCCTTCACAAACTCATTTGTTGCATTTCTTTATCAAGCTTAGCACGCGTCTAACGGAAACTAAGGAGACGGTTTTGGTTTGGACGTGGGTGTCGGCGCATCCAGGCCTTTGAGCTTCAGGATAACCTTACGAAGCTGTTCAGCATCCGGAGTCGTCGGAGCCAATCGAAGGTAAGTTTCTAATTCAACTATAGCCTGTTTCTTATCACCGCGGTTACTATAGATGATTGCCAATAATCTATGAGCTTCCTTCATCTCATCGCCGCCGAGCTTGACCGCGGCTGACAATTCCTTTTCCGCTTCGTCAAAATTTCCGAGGTAGGCGACCGCTTGTCCGAGGAAATAGTGGCCAACCGCCTGATCGCTCTTCATTTTCACCGCTTCGCGGAGTAGCGGTTCGGCATCCGCGTAACGTCTGAGCATGACGAGCACGATGCCGCGATTCATCAGCGGCATAAACGCCTTAGCGTCGATCTTAAGTGCCTTTTGAAGCGCCTCATCCGATTTCTGCAAATCGTTGAGCTTCATGTACTGAACCCCCATCTCGTTATAAGCAAGCATGAATTCGGGATATTCAGCGACCACGCCCTGCAACTGCAGAATCGCGCCGGGCCGGTCACCGTTTTTTGCGAGCTCTATCGCCTGGTTGTACATGTCCAACGCTTGTTTTGGAATCTTTGCCAACTCCGCATCGATTACGCCGGGCTTGGCCTCAGCTCGTCCCTTAAACTCCAGTCGAATATTCAAATTGTAGAGTTGTGGAGGAAATCCCCGGAATTGCCTGACTTGGACCTGCTGCGAATAAGGTTCGTATTCCTTTTCTTTATCGATGACAACTGTGTAATCGCCGGATACAAGCCCCTGAAATGCGAATTTTCCATAGTCGTCGGTCATTGTCACACGGTCGCCCCTGGTCATGGTTTGCAGACGAATGGTAATGCGCCGCTCGAGACGCTGCCCGCTTGGTACAAGGACCATCCCAGTGATGGAGTTCGCTCCCCCCAGACCCGTATCGCCTTCTGACGGCGGAATCATCTGAGCCGTTACTGGAACGACAAAGCACAGGGCAAATAAAACGACGGACAGTAGTCTGAGTACCTTTCTGCCTAACATAATATCTACCTCAATCGCAGCTTCCGATGTTCCGATTGGTATATTTGGGATTTTAGCATGTCTGACTTAGGGCGAGTGGACATTCTAATGATGACAAATAAAAAAGGCGTTGCCGAGATCTCCGACAACGCCTCTGAATGGATCGAACCCGTTAGGCAGATCCCGCAGTTATCGACTTCGTCGGACTAGAACCTCAGTTGTCCGATGAAGTTTATACCACGCGCGTTTCCACGCTGAGTAGTGACCAGACCAAACGCGGTCGAATCAAAATTCTGAGTGCCGAAAACGAAATTGGGATGGTTCAGAATGTTGATGGCCGTGGCCTTGATCTCAAACCTGACTCGTTCCGTGAACGGGATCCTCTTCGTCACACTAAAGTCGAAGTTGAAGTACTGCGGCCCGTCGAGACTGTTCACCGGGAAATTCCCGAACGTGCCGGGAGCCGGAGCCGTCATCAGGCCGGCCTTTAGTTTCGAGGTGGCGACTTTGCCCGCCGAATTCAAAGTGATGTCCAGGATCGCCGGGTTGATGAAGAAAACACCAGCCGGTGTCTTGAACAGCCCGACGTTGTTTTTGAAATCCGCAAAGCTAATACCGACCAACTGCGCCCCGTTATTAGCCGGGGTGCAGGAACCGTTCGCGTTTAAGGGTCCTATACAGTTGAATGTCGCTCGGCCCGAGGAGATGAAGAAAGGAACACCAGTCGACCACGTGACAATAGCTCCCATCGTCCAGCCTCCCACGATCCTGTCCACTAAATCGTGAGAGCTGTTCAAGAAGGCTTTACCCCTTCCGAAGGGAAGTTCGTAAATGCCGTTTGCTACGAACCGTTGCGTCTGGTCCTGACCCGACCGGCGATAATCCGCCTTGGGGTTGCGAAGCGTGAGCCGGCTAACCAGATCGCTCTGGTTGTTTCCCTGGGCATCGACAGCATCACCCATTGCCTTGCTCCAGGTGTAGTCCGCCTGGAACTGCAGTCCGTGTGAGAACCGGCGACGTAACTCGATCTCTAACGCGTTATAGTTGGACTTCGCGTCATTGCGCAAGACCCTGGCAAAGGTAGCATTTGGATTTGCGACGAAAAAGTTCGCCGGCAGTCCAACTGCGACCGATTCGCGATTAGTTCTATACGCAGCATTGAACGCCAGCGTACTTGCCATGGTGCCTACGTTGTTCGCGGTGAGGTTCGCGATGAATGTGGTGCTCGAATATCCGCTACTAGCCGCCACTGGTGTTCCGCCGGTGCCGGCAACGCCAAAGAATTTGTCGAGAATCGGAGTCGGCACGCAGCCCGTGCAACCCGGCGCAAAGCTTGTGCCTCCCCGGAGGGCGAGGTTCTTTTGGGCATTAAGGAAATCCTGCAGGAAACCATTTTCGAAAATGTTGACTTCGTTAATATCCTGCGCCCGCCATGTATTGGGAGCACGGTTGCCGCTGTACCGGATCTCAAGGGCGGTGTCCTTCATGATCTCGCGCTCGATACCAAAACTATACTGGTGTACGTAAGGGCTGCGAAGGTTTGGATCGACCGTCCAGAGACCGTTGCCGGAATTGAGCAGGAAATTCTGCCTATCGGTAATCGGAATTTGAAATGTTGGAGTAACCAGAGGTACACCCCCGGCGCCCAGTACGCCAACCAAATTATTGGTAGGCGGGGTGACGCCGCTCAGCGGCGAAAGGTTAGCCGTCGCGATCAGTCCCGGGTTGGTGGTTCCGGTTCCCAAAAGGTTAGTGAACGTTGTGACCCCGTCATGCAGATAGCTGATCGAGTAACCGGCGCGGATAGAACTCTTGCCCTCCTCGCCAAACAAAAGGTGGAGCGGTCCCGACCTAAAGCGGGGCGAATATGCAAAGCCAAGGAATGGTGCGAAGTTGTTCCAGTCATTCTTGTAAAGGCCGATGCCGGTTTTGCCGCTGACGAACTGCTGTGTAGCAAAACCCTGTGTTTGGCCACCGGGAGCTGCGGTGGGTGTGAAGAGATTACCGAATCCCGATATACCGTACAGGTCACTATATTTCGGTTGGACCGCCAGCCCATTCGGAACGGTCGGAACACCCATATAGTCCCATCGCACGCCATAGTTCAGCGTAAAGTTACTTCTCATACGCCACTGGTCCTGCGCGAAGAGCGCCAGATCTTTCTCCTGCACAGTTCTTGCTCGCGTAGCCCCTAGTACAAAACCGGAGTCCGGACTGATGACATTGAAGGTCTGGTTCGCGGAACCTAATAGACCAACGATCGCGGCATAAGTGGTCGTTGCGGCTGTCAGATTCGCGTTCGAGCCGAATGGCAGGTTGGCCAGTGTGAAGCCGGCGCCATTAGCCGCATTGGTTCCCAACTGGATCGTCTCGTTAATACCGGCGTCGTTCCGGCTTATGCCCAACACATTCTGCCAATCACCACCAAACTTCCACAGGTGATTGCCTTTGTTCCACGAAAGGGTATCGGTTATCTGGTTTACGATCGTGTTTCGAGGCTGGGGCATGAACGTGTTGTCATAGTTAACGAGCACCCCCGGCAATGATATAAATGGCGCTGTCGGTCGCGTGTCGCGATTGAAATCTACCGGAGCCCATTGACGGCCATACCGGAGTACATTTGTCACGCGACTTCCAAACGTTGAGACCAGGGCCGGCGTGACCAGATTTCGTGTTGACGCCTGAAACCCATTAACGCCGCCCGGAAACGGAGCATCGATCCCATTCGTAAAAACATCAGGGTGCGTCGAAGTGATGACCCTGCTGTAAACAAATTCAAGTTTATGCGAACCCAGACGCGTGTCTTTTACGAGTTGGTGGTCATACCTGAAAACGTATTTATCGTTGATGGTAGTTTCTGTCACATTGAAAGTGTAGCAGCCGATGTTGAAGCCATCGCTGTTTGAGCAGTTGAAGTTATTGGCAACCGGTATCAAGCCAAGATGCGCCGTCATGAGCGGGTTTAGCGTGTGGACGCTGCCGATCGCTAGAAGATTGACTGTCTCCACACCGGGCGTACACAGTGGATTGACCGGGTTGGTCGGACAAGTCCTCGTATACTGGAACGTACCGTTCCGCGCTGACTGCGTTAAGACACCGTTGCGATTATTGGCCCTCCCTAGCCTCTGGTTAAACTTTTCGTACGAGAAGAAAAAAAACGCCTTGTCCTTCCCGCTCGAAACGCTCGGCCCACCTTCTCCAAATCTAGGGAAGTACATCGGGCCCCCAATGTCAAAACCATAATAGTGCTGCCGCAGTAGTGGTATTGGCGTGCCATTGAAGTTGTTAAAGAACGTGTTGGCGTTGTAGCTCTCATTTAGCACCTGAAGGAAAGCGCCGCCATGGAAATCGTTTGTACCACCCTTGGTGACCAGATTGACCTGTGCGGCGCCGCGCCCTGACTCCGAGCCAACTGTGCCAGTGGTTACGCTGAATTCAGAAGTGGAGTTCAGCGATGGAGTGGTGATCGCGAAGAACGAACTCGTCTTGACGAAGTTGTCCATCGCGTTGATGCCGTCCTGTGTGAGATTGACTGCAGTCTGCCGAAGGCCGCTTACCGACGCACCTCGGGTGTCGGTTCCGATCACCGCGATACCGGCCTGCAATGCAGCAAGCTCGACAGGGTTTCGACCACCAAGTGGAAGATCAATGACCTGTCTGGTATTGATAACATTGGTAAGGCTTGGGCTGGCCGTGTTGATGATCTCCTGGCTAGCCGTGACCGTGACTGTTTCACCCGTCAGGCCGATCTCTAACGGTATGGCGACTTGAGCAGTAGATGCAACCGAGACAACAATATCGCGAGCCACCGCCTTTTTAAAGCCTCTGGCGTCAACAGAAATCGTGTATGTGCCTGGCTGCAGAGCTTGGAAATCGAATGTTCCCGTACTGCTGGATACTGCACTGCGCTCGGCGCCCGTTGCGGTGTTAACAACCGTGACGGTCGCGCCGGTCACACTTGCGCCATTGGGATCGCTGACAGTTCCCGTAAGACTGCCCGTCGTTTGTTGACCCAGGACAGTTAGCGCTAACAAGCACGTCAAAAGTACAGCAAGAGTTATCGATTTCATCGCGCCGGTAACACGGGAATTAACGGCAAACAGATTGGTAAACATCGGTCTCCTCATGGCAGCTCCTCCAGATTTGTGGTTTAACGTGGCGATTTTTCGCACTCAGCTAGATGGGATAAAACGAATTCCACACTCGCACTGAAAAAATGGACTGGCAAGAAATGTGCCGCCATGCTTCAGTCTCAGACTCGTCGAGTTTCCAACAAATATGCGCAGGATCACATTTCAGAGCGGAAGGTTCATTGAGAATTTTGGATAGTTCTACAAATCCTTGAATTGGCGGAGCTTCGAGGAGTCTCGAGAGGCTCGTAGATTTCGAATGTCGCTTGAGCTCTTCAGTGCCTGGAAGGTTGTTGCGCGCTGATCGATGTCGTCATCGCCAAAGCCAATTAGGAAATCCGGAGGGAAAGTCAGTCATTTCCAGCCAGTGCCTTCTGGAGTTTCTGCACGATCTCACGCGTCTCTGCGGCGAATTCACCATGAGGCGAGAGGCGCAAGTATTCCTTGTACTCAACCAGCGCGCGTTGTTGCTGGCCCACCCGGAGCAGGATGTTGCCCGCAACCAGATGGGCTTCGGCAAGTTCGGGCTTTAACTGCAAAGTCCTGCCAATTGGGGGACCAGCTTTAGCGATGCTTCCCATTTCCCAGTAGAGACGCCCCAAAGTAAAGTGGCCTTGCCAGGATTTATCATCCAGCTTCAGGCCATCAAGCAAAGTTTGTTCTGCATCGGAGAAGCGCTTCTGTCTCCAGTAAACTTCACCCAGCGAAATTACCGCAGTCGCATTGTCCGGCTTAAGCTGTAACACTCGCTGGAGCACAGCTTCAGCTTTGGCCCATTCCCGCATGTCAATGAAAGCGGTCGCGAGCAACAGGTTAGCTTCAAAAAAATCAGGGTAGAGAGCGATGGCTTTTTCAAGATGGGATACCGTATCTTGATAGTTCTTTTTGGCGAGCGCATCATGGCCACGGACATATTCCTCGTGAGCGTCGGCGGGAACTTTCGCATCGATCAGGCCAATCGACCTCGCAGCTCCTAGCGAATTCTTTGATTTATCCGCCGTAAGTTCGAACATCAGAAATGTCTTGAACAAAACTGTCAGGTCCGCCTCTTGTTGCGCAGGATTAAAGCCCGGAACATTGATGACCACTTTGTAAAAGCCTCGCTGAAGATTGGCAAACCGAAAGCGCCCACGATCATCGGTCATTAGCTGATCAATGAGTCCGCCACTGAATCGCTCAAGCTGAACCGAAATCTTCCGTCCCGGCTCTCCGCTTTCAGCTAAACGCACTTGACCTGACACCTCGAACGTTTGATTGCTGGCGCTATACGTGTCGCGATCACGCTGAGCAAGAACTGTCGCCGGGATTAGAAGAAGCAGCAGAGCCGCTGCGCGCAGGATCCAATGCCACATGGCTTTTACCTCAAGAGATTTTGGCGCCAGAGGGAATACAAAATGATGCTACTTCGGCATGCAGATTACAAGCATTGCTCCTTAGTCTGCTGATTACGAAATCAAAAATTACATTCGACTGGCGCCAACAAAAAAGCAGCCGGACGGTTTATAAACGCCGTCCGGCCGAAACTTGAGAGTTAGACACCTCGACGCCGAAAGCGGCCTCAATGTCGGTATGTCAGTCCGAACTGGATCAATCGAGCCGGCACGACTGTCGTCGTGATCTGGGTAAACGTTGAAGTTGTACCGATATTCACCGAGGACGGAAAACCAAAGATCGGATGGTTCCAAAGATTAAAGAAATCCGTCCGGAACTGAAACTCATGGCCTTCCTTGATGCTGAAGCGCTTCTGCACCGAGAAATCCCAGTTCTGTTGGAAAGGACCACGGAAGGCATTTCTCGGCACGGTTCCAAATCCCGTCGCGCCCGCAGCGCCATTCGGAACCAGGGCCGCCGTAGTGAAACAAGCGGTGTTGAGATAGTGGGCCAGGATGTCCGACCGCGAGCCCGTTGTGTACATACTGGCGAGGTTGGTGCACGCACCCGAGAAGGAAGCGGTCCCGCCACCGGTTTGCCCGAATGCTCCTCCGCTTGTGCTGTCCGTGATTGAAAACGGCAAACCACTCTGATACGTGATAATGCCGCTGATTGCCCAGCCTTTGAACGGCTCGCGGCGCAGGAAGCCGCTCCTTGCCCTCGGTAGGTCGTAGGCATAGCTGATCACCAAACGATGCCTTCGATCAAAGTCTCCTGTTGCCTTGTTCTGCTGTGCGTTTGCCTGCGAGTTAAGGATGTTGCCTCCACCCTGGCCGTTCCTAGTGGCGTTCAACTCATCGGTGCTCAGCGAGCCGCTGACGTTGTCGATCTCATGAGACCAAGTGTAAGCGGCCTGAAAATAGAGCCCACGGTTCAGCCGGCGCGATACCGTCGCCTGGAACGAATTGTAGGTGGCAAACCCGATATTTCCCGAAAAACGAGCGCCGCGCGCACGGTCGAGGCCGACGATTTGGTGCCGCAACGCCTCATTGTTTACGGTGTTGGTTGTGATGGTGTAGCTATTGCCATTCTTGTCCTTTACCACGACGGGACTTGAGGGACTGGCAACGACCGCAAGAAACGGATCCCAGATGCCGAGGCCCCCGACGTAATGCGTGCCGACATAGCCCACTTCCAAAGCCCAACCCTTGAACAGCTCGCGCTGCACGGTCAGGTTCCACTGTTGCGTGAACGGAGTATAAGCATTCCGCGGAACGCTGGTGAACGATGCCAAGTTGATCGAACAGTCAGTCGCCGTGCCGCCATAATTGAGGCAGGTGTTTCCCGCGGCGTCAACGAAGATTGGCCCCACCCCAGGATCGTTGGGATCCAGTGGACCACTGCCACTGATACGTCGCAGACCAGCAAAGAAACTCGCCGAAGGTATGAAAGCCGCAGCGATGATCGATGGCGGCGGAATGCTCCCAAACGGATTTGCTAATTGGAATGACGCCGGAGTCGTGGTGGTTGACAGGGGCTGCACGGTGAACGGCGCACTCAAAGAGTTTTGCAGTATGTTTTGGTTAGACAGCCTCTGGTAATAGATTCCATACCCGGCGCGCACGACCGTTTTTTGGTTGCCCTTGATGTCCCAGGCAACACCGACGCGGGGCGCAAAGTTGTTTCCATCGAAGCAACTCGCCAACGCACAATCAGAGACTCCGGGAGTACCCTTGAAACCAGCGAGATTGACCTTCGCCGGAATCAGGAATGGGTTCTGGCCCTGAGCTGCCAGGGTCGGGTCGAAAATGCCCGCGCGGAACAGTTTGTCGTGCCCAAAACTCATGCCTTCCCATCGCAGACCAACATTGAAGGTCAGACGAGGTGACCAGCGATAGTCATCCTGGATGAACCCGGCATAATCGGTGGCGACAAAGTTTCGCGCCGGATCGCCAAAGGCCGATTGAATCGCTGTCACGCGGCCCCGCAGGAAATTCTGAAAGGCGGTGCATTGATTGGTATCCAGCGTGCAACTAGTGAATGGATTCGGTGCTGGCGTTATACCAGCGGATGTAGCGCCGGTTGTTAACGCCCCTCTCACGGCGAAGTTATTAAAGCGGTTCAACTGGTACTGCACCCGCTCCCCGCCCATCCGCAAGCTGTGCTTGCCATGGATCCAGGAGAATGTGTCCACGATGTTGTAGGTGTTGGACACCGTTCCTCGATCATCGTTGACGCCGGTGCCCGCCGAGAATAGACCGGTGATGGAGAATTGGTACATTCCTGGAAACTGAGAGCTATTTCCGCGTGTGGCGCCAATATCCGCTAGGTTGATCGAATCAGTCGGAATGTTAGCAAAAGAAAACCGGCTGAACCCAAGCCGCAGCTCATTCACTTTGTTGGCGCTGAAGATGTGAGTTTCGGTGATCGACAGGAACCGATTAAACTGCGTATCGGTTCGCGGAAAAGCCAAGTTACTAGCCGTGCCATATGGCTTCGCTACCGCGCCGTTATCCCAAAACCAGCGACCAGAGAGCTTTTCCTTACCGCCTCGCCACGAACGGTCATAACTGATCGTGTATTGGTTATCGTATATCGGCGCGATGGCTGAGAAGCTGCAGGTAAACGTCGAGGGAAAAGTTCCCGCCGCCGCAGAAGCTGCAGTCTTGCATCCGCTCTGTCCTGACCTTGGAACAAGGAACGTTCCTGCATAGAGCGCGCTCTTGACATTCAGAATATTCACCGCAACGGGATCGATCTGGGCAGGTGTTAAGCCGAAAGCCGAAGCAAGTAACGCAGCTGACGTGGCGCCGTCGGCATTTGTCGGGATGTTCTGAATGGTAGGCGTAAGAGCGGAGCCGTTCGGATCCAATCCATTCCGGGCGCGAACTCCTTGATAATTAAAGAACCAGAAGCCGCCGGCCTTGGGCACTGGACCACTGCCGCTGCCGCCGAAAACGTTCTGGAGGAGACGCGCTTTCTTGCTGACGCCGTTGGCGTTGCGAAACCACTCATTAGCATTCAGCGCATCGTTACGATGTTGCCAGTAGCCTTCCCAATGAAAATCCTTTTGCCCTGTCCTGAAAACCACACCAAGCGCGCCGCCACCCTTGCTTCCTTGCGAAGCGTCATAGAGTGAAGTTGAGACTTTCATCTCCTGCAGGGTATTGGGATTCGGCAGAGGAACAGTGTCAAAGTGTGCGAGGTTGAAATCGTTGACGTTAATGCCCTCCAGCGAGATGCTGTTGTTGCTCGTACGCTGCCCGTTGACCGTGACATCGGCAGTGCCGCGACCTGCGCTACGCACGTCAGTCGGTTCACTAGTGACGCCGCTCGAAAGGTTCAGGAGGAACAGATAGTTTGGCGCAGCCAGTGGAAGCACCTTTATCGTTTGGGCGTCGAGTGATTGTCCCGTGGTTGCATTCTCCGGATTGATCAGCGTTGGCGTGGCCTCGACGTTAACCGTCTCTTCAATGCGCCCTGCCTGAAGAGTCACATCCTGCCGCGTAGCCTCAGTAGTTCTTACCTGAACGCTGGCGATTACTGCCTTCTTGAAATTAGCCGCGGTGACTTCCAGGCGATACGTACCGGGCGGCAACAACGTCACCGTAAAAATACCTTCGTCCCCGGTGGTGACCGTTCGCACCGATGTGCTGGTTGTCTCACTTATGATGTCAACGGTGGCTCCTTTGATCAAATCTCCACTTTGATCGGAAACGACCCCCGTAATGCCTCCGGTTTGGATGGCTTGGGAATAAGCCGAAGCCACAAACAGAAGCCCCAGCATTAACATGCTCGCTAGCAAGCGAAAAACGCCTCTCATAAGATTTTTCTCCTTCTCGGAACTGGTGACGCGCAACGTTGGTGTCGCACCTATTGGTTTGCTTTGAAAAAAGACTGACCAGGCTCGATGTGGTGGCAAGGCAAGCGATATTCCAAGTCAGGTGGAAATTTGAAGAGGGCCTAATACCAGCCAGTTCTCCTAACTAACAAGATTTGGCCAACGAAGTGGCTGGCGCAAGCAATGGATTTTTTGGTTTTTTGTTTAGATTTATGGACAGGAATGACTTGTCTATTCAGTCAAAGTTGACTGACCGCGCAGTATAACCGGGCTGCGTGATATTCTTCGATTCGCACCGTCAATGCTATGGAAACTATCATTTTCCTCGAACGTGACACGATTCAGACGAACTTTCGCCGGCCGCATTTTGAGCACGAATGGATCGAGTATGCTGATTCCCAGCCCGATCAAATCGTGAAGCGCCTGCGTGGAGCATCGATTGTAATCAGTAACAAACTTGCCCTCCGTGAGCGCGATCTGTCTCAGTTACCCGAACTGAAGCTGATCGCGATCGCGGCGACGGGATATGACTGTGTCGATCTTGAATATTGCCGCGCCCGGGGAATCGCGGTCTGCAATGTGCGCGGCTACGCGGCGAACTCGGTTTCAGAGCACGCCTTGATGTTGATGCTGGCGCTGCGGCGAAATCTACTCGCGTATCGCCGCGACGTCGAAGCAGGAGAGTGGCAACACTCGAAGCAATTCTGCCTGCTGACTCACCCGCTTCAAGACCTGCGCGGCAGCACGCTCGGAATTATCGGTTTCGGATCGATCGGAAGGGCGATGGCGAAGCTCGGTGAATCCGTCGGCATGCGGCTATTGATTTCGGAACATAAGGGTGCCTCGGAAATTCGAAAAGGCCGAGCGAGCTTTCCAGACGTTTTGAAACAAAGCGATATCGTGTCGGTTCATGCACCGCTGACGGCAGAAACACGCGGCATGTTTGGTTGCGCCGAGTTTGAACTAATGAAACCGAGTGCCCTGTTGATTAATACTGCGCGTGGAGGATTGATTCAGGACGAAGCTTTGATTGAAGCTTTGCGCGAAGGCAAGATAGCCGGCGCGGGTGTTGATACTCTTAATGCCGAGCCGCCACCCGAACAACATCTATTGCTGGACCTGAAACTGCCGAATTTGATTGTGACGCCTCATGTTGCGTGGGCCAGCAACGAAGCGATGCAGGCGTTGGCCGATCAGGTGATCGACAATATCGAAGCCTTCGTGCGCGGTCAACGGCGAAATCTTCTCACTTAACTAAACCGTTTCGCCTGCGCTCGTCTGGTTCTCGTCGTGATGATCGGCCGTCGTGTAGAGGTTAAGGATTTCGCGCCCCTGACGCGAGCGCGGATCAATCGTACGCAGATGCTTCCGGCCCTGCATCTCCCATATCGCCGTCACGACTCCGTCCTTTTCAACGGCGTGATAGGTGATCTCCTCTGCGTTCGCGGTTTGGCTTGACGATTCAGCGGCAGCCTGCGCCGCGGACTCAGTTTCGGACATAAAGACTTCGATTCGCTCCTGTTTTCGGATTTGTAGTAGGCGGGAAAGATTCTGGCACAGCG
>WNGN01002106.1_pt1 | contig 13298 bp, 13 predicted proteins | sample 5400561 | NCBI WGS metagenome assembly WNGN01 (sample SAMN13153379, study PRJNA577476) | soil metagenome | isolation source: 115 cm soil or saprolite under Garry oak tree replicate 2 | place: USA:California | collected 2016-06-15
ATCGGGCACAGCAACGGCGGCATGCTCGCCGTGCAGCACGTCGCCGATCATCCGGGAACGCCCGCGCTCGTGCTGCTTTCGGCGCACATGGGCGGGAAGAACATTCTCGAGCGCACCAGCCGCGCCGGGCTCATGGCGCAGGACCGCGTCGACGAGTTCAACGCGCGGGCGCGCGCGCTCGTCGCCCAGGGACGCGGCCGCGACCTGATGCTGATGCCCGGCTGGTGGTACGCGATCAGCGCCGAGAGCTACCTCGACCGCCTCGCCGAGACGCCGGACGGCCTCGCCCTCGCCCCGACGATCAAATGCCCGACGCTCTACGTTCGCGGCGACCAGGAGCCGCGCGAGAACTACCCGGCGGAGGACTTCCAGGCGCGCGCCGGCGGGCCGTGCGACGTGGAAATCGTTCCCGGCTGCGACCACTTCTACAATGGACGCGAAGAAGCGATCCAGCGGCTGGTGTCGTCGTGGCTCGCAAAAGCGCTGCATTTGGACGCCACGCGATAGCAAATGCCGTCGTCCCTGCGAAATCTGTCCATTCGCTGGTGCCGTTGCGGCACTCAAGCGGCCGAGAATAAGTCAGCGTCTAGGCGGACTCGTGAGCCTTCGCTCGCGCGTGCAGGAACTCCGGCGCGAGATCGAAGCCATTCGCCCAGACCACCGTGTCCATTTCCACGCGGATCGCCGAAAACACCGCTGGGTCGCGAAGAGCCGCCACGATCGGGCGCGCATCGGAGGCAATGAAGTCCTTCAGGTTGATCTCACCTTCGGTGGCGTCCGAAAAGCGGACCCACAGTCGGTAGTCCGGAAGCGTCTTGGCGTCGGTCACCCAGATCATCTTCGTTCTCCTCAAACCAGCGGCGCGATCCGCCTGAAAATACCCTCTTTGGCCAAGGTCGTCCAGTTCTGCATCAACTCGGCCTGGTGCATCTTCCCCCACTCTATGACCAGACCGAGAACGCGCGGAGGAAGCTGCCCTTCCCGAAGCTCCAGCGGCTCGATTCCGATAAGCGCCCGGGACTCCTCGTAGCGTGCGTGAAAATGCGGCGGATTGTGATCGTTGAAGTACATCGTGATCACGATGCCGAGAAAGCGGGAGATTTCAGGCATGGCCGAATCCTAGGCTCACTCCCTGCACCGTAACCGAGCCTTTGCGCGCAGACCGCCCTTTGCGGACTCGACCCGGCTGATTTTGCCGACGGCGGCTATGATTCCGGTAAACATGGAAAAGAATTCTACTTGGCTTTCCCCGGTGAGTCGCCGCGGCGAACCCGGGTTGGCTGGACGTCCAGGGGCAGATTGACAAAGACGAAGCCCGCTCCCATCCCCATCTCGGGCCTCGCCGACATCGGCATTCCGCCGACTGTCGGTCGCTTAAAGACAACTCACGAATCGGCCAAAAGCAGTCATACTCCCGAGCAACAGACCCCTTATGGCGAGCTGATGGTGTGATTGTCGTGGGGCGATTTAGGGGGAGAGGCGCTGATTGCCATTGGGCTTGTCTCAAGCGAAGCGACATAGGCGGAGAACCCGTGCGCGAAGACTTCCCGGCGTTGCGCCCGCTGCTACTAGCCACCAGCGCCGGCGGCCGGTAGCCCGCAACCCATCACATTGAAGCAGCCGGAAATGATGCAGTAGAGTATCTATGGACCTACTACAAAAAGCGGTCAGATCAAAGCGCTGCGGACCAGCGGTATGCCGGTCGCGCCAGCGGCCAAGAGATGCGCCGCTTGCGACTGTCCTGGGATGTGCAGCGCCGGCGCAAAGGCGACGCCCTGAACGATACGCCCTCGTACAGGGCCGGAATCGCTGGAACAGCAAGTAAAGCGCTCGCGCTGATGAGGCGAACGTCAAGGTGTAGTACGCATGTCGTGAGAATAGGGGAAACAGAACAATGAAAACCGCGACGGACTCTGAAATACGTCATGCCTTGGGCGCGCTGACGGAGGAGGGCCATAGCGCCAACGTTTCAGATCCGCTGTCCTTCCACCCGTTTCCTGCACGAATGCCCGTACCCTTAGCGGAGTACCTTCTCAGTTCACTCGTGCCCGCGCAGGCGAAGGTACTAGACCCTATGGCCGGATCGGGTTCGACGCTTGTGGCCGCTCGTAAACTCGGGCACACGGGTCACGGTGTCGACATAGATCCGTTGGCCGTGCTGATGTCGCGCAGTGCGACGGCATCGTACCGACGCCACCGTCTTGATGGACTTGGCGCGCGGGTGTTGACGAAGGCCCAGGAAATCAGGGCGGATCTTCCCCGCACGTCTGTCCCTACGATGTTGGAAGCCTCAGAGGAGGAAAAGCGATTTGTCCGGTACTGGTTCCCGAACAATTCTCAGCGGGAACTCTTTTGCTTGAGGCAGGCAATCCGGGAGGAGTCACAGGATGCGCTTCGCAACGTGGCATGGGCTACCTTTTCATCCTTGATCATTGCGAAAGCCACGAGCGTTTCTTATGCCATCGACATTCCCCGTTCGCGACCCCACAAGGACGAGAGCCGGGAAATTGATCCTCCCTTTGAGCTTTGGAAACGGCGATTCACACAGGTCGTAAATCGGCTGCCCTTCTTGGACAAAAAGACCGAAGCCGCCGAACCTCGCATTGAACGCGGGGATGCCCGCTATCTGCGACACGCAAAGAACAGTGTGGACCTTGTGCTGACTTCCCCTCCCTATCTGAATGCTGTTGACTATCTGAGGGGACATAAGTTTTCTCTGCTCTGGATGGGGCACGCCCTGTCATCGCTTCGACGGACACGCAGCTCGATGATTGGCTGTGAGCGGGGAATGTGGAAGCCGAATGGGCTGCCGCCGTCAGTGGAGTTAGATCTGACTGAAGCGATTGACGAGGAAAGGACCCGGGCGATCATCCGCCGCTACTTGTCAGACTTGCGCTACTCCATACTGGAGATGAAGCGCGTGGTTCGCCCCGGTGGGCTCATTGCTATCGTCCTCGGTCCCAGCATCCTAGACAGAGAACAATTCGACTCAATCGAGATCACTCGGCTGCTTGCAAAGAGCGCGAATCTCGGGTTCGTTGCAGGCGTTTTGCGCCCGCTGAAAAAGACTCGGCGCTCGTTGCCTCCACCGGATGCTGTATCAAAGAAGTCTGAGCTGGCGTCGCGGATGTCGTGCGAAGCGATCGTTGTGCTTCGGAAGAAGAACAGCGAATAAGCGTGGCTTCTTTCCCAGACAAAGACTGGTGCGCCGATGCGCACCGTCGTCTCGTTGGAGGTGATCCCACGGCTTCCGCCGAACTCTACAAGGCAATCTTCTCGCCTCTAATCGGCTGGCTTCGCGTAAAGGGGCGTACGACTGACAAAGAACTTATCCGCGACGCCGCAACGGATGCGCTCGTTGACTACATCAAGCATCCAAACAAGTGGAGCCCAGAAAGAGGTACCCTGGTGTCCTACATCTGCATGGCGGCGGACCGGGATCTTTTGAATGCACTAGAGAAAGTGCAACGCATCAGGAAGCACGAAGTGCTCAGTGCGGATGTCGAACATGAGGAATTTGACCGGAATGTGTTACCTGAGGATGAAGTTCCGGTGGATGCCATTGATGGCCTATTGTCCGCATTGGAGCGGCAAGTGACCTCAGGGACAGACCGCCGATTTCTGACTCTCATCCTAAAAGGTGAACGCTCAACCGATAAGTTCGCGGAGGTGTTGGGTATCCAGACCCTGTCGAAGCTGGAAAAGGCGCGTACGGTGAAGCAGCACAAAGATCGCCTGAAGAAGATAATTGAAAGACTGAGGAATCGGCTCAATGCGCCTAGAAAGTGACTCGGTGGAGCTTCGCGCTGCAGCTACTCGTTTAGAAGGTGACCCCTTCTTCATGGCATCGGTACTTGCGGACTACCGAACCGCGTTGCGAGTGAATGATCAGTATATTGCCAAGGCACTTGGCTGCAATGTCGAGGCACTTACGAGCCTTGCCTTTTGTCGTACACCTCGTTTGGACGATGAAAAGTTGTTCCTGTCGGACGTTCAGGCCATAGCGAAGTACGTTGGCTGCGATTGGGGAGAGCTTGCGAGACTGATACGCACAGCGCAATCGATCTCGGCATTAAAACGGCTTACCGGAGGGGCCGAAGATCAGTTGCTAAAGGCAGCGAGGGACAAGCACGACGATCCCGATAAGCCTAAACCGCGTAAGCGATAGGCCAGCCACGAAGACATGAATCTCTTCAATGCCGAAGTCTCTGGGATTGCCATCGATTTTTGGACACAGTCGGGCGTCAAAATGCCATTTCCGCGCGTGTTGGAACCGGCAGTCTTCGTCGTCCTGCCGCTTGCCGTAGTCAGACTACCCAGGCTTCGTCTGAGGACAGCGGTCGAATGGCTTAGTCGGCACGGCATTGCTCACTGCAACGTTGCTTCCGACCGTCCGCTCCACGGATATCTGATTGCGCGCGCGGGACTTGGTGTCGTATTTCTTGACGGAACAGATCCCCACGATGAACAGCACTTTTCGCTGGCGCATGAAGTCGCTCACTTCCTCTACGACTATCTGCGTCCTCGATCGCTGGCCATCCGCGCCCTCGGTTCGGGCATCGAACAGGCGCTCGATGGACTCCGGTCTCCGACCGCTGAGGAGCGACTTGCGGGCGTCCTTAGGGGAGTGCCACTGGGGGTGTATTCCCATCTCGGTCGACGTTCCAGTCATGGCCATATAGAAGACCCCAAAATCCTGGATATAGAAGACAAGGCGGACCATCTCGCGCTGGAATTACTCGCGCCCCTCGCCGGCGTGGTCGCTTCGATTCAAAACCGACTTCCACTACGGGACGGCCAGTCCGAAAACGCTGTTGAGTCCCTGCTTCGGGAACGGTATGGTCTCCCGCAGGGAATAGCACAGGTCTATGCCCGGACGGTACTCAGTGTCGCCCAATCCGGCCGGTCGTTCCGCGAGTGGTTGGGGGCCTGACAACCTATTTTGTCGAACTTTCCACCTCTCGCCGGAATGTGCTGGCAAGGGCGCATGAGCGCCAGCAAGCAGGAGGTTGGGCAATGAGCTACTTTGTAGTTGTAACCTTCGACATCGCCAACGGACGGTCCGAGGACTATGAGGGTATTTATCAGGATTTTGCGGCACTGGGACTTAACCGCACGTTGCAGGCCAGCCAAGGAAACACCGTGAAACTCCCCACCACAACCACGGCAGGCGAGTTCAATGGCCAAAGTGTCGGCGCTGTTCGGGATTCCCTCTGCGATCAGACGCAACAGTGCTTCGCGCGCCGTCATCTAAATGGGGAAATTTTCGTCTCCGCAGGTGGGGACTGGGCTTGGGGGCATCGCCGGCCCTAGCTGGCATAACCCCAATCGAGCGGAGAATGTCGCATGCAAAAGAACCAGGCGCTTGAGATAAACGAGAACGCGCTTACGCCCTCAACGGGCGTACCGACAAACACGCGCCTTGAGGCGAACGAGCCGCCAGCCCTAACGGTTAGCGACTACGAGCTGGCCCACGGGGAAAAGCTGGCAACGACCCTTGACCTCGATACTTGGAGGCCAGGTACCGATCTGGTGCAGATGTACGAGCGTCTCGCGGGCGAAATCCAAGAGGCGGTCCGACAAGAAACACTAATGCAGCATCAGATTCGCCAGGAGATATTTCCGCGTCTGAAGACTCGGCACGGAGCACCGGCACAGGCGGGTGTCTATCGCGCCTCGGTCGAAGATATCGAGCGCATTCATTCCACGCTTTTGTTTACCGGCGGCGTGGATGCCACGGACGGAACTGTGGTTCCGTTCGACACGTTGCCGGTGACCATCACCCAGATCGGCGTCGTGCTGGTCAGCTATCAAGGCGACCAAGGCTCATGGGTCCATCGCATCTTCCGCCGTGACCTGCGCACCAGCGGCAAGAGTCCGATTGATGAAACGCTCGATCTGCTTGAACGCCGGCGTGACCGTAACGCGGTTGGCTACGAAAGCACAAGGGACCGACTCAGCAGTTTGGCCCGGCGCGGCATCATGGCCTACGCCGAGCGCGCCATTCTGCTGGACAAGGCTACAGCCCCATGGCGGCTGGGCCACGGTTCGCCGGCCCCCTACGAGCTGGTGACCGGCTCCGGCATGCCGGAGCTGCTGGACGCAAGCTTAGATCTGATGACCCGCCTCGTGAAGTTCAAGCGGTTCGTGTTCGTCCCAAGCGCAACATCCGCGCGCGAACTCTTGACCATCGGTAACGCCCTCCGGCCGATGGAATACGCGGTGATCGATACCAACAAGGAGAATTTAGCCCGCATCCAGGCCGGTCATTACCGGGGCGAAGCATGGTCGAATTTGGGCAAGCGCGTCCGCGAATTCGTGGATTCTTGTGGAGACCAGATTCTGGTAGGTATGTACCGCGCATCGTCTTTGGCCCCCGCGCAGATGTTCTACGCCCATGCTGAGCATGTGCATCAAGCGGCGCTGATTGCGATGGCCGATAGCATTCTGCAGGAACACCGCGGCTTCCCGATGCTGATAGACCTCGCCGATGGCATTTGCGGCCGGATTTTCGGAGCGCACGATTTCGCGACCTCCGCAAAGCTTGCCTACGCCCAAGCTGGTGCGCCTTACCAGTATCTGGGCGAACGTCAGACCAGAGCATAGGAGACCATACATGAACTCTCCCAAGCCCCCCGCCGCGATGAAGGATGATGAGGATGCTGTCGCCCAAGCGCCCAAGGAAGCCTTTGAATCCTTGGAAGGCGACGCCGCCAGTGCCGGGCTCACGCCGTTGGAGAAGTCCGAAGAGAACGATGGCCGCATCGGAGCCACGATGTTCGACCTCCCGAACAGCGAGGACGGCACCGTTACCGTGCTACTGCCGAAGGAGAACGTTGACCAATTACCAAGCCAAGCGCTGGTCCGCATCGAAAGCAAACTGGACAGCCGGACATACCTCGGTGCTGTGGCCAAGGGTCCTTTTGCTGAGCCGGACGGCCTCCGGGCCGATGCAACGCCTATCGTGATCAGTGCCGTGCACGGCCGCATGCTCATGCCCCGCTATCATGGTCGCGCGCAGGTGGAGATCATCGGCGAGCGTCTTAAGGACGGTGCCGTTGTGCCGCCTCGCCGGCGTCCGAAGCCGAACAGCGCGGTATACCCATTGGATTCCGCGGAAACATCCCAAGTCCTCCGTCTCGGCGGGGACCTGCGGCTTGGAATGGCCGATGGATTTGATGACCTGTCAGTTTCTGTACCGTCGCACAACAAGAGCGTCCTGCCCCGCCATATGGGCATCATTGGCACGACCGGCGGCGGAAAATCCACGACAGTATCGGGGACGATCGCCAAGCTCCAGGAGTCGAAGGCCGCTGTGGTCCTTATCGATACCGAGGGCGAGTATTGCACTGCGAACGAACCGACGACCGATCCGCACATGATGGCAGCGCTCAAACGCTCCAATATGGCCGCTCGCGGTATTGCCGATACCCATATCTACCGCCTTGCTGGAAAGGATGCCGCAAATCCCAAGCACACGGACAACCGACAGTTCTCTCTCCGGTTTGACCAGTTATCGCCCTACGCACTGCAGGAATTACTCGACCTAACCGAGGCGCAGGCGGAGCGCTTCTTCAAGGCCTACGACATCACGAAGCTCGTTCTTGAGCGATTGAAGATTTGGCCTGTCACGGACCAGGACAAGAAGCGACTCATGGAGTTGGACGAATTCGAGAGCGGGTATCCCAGCATGAAGCTGGCTCATCTGTATGACGTCGTCTTTCAAATTGCCGCAACCGTCGACAAGAACCCGGACGATCCATATCTTGCAACCCCCGAGTTTCGGGACAGCAAGAATTTGGCTGTTATCAAGCAACTCATCAGTGCGGCACATTTGCCCGGGTCAGTCCCGAGCTGGCGGGCGTTGCAAGGAAAGCTGGGGCGCATGAAGCGTCTTAATATTTTTGACGTGCGCGATGTCCCGGCAGTTGACTACACAGAAATGCTCAAGCCCGGCAGGGTCAACATCATTGATCTTAGCGACTCCGACTCGACCATTATTAATAATTTGGTCATCGCAGAATTGCTGCGGGGCGTTCAACTCCAGCAGGAAGTCAACTACGAGAATGCCGTCAAAAAGAATCAGCCTCCCACACCAGTCCTCATTTTCATCGAGGAAGCCCATGAGTTTCTCTCTGCGGAGCGAATCTCCCGGATGCAGAATGTCTTTGCGCAGGTGGCGCGCATCGCCCGGCGGGGTAGGAAGCGTTGGCTTGGACTGGTATTCATTTCGCAACTCCCTCAGCACCTGCCAGATGAGGTGCTAGCCCTGATCAACAACTGGATGATCCACAAGATAGGTGATTCCAATGTTGTAAGCAGGCTCCGGAAGTCGATTGGCGGCATCAGCGATGGACTTTGGAAACAGTTGCCGTCGTTGGCTCCGGGGCAAGCCATCGCGTCATTTGCCTCGATGGCGCGAGCGCTGTTGATCAATGTCGACCCCACGCCGTGTAGGCTTCTTATGGTGGAGTAGGTGGAGTATGTCCGAATCCGGCGCTGCACGCCCGAGTGCTTGATTCTTTGGATCAGTCAGGGTCGTCGGCGACTCGAGTCCGCTGAAATTAGCGATGTGTGGCCTCTACGTTTCCCCCAAAAAAATCTGCGATCGAACGCGCCTGGCACATTGACCGGCATAACAGTACCCGTTTAAGCGGCGATTTAACGTTCATGGCCATTCACGCGAATGTTCCAGGCTTGTTGCGCGCGCTCTGGAAGGATTTCGGGTTTGATCCCAATCCTCGCCAAAGGGAGGCTATTCTTCATGCCACCGGGCCATTGTTTCTTCCTGCCGGCCCCGGTTCCGGAAAGACGCGCGTCCTGTTGTGGAGGGCTGTCAATCTCATCATCACGCATGACGTCGCCCCGGACGATATCTTCCTTTCCACGTTCACCGAGAAAGCCGCTCTTCAGCTCAGGAACGGGTTGCGCGCCTTGCTCGGCGCTGTATCGGAGAAGACCGGAAATCCCTACGACACAGCGAATCTCTACGTAGGGACCGTCCACTCGCTCTGCCAGCGCCTGCTTCTTGACCGCCGTTTTTCTGCGGGCGGTGCACGCGCCAAATCGCCCATTTTGCTCGACGAGCTGGACCAATACATGTTTGTGCGGCGGAACAGGCACTGGAATGCTCTGCTAGAGGCGGGATCGCTTACGGTAACCACAATCAACAGCGCGTTCGAGAACAGCAGCAGCACGTCACGACATCGGGCAATCAGCCATCTGCTGAGCTTCTTCAATCGGCTTTCTGAGGAGATGATCGATCCGGCCGTCGCTCGAAAGGGAGTCAGGGATCGAACGCTCCGCGCTTTGCTCGATCATTACGCGGGATACCTGGGGTTATTGCAAGCGCAGCGCGGATTGCGCTTTACCGACCTCTCGCTCTTACAGCAGGCGGCCGTCGAACATCTGCGCCAGAGTCCCCAGGCCGGCAACGTATTCCGCCATGTGATCATCGACGAGTATCAGGATACCAACCCGGTCCAGGAGCAGATCTTCTTCGCTCTCGCCCGCGGCCACAAGAACATGTGCGTGGTCGGGGACGACGATCAGGCACTGTACCGCTTCAGAGGCGCGACAGTCGAGAATTTCGTCGAATTTCCGTCGCGCTGCCAGAAGTATCTGGGTGCCCCTCCCAGGAAAATTATCCTCGGTACGAACTACCGCTCACGCGAGGATATCGTCCAGTTCTACAACCGCTTCATCGTGCACACTTCATGCGACTGGCGGAAGAAACCGAAGGGTGCATACCGGGTCATGGACAAGGACATTGTCCCACACCGGAAGGAGCGCGGTACGGCCGTCATCGCCAGCGCCCCGGGCGCACCGGAAGACGTCGCCGAGGAGATCGCCCGCCTCGTGCGCGAGCTGCTCGACAAAAAGAAGGTGGAAGACCCAAACCAGATTGCTTTTCTTTTTCCTTCGCTCAAGTCCAAGCATGTCGAGCGCATGAAAGACGCGCTCGCAGCAGTGGGCCTCGAAGTTTATGCACCCCGTGCGGGTCAGTTTCTTGAAGTGCCGGAAGCTGTCGCCGTATTCGGATTGCTTTTCCAAGCGTTTGGCGAATTTGAGCATATCCACTCAGAATTTCAGGATTGGCTCACCGAAGTTGACGGCGAGGGTGGCGAGTTAATGCGAAGCAACGCTCATGTCCGCCACTTCATTGGAGAAAAGCGCGCCGAAATACAGCTTGTAGCATCTGACTACACTGTCCTGGCGAAGGTCATGGAAAAAAAGAAGTGGGCGGCGACTGATCCCTACGATCCGAAGACCATGCCGGCAGTGCTTGCGGGGGCACCAAAGCTTTCGGACCGGGCAAAGCGTTCGATCAACAGCCCACTGTTCGCCCGCTTCGCCCGAAATCGGGTGCAGGTTGGCAAACCTTTCACCCTCGGCTATGCCGTCACGAGGGCAACATCGCTCGACTGGAACGTTCTTGATTTCTTCTATCAGCTCGCCGGCTTCAAGAATTTCAAGGCAATGTTCGACCTCGCCGAGACCGGAAAGGACGAAGGGCCGGTGTGCAACCTGAGCCTCGTGTCGCAATACCTTGCTCGCTTCCTTGATCACTACCCGTTTCCAATTTCCGGAGAAAGTATCGGCAGCGGTCAGTTCCTGCGCATCTTCGCCAACTACCTTTATGTTCTGTTTCGTCGGGGCGAATCCGAGTATGAGGATGCCGAAGATCCGTTTCCGCGGGGCCGGATTCCCTTTATCACGATCCACCAGTCGAAAGGGCTGGAATTTCCCGTCGTCGTCCTCGGCAACCCGCGAAAAGATCCCAAGCTGCAGCAGATCGAGGAAATGGTTGCGCCGCTGCTCACGCGCAAAGGGGAACCGCTCGACCGCATGCCGATCTTCGACGTGATGAGAATGTTCTATGTCGCCCTCTCACGCGCCAAGAACCTTGTCGTCGTGGCTCACTTCCGGGGTCAGGGTCAGCGTATGAATGCGCCCTTTGCGGACTTGCTCGCCTCTGGCGTCGCTCGCATCCCGAAGTTCAAGGTCTCCTCACTCCCCTCCGAAAAGGTGGAGGAGCAGCCCCTGCCCCAGAGCTATTCGTATACCGGCGACTTCATGCTCTACCGGAAGTGCCCGCGCCAGTACATGCTCTTCCGGAAATACGGATTTGTGCCATCGCGGTCCCAAACAATGTTCTTTGGTAGTCTCGTGCACCAGACGCTCGAAGACCTGCATCAGCACCTTATCGCCACCCGGAGGGCAGCGTCATGACGGTCCAGTCTCCCATCACCGAAGACCAGCTGCGTGAGATGTTCGACCAAAATTTCGAGCGGCTCCGGCTCGAGAACGGCCATTCGCTCGCACCGGACGTCCGCGAGGCGGCTTGGGACCAAGTGCGCCTCTACTGGCGAAAGTTGCGCGCCGTCGCGGAGAGCGTCACCGACACGGAGGTTAAGCTTAACTTGCCTAACCAACGCACCCCCAAGGGCCGCAGCTTCTGTCTCGAGGGTATCGTCGACATCGTACGCGAAGGGGATAGGGTAACCATGTATGACCTCAAGACCCACGATCTCGATTTCGTGCAGGCCAACCTGGACCTCTACCGCGACCAGCTGAACGTTTACGCCCACATCTGGTGCAACCTGCGTGGCGAGCGGCTCGACGAGACCGCGGTCATCGCGACACCCGTGCCCGAGCCGGTAACCGCGGCCATGCGTGCTGGCGACCCGACGCAGATCGAAGCCGCCCTCGCGCAGTGGAACCCAATCGTCCCGATTGAGTTCGATCCTGGCAATGTCAAGAACACCATTGCCGAGTTCGGGAAAACAGTGGACCAGATCGAGAACCAAGAGTTTCGTCCGCCACCGCTTAGCGAACTCACAAAGCGGGAAGGAACTCAAGGCACGTTTGCCACTCGAGTCTGTCGTAACTGTGACGTACGATTCTCGTGCTCGAGTTACCGCGAGTACGCTCGCCACTTCAAGGACAAGAACTGGCGCAAGTTCGCCGACTTCTACGACCTCAAAGCCGATGAAACAGAGTCACTCGTTCGCTTTGCCGCCACTGCACCCGGGGCTGGAGATCTCGACGTGATCGACGATGAGGGATGATGGCCTGCGCGGGAATGACGGCGGCGATCGCCGCTCGTAGAATGACGGATTGTCGGAATCGGATGGGGAGTGCGAGGATGAGACAGCTCCGCGTAGTCGTGCTTGCAGCATTTGCCCTGGGGTTCGCCGCCCCCGCGTTCGCGCAGTCCTGGCCCTCGAAGCCGATCAAGATCATCGTCCCGTTTCCGCCGGGCAATACCACCGACATCATGGCGCGCCTGATCGGGCCGAAGATCACCGAGCGGCTGGGCCAGCCGGTGCTGGTGGAGAACCGTCCCGGGGCGAGCGGCATGCTGGGCCTCGATTTCGTCGCGAAGGCCGCGCCGGACGGCTATACGATCGCCGCCGGGCAGGGCGGGAATCTCGTCGTCCTGCCGCATACGAGCAAGAACATTCCCTACGACGCACTGAAGGATTTTGCGCCGATCGCGGTCTCGACGACCAACTACCTCGGCATCGTGGCCCACCCCGGCACGCCGTTCAAGACCGTCGGAGAAATGGTCGCGTGGGCCAAGGCCAATCCGGGCAAGCTCACGGTGGCGACCAACGGCGAAGGCGGATTTCCGCATCTCGCGTTCGAGCAATTGCGGGTGATGGCGGGCTTCACCTTCACGCACGTTCCTTACAAGGGCTCGGCGCAGATCGTCACCGACGTGATCGGCGGCCAAGTGCAGGCGGCGATCGACGGCATCACGGCGCTCGCTCCTCACGCGCGCTCGGGCCGGGTGCGCCTGCTCGCGATCACGAACAGGACGCGCGTGCCGCTGTGGCCCGGGATCCCAGCGGCGGCGGAGGACGTTCCCGGATACGAATCCGGCGGCTGGTTCGGCTACGTCGCCCCGGCCGGGACGCCGCGCGAGATCGTGGTGAAGCTCAACGAGGAGATCAACCGCGCGATCAGACTGCCGGAGGTGAGCGAAAAGCTGGTCGCCGGCGGGCTGATCGTCGTCGCCGAATCGCCCGAATATTTCGGCGAGCTCATCCGCAGCGACCATGCCAAGTACGGCAAGCTCATGCGCGACATCGGCTTTCAGCCGCAGTGACGGGCGCCGCGATCTCTTGCTGAGCTCGCGGGTACTTTGCGCTCTGCTCGCGCTTTCGCTGGCGCGAGGCGCTCTTGCCTGGGGCCCGGAAGCCCACCGCATGGTCGGCGACATCGCGAGCCGGCATCTTGACCCGAAAGCAAGCGCGCGCGTCCGCGATCTCCTGAAGGACGACCGGCTGGCG
>WNGN01002113.1_pt1 | contig 13277 bp, 27 predicted proteins | sample 5400561 | NCBI WGS metagenome assembly WNGN01 (sample SAMN13153379, study PRJNA577476) | soil metagenome | isolation source: 115 cm soil or saprolite under Garry oak tree replicate 2 | place: USA:California | collected 2016-06-15
CACCGAGAACGGCAAGCAGATCGTGCGGTTCGGCAAGTACTCCTATACCTGGGACGGCCCGGAGCCGCTAGCCCTGGGCGACCGCTGCCTGCTGCCCGGCAACTGGCTGTTCAAGGAGACCAGCGAGGCCGAGGTGACCGGCTTCGGCACAGACTATGACGGCGCTCTCTCGCGGGTGGTACGGCTGATCGAGCGGGCGGACGCGCTGACGTGATCGCGCTGGGCCGGTCCCGGCACTGGAACCCGGAGGCATGATGAGCAACAGCCGCCGGTTCCGGCGCGGCCTCAAGGCCAGCCGCCAGGCGAGGTTCCCGGAGAAGCCGCCAGCGCTGGGCACGGTGCGCCGCTGGCTGAAGCAGAACGTGGCCGACGGCCTGGTCGAGCGCGCAGGCGAGGAGTACACCGGGAAGCCGGGGCGTCCCGCGCACCTCTGGCAGCTGACCGCCGAAGGCAAGGAGCGCGCCGCTAACGACCCGCGCGACTTCAGGGACATGCTCACCGAACTCCAGGCGAAACGTGCCAACGCCCTGGTGAAGAAGGGCATGAGCGAGAAGCGGGCCGTTGCCGCCGTCACGAAAGGCTGGAACCTGGAGGCATGACGGGCGGGCCCTAGCTGTAAATATGGCTGCCGCTAGCAGCTAATTAGCTGCTAATCCGGGCGCGATTAGGCGACGAACACGCCGCGGCCGGGGCGGGTGACGATGATCCCCTCCGCGGCGAGCACCCGCAGCGCCTTCCGCTAGCGGACGAACGTCCCGAGACCCGGCACCGAATATACGAGCCCTTCGTCCTTCAGCACGGCCAGCGCTTTCTGCACGGTCATCGGGGACACGCCCATCTCGTCGGCTAGGGCCGCGAGTGACGGCAGCCGCGGGCCGATCTCCCCGCTGGCGATGCCCCGGCGGATCCGGTCGGTTACCTGCTTGCGGGGCCACTCGGGCGAGGTCCGGTCCACCGTCACGCGGCTAACCGTAGCGACTCAGCCCAGCCAAAGGCTAGCTACGCCACGCCAGTCCCTATACTCTTTGGGCATGCGACTGACGGCCGACCGGCTCATTCTCGTCGCGATGACGCTCGCTGTCGTCGCCGTCGCCAGTTTCGCGGCAGTCGTGTCCTATTCCCACTTCTACGACCTGGGCCGCGCGCACGGCCAGGACGGCACCTCGGCGAGGCTGACCCCGCTTTCCGTTGACCTGCTGATCCTCGCCGCGTCCCTGGTCCTGCTGTGGTCGGCGCGGAACAATGTGCAGGTCCCGAAGCCGATCCGCCTGGTGCTGGTCACCAGCGTGGGCGCCACGATCGCCGGGAACGTGCTGGACGGCTGGGCGGACGGCCCTGTCGGCGCGGCACTGAACGGGTGGCCGGGGTACGCATTCGTCGCCGCCATCGAGATCGGGATGTGGCTGGTCCGGGCGGCGAAGAAGGCCGCGGCGGAGAAGAGGGCCGGGCATGTTCCCGGCGAGGGCCCGGCGGCTGACAATTACGCTGCCGCGATGGCTTCCTACAAGGTGACGCATGCGGCCGGGAACCCGTGGTCGGCGAACCAGCTTCAGCAGCAGTTCAGCCTGACCCGCGCGCAGGCGACGGAAGTGCGCAGGTCCATGGACGTGCCCGCGGCGGCGGCCCCCCCGCCGCCCCCCACGGCCGCCGCCGCCGCGGGCGCCCTCAACGGGAAGGCGGGCGGGTGAGGCGCGCGCTGCGGCTGGCGGCGCTGGCGCTCCTGCTGCTTTCCCTGACGGCCGCTAAGGGCTGCGCGGATCCGGCCGCGGCCGTCACGTCGTACCGTGCCCCGGGCCACCGCGCCGAGCACCGTTACGCCCGGCGCATCTTCGGCAATGGCCGCGCCGGGCAGCGGTGCCTGCTGGCGCTGTGGCAGCGTGAGTCCGGCTGGTCACCCGATGCGGTGAACCCGCGGTCCGGGGCGGCCGGCATCCCGCAGGCCAATCCCGCCGTCTTCGGCCGGCCGTTCGCGCTCGGTGACTGGCGCGGGCAGATCCGCTGGGGTCACCGTTACATCATCCGCAGGTACGGGTCGCCGTGCGCGGCCTGGGATCACGAGGTGGCCAGTGGATGGTATTAGCCCCGATGACGGGCCGGGCGCCGAGATCGTCCCGCTGCACCCTGAGCCGCTGGCCGCGGAGCCCGGCGATCCCGCTGCGGCGGTCACTCCCGCCCGCCCGGTCTACGCTGACATCACCGCCGCGGGCGAGCGGCGCCCGGTCATCCCGGTGCCGCTGCGGCCGGAGAATCTCCGCGGCACAGTCAAGGCGTTCGCCGGGCTGAACTGGTACCGGACGCGGGTCCACGGGATCCGGCTGCCCCTGTACGTGATCGCGCTCCTGTTCTGGGCGCTGGCCGGCGTCGCCCGGCTCGCCGTGGTGCAGGTGCACTGGTGGTGGCTGCTAGAAGCCCATGACCTGCGCTCGGATGCGGTGATCGCCGGGGATAGCCGGGAGTGGCGGTCGCTGCACAAGGAGGCGAAGGAAACCCGCAAGACCCGCGGGCTGCTGCTGCTCGCCGAGCTGGCCGTGCTCGCCATCGCCGCCGCGCTGCTGGCCGTCTACGGGCAGTGGTGGTCCTGGTCCGCCAGCGGCGGGGCCGCGGTGATCCTGCTCGCCCGGGCGGGCTGCCCGGACGGGCGGCGGATCATCTCCCCGGCGGTGATCCCGCCGCAGTACGCCGAGCCGACGCGCGAGGGCATCACCGAGGCACTCGGCACGATCGGCCTCCCGGCCATCACTGCGGCCATTAAAGACGGCAGGTTCGGCCCTGACAGCTTCGTGTCCCCGGTGATGCGCGACGGCCCTGGCTGGGGTGCCCAGCTCGACCTCCCCCGTGGCGTGACCGCCGGGCACATCATCGCGCGGCGGCCGGAGCTGGCGTCCGCCCTGCGCCGGCCCCTGTCGGCGACCTGGCCCGAAGGGGTGCCGGCCGAGCACGAGGGGCGGCTGTCGCTGTGGGTCGGGTTCCACGACATCACGAAGAGCAAGCCGCCGCGGTGGCCGCTGGCGAAGGCGGGCACGGCTGACATCTTCGCCGGGCTGCCGTTCGGCACCGACCCGCGACAGCGGCCTGTCAGCGCGCCGATGTTCGAGGTCAACTGGCTGATCGGCGCGTCGCCGGGGCAGGGCAAGACCGCGGCCGTCCGCGTCCTGAACTGCGGCGTCGCGCTCGACCCGGTCGTAGAGCAGTGGATTCACGAGCTGGCCGGCAAGGGCGACCTCGAGCCGCTCGCGCAGGTCTGCCACCGCTACTGCTCCGGCCTGGACGATGACGCGATCGCGTACGCCGCAGAGTCCGCGCGGCTGCTCCGTGCCGAGCTGGAGCGCCGGTCCAAGAAGTTCGGGCAGCTCGCGAAGCACCTGAAGCCGGAAGGGAAGATCACGCGAGAGGTGGCGGTGGCGATGCGCCAGTTCCGGCCCATCTGCGCCACCTTCGATGAGGCGCAGAACCTGTTCATGCACCCCGAGCATGGCGCGCAGGCTGCCGAGGATCTGGCGTACGTGATCCGGCTCGGCCGGGCACTCGGGATCATCGTGGTGCTGGCCACGCAGCGGCCGGACAAGGACAGCCTGCCGACCGCGATCCGCGGCATCGTGACGGCCCGGTTCTGCCTGAAGGTCCCCGACTACGACTCGAACGACATGATCCTGGGCACCGGGGCTTACAAGGCCGGGTACAACGCCGCGATCTTCCGCGCCAAGACCGACGCCGGGCTCGGGTGGCTGAAGGGCGACGGCGACCCGCAGGTGATCCGCACCTACTACCTGGACCTGCCCGCGTCGGAGAAGGTGGCCGCCCGGGCGCGGCTGATCCGCGAGCACGCCGGGGTGCTGTCCGGGTACGCGCTCGGGCTGGAGGACGAGGCCGCGGCGCCGCGGGACGTGCTGGGCGATGTCCTGGCGGTGATGGACGGCGCGCCGGGGATGCACTGGGACGTGCTGGCGGAGCGGCTGGCGGAGCGGTGGCCTGACCGCTGGGCGGACATCACCCATACCGCGCTGTCGGCCCAGTGCCGGGCGCTCGGCGTGCAGTCGGTCACGGTGAGCATGGGCGGCGACAAGGACAAGGGCTGCCGCCGGGTTGCTGTTGAGCAGGCGATGCAGCAATGACTGCGGTAACGGTAACTGCAGGGCGCGAGCCGCCAGAAACAGCCCGATCGGCAGTTTCGCGCTCTGGCTCGCCCGGCTCGGTGCCGGTATCCGCGCAGGTCGGCCGGGCGGTCGGTAACCGCTTTAGCGTTTGCGCAGGTCAGGAGGGTAACCGGTGAGTTACCGGAGTAACCGTTGGCAGTGTCCTGGATGCGAGTTTCACGGCAGCCCGGCAGAGCGCTGGGAATGGGTGCCAGGCTACGAGGGGCTGTATCAGGCTTCGGATCTTGGGCGCATCCTGAGCTTCCACGGAAAGTACGGGATAGCTGAACGGCTGCGCAGGGCGCGCGCCGGGACGGGCGGCTATCTGTATCTGACTCTGTCCGGTGCGAGCGGCCGGCGCACCACGAAAGTTCACAAGATCGTGCTGGAGGCATTCGTCGGGCCGTGCCCGGAAGGCATGGTCGCCAGGCACCTCAACGGCGATCCGGCCGATTGCCGGCTGTCGAATCTCCGCTACGGAACGCCTGGCGAAAACCGGCAAGATCAGGTCAGGCACGGGACTGCCCGAGGCGGGGCACCCTCGCCGGGCGACAGGAACGGCAATGCGAAGCTCACTGAGTTGCAAGTCCTGGAGATCCGGCACCGGCATGCGGCTGGCGAGCTGAAGTCCGCCCTGAGCCGTGCGTACGGCATTAGCGATGTGTCGGTTGGCCATATCGTCCGCAGGAAAACCTGGGCGCACATTCCGGCGGCTGCGCCATGCCGCTGAAGCTGAAGTTCAGCGGCGCGACAATGTCGCGGGCAGGAGGATGTCAGGTGAGTGACAAGCAGGATGCCGCCGGGCGGTACGCGCGGGCATTCCTTGCGCTGTGCCAGAACAGCATTGCGGACTACGCCACCGGGGCCACCGGGGAGACACCGGCGTTCCTGGCTGCCAGCCGCGAGTGCCATGACGCCGGGCGCGGCGTGGCCCGGTGGCGTCAGCGGCTGGCCCGGCGCCGGGTGCTGCGCGAGCTGGACTACTGGAACCGCACGGGCGGCTCCGGGTGAGCGCGCCGTGCCGGTGAAGCTGAAGTTCAGGGGCGGCCTGTTCCATTGCGGCCGGTGCCGCAAGTCCTTCAGCAGCCCGCTCGGCCACGTCTGCATGGTCCGCAATCCGCGCGGCAAGGTCAGGCTGAAGCCGAGGGCGAGCGCGTCGCTGGCGAAGTGCGGGACGTGCGGCAAGGAGTACGCCAATCCGCTCGGCCACGTCTGCTCGGTGAAGACGGACTTTAAGAAGCGGAAGGCCGCCGGGCAGCGCCGTGAGGCAGCGGAGGCGAAGCGGGCGAAGGCCTTCGCGGCGCGGGCCAGGGAAGTGGCGGCCAGGCAGGCGCGGCGGGAGAAAGAGAACGAGGCCCGCCGGGCGAGGCGGGCCAGGGAGGACGCGGCCAGGCGCGGCCGCCGCGCCAAGGAAACCTCGAGGGCGAAGACCTCACGCGCGCATGACTACCGGAACTGCCGGGATCACGATTGCGAGCGGGCGGCATGCGAAGCATACCGCGAGGGCATCGCCGACGGGACCGAGCTGGCGGAGGCTGAGCGGTGAACTGGTTCCTGATCTTCCTGGCCGCGGCCGCCGTGTGGGCGGTCCGGGCCTGGTTGTGGCCGTACGCGCCGTGCCGGTGGTGCAAGGGCCGCAAGACGAACCGGGGCAGCACGGCGAGGCGGTTCGGGTCGTGCTGGCGGTGCAAGGGCTCCGGCATGCGCCAGGTGGCCGGCAGCCGGCAGGTGCACAAGGCGGTGCGGGCGATCCGGGGGCGGGCATGGAAGTGATGCGGTGGACGGCTACCCGGCCGTGGTGGTGGCCGTGGTTCCTGCGCTGCGAGTCCTGGCGTGTCCCTGAGCGGCCCCGTGAGCGGCTGCGCGTGACGGCCGTCCCGGTACCCCGGCCGCTTCCCGCCCGCCCGCGTGCGGCCGTCGTGGCGCGGCCGGTTTACGAGATCACCGATGCGCGGCCCTCGCGCGCAATCGAGAGGAGCAAGCGATGAGGATGCCGTTCGAGAAACTCACGGAGCTAGTCCGGGACCTGAGCGAGGAAGACATGGACTTGCCGATGGGCAAGCTGGCCGAGCGGTGGGGCGAGCCCGCCGCGCGGATAGCGGACGCCATGGACGCGCTGAAGATGCTCCGGGGCGAGCGGACCTACATCTGAGCGACCGAGAGGAGGCAGCCATGAGCTTCAGCAACAGCAACAGCTTCAATGAGAACGCTGATCATGAGCCGTGGATTTTCGGCGCGGTCAGCTCGCACCTCTGACCTGGGCGGGCTGAGAGTGAGGACAGGCAGATGAGCGGTAGGCAACTGACAGAACGGCAGAAGCGCGCCCTGATCATGATGCCGAGCATCTACAGGTGGACGGAGGGGTCATTGCCGAGCCTGGCCGGGCGCGGTCTCGTCGAGCGCTACACGTACACCGAGCACGGCCGCCGCGTCATCAACTGGCGGCTGACTGAGGCGGGCAAGCCAATCGCAGCCGCGCTGCGGCAGGAAGCCTCCGTAGCCGCCCGGGCGAAATTCGGGATTAAGGGTGACCGTGACGACGAGTGACGTGCGGGCTGGCCGTCCCCGGGCATGCGGAAGGAGATCAGGCGATGGCCGCGAGGATGACCCAGGACCGCGCGCTGGCGCGGATCATGGAGTTGCACAAGACGGGCCTCGGTGACGCGGTGCTGCGGAATAAGCTGCGCACCACCCTCTCTGCCCTGTGCTCGGCTTCCTGGAGTGACGGCTTTGACGAAGGCCGGGCAGAAGAGAAGGAAGAACCTGCCCGGATGCCGGCCCCGGGCATGCGGAAACCGCCCTAGGCGCAGTCGCAGTATCACTGGCCCAGGGCGGTCTCGCTCCCGGCGCTCACCCCGCCAGGGCGGCCGGGAAACCCGTACCGTGCCGTCTCGTACCCGGCGCGGGCCGGGAAACCAGGAGGCCCCGCTAGGCGTGCGGCGGCTCCGGTGTTGCCAGATGTGGGCTGCCGTCCACGTAGTTGCCGTGGAAGGATGACACGCCCGCACCGTATTCGGGCTTGGACAAGACGGCCTGCAGCTCATCGAACAGCGCCTGCTCAGTGTCGCGCCAGTCGGCCTGGCCAGGCTCCGTCGGCGTGTGACCGCTTGCGCTAAGGGTCCAGGTCATGCTTTTTCCTTTCGCGGGAAGCTAGGTGAGGCCGGCGGGCGGCTTCAGCGTCACTTTCCCCGTCCCGCCGGGCGGGGACGTGGGCGCGGGCGGCGTGGTCGTGACGGTGACGTTCGATGACGGCAGGTCCGGCACGACCACCTTGTACTTCAGCAGCGGCAGGCCGTTCCCGTCGCGCGGGTCGGCGACCGGGGTGACCGCCTGCCGGGTCAGCAGTGCCGCGACCGCGCCGATCGCGGCCACGATGACGGGCGGGTCTATGACGCCGTGATGATGGTATGCGTTCAGGATCATGACCACGGCGGCGTAGATGGCCAGCCCGGCAGACATGAGCCCGGCGGGGTTCAATGATGGGCTCAGGGCGCGTTTCATCGCGGGGCCTTGCGCCGGTATCTCCGGAGCTGGCGCGGCGTGAGGGGACGGCCGCCGTTCTGGATGACGTAGTTATCAAGGCGGCGGGATGGATGCATCGGCTGCGCCGACCGGCCCCGTGCGCCTGCCTCCCGGCTCTCGGTCACCAGTTCCCGGACCTCGCTGATCAGCTGCTCATTCATTCCGGTATCCTTTCCGGCCAGTGCCAGGTTCCGCCGCGCTTGCCGTCTTCATCTTGCGGAACGCCCCGGTTAAGGAAGATCCCTTCCGGGTTCAGCACGCACAGGCTGATGACGTCGGGCAGCTCGGCGTTGCGGCTGACTTCCGTGACGACGGCTGCGCGGCACTCGCTCTTGTACTCACCGCCGGGCGTGCCGTAGCTGACGTAGTGGACGATTCTTCCCACGGACGGCTTCATGCGGGGTTCCCTTCAGTGGACGCTGAATCGTGGAGCAGGATGAGCAGCACCAGGGCCAGCACGGCGGGATCGTGAGGCGTGAATTCTACGGCTGGGCAGGCAGGATGCTCGCAGCTCACGACCGCGCTGACATGGAAGGACCTGAATAGATGTACGGCTTCAAGGTCACGGTATCGCCTGACGATGACGACAAGCCCGATGACCCGCGCGGGCACCTGGATGAGGTAACTAACCAGCTTGCGATCACGCACAGCCGCGAGCCGGATTTTGCCGATTTCATGGTAACCCGCCATGTTTCAGGCGATATCACGTATCTCATCGTGGCTGAGGACAAGACCGGTGAGGGAGAGGCTAAGGCCCTGGGCTGCGCAGTGTCGTGGCTGCACGCGGCTGTCCATGCGGCAGGCTCCGGAACTCCCGGCTGGCTGAAGACTACGGAACAGGTTCTCACTCCGGGAAAGGCTACGGCTAGCTAACAGGCGGCCTGCGCGGGCGGCATGAGAAATAGGCAGGCCCCGCGCCTATAGCAGACCTTGCCCAGGCCGGCGCGGGGCCACCCGTGGACCGGGAGTCACTGGAGTGGTTCCCCGGTCCTCCTGCCCTCGTAGCTCAATGGCAGGGCAGCCGGCTAACAGCCGGCGTGCAGCGGGTCCGATCCCCGCCGGGGGCGCGATCGTGACCAGCGTGCTTACAAGGACATCACCGTCACGGTACAGCCCGCAAGCGGGCTGCGTCCAGAAGGAGCATCACCGTAACGCCGGACCCTCCTAGTGGCAGGCCCGGCATGCGCGCCGGTGATGGTGGTGGTGCCGGTGCCGGTGGTGCCGCGGCTGCGGATGCGGGCGGCACCGGCACGGATGCCGGTGATGCCGGTGGCGGTGGCGGCGTGGTCTCGGTGCCGGGTGCCGTGGCGGCGGCCCCGGCGGCGGCGGGGTCAGGTGCGGCGGTGACGGGAACGGGATCACCGGCAGGATGACGGGCGGCGGCGCAGGCGGCGGGGCCGGATGCTGCGGGCCGGGCCGCGGGGACGGGCCGTACGACGCGGCCGGGGCCGCCGGGCCTGCCTGCAGCGGCGCCACGACGGTGACGGCGATCACGAGGGCAGTGATCGCGGCGGCGAGGATGACCGCCGCGCCCGCGGTGGCGGCGGCGGGGTGCGCGGCGGTCAGCCGTCCCAGCCATCTGCTCATGGCGGCTTCGCGTGGCCGGTGCCGTCGTCGTCCACGACGTTGCGGAAACTGGTCCGCCGGGCCTTATCCGATCCCAGCTCGGTGATCCGGTAGGGGTCCTCGCCGTGGCCATGGTTTGGCGCGAAGGGGCGTTCCGTCAGGTCGCTGCCGTCGTCGCCCTTGCCCGGCACCGCCAGCTGGAAGTCTTCCATGCGCTCGTGGGTGTCCACGTCGCCCAGGCGGTCGAACAGCCACCGCCGCCACGACGGGGCGGTGAACGCCGCGGGCAGGACCGGGAAGTAGTGGGCTACCCGGAGGTTGCGCGACGGGTCGTAACTGTCAGGCCCGGAGCGGACCACCACCAGGGTGAGGCCCTTAGAGCCCTGGCCGCGGTCCAGGTCCTCCAGGGTGACCCGCCAGCCGCGGTCCTGGCGGTAACGAAGGCGGGTCACCAGGTCCGCCAGCTCCTGCGGGTACGGGGCGGACTGGGTCATGAGATCCATGCCGTCAGCCTAGGCCCGTGAACTAGACGACCTGGAATACCCGCGTGCCGTCGTCCCTGACGCTGCCTGTCCAGCGGTACCGCTCAGGATCGGGCGGCATCGTCACGTCCTGCTCAGGATCAAATGAGCCCACGCCCGGCGGCACCGGCAGCAGCCACGTGTCGCGGTTATCGGGAACGCGCATCCGCCGCCCGTCGAAATACCCGCCGGTCAGCTCGATCTCGACTGGCGGGACTTCGTACAGGTCCTCGATGCGGGGCACGGAGCCCAGCCTAGGCCTTTCATGGCGACGGGAGCCCGAAGCGGTTCATGCTCCCCTCCCGCTTGACAGGTGGTAAGCACCTTGCTAGGTTGGTGGTAACCACCTAGAGAGGGGTGCGAGATGGCAGCCAGCCTCACCAAGACACTGCAGGACGGCCGCACGGCCACCGTTACCGCTCACGCCTACGGCCGCTGCACGGTAGAGATCAACGGCACGTACTTCACGGACGGCGAAGTCCGCGAGCTGCCCGCGCCGCGCGGTCCCGCCACGCACGCAATCGGCTTCGGCAAGGTACTGGGGCTCACGGCCGCCGAGGCTGCGGTGATCGCCGCAGACATCGCCCGTGCCGCGGCCGAGTACGAAGCAAGCGAGGAGGGGCAGCGCGCCGCCCTTCAGCTGAACCTGACCATAGCGGTCGGAGCGCAGGAAGAAGCCCGCGAGCGCGCGTCGGATGACGACGACTGGTCCGGCTTCACGGCCGCCGACGCGGCAGTGGATGCCGCAGAGGAAGCGCTGAACGCCTTCGACGCCGGGCATCCGGAACTTGCCTCGAAGATCACGGCGGAGCGAACGGAGCGCGAGGCCGAGAACTTCGAGGCCGGATGGAACCGCTGATGCCTAATCAGCACAAGTCCCCGATGCTCGGCTGGCACCCGCCCGCCGAGCTTTCGGCGTGGGCCAGAGCAGAAGCGGCACGGCGGGGCGTGCCGCTCAAGGTGATCCTTGATGAGGCGCTTGCGGCAGCGAGGGAAAAGGCGGAAGCGGAAGGCTAGCCCGCCTAGTTCACGGTCGCGTCGTCGAGGCTGGCAGCAGTCATGGCGGCGGGAGCCCGAACCGGCGGGCCCATTTCCGCAGCCGCCGCCCCGGCCGTGACAGCCGCCCGGGGCAGCCCTGGCCGCGGAACGTGATCCGGGCGTCCACGATGATCGCGACGCCCAGCGGCGACGGCTGCCGCGCGGCCGGGTTCACGCTCACCGGCGCGGAGCCGACGTCGTGATACCAGCGGCAGGACGACTGGAGCCGCCGCTCGTCGCGGCGGATCGCGGCGGCCTGCGCGGCGGCCAGCTTGTCCTGGGCGCGGATCTGGGCGCCCTGGCGGTTCAGCGCGACGGTGCCCCACGCGGCGGCGAGGACGACGACCAGGGCCACCGTGCCCCAGGCGGCCCGCTGGAGGCGCCGCCACCGGCGGGTCAGGTCCGCCAGCCGCCGCGCCGCGCCGTCCTCGCTCACCGGGGGCCGCCTGACGCGATCAATGCCGACGCGAACAGCCAGCAGTAGTGCCACGCCTGGTCGAGCAGCGCCGCGCCGGTCACCAGCCCGCCGCCCGCCCGGTAGAAGCCGGTCTTCCCGGGCCACAGTTCCGCGAGACGCTCCAGCGGCTTCCTGCGGTCGGCGAAGTAGTGCGTGACCGCGCTCACGCCGAGCCCGGCCGTAACCCATCCAGGGCTGAGCGGCAGCGCCAGCCACCACCAGGCCAGCGCCAGGCAGCCCGCCAGGGTGAGGGTGTACGTGGCGACGTGGGCGGCGCAGGCGCGCCTGCCCTTCCATCCGGGGGCGCCCTTGGCCGCCGCCTGGCCGGAGGTCTGCACCCAGTAGTCGCCTGCCTGGTGAGCGGCGTAGAAGGTGACGGCCACGGCCGCGAACGTGCTCACCTCGGCTCCCGGCGGGCCAGGGCCGCGGCGACCGCCTCGACCGCCTCGTGCACGTCACGGACCTCGCCGCGGATCGCCCCGGCCTGCTTCAGCGCCTCAGACACCCGCTCGTCCATGTGCGCCACCATCTGCCCGAACCCCGCGGCCAGCTGCTCCACCGCCGCCTTCCCCGTGACCATGTCCTGCAGCACCGCGACCTTGCCCTGCAGCTCGGTGATCCTCAGATCCTTCGCGGCGCTCTCCGCCCGCAGGTCAGCGATGGCACGGTCCAGGTCGGCGGCTTTCTCCTTGCGGGTGTCCGCGAGCCGCTGCAGCTCCGTGACGACCTGCCCGGTCCTGGCCGAGCGGAACGCCGCCCCGGCGACCCCGGCCGCGGCGAGCAGCGCGGAGAACCCGCCCGCGTACACGACGATGGCGCCAGCGTCCGGCATGGCGCCCCCGTATCATGTCCGTCATGAGCGGCTGCCGCGTCTACTGGGGCAGCCACGGCTGCCGCCTGGAGCGCGGCCACGACGGCCCCCACCTGTGCGACGAGGAATGCAGCGTGGGCGCCCCGCCGTACTACGGCCCGGATCTGGTGACCCGGTTCTACGGCGACGACGCGACCCCTGCCACGGTCGGCGAGTGGGGCGTCGTGATCGGCAGCGACGAGGACGAGGCGCAGGGCTAGTGCCGCTGGCTTAGGCGAAGGTGACGTCGGCGTCGTCCTGCCCCAGGTCATCCCGGCGGACCAGCACCGCATGGCAGCCCGCCGGGACCGCCAGCCGCCGCGCCCCGCCCGGATGACCGCCCGCCGCCGCCCACGACAGCTCCAGCGACTGCGACTGATGGCCGTGGAACGTGACGGTCAGCGACGCCCGCGACGACACGAACTGCACCGCCGCCGCCCCGGGCGGGACCGACAGCGGCGTCTCGGCGAACGCTTCCCCCGCCCCGGCCGGGTTCTTGTTCAGCAGCATGACAGGCTCCCTTACTGGACCGGGCCCAGGACCAGGCGCTGGCTCGCCCCGAAGGTATACGGAAGCGTATAGGTCCCTGGCAGCGTCCCCGCCTCATACAGCTGCACGAAGGCGTGCGCATCAGCGACCGCGCTGCGGACCATCCCGAGGTCCGTCACGCTGAACCCGATGCCGGTCACCAGGTCCGCGTCCAGCTGCGCCGACAGCCATTTATAGAAGTCGTCGATATCGTTGAGGGCGCGCAGCAGGGCCAGCAGCCGCGACTGGGCGAGGGCGATGACCTGCTGCGGGCCGACGGCACCGGAGTTGAACAGCGTCACGCGGTCCTCCTAGTCGAGCGGGAAAGTTCCGTTGAACTCAAAGGTCACGGACAGGTTGGCCAGCTGCACGATGAACGTGACGACCCCGGTGGTATCGACCGTGATGTGCGGGAACACCTCGGTCGTGACCTGCGACCGGCCGCCTTCCAGGTCCGCCCGGCGGATCGTCGCGGGACGGTAGGCGGCAGGCAGCGTGACGGACCACGCCTGGCTCGTCGCGTTCGTGCTCGCGGTGGCCTGGGCGTCGATCTCGATCTCGCCTTCCGCCGTCATCCGGTACCGGCCGTATACCACCGTGTACCCGGTCAGCGTCCCGAGGGTGTGCCACGTTTCCGGGCCGCCGTTCACCGGATCCGTCGC
>WNGN01015266.1_pt1 | contig 13274 bp, 16 predicted proteins | sample 5400561 | NCBI WGS metagenome assembly WNGN01 (sample SAMN13153379, study PRJNA577476) | soil metagenome | isolation source: 115 cm soil or saprolite under Garry oak tree replicate 2 | place: USA:California | collected 2016-06-15
GGACAGTCTGCCGCGAATCCTCGATCGCTTTTACAGTCTACGCGATCCGAAGGACCGATCGCGCGCGGGACTCGGCCTGTCCATCGTTCAGCGAATCATGGCGCTTCATGGGCAGAGCGTGAGTGTGTTGTCACAACGGGGCGTCGGGACCACGATTGAGATTACTCTCGCGCGCGCCGATCGCACCAATCTCCTGCCGTTCGCAAAGAGCGCGTGATAACTGCGTGAGAATCGAACCGTAGTCTCGTACGGCCCAATGTGGGCTTACGAGGAAACTACTCATGACGATCAAATTACTGCGCGGACCGATTTCGCTCGCCCTGCTGGCGGCCGGTGCGGCCACCGCGTCGGCCGGCACCGTCTACACGGAGACGAACAGTGCCGGCGCAAACGCCGTACAGATCTTCCAATCTGCGTCGGATGGATCGTTGTCCCTGGCGGCGACGGTCAGCACCGGTGGACTCGGTACCGGTGCAGGGCTGGGTAACCAAGGGGCGCTGGCCTTTTCGGGTGATGACCTTTACCTGTACGCGGTTAACGCGGGCAGCAACGAGATCAGTGCGTTCGCCGTGTCGGATGCCGGGCTCACGCTCGTCGATCGCGTGCCGTCCGGCGGTACGCATCCGATCAGCGTGACGACGCATGGGCGCCTTGTCTACGTCCTCAACTCAGGTGACTCTGGCAACATCTCCGGTTTTCACGTGGGGCCGGATGGCCACCTACGCCCCATTTCGGGTTCCTCGCGGCCGCTCTCATCCGCCACCGCGGGTCCGGCCGAGGTTTCGTTCAGCCCGGACGGGTCCACGCTCGTCGTGACGGAGAAGGCGCTCAACCAGTTCGCGATTTACACTGTTGAAGACGACGTTCCGTCAGCGCCGGTGACTCGCGCTTCGAGCGGAATGACTCCGTTTGGGTTTGCGTTCGCTCCGCGTGGCACGTTGCTCGTCAGTGAGGCGTTCGGCGGTCAGGCGGGTGCCTCGGCGCTGTCGTCGTACGAGATTAACGAGGACGTGTCGCTCGAGGTCGTCAGCGGCTCGGTTCCCACGAACCAGACGGCGGCTTGTTGGGTCGTCGTGGCGCGCCACGGCACGTACGCCTATACGACCAATACGGGGTCCGGCACGGTAACTGGGTACCGCGTAGCGCGGTCGGGCGAACTGACTCGGCTGAGTGCGGACGGCATTAGCGGGACCACCGGTGGCGGGCCTACTGACGGCGCGATTGCACCTGACGGTCGGACGATGTACGTGCTGTCCCCGTCCATCGGACAGATTGTGGCGTTCCGGGTTCAGGCGGACGGTAGCCTGCTGACGCTCGGCAGTACGCCAGGCGTCCCGGGCACGGCGACGGGACTCGCTGTTCGTTGACCGATCGCGAGCGAGCGGGGCGGGCTCCGTCACGCTCGCTCGTCCTCTCGTTGAGGCGATTTAGCCGGGCGGGACCGACGAGGAACCTTCGCCCACGGTGCAGCCTAGTGATCGAATCGCTTCAGACCCGTTGGGGAATCGTAGGGTCGTGCTGGATGTGAGCGCGCGAAAGGCGATCGACTGCGGTGGTGTCCCGCCGGATGCACAGGCCCATCATCACCTCAAGAACCAAGGCCGCAGGTCACGAATCCGAGTGTGCACCGATGTCATGAATGCGCCTGCGAGCCAGGGATCGTGGACGTGCCCACCTACTTGACGTTCGTCGTCACGGGGTAGTCCCACACGTCACTCGGCAGACCGTCCTTAGTCGAAACGTGGGCCATCGATGCACGCGGCCGATCGGCGCAGGGAGTGCGCACAGAGTTTTGGGTACGTGCTCGGCGCACGAATCCTCTATAGTTCGCGCACCACTCGGGGTCCTCTTCGTGCCTCGAATCAATCTCTGAAAGAGTTATAATATTTTGATAAACAAAGAAAACCTGGTGCCCGGAAGAGGACTCTAACTCGGCCGTATCTTATTGATTTGACAAGCGTGTCCGGGAAGACGCCGCGATTTACCCGCCAAATTACCCCTGTCCGGATGCGGCTTGAACGTGGGTTCTTGGTCCAGCCTTAGCGGGTAATTCTCGGGCTGGCTTGCGAGCGCCCGGCGCAGCAGAACGACATGGATTGGCACTGTGATACACTATGATCAGATTGTAATACGGCAAGGGATGCTATGACCCTGAACGTCAGATTGCCCAGCACCCTGGAGCGCGAGCTCGATCAGTGGTGTGCTGCACACAGCACGACGCGCACCGCCGCGGTGAGGCGCGCATTGACACAGCTTTTGAGCGCAAGACGCCGTACCAGAGCGCCGTTCGAGCTGGGCCGGGATGGGTTTGGCTCCGATAGGAGTCCCGGTAGGAGCGTCGCTCGCAATAGCCAGCAGGCGCTCCGACGGCAATTCCGTGGCCAACCTGCTCGTTGATACCGGCTTTCTAGTTGCTCTTTATCGTCGCAACGACGAACTGCACCAAAGCGCGCTGAGGTTCTTGCAAGGCAATCGCGAGGGGCTGATCACTGTAGCGCCCGTGATTGTCGAGGCTTGTCATTTCCTCGCGATCGAGGCGCGCATGCACTTGCTGCAGTGGATAACGCGCGAGGGCCTCACGGTCTTTGAGATCCCACAAGCGGTGTATTCGAAGCTTGCGGCGCTCATGGAAAAATATCGGAACCTGGACTGCGATCTAGCCGACGTTGCGCTCCTGTGGCTAGCAGCCGAATCCCGACAACGGCGGATCCTGACCGTCGATGAGCGCGACTTTTCGACTTATCGGTTGCCTGACCGCAAGCGGCTGGAGCTAGTTGAGTGGACGAGTGGTGACGGTTCGGGCGAGAGGCGCTGAAGGGTCGGCGAACGTCCGCCATTGACCTGTTTGAACAAAGCGTTCCTGATCTCGGGAATTGCGCTACCCCAGTCGCCAAGTACTGCTGGGGACGCCCAGCGTTCTCGCAAACCCTGACCAATCGTGAGGGATTCGGACAGTGCTTGACTCCGTACCCGAGTACGGGGCGTATGCTAGGCCAATGGAGACTTCAGGCTCGCTGCGGTCACCGGGCTGGGCGCTCCTGACCAGCATTGCCGGTGCACTTGGCGCCTCATTGTGCTGCGCGGTGCCGTTGCTCCTCGTGTCACTCGGCATCAGCGGGACATGGCTCGCGAGCCTGACCGCCCTGGAGCCCTATCGGCCGTTGTTCGTCGTGCTGACGATTGGCGCTCTTGCCACCGCCGGCTGGCGGCTGTACGGCCCAGCCAGCCGCTGCGAGGACGGCCGGATCTGCGCCAATCCGAAAGTCTTGCGGCGCCGCCGCCGGCTGATGTGGGTCGTCGTCGCGGCCGTGTTACCGCTTCTGCTCTTCCCTTACTACGTGTCCTGGTTTACCTAGGAGTCCGCCATGTTGAAACCGGCGTTCGCTGCACTTCTACTCCTGACTGGATCGGCCCTGGGCGCCGAGCCCCGTACCGTCAGACTGGCGGTCGATCAAATGACCTGCGCCGCGTGCCCGATTACGGTTCATAAAGCCTTGTCACACGTCGCTGGCGTAGCGCGGGCGACCGTCGATATGGAAACGCACACCGCCACCGTGACGTTTGATCCCGCCAAAACAACCGCCGAAGCGCTGGCCGCCGCCGTTACGAACGCTGGCTACCCCGCGAAAGTCCTCAAGAATGGCGGCTGAGATCATTCTGACGAGCGAGCTAACCTGCCCACACTGCGGATTTCGGCAGACGGCGACCATGCCGACGGATGCCTGCCAGTTCTTTTACGACTGCATCAACTGCGGGGTGCTGCTCAGGCCGAAGGCCGGTGACTGCTGTGTGTTTTGCTCGTACGGGTCGGTCGTGTGCCCACCGGTGCAGGCGGCGCAATCGTGCTGCCGGGCGCCCGCGTAGTACCCCGTTGTCTCGCCAGCACGGTTCGAAGCAGGAGGCAGCGGCTTGAGATCCGGATCGGGCTCAATTCGAAAAAACCGCTCTGACCTCTTTGTGTTAGCCGTGGCGATGCCGGTGATGAATGTCCGGGAAGTGCGCGTGGCTGTGGCGTAGCGGTTCGTGCTGATGCTCGTGGGTATGCGGCTCAGCGCCATCCCATCCCTGCGGGTGCTCATGTTGATGATGTGCATCGTGCACGTGGGCGTGGGTATGGCGAAGGGGCTCGTGAGTGTGCATGTGCACGTGCTGCTCCGTAATGTGCAGGTATACGCCGACTAGCATCAATAAAGCGGCGCTCCAGAACAGTACGCTCACCGGCTGTCCGTAAAGCAGGACCGCGAGTGCGGTGCCGATGAAGGGGGCTGTGGCGAAGTAAGCTCCAGTTCGCGCGGTGCCAAGGTGCCGCAACGCTACGATGAAGAGCGCCAGACTTACCCCGTAGCCGAGAAACCCAAGCACAAGCGTTCCTAACAAGTACGGCAGGGTTGGCAACTTCGCACCAAGCGCAAGCGCCAAAACGGTGTTCGTAGTGCCGGCGACCAGACCCTTGAAAGCTGCAATCACGCGTGAATCGGCTGCCGAGATCTTGCGGGTCAAGTTGTTATCCAGAGCCCAGCACAGACACGCCGCCGCGATCAATACCAAGCCCAGCGGGCGACCCGGCGCAGCAAGCTGGGCAGGCCACGCGAGAGCAAGGCCTCCCGCGAAGATCGCCGCAAACCCGATTACGACCCGCCGGCTGGTCGCTTCATGAAATACGACCCACGCCAAAACCGCTGTGAACACCACTTCAAGGTTCAGCAGGAGCGATGCGGTCGCCGCATCCGAGTGTGTCAAACCCACCAAAAGCAATGCCGGCGCCAGGACCCCCCCGCTCGCCGTGGCCGCTGCCAGCCAGGGCCAGTCCGAGCGCTGTAGAGTGGTGGGCGAGAGGCCGCGATCCTGTACGACGCGAAGGAGCGTGAGCCCGACACCGCTTCCCACATAGAGCAGCCCCGCGACGAGCAGTGGACTTGCACCATTGAGTAGTTGCCTATCGACATCGTACGGCATCGTCGGCGCGTGTGCCCCTGGGGATCAACTGGGCGGTCGGAATATCCAGATGGCAGCCGGATCCTTCGCAGCTCGAACCGCCAAGAAAAGCCGATCGAATTGAGGCACCCAAAGCGACGTCCTCGCACCTGCCGCCGTTGCAAGATGCGTCACTCTCACGAAATCATCCCCCTGCGCGGCGAATACATCGAGAAACCCCTCGCCGCAACTGATGTAAATCAAATTGCGCTTTGCATCCACGAACAGGTCATCCGAGTCGCCGCAAGCCTCAACAGCGTGCGTCATTCCACCGTTGCGAAGGTTGAAGGCGGCCAGCTTCGCTGGATGCCGAAACATGGCCACGACCTGCTGACGCTCCGCATCGATCGCGAGCGGGAAGTTGGCGCGTAGATTCTTCGTTGCCCAGGTACTGGTTTGCCTGGCGGTGGTGAGATCAAGCACCGCAATCTCGTTGGCGTCGGGAACGTTTACGAAGATCCGACCTCCTTGCGGCTCCACTTGGAAGCTCTCAGGGTGCGCCTTTAGGGGTATGTCGGCGATTTTCTGGCGGTGCGCGGGGTCAATAACCGCAAGAGCACCGCCTCCATAGCCGACCAGGACACGATGCGACGGCGCGTCGATCCGAATATTGTCGGCGTCCGCCCCAAGCCCGATGATTCCGGCAGGCGTCAAATCCTCTCCGTGCAGCAGACGCACCGAACCATCGCCCGCGCTGGCCACATAAACGGTATCCGTGGATGGCTCGTAGCCGATGCCTTGAGGCTCACGAAATCCATGCAGGGTCCGCAGCAACTTGCGTGCTTTTACATCCACGACCCCGACGCTGTCGTTGCCCAATTCCGCGATATACAGCCGTTGTCGTGCGGCATCCACCGCGAGGTGATCAATGCGACCCTTCACGTCCCCCAGCGGGATCTTGGATTCGAGCACCAGCGGTTCGGCTTGCGATGCATAAGCCGATGCATAAGCCAGCGTGCTGCTGAGGATCGACACAAACGTCGGAGCGAGAGATCCCGGATGTCCGCCTGGACGCCCGCCGCTCTCAGCAAGACCTTGGCCTGGTCGGGCTCGTCTTCGCATCAGTGTCTCTCCGTTCAAGAGCCGCCAAAGGCGAAATCGTCAAACGCGGTCACGCTGTCGGCCTTCGTCCAGACCCCGACCGCACCGGCGCCCGTGATATGGCCATCTTCAACCTCGATGTACGGTTTGCCATCCAACAGGACTTTGATGTGCTTGGTAGAGAACTCCACTCGTAGGCGGTGCCACTGGTTGCCGGTCACGGGCGCATCGACATACTTGATCGTCAGCCGATGCCCGCCCTCGGTGTGATAGAGCGAGACGTTGCCCTCCAGCGCGTTGGCTCGTGCGATGTAGTAGTTGTCGCCGTCCTTCCAGCGCCACACGAGTCCGCCAGCCTGATCTTCGCGCCCGGACAGCGGCTTGAACATCACTTCGACAAATCCATCGGCGATCGAGACGGCCTTCCTGACGCACCACGGAAACGTGCCGCTGCCGGTCTGTTTGAGCACGTTGGGTTGGCTCGGGGCGGAGGAGTCGGCTTCGACCGCCCAGTGAGGCGACCCGCGACCGGTCACGCCACACTCCCATCCGGGCGGCAGCGCACCCGGGCGGATCTGATCGAACGATTCCGTACCGGCGAAGGCTACCGCCGCGGCCGTGCCGATCACTATGACCGAGAGTATTCGACGGATTGTTCGGTTCATTGCAGGGGCTCCGACACGGCTTCGGATCCTCGGGGCTTTCGAGAACGACCCAGCGCGTTGTTCCGGATGGCGCTGCAATCAGAGCTTTTCGTCCACGTTCTTTGACGACGAACCCTTTACCAGGCCCACGTCCGCGTTCGCCGCGCCACCTTCGATTTCCGCCGCGGCGCTCACCGCTCGGTAGCCGCTGTTAGCCTTCACGGCTTTGGCGACCGCGTCGGCAAGCGTGGACTTTGCTTTGGCCATCGCGTTGGATTGCTTCTTGGCGTCTTTAAGATCGTTCGCCTCGGTGATGGGTTCTGCCTTTGTGATCTTGCCCGTCTTGTGATCAACGATGACCTCGAAAAACTGGCCACCCTTGGCGGTGTAAACCGACAACTGCAATTTTCCGTCCTCGATCTCGAACTTGCCGGAAATCGGCTTGCCCTCGGCTTCGCTTGCTCGCAAGCCGGCTTCCAGTGAAACCGTGGCGTCCTTCAGAGCTGCGGCGAGTGCGGGCGCATTCTTCGCCGCTCCTGCTGCCTCGGCTTTCTCGGAGTCTTTGGTCTCCTGGGCTTGGGCGGAGGCAATTCCGAGCGCCAAGCCGAATGCCATCATCGCGATCCATAGGTTTCTCATGACACTCTCCAGCTTGTGTTTGTGCGGTGGCAGATCTCTATCCTCTAACGCTCTCGCGCCCGGCCGCCAGGTTGGCTAGGCGACGTTCGCGCCGTACGCACCGATCGCGGCGGGGTTCCAGGTGTGCGTCTCACCGCGCGTGTGCCGACACCAGGCGTACAGGGCGTCATAGACCACCAGACCGTGTTTGAGCATTTCGTGATCGTCGCGAAAGTTGTAGGAAAGCCCGAGGGAAACCGCGAGCAATCCCGCTGCCTGTGGGGCGAGCTCCGGGCGCGCGGTGTCTGCGCCGCGCACAATGACCGCGAGTTCGGCGAGCGCGGGGTCGTCGAGTCGGTACTTGCTCAGAAAGGCATCGAAGCTGCACTGCTCACCGACGTGGGTGAGCTCAACGTCGGGCACGTCATACGGGATGGCGCTGCGATCGCGCGCGGTGGCGAGCACATCTCCCGGCGGTACAAACAGAAACTCCGGCTCGCGATCGATGAAGCGCGCGATGAGCCACGGACAGGCGATGCGATCGATCTTCGGGCGTTCTCGGGTCACCCATTTCATGGGAATCCTCCAGCGCTGGCAGCCGCCGTGACGAAACCCCGCATCAGACGTGTGAAGAGTACTACAATAGTGTAGGGTTTACTACATGCCAGAGTCCCAGCTGTGGCTGATGCTGGTCAACAGCGTGTCCGGCGAGAACAAAACGGCGCGTATGCGCATCTGGCGCGCCCTCAAGGCAAGCGGGGCCGCAGCGCTACGGGACGGCGTGTACCTGTTGCCGAAATCGGAGAGCGCCCGAGCGGTACGGACTATGCCGAGCTCTTCGGGAGGCTCGATGCCTTCAAGACCGAGATCGCAAAACTCGACGAAGTCGAAGCGCGTCGCCAAGCGGCGGCACTGCGTCGCGACGTTGCAGCCCTCGGCGCCATCGATTTCTTCCCCGGTGCTTCGCGGCATCAGGTCGAGAGCGCGCTGGCCGATGCTGAGGCGGCCCTCAACGCACGCTTTTCGCCCGATGAGCCGCATGCGGCAAAGGGAATCATTCCCAAGCGCCAGAAAGCGCAGTATCGCGGACGTACCTGGGCGACGCGCGCGCGTCCCTGGATCGACCGCGTTGCCTCGGCGTGGCTCATTCGCCGGTTCATCGACCCGAAAGCGAGATTGGTTTGGCTGAAAAACCCCAAGGACTGCCCGAAGTCCGCGCTGGGCTTCGATTTTGACGGCGCGGAGTTCACCCATATTGGTGCGCGGGTGACGTTCGAAGTGTTGGCCGCAAGTTTTGGGTTGGACAACGACCGGGCAATTGCGCGGCTTGGTGCGCTGGTCCACTACCTCGACGTGGGCGGCATCCCGGTGCCAGAAGCCGCCGGCTTCGCAGCCATCATGGCCGGCGCCCGCGCGCAGCAAGCCAACGACGACAAGCTTCTGCACAGCATGAGCGCGGTGCTCGATGCGCTGTACGCGAGCTATAACGAACTTCCCGGAGGTGAATCATGAACGCCCGCCGATATGAACGCTTCGCTGCCTTACGGATCACGGTGACGTGGATCGCGGGATGTCTGGTTGCAAGTGCACTGATGTCCGCCGACAGCATCGCCGCGCCGCCGGCGTCACTGGATGCCAAAGCAATCGGGCAAGCGAGCGGGGCGACGGCGACCGCTACGCCCGACGGCGTCGTGAAGATCGGCTGGCCGCGCACCGATGTGACCGTCACGGTGGATGGCATGACCCTGCCGCCGGCAGCGGGGCTGGGCTCGTGGGCGGCGTTTGCCCCCATGGCGACCGGCGCGATGGTGATGGGCGACACGGTTGTGTTCGCGGACGAGGTCGATGCGGCGATGGACGCCGCGTTTACGCATGGATTAAGCGTGACCGCGCTGCACAATCACTTCTTCCACGACACGCCCAGGGTGTACTTCATGCACATCGGGGGTGAAGGCCGGGCCGAAACCCTGGCAGCGGGCGTCAAGGCGGTTTGGGGCGCGATTCGCGCCGTGCGCAGCACACACGCGCAACCGGCGACGAGCTTTGGTGGCGCAACGCCAGCGCCCGGTCGCATCGACGCGGATGCGGTGAGCAAGATCGTGGGCCAACCGGCGACCGATAGCCAGGGCGTGGCCAAGGTCACGATCGGGCGCACCGGCACGATGCAAGCTATGGTCGTGGGCGCTTCGATGGGCCTGACGACCTGGGCTGCGTTCAGTGGCAGCGATGCAGTCGCGGCAATGGACGGCGACTTCATCATGAGTGCCGAGGAAGTGCAGCCGGTCCTGCATGCGTTGCGCAAGGCGGGTGTCCACATCGTGGCGTTGCACAGCCATATGATCGGCGAGCATCCGAACTTCTATTTCACCCACTTCTGGAGCACCGGCAAGGCGCAGGATCTGGCGCATGCTTTTCGCACGGCGCTGGATGCGCAGGCCGCCGTCGGGAAACCCTGACCTTCCAACACTGGCGCACCCATGATCGGCATTCCGCGCCGGTGGACCGAGGCCGCTTCAGCAAAGACACCCGACAACCCCGTCAGTCTGGCGGAAGCCACGCGTGTGTGGGTGAGGATCGGCTGGCTCAGCTTCGGCGGCCCAGCCGGCCAGATCGCCTTGATGCACCGCGAACTCGTCGAGCAACGCCGCTGGATCAGCGACGCGCGCTTCCTGCATGCGCTCAGCTACTGCATGCTGCTACCGGGCCCGGAAGCGCAACAGCTCGCGATCTATATCGGCTGGCTGATGCACCGCACCGCCGGCGGCGTGATCGCAGGCACCTTGTTTGTGCTGCCTGGGGTCATCGTCATCGGCGTACTGAGCTGGTTGTACGCCACCTACCAGCAGCTACCCGCAGTGACCGCGATCTTCTTCCGCCTGAAAGCTGCTGTATTGGCGGTCGTAGTCGAGGCGGTCCTACGCGTCGGGCGGCGAGCGCTGAAGAATCGCGTGATGATCGCGATTGCAGCCGCTGCGTTCGTGGCACTGTATTTCTTCAAAGTTCCATTCCCGTTGGTCATCCTGAGCGCGGCTTTAATCGGGATCGCCGGCCGGCACTGGCGGCCGACAAGCTTTCCGGCGGCTGCATCGACTGCGGCACTCGCCCAAAGCGACTATTTGATCGATCGACGCATGGCCCGGGGTGAACTAACCCATACGGTGCGCTCCCTGCGTCGGTCTGTCGTCGTGCTCGCGGTCTGTCTTGTACTGTGGTTAGGGCCAGTCGTTGGGGTGATGCTGCTCTTCGGCCGAGCCAGCGTGTTCGCCAAGCAGGGCACGTTCTTCGGGGAAGCCGCGCTGGTAACCTTCGGCGGCGCTTATGCGGTGCTCGCCTATGTCGCGCAACGCGCCGTCGAGACGTACGGCTGGCTCAGCCCGGGCGAGATGCTCGACGGTCTGGCACTTGCCGAAACCACGCCCGGCCCGCTGATCATGGTGGTGCAGTACGTGGCTTTCATCGCGGCGTTCCGCCATCCGGGCAGTCTGTCGCCCTATGCGGCCGGTGTGCTCGGCTCGCTGCTGACTACCTGGGTCACATTCCTGCCGTGCTTCCTGTGGATCTTCCTCGGCGCGCCTTACATCGAGTCCCTACGCAGCAACCGCACACTGAGTGCGGCCCTCGTCGCAATTACGGCGGCCGTGGTGGGCGTCATACTCAACCTGTCAGTCTGGTTCGCCGTGCACACCGTATTCCACACGGTGCAGATGCAGACCATCAGCCTCATGCGCGTCGATGTCCCGGAGTGGCGCAGCGTCGATTTCGCCGCGCTGACGCTCAGCGCCTGCGCACTGGTAGCAATGCTGCGTTTCAAGCTGGGGATGGGTTGGACGTTATTCGGCAGCGCAGTGCTTGGCGCTGGCATTTGGACGTTTTTCCACGGTGGATAGATACTGGTGACGCACGAATTACGCTGGATCTAGGCCAGTCGCGTTTCTGAAGACTTGGATGTTATGCGGCGCGCGGTGCGCGCCGTTCTCAATGGGCATCTGTTCGGCTCCGTCCGCGGATGCACCCGGTAGCGGGTAATTTCCGGGTCAACCTCATCCTTGCCTATTGGCCTGTAACGCGTTACACCAAGAGTTATTCATATGGTACAGGCAGCTGAACGAATGAAGGCCATGCGCGAGCGGCGGCGAGCGCGCGGCTTGAAGGAGCTCCGCTTAATCGTGCCGGACGCGCGATCTAAGACGGTGCGCCGACGGGTCGCCAGACAAGTCGCGGCGCTAGACCGGTCCCGCGAGCTCGAGGCGCTGAAATGGATCGAAGCCGTCGCCGAGTTCGATGACCGATGAGGCGCGGCGACGTCGTGACTGTTGCGGCGGCGGGGGACTACGGCAAGGCACGCCCAGCGGTGATTGTGCAGACTGACGCGCTTCCTGCGGAGCATGCGTCTGTGGTGGTTTGCCAGATGACTTCTGAGGGGGACGACGCTCAGGACTTTCGAGTAGCGGTCGAACCCAGTACTCGCTTGACGCGGAGAGGGTGTAATGAAGGCCACGCTGTTCATCATCGAGAATGACAAGGACCACGCCCAAGCTAAGGGGCTGATCGAAGAGCTCATGGGATCAAATGATGTTGCAGATCGGGCGCGGATGGCAGCCCAGGCGCGTCTAATCGAGGTCTATGAGCGTGCCCGTTGGCCGCGACGGACTACCACGCTGCCCAATCTCCTGACCCACCTGATGGATCAGCATGGTCTCTCGCGTGCTGATCTTGTGCCGCTTCTGGGCACGGCCAGCCGGGTAAGCGAAGTGCTGAATGGCAAGCGCGAACTTAGCATGTCAATGGTGCGGAACCTGCGCGAGCGGTTCCAGATTTCAGCGGATCTGCTGATCTCTTCGAAGCGATCGCGCGGATTGGCGGCATAACGTACCGGACTAAAGCGAGGACAGGGCTGCGTAGACCAGTGTCGACCCTCAGTCCACGGGAACAAGCCGGCCGCTGGACAACCAGGGACCAGCGCTGTCACGTACGTGCGATCAGGCGTCCTCAGGTTGATAGATCAAGGCAACAACACCGGTAGCAAACGTCTTTGCTTCGATCAGTTTCAATTTGGAGTGCTGCCTCTCTCGGAGGAGCCGCTTGCCCTTGCCTAGTGCCAGCGGATAGACCAGCAGGTGATACCGGTCCACGAGATTGTGTTGCATCAGCCCTTGCACCAGAGTCACGCTGCCGTGTACTACGACATCGCCCTCTTCAGTGGCCTTCAGGCGCCTGATGGCCTCGGGCAATGACCCTGGCAGGAACTCCGAGCCGCTCCAATCCAATTTCTTCAACACGGAGCTGACCACGTATTTCGGCATTTGGTTGAACCGATCGGCAAACTCGCCCGTACGCCCTGGCCAGGCAGCGGCAAAGCCTTCGTAGGTAACGCGACCGAGAAGCAGGGCTCCGGTGGCGGCCAGCTCGGCGTTCTTGAATTCCTCGGTCTGTGAATTCCAATACGGAAATGACCATTTCTCCGGGGCCTCGACCACTCCGTCGAGGGTCATGAATTCCGTTACGATGACTTTTCTCATTTCGTCGCCTTTCCTCCGAGTAGCATTATTACGTCGCGTCCACGGAGAACCTCATCGTAAATTTGAGACGTCTGATGAGGCTGGACTCAGCAGTTGGTTCGGTGCGATGACGCACAGACCGCGACTGCGCACAAGACTCGCCTCGAGAAGTTACACCGTGGTAGTTGCTTTCCGTCCCGCCCGCGCTAACCCGATGCAATGTGCGGCAGCGAACAGATGCGGCGCTGCCCTGCGCGCATAATGAGCGGCTTATGAAAGGATACGAGTATCGGCAGTTTCTTCGAGAGTCTTGTCCGGGTACCGGGTCGACGCGGGGTTCGACTCGGGCCGGCTCCGGCTCCCCGTAACGGCGTCACAGTGCCATGTTTGCGGCGTTTGTTGGGCTTGCGGGCGCAAGCGTCGCGGCGATCGCGGGTGGTCATGCCTACACCGAAGCAGCTGTTGTCAACGTAGCGGCTATTCGGACTGAATACGGGCA
>WNGN01004540.1_pt1 | contig 13270 bp, 11 predicted proteins | sample 5400561 | NCBI WGS metagenome assembly WNGN01 (sample SAMN13153379, study PRJNA577476) | soil metagenome | isolation source: 115 cm soil or saprolite under Garry oak tree replicate 2 | place: USA:California | collected 2016-06-15
AGCGATACCGGTTGGACCCAAGCCGCGGGCACAGAAGAAGCCGCGGGTCTTGCTGCGTGGGACAAAATTGCAGCGGTGCTGCAGCATCCCCGATGCCTGAACTGTCACCAGCTGACCACGCCGTTGCAGGGCGACAAACGCCGGGTTCACATCCCCCCGGTCGTTCGCGGCGCCGATAATATGGGTGCCGGCACGATGCGATGCCATAATTGTCACAACGACAGCGGCAACAACCAACTTTCTGGTGTGCCGGGCGCGCTGCACTGGCAGCTCGCGCCTGTCTCGATGTTGTGGGAAGGTCTGTCGACGGGCGAGCTGTGCAGGATGCTCAAGAATCCGGCGCGCAATGGAAACCGAACGCCGGAGGCGCTGGTCGAGCACATGGAGACCGAACATCTGGTATTGTGGGGCTGGAATCCCGGCGGACGCCGGGATCCAGTCCCGTTGCCTCACAAAGATTTCGTCGAGCAGATGAAAATTTGGACGGCCGGCGGCACTGTGTGCCCCCCCTGAGCGGAGTGCGATCATGATTACGTTGAACGTCAACGGCCAGCCGCGCCATCTCGATGTCGATCCGCAGACGCCGCTGCTCTGGGCTTTGCGCGACGAGCTGAAGCTTACCGGCACCAAATTCGGCTGTGGCCGGGCGCTATGCGGTGCCTGCACGGTCGATATCGACGGCGACGCCGCGCGATCGTGTTCTGTCATGGCAGGGGACGCTGCCGGCAAGACCATCACCACCATCGAAGGCCTGTCGGGCGAGGTCGCCACGGCGGTCAAGGATGCGTGGATCGCGGCGGCGGTGCCGCAATGCGGTTACTGCCAGCCAGGCTTCGTAATGGCGACGACGAGTATTCTCAACACTGACCGCAATCAATCGAAAGAGGCGGTGCTTTCACAGATTACCAACATCTGTCGATGCGGCACCTATGACGCCATCCGGGTGGCGGTCGGCCTCGCGCTGGACCGTTTGAAGCCTGGTGCTGCCGAACAGAGAAAGAGCGCGCTATGACCCGCAATGCGAAGCCTTCACGTGCCGGGAGAATTGCACGGCGCACCTTCCTGGTCGGGGCCGGTGTCGTGGGCGGCAGCCTCGTCATCGGAATAGGCGCGATGTTCGCGCGGCTGCACGGCATCGATGGCTACAAGCTGCCGGCGGGCGAGGGCGAGGCCAGCCTCGGTGCCTGGTTGAAATTTGCGCGCGACGGCAAGGTCGAAGTCGCCGTGCCGCATCAGGAGATGGGGCAAGGCATCTATGCGCTGGCGGTGCTTCTGACGGCCGAGGGCCTGCGGCTGCCGGTCGAGGCGGTCCGTGCGGTGCAAGCTCCGGTCGATCCCTATTTCGCCAACCCGACCATGATCGTCGATGGCCTGCCGTTCGATGAGGACGCGGGCGGCGCGGTGCGGGGCATGGCTTCGTGGACGAGGATCGTGCGGACCCTGGGGCTCTCCGCTACCGGCGGCTCGACGTCGACGCGCCACATCGCCGAGCCGATCCGCGCATGCGCGGCATCGGCGCTCGACATGCTGACGCGGGCGGCGGCTGAGAAGTTTGGTGTTGCCGCCGGGGACCTCAGGATCGCCGAAGGGCATATCTCGAGCCCGGACGGCAAGACCGCGAGCTATGCCGAACTCGCGGACGCCGCCGCCAAGCTCGCGCCGAGGACCATCGTGCTGCCGCCGCTGGCGACGGCGGCGTATGTCGGCAAGGGCATTGCACGCGCCGACGTGCCGCCGAAAGCCGAGGGAACGGCCAAGTTTGGCATCGATGCGCGCCAGCCCGGCCAGCTTTATGCGGCGATCCGTCATTCGCCGCGGCTCGGCGGCTTGCTGCGCAGGGCGACGCTCCCGGATGGACTACCGGGCGTGCGTGGACTTGTCGAAGGCGCCGACTACTTTGCGGTCGTCGCAACGGGCTATGCCAAGGCTGCCACCGCCCTCGAGAAGGCGGAAGTGGCCTGGGATGACAGCAAGGCGCTCAGCGTTTCCACCAATGACGTGTTTGCCGCCTACCGGGCCGCGCTCGATCAGGGCACCGCCTTCAAGCCACGCTGGGTCATCGACAGCGCTGGCGACGCGGCCGCGGCCAAAGGCCGTAAGGTCGAGGCGACCTACGAGGCGCCGTTTCTGGCGCATGCGACGATGGAGCCGATCAACGCCACCGCGCTGGTCACCGACAGCGGCGTCAAGATCTGGGCCGGTCATCAATCGGGCTATCTCGTGAAATTGCTGGCGGGCCGCGCCGCGGGCGTCGCCAGCGACGCGATTGAGATCGAAACGCCGTATCTCGGCGGCGGCTTCGGCCGTCGGGCCGATGTCGGCTATATCGTCAAAGCGGTCGAAATCGCGCGTAAATTCAGAGGCACGCCGGTCCAAACCATCTGGAGCCGCGCCGAGGACATGCGGGACGACTTCTACCGACCGGCGGCCATGGCCGACGCGTCGGCGACGCTCGACGGCGAGGGGCTGCCCACCGGACTGACTTATCGCATCGCCGTCCCTGCCGTGACGGAACGGTTCGTGTCCCGCATTTTTCCGGCGGCCAAGGGTGGATTGCTGGCAGACCGTTCGACGGTCGATGGTGCAGTTTTTCCGTTCTACGGCCTGCCCCATCGCAGCATTGAGAATTTTGCCGTCGACCTCGGCATTCCCGTCGGCTTCTGGCGGTCGGTCGGCTACAGCCTGAACAACTTCTTTTTCGAGACCTTTGTCGACGAGCTCGCGGCGGCGGCCGGGGTCAAGCCGATCGACTACCGTGCGCGGCTGCTCGCGGCTGCCAAGGGCACCGAAGCCTCCAAGCGCGCCGGCGCGATACTGACGCGCCTTGCGCGCTTCGACGTAGACAACCCGCTCGGAACGGGTACGACCGGTACCAGAGCCGGGCGCGGAGTCGCGCTGTCGGAATGTTTTCACTCCTTCGTCGGTCAACTTGCCGATGTCGAAATCACCGGCAACCAGGTCCGCGTCAAGCGGGTGCTCGCTGTCGTCGACTGCGGCATGGCGATCGATCCGCCCAACGTAGCAGCGCAGGTCCGCAGCGCCATCAACTTCGGTCTGTCAGCGGCGCTGTACGGCAAGGTCGATATCGACAAAGGCAAAATCGTGCAGGAGAATTTCGATACTTATCCAGTATTGACTCTCGACGACGCGCCGGAAATCGTCGTCGAGATCGCAAATTCGGGCTCTCACATCGGCGGAGTAGGGGAAATCGGTACGCCGGGCATTGCGCCTGCAGTCGGCAATGCCATTTTTGCGGCAACCGGCAAGAGATTGCGGTCGCTCCCTTTCAGTCTTGGATGACCGTACGCAATTAGTCGACACCGAGAGGCGGTCGGTAGTGGGCCAGCCAATTAAGGGGCCCACTACCAGGCGGTCGGAGAGGTCTCGGGCCACACAACCTTTCCTCTTGGCCGGTACGAAGTGAGGCATACACTGGCAGGGGCGAGACATGGCGCAGGCGCCGACGGGCTGATCGAATGAGACGGCGGGAGTTCATGGCGCTGATTGGCGCGGCGTCTGATCGGCTTTCTGTGCAGCGGATCCGCCGAGGCTTTTGGCCCACAAGTGGCGGCGTTTCGCGACGGCCTCAAAGAGGCCGGTTATGTCGAGGGGAGAAATGTCGCCATTGCATTCGCTTGGGCGGGGGGTCGATACGACCAGCTGCAATCGCTGGCCGCCGATCTGGTGAGCCGGCGGGTTGCCGTCATTGCCGCGGTGGGCGGTGCTGTCGCAGCGCTTGCCGCCAAGTCCGCAACCTCAACCATCCCCATCGTGGTCGCGATCGGCGACGACCCGGTAAAATTTGGAGTGGTTGCCAGTCTCAGCCGCCCGGGCGGCAACATCACGGGCGTAACCCTGTTCATCGACATTTTGACGGCAAAACGGCTGGAGCTCCTGACCCCATGATCATCAATCCGCGCAATCCGAATGCCGAGACCGAAGCCAGAGACGCGCAAGCAGCGGCGCAACGAAGCGGACGGGAATTGCGCGTACTGACCGCCGGTAACGAAAGCGACATCGATGCGGCGTTCGCGAACATCGCCCAGCAGCCGGGCGCGGCTCTGACGATCGGCACCGATACGTTCTTCTTCAGTCGGCAGGATCAGCTCGTCGGGCTTGCGGCCCGGTATGCGATACCGACGATCTATTTCCACCGCGCGTTCGGGCTCGCCGGTGGGCTGATCACCTATGGCTCGACCTTTACCGAGGAGTTCCGCGTGGCGGGACGATACGCCGGCCGAATTCTTGCGGGCGAGAAGCCGAATGACTTACCGATCCTGCAGCCGAGCAAGTTCGAGCTGGTAATCAATTTGAAGACCGCCAAGGCGCTCGGCCTCGCTGTGCCGCCTACTTTGCTCGCCCGCGCCGACGAGGTGATCGAATAAGGCGACAGCGGCGATTTCGGCTTGGGGTCGATCGCGTCGATTCGAGCACGAGGCGACGCCGATGAGGTTGGCAGCATCCGGCTGAGCGAGGCATAATTCCAGCGCCGCTCGTTCGGGTGCTCGGCGAGGATCATCAGCTTGATGGCTGGTACGGGGAATTTCAATGACTTGAGCCGGACCGGCGTCCCCGACCACAAGGCGCCGCCCCGCTGCGGCTTCATCGCGATCCTCGGCGCGCCCAATGCCGGCAAGTCGACGCTCGTCAACGCGCTCGTCGGCTCGAAGGTGGCGATCGTCACCCACAAGGCGCAGACGACCCGCAGCCTCACCAGAGGCATCGCGGTCGAGGGTGCCTCCCAGCTGATCTTCATGGATACGCCGGGCATTTTCGCGCCCAAGCGCCGGCTCGACCGGGCGATGGTGACGAGCGCCTGGGGCGTGGCCCAGGACGCGGATCTCGTCTCTCTGCTGATCGATGCCCAGCGCGGCCTCGACGAGGAAGCGCGCGCCATCCTGGAGCGGCTCGCCCCGTTGCGGCAGCCGAAGCTCCTGGTGCTGAACAAGATCGATCTCGTGCCGAAACCCGGATTGCTGGCGCTTTCGGCCCAGCTGAACGAGGCCGCCGCGTTCGAAACGACGTTCATGATCTCGGCGCTCACCGGCGACGGCGTCGCCGATCTCAAGCGCTGGCTGGCCGACCGCGTTCCCGAGGGGCCGTGGCACTACCCGGAGGACCAGCTCACCGACGCGCCGCTGCGCCAATTCGCCGCCGAAATCACCCGCGAAAAACTCTATCTGCGCCTGCACCAGGAGCTGCCGTATCGCTCCACGGTGGAAACCGATGTATGGAAACAATTGAAGGACGGCTCGGTGCGAATCGAGCAGACCATTTTCGTGGAGCGCGAGAGCCAGCGCAAAATCCTGCTCGGCAAGGAGGGGCGCACCATCAAGGCGATCGGATCGGAAGCGCGCCGCGAGATCGCCGAGGCGGTCGAGGCTCCGGTGCACCTGTTTCTGTTCGTGAAGGTGCGCGAGCACTGGGGCGAGGATCCCGAGCGCTACCGCGGGATGGGATTGGAGTTCCCGAAAAATTGACGGCGTTCAAGACGGGCTAGCGCAATGGAATGGATCGACAGCGGCATCGTGCTCGGCGTGCGTCGCCACGGCGAGGCCAATGCCATCGTGGAGCTGATGACCCGCGCGCACGGCCGCCATCTCGGTCTCGTGCGCGGCGGGGCCGGCTCGCGGCTGCGGCCGGTGCTGCAGCCGGGCAACTCCGTTCGCGCCGTGTGGCGGGCCCGGCTCGACGAGCATCTCGGACATTTCGTGGTCGAGGGCCTGGAACTGCGCGCGGCCTCGTTCCTGCCGGTCTCCCATGCGGTCTTCGGGGTCACGCATCTCGCGGCGCTGTGCCGCCTGCTGCCCGAGCGCGATCCGCACCCGGCCGTTTACGACGCCGTCGTCGCCATCCTCGACCGCATGCACGATCGCGCGCTCGCCGGGGCACACGTGGCACGGTTCGAGCTGCAGCTGATTGCCGAGCTCGGATTTGGTCTCGATCTCGACCGCTGCGCCGTCACCGGCGAAGCCGCCGATCTCGCCTATGTGTCGCCGAAATCGGGCCGGGCGGTCTCTCGCGCCGCGGGGGTGCCCTGGCAGGACAAGCTGCTGCGCCTGCCCCGGTTTCTGGTCGAGGAAGAACCCCGGACCGCGCCTTCGCCGGAGGAGCTTGCGGATGGGTTGGCGCTGACGGGCTTTTTCCTCGGCCGCTATGTGTTCGAGCCGCGCGGCCAGGCCCAGCCGGAAGCGCGCGCCCATTTCCTCGCCGCCGTCCTGCAGGCGAGGCGGGCGGCGGGCTAAATCACCGAGCGCAGCGAAGCCCCACCGCCTGCTCCAGCAGCACGCTTTTGCCGCGAAAACGCGGGTTTTCTGGAGGTATTTTTGAAAATCTTTCGAGCGGAATCATAGGGTTGATGCATTTCAATTCGCTAAAACGCGTCTTTGAGATGCAACAGGTAATTTTACAATCCTTGAGTGTGAAATATCGCCCCGGTGCCTCAACAGGTCTTCCAGCAATATTTGTATCCCCAGCGCCACTTGCACTTTTCGCAGGTGTTCACCGGTTCCTTGCAGGGGTACCAGCCCCAGCCGTGCCAGCCCCAGCGCTTTTCGCGGCAGGCTGCCGCCTCAACCGGGTTCAGACGCTCGGCGGCGGCGCGAATCCCGGCCGATCCAAATGCCTCGGCCCGGCTCGAAGTCGGCGGCCCGGCGATGAGGATGCCGGCCGCGATCAGCATGAAACCGATCTTTCGCATTTCCCCCTCCCGCGGCTCCCTCCGGACGAGCCGATCCCTCCAAGTCCCGCTCTCCCATCGGAATTTGCGGGCGCTCCACGCGTAGCCTACGCGACCGGCCAATGGCAACAGCGGGCCCCGCTCACCGGCACCACAGGCGCCGATGGCACTTTACCGGGCCGCACCAGCGGCGAATCCGGCACCAGGCCTCGATTGCCGGCGAACCGGCGCCGACCGCTTGGCGGATCGCCGGCGCGTTCGCGGGGCCGGCCGAGGCGGGCGGGGGGCCGACCCAGCCGAAAGCCAACGCGGCGATCGCCGCGAGCATCAAGCTTCGCATGAGCATTCTCCTGTCGTGGACCTCGCCCGTTACGGTTCGCCCCTTGTTCGGGGTTGATCCAAGCATTACCCATCGGCCATGGGCAAACGATTGATTCCCCCCCAGGAACCCTCCGAAGTGCAGGAGATCGCGCTGCGCGACGCGCTCGAGGAGCGCTATCTCGCCTACGCGCTCTCCACCATCATGAACCGGGCGCTGCCGGATGCGCGCGACGGGCTCAAACCCGTGCACCGGCGCATCCTCTACGGCATGCGCCTGCTTCGGCTCGATCCGGGCGCGGCATTCAAGAAGTCCGCGAAGATCGTCGGCGACGTGATGGGCAATTTCCATCCTCATGGGGACCAGGCGATCTACGACGCGCTGGTGCGGCTGGCGCAAGATTTTACCCAGCGTTATCCGCTCATCGACGGACAAGGCAATTTCGGCAACATCGACGGCGATAATCCGGCGGCCCACCGCTACACCGAAGCGAGGATGACCGAAGTCGCCCGCCTGCTGCTCGATGGGATCGACGAGGACGCGGTCAATTTCCGCGCGAGCTACGATGGTCAATTGGAGGAGCCGGTCGTGCTGCCGGCGGCCTTTCCCAACCTGCTGGCCAACGGCTCGCAGGGCATCGCGGTCGGCATGGCGACGTCGATCCCGCCGCACAATGCCGCGGAACTGTGCGATGCGGCGCTCCACCTGATCGACCACAGGCGGGCCAAGAGCCGCGAGCTCATGGGGTTCGTGCCGGGTCCCGATTTCCCGACCGGCGGGATCGTCGTCGATAGTGCCGAGGCCCTTGCCGAAGCCTATGCCAATGGTCGCGGCTCGTTCCGGGTGCGGGCGCGCTGGGAAAGGGAGGAGACCGGGCGGGGCACCTACGTGATCGTCGTCACCGAGATCCCGTGGCTGGTGCAGAAATCGCGGCTGATCGAGCGCATCGCCGAGCTGCTCAACGAGCGAAAATTGCCGCTGCTCGCCGACGTGCGCGACGAATCGACCAAGGACGTGCGCCTCGTGCTCGAGCCCCGCGCGCGCACCGTCGATCCGGCGTTGCTGATGGAATCTTTGTTCAAGCTCACCGAGCTCGAGAGCCGCATTGCGCTCAACATGAACGTGCTGGTGAAGGGCCGCGTCCCGCGGGTGATCGGGCTCGCCGAGGCGCTGCGCGAATGGCTCGACCACCGCCGCGAAGTGCTGCTGCGCCGCTCGCGCCACCGCCTGGCCGCGATCGAGCACCGCCTGGAGGTGCTCGGCGGCTATCTGGTCGCCTATCTCAACATCGACAAGGTGATCAAGATCATCCGCGAGGAGGACGAGCCCAAGCCGGTGCTGATGAAGCGTTTCAAGCTCTCCGACGTGCAGGCCGAAGCCATTCTCAACATGCGGCTGCGCAATTTGCGCAAGCTCGAGGAAATCGAGATCAAGCGCGAGGACAAGTCGCTGCGCGAGGAGAAGGGGGAGATCGAGAAGCTGCTCGGGTCCGACAAGCTGCAGTGGAAGAGCGTCGCCGCCGAGATCAAGGAAGTGCGAAAAACCTTCGGTCCGGCGACCGGGCTCGGCAAGCGCCGCACGCATTTCGGCGAGGCGCCCGAGCACGACGACGCGGCGGTCGAGGCGGCCATGATCGAGCGCGAGCCGGTCACAATCGTGGTCTCCGAGAAGGGCTGGATCCGCGCGCTGCGAGGCCACGTCACCGATCTCTCCGCCGTCGCGTTCAAGACCGACGACCGGCTGAAGCTTTCGTTCTTCGCCGAGACGACCTCGAAATGTCTGGTGTTCGCCACCAACGGCCGCTTCTACACGCTCGAGGCCTCGAAGCTGCCGGGCGGCCGCGGCCACGGCGAGCCGATCCGGCTGTTCGTCGACATCGAGCAGGAAGCCGACGTGGTCACCGTGTTTCCGTTCCGCGGCGGACGCAAGTTTCTGGTCGCGAGCCGCGCCGGGCGCGGCTTCGTCGTGCCGGAGGACGAATGCGTCGCCAACACCCGCAAGGGCAAGCAGGTGCTCAACGTCGATCTGCCCGACGAGGCGCGCGCCATTGCGCCGGTGGAAGGCGAGCTCGTGGCGGGCGTCGGGGAGAACCGCAAGATGCTGATCTTTCCGCTCGAGCAGGTTCCGGAGATGACGCGCGGGCGCGGGGTGCGGCTGCAGCGCTACAAGGACGGCGGGCTTTCGGACGTCAAAACCTTCCAGGCAGCCGACGGGCTGACCTGGATCGATCCGGCGGGGCGGACCTACACGCTATCCATCAAGGACCTCGCCGATTGGCGCGGCAATCGCGCCGACGCCGGGAGGCTGGCGCCGAAAGGCTTTCCGAAAACCAACCGGTTCGGGCCGCTATCGGAGAACGGCAAGGACTAGGTCGCTGTTGCCGAGATTTTGCCTGGCTGGAAAGTTACGAAATCCGGTTGGGGATTGCCGGGATTTGCCTGCGGTTCCAGTTGCTTATCCGATTCATCTTACGAACAAAACGGGCTCAGAGAGACTGCAGACGCCTAGTCTTGGTTGCCAGGTTCGAATTGCAAACGATTCGCAATTGGCTATGTATCGCAGATGGCCGAAGCGCGGAACCCTTGCGGACATCCCCTGACGGAATCGATCGCCGTGCGGGGCTCGCTCTCGGAGCGGACGGCGGCGGCGGCGCGCGAGGTTTTGGCCGGCCGGCGGCGGGGCGTGCGCGCCTATCTGCCATTCGCCGGTCCGGCCGTGGTCGCCTCGATCGCCTACATGGATCCCGGAAATTTCGCGACCAACATCCAGGCCGGCGCCAAATACGGCTACGGCCTGCTCTGGGTCGTGCTGCTGGCCAATCTGATCGCCATGCTGTTCCAGGCCCTCTCGGCCAAGCTCGGCATCGTCACCGGCCGCAACCTCGCCGAGATGTGCCGCGATGAATTTCCGCGGCCGATCGTCTGGGCGATGTGGGTCATCAGCGAGATCGCCGCCATGGCGACCGATCTCGCCGAATTCCTCGGCGGCGCCATCGGACTGGCGTTGCTGACGGGGATGCCGCTGCTCGCCGGGATGGTCGTCACCGGGATCCTGACCTACGGGATCCTGATGTTCGAACGATTCGGGTTCCGCCCGTTCGAGCTGATCATCGGCGCCTTGGTCGGCGTCATCGCGCTGTGCTATCTGGTCGAGATATTCATCGCTCCGGTCGATTGGCGCGCCGTGGCCGTGCACAGCGTGCTGCCGCAGATCGCCGACGCCGGGGCGCTGCTGCTCGCGGTCGGCATCATCGGCGCCACCGTCATGCCGCACGCCGTCTATCTACATTCCGGCTTGACCCAGGCGCGCACGCCTGGCCGCGACGAGGCGGAGCGGCAGAAACTGGTGCGCATCTCCAACCACGAGGTCGTCATTGCGCTGGCCGTCGCCGGCCTGGTCAACATGGCGATGGTGATCATGGCCTCGGGCGCGTTCCATGCGGGACACAGCGAGGTCGCCCAGATCGAGACGGCCTATCACACGCTTACCCCCCTGCTCGGAGCGGGCGCGGCGGGCGTGTTCCTGGTTTCCCTGCTGGCCTCCGGCATCTCGAGCTCGGCGGTCGGAACCATGGCCGGCCAGCTGATCATGCAAGGCTTCGTCGGCTTCCGCATTCCGGTCTGGGTGCGGCGGCTGGTGACGATGCTGCCCGCCTTCGTGGTCGTCGCACTCGGCGTGAATGCGACCGACGCACTCGTCGCCAGCCAGGTCGTGCTCAGCATCGCGCTGCCGCTGCCGATGATCGCGCTGCTGCTGTTCACCGGACGCGCCGATATCATGGGCCGGTTCGCCAACGGCCGGGTCACCGCGGTCGCGGCTTTGGTCGGGACCGCATTGGTGCTGCTGCTCAACCTGATCCTGATCCTGCAGACGTTCGGGGTGCCGGTCCCGGGGCTGTCCGCGGGGTAGCCTCGAGCCGATCGCATTTGGCTCCCGGCAACCCGCAAACAGCCTTGAACCGCAGAATCCGCCGGCCGCCGTAAACCTTTGATTATCTTCGGCGGATCGCCCATTCTGGGTGGGGCCCACACCGGAGATGCCCATGGTCCGCCGCAGCTTGCTCGCCCTTGCGATCCTGCTCGTCCTGCCCTTGGCCGCGCACGCCCAGCAGCGCAAAGCCGATGCGGAAGCGCCGAAAGTGCTGCTCGACACCGAGCGCGTGCGCGTGACCGAGGTGCGGGTCAAGCCGGGCGCCAAGTTCGAGCTCAAGGGCCAACCGTATCAATTCATCTATATGCTGACCGACGGCTCCTTGGTGTTCTCGCCCCCGGGCAAAATGCCCTATCAGTTCCTGCTCAAAGCCGGCGAGGTCTCGCTGCTGCCCTCGCAATCGATCGCCGAGAACGACGGCGAGAAGGAGCTGCGTGCCGTCCTGGTGGAGATCAAGGAAGGCATGCGGGTCGCGACCAAAGCCTCGACCGGCAAAAGCAAGGCGCGCGCGGTCCGTAGCCGGGCCAAGCCCAAGACGCGAGCGCCGGCGGCGCCTCGACCGCAGGCTACGCCGCGTCGCTCAGGATGATTGCCGCTCGCGCAAAAACTTGGCGCGCTGGCTGGCGCCGGCCATCAACATGCCGAGATCGTTGCCGGCGATGATCACGCGCATCCCCATGGCGACATATTTCCCCAGCAGTTCCTCGGTATAGACGCCGCCCATGCCCGGCCACTTGCGGTGCTTGCGGCAGGCGGCGATCACCTGGTCATAGGCGCGCGCGACCTCGGCGTGCCCGAACTGGCCGGGGAAGCCCATCTCCATCATCAGGTCGTTGGTGCCGATCAGCAGCACGTCGACGCCTTCGACCGCGGCGATGGCCTCGGCGTTGGCGATCGCCTGCGGGGTCTCGAGCATCACCACGACCAGCGTTTCGGCATTCATGGTCGCGGCGGCCTCGCCGGTCGGGACGGCGCGAAAGCCGAAATAGGCCATGCCGCCCGCCATCGAGCGATGGCCGAGCGGCGGATATTTGAGATGCCCGACGATCGCGCGCGCCTCCTCGGCGGTGTCGACATGCGGCATGACGATGCCGAGCGCGCCGCCGTCGAGCACGCGGGTGGCGAGCGAATATTGCCGCGACGGCACCCGCACCACCGGCGAAATCCCCGCGGTCAGTGCCGCCACCGAGATCTGCACCGCGGTGTCGAGCGGCATGGTGCCGTGCTCGAGATCGATGAACAGCCAGTCGAAGCCGCAGCTCGCCATCGCGGCGGCGACGTCGACCGTGCGGGCCTGGCGCAGCCCGATGCCAAGGCACAGCTCGCCGTTTTGCAAGCGCTCGCGCGCGGGATTGCGCACATTCATTGGTCGGCTCCCTGGTCTCCACCGATATTGTTTTGTGCGCACACGCCCCGGACCGCGCGGTGCACCGCGGTCGGCCGTTCCGCGTCAAGCCTCGAACCGGGTCCAGCCGTCGGGCAGCAGCCGTTCCTGCGGCAGGAAGCGGCCCTTGTAGTCCATTTTTTTCGAGCCCTTCACCCAATAGCCGAGATAGACGTAGCTCAATCCCAGGCGCCGGGCGCGGGCGATGTGGTCGAGGATGATGAAGGTGCCGACCGAGCGGCCATGCGCGTCGGGCTCGAAGAAGGAATAGACCATCGACAGGCCGTCGCTGAGCAGGTCGGTCAAGGCGACGCCGAGCAGCGGACCGGCGCCGCGCCCGGAAGCCCGGGCCTCCGCGTCCCGGCTGCGGTATTCGACGATGCGGGTGTCGACGTGGCTGTCCTCGACCATCATCGCATAGTCGAGCACGGTCATGTCCGCCATGCCACCGTCGCGATGCCGCGAATCGAGATAGCTGCGGAACACCGAATATTGCTCCGAGGTGGGCACCGGCACGCGCATCTCGGCGACCAGGTCCGGGTTGCGGTCGAGCACGCGCCGCATGCTGCGGCTCGGGCGGAAATCCTCGACGACGACCCGCACCGACACGCACGCGCGGCAGGTCTCGCAAGCGGGCCGATAGGCGATCGACTGGCTGCGGCGGAAACCGCCGTGGGTGAGCAGATCGTTGAGCTCGGAAGCGCGCTCCCCGACCAGATGGGTGAAGACCTTGCGCTCCTCCTTGCCGGCCAGGTACGGGCACGGCGAGGGCGCGGTGAGGTAAAACTGCGGGGTGTCGCGCGAGTGCCGAGTCACGGGCGGGTGCTTCTCTTGCCAATGTTCCGATCAGGGTCTCGGCCGAGCATTACCCATACTGCGCGGACGGTCATGGTCCCCGGCGCGACAATACCCGCAACGCATTGGCCCGAACCTCGTTGTTGATGACGACGGTGCCGAC
>WNGN01002121.1_pt1 | contig 13265 bp, 8 predicted proteins | sample 5400561 | NCBI WGS metagenome assembly WNGN01 (sample SAMN13153379, study PRJNA577476) | soil metagenome | isolation source: 115 cm soil or saprolite under Garry oak tree replicate 2 | place: USA:California | collected 2016-06-15
GATACGCAAGCGACTGGCAGACGCAGGTATCAATATCCAATGACCATACACTGAGGAGCCGTGTGAAGGGAAACTTTCACGCACGGTTCTGGATTGGCGGTGGAGGGAGCAATCCCTTCGCCGACCATACGAAAGAGCGGCACTTTGCCCCGCTCATCCATGTTTCTTTAGAAGAGTTAGTACCAGCGGACCACTTCTATCGGCATTTGGAGCGAACACTCGATTTGTCATTTGTGCGCGAGTTCGTGCACGAGAGCTATGCTGGCGGTGGGCGTCCTTCCATTGATCCGGTGGTCTTCTTCAAGCTGCAACTGGTCATGTTTTTTGAAGGGATACGCTCCGAGCGCCAGTTGATGCGGCATGCAGCAGATCGACTGAGTGTGCGTTGGTACACTGGTTATGATTTCAATGAGCTACTGCCCGACCATTCCAGCCTCACCCGTATCCGTGAGCGCTATGGCGTGGAGGTCTTCCGCCGCTTTTTTGAGCAGATTGTGGAACAGTGTCAAGCAGCGGCACTCGTGTGGGGGAAAGAGTTGTACTTCGATGGCACCAAGGTGGCAGCTAATGCCGGAAAGGACTCGCTCAAGCCGCGCTTTTATGTCGATGCGCATCTGGATAGTCTGTTCAGTGAAACGTCCCAGAGTATTGAGCAGGAGAGCCCCACAGAGGAACGTGCGGGCAGTGCTGTCCATGAGCAGGAGGAGAGGCCAGCACCTGCGCAACTTCCCACCTCGCTCTCACCTGAGGAGCAAGAGCACCTCGCCCAGGAGAATACCCAGCGGCATGACTGGCTTGAGAAGCTGGGAGCACAAGACCGTAGCGTTACCGGTCGCTGCTATCAGCGTGTGGCGGATCTGCAAGTGAGCACCACCGACCCAGACGCGACACTGATGCTGACGAAGAATGGAGCAGATCTTGGCTATCATACGCACTATGTTGTCGATGGAGGCAAATCGCGCATCATCTTGAACGTCCTGGTGACACCTTCGGAAGTGATGGATAATCAACCGATGCTCGACCTGCTCTGGCGCACGCGCTTCCGCTGGAAACTATGGCCGCGACAGGTCACAGGCGACAAGAAGTACGGAACCGAAGACAATCTGGTTGCCATCGAAGATCAGGGCATTCGGGCCTACATCCCCATTCCGGATATGGATCATCGAACCGAGTTCTTTAGTGCGGACCAGTTCCGCTATGAGGCGGAGCGTGATATCTACCTCTGTCCGGCAGGCAAAGAACTGCGCTTTGATCGACCGCATTCGACCGAGCGGTCGCGACGCTATCGAGCACGAGCCAAAGACTGTAATCATTGTCCGCTGAAAGCCAAATGTACCACGAGCAAACAGGGGCGCAGCCTCTGCCGCAGCGTTGATGAGGCCTGTTTGGATCGGGTTCGTGCCTACCAACCAACAGAAGCCTACAAAAAGGCCTTGCGCAAGCGCCAGGTGTGGGTCGAACCCTTATTCGCTGAAGCCAAAGACTGGCATGGCATGCGGCGCTTCCGCTTACGACGGCTCCGGCGGGTCAACAGTGAGGCCCTCATGATTGCGGCTGGACAAAATCTCAAGCGCCTACTCAAAAAACGGGGATGGGGACGGCGGCCTTGCCCAGCAGAGGCCGTTTTTGGCCTCTTTTTGGCTGCTTTTGGAGGGTTCTTCGTCCTTTTTGGGAACCGCGGTCTTTTTTCTTGCTGATTGACTCAGCTTACTCAACGATCGAGAAACAAGGCATCATTGTTGACTGATGAGCTTTATAGAAGCATTTTTCAACAAGCAGATCAATTCTGCGACTCCTCACAAAGATTTGAGAAACTCTCCAAGATCAGTATTGTCCAAATTTTCAGGAGCCATTTCTCTCGCTATTTGCCAATGCTCTGATTTTGCCCACTTAGGAAACGGATGTTTAAAAGGTTCGTAGGGCTGTAGAGCCCGATACGCATCACCTTTTACCTTTTTCACTGCGTAATCAGGGAAGTAGTTTTCAATTGCCCGCCTCTCAAGGACATGGCACATTATATCTGCATCATCGCAGAGCTTCTTAAACATGGCTCTTCTCGCTTCCAATTTCTCACCTTGAGCAGAACGTTCACTATCTATGATTGCAAAGACATTGGGCGAAATACGCTTGATCTCTTCTAGCTGTACCTCAGCATCTGGATTAATCATCTGATCGCCACCCATTGGTAACAATACTACCTGATGCTCTTTTTTGTACCACCGAAGAAACTGCTGAATTGTCTTGACCTCCGTTGAACCCTCGACAAGCAAAATTTTGTCGAAGCCCAGTTCTTTATAACCTGAAAAGCTGAGTTCACCGAGTAGTTCCGCTAAGCGCGGTGTACTGTTGTAATCCGTAATTTCACTCTGTCCATCAGGGCTACGACGTACTGAATAGATGTGATCGGCACTAGCACGAGCAAGCCCAACACTATGCGTCGCAAAAAGTATCCCATGATTGGCATATGCGGTCAATCTCGTAAGAAAATCAAGTTGGAGCGAAGGATGAAGATTGATTTCTGGCTCGTCGATGAGAATATATGAAGGAGTCGAGGAACGTATAACAGCGCTTGCCAGGACGAGGAAAAATTGGGTTAATCCTGAACCAAGTTCAGAAATTTTATAGCTTTTTCCATTTATCAGCAGATGCAGCATTTGTCCATCTGGTGAAGCATTAATTTCAAGTCTTGGGTATTCAAAGATTTTCGCTATGTCCTCTTGAACTTGGTACGCTGCCTCTTGAAGCCTTTTTGTTCGTCCTGTTTTCCACGCATTCCACTGAGTTATGAAAGACTGACCGATGGGAATATCATAGTAGTTAGTATTTGCTCCAATATTGATCGCGTTTCTAAAAGAGGGTATATAGGCCATGTTGCCAAGCAACTTACAGGCTGCGAGCATAAAAGATAAATCCACCGCCAGGTCGGTTGCAATAGACAGATGGTTATTGTCCCCCCAATTCAAATTTTCTGTTGGTATCTCTCTATTCTCAACATACAGTTTACTCGTCCATGAGGGAGACCCCCTTTGCACGATGATATCAAGTCTTTCGAGCATGATCGGGGTCATTTGCTTAGTTGCACTTGTTGGTATCAATCGAATTTGTATTGAGAGGTTGCGATCATTCAGATTGCAGAATACTTCTTCTTGATCTACGATTTCGCCAGGGAAACCAAAGTTTTGGGGCTGACTTTTTAGGCCACCCACAAGTCGTATCGTTTTCATATCATTAGCAAACGTTATTATTCCTGTCTCTGATAACTGTTGGAAAAGGTTCCTGAACTCATAAAAGAACTTGAGCAGTGATGACTTTCCTGAATTATTAATACCAAGGAATGCAGTGAAACCAGGTTTAATGAGAATACGAGCGGGCTTCTCATCTGAAAAGCAACGATAATTTTTAATGGTTAGTTCTATTTCCATAGTTTCCAACTCTTACCTCAATATTCAAGGAGAAGTTAATATTTCGGTTGATTGTATCGGGAAGGAAGTCTAGATGCAAGAACCATCACAAATATTGGTACATTTGTCTTAATTCAACTTGCCCACGTCGCCTTGAAAACCTTATCTCGACTAGCTTTTTGTGGAGTCCAGAACGTACACAACTTATCTGAATGGAGCCAAAAAGATACGTCATTGACACATTATCTCTACTTCTGTGAGAAAGGTATTCACAATACACCACTGTATTCTCAAGCAGAGCCACCTATCGCAACAAAAAGAACTCAGTAGCTTCACGCCACCGAGTTCCTTGCCTCTCAGATGGAAAGGGTGAGAGAGGTCACTAGCTGGCCTATCCCATCGCAGGAACCACACCGAGTTGTTGCAACGCGCCGAGGAAGTCAAGCTGCACCCAGTTCTCGACCGCATTGCCGTTAGCGATGCGAAAGATCTCGATGTCCGTGATCGTCACGTGCTTGCCGGTTGGGGGGATGCCCATAAACACACCTTGATGTGTTCCAGTAATAGTCAGACGGGCCACGACCTTGTCCCCTTCCGCGATCAGGTCCTCAATCGTGTAGTGCAGGTCAGGGAAGGCCGCCAGGGACATGCTCATGAGTTGTTTGACTTCCTGGATACCACCACTTGTCAGGCCGAGTTGGGAGGCAGAGTGATTGACGAAATTGGGAGCGAGGAAGTCATCGATGGCGGCCAGATTCTTCTTGTTGACCACCTCCTCGTAGAAACGACGCATGAGAGCCTTGTTGTCTTCGGTTGACATAGTACATACTCCTTTCTGTGTGGGTTCCTTGCTCGGATGGGTGTGTACACGAACGTAAGGTGACAGAAAAACAATACGATGCTTGAAAAGAGAGGTTGCCAACCGCTAGTATATATTCAAAACAGTACAAGTGCAACAGGCGAGCAGTCCCATTTCGCAAGCTCTCTGATTTTTATGCTACTCCTTGACAAGGGTGCCTGAAAATGCAGGGGTGTAGAGCGAAGCTACAACTTTGCGGGAAAAACTCAGTCTTTGCTGCTTCGATGTTGCTATATCAACGACGTAGAACGAGCGTGAAAAGGGCAAGAAGTCGAGATAAATTATCTTGTGCGACCCAGGAAAAGTTATTGTCTCCAAAGCTAAATTAGCTTATAATAATCACATCTAGCAATCGTAAATAGATTGACGGGCAAATTAGGCTAAGGCAGGCCACACATGCCAGTAAAAATCTTCTTATGTTACGCTCGCAAAGACGCATCACTTCTGAATAAACTGAAAGACTATCTATGGCCATTGGAGAAGCAGGGTCTCATTGATCTATGGTATGATCGTGAAATTAGTGCGGGGACTGAGTGGGAAAAGGAGATCGACAAGCACCTGAACGAAGCACAGATTATTTTACTCCTAGTCAGCCCTGACTTTATGAACTCAAATTATATAAATAATATAGAGTTGAAACGTGCGATAGAGCGGCATGATAGGGGAGAGGCACGTGTCATTCCTGTCATTCTTCGCCTTGTTCACTGGCAGAGCGCACCGTTTGGCAGGCTGCAAGCTCTTCCAAAAAATGGCAAACCTGTGAAAAGCTGGCGTGACATGGATAAAGCGCTTTTCGAAGTGGCAGAAGGTATCCGATTTGATCTGATCCAGGAACCTGCCAGTATGTTGGATATAGCTCTAGATAGCAAAGAAGCATCTACAGAGCTTCCAGTATCCTCCCCGGATATACCTGCGGAGATAACCAGGAAAGGTTGGTTTCTGGCTCCCAGCGATCTTCTGGAAGGCAGCAATTCCCAAGACTATGATGAGAAATATTTGACACTCGCTGACGAATTGGCGGAGTTCAAGCATAAGTTCCGTAGCTCAGACTTAGATAACTACTTCGATGTACTAGTAAGCGGCGAGGATTTGCTATTAGAGGTCATTGGAAAGGATCGATACAATGACCTTCATGCCAACGTCGCCCTTATAATGTTGCACATAGCACAGGCGGGACTGGCGAAGAACAATGGCGATCTAACAGCTGAAACATCGAACAGAGACATCGCCAACGCGGTCTTGATGACGCTTAAGAAACGTGTCGACGGCATTCGGTTGCGCCAATCGCGGAGAAAGTGAACGGAAGTAGAAAGCAGAAAAGAAGAACTCTGAAGCTCCGATTGCCCTTCCCCTATTGGGAGTTGGCCTTGTTTTGCTGCTGGTAATATTAATACACATATCGAGTGCCGCAGACCGCCTCTTGAGCGGTTTCCCCAGTTGATTCTCTGCACCAGTGCTCATGATTGGGGGCAAGTGCTCACCTTCCAGGGCAAAAGCTGCTCACATGGTAGGGCATTTACCAGTCGTGTCGCAGAATGCATAAATCCCGAAACCAGGCATGAAAACACCCAAAACCAGCAATAAACCACAGTAAAAGTACCCCATAGCAGAAAACGCCAGGCACAACAGATTGTCTCACATTGCTTAACTCCATAGTATTCTTACCCCACGTCGGAGAATGACCAGAAGCCGGCGCGAACTTTTTAGGAAAACTGAGATTATCTTCTTGTCCTACATCTCTTGCATCACACCCACTGTGTAATATACACTGTGGGACAGCACAACAGTTCACCCTTGGGGAACTATAACGCCACCCACAGACGCTTCTACCGCGAACATCAGAAGAAAGGGGCATAAAGACGCAAGTAACACAGAAGCACTGCTTCAAGCTTTCGCGTAAGCCTACCAACTTCGTATCTCTACTAGTATCTACCTATTTTTCTTTCATCGTTCACAGAACGTAACACGTTCAAGACAAGCTCATCTATCTATCTGGTTTGTAGGGGGAGCAATGCAGACAACGGCAACACTCAGCACGCATGTACTGAAGAAAGCGATTGACCACTACTACAAACAGCTTCAAGACTACAAAGGTCGCGCAGATTATGAATTGGCAGTCCGAACGGCGTTTCTCAACCTCCTGGCTGAAACGGCTCACCAGGTGAAATGGATGCTCATCCCAGAGCAGACCATCGAGGGCGGTATCCCGAAAGCGGTCAGTGATCTCCTCACGCAATTCTTCACTTACACCGAGCCGGATATCGCGACCTTCGAGGAGGCGGTACAGGAGTTTAAGGAACGAGTTCCCGAACTGGCGCGGGCATTATTGGCGATCATTGAACGGGAATATAAGCTCAATAAGAAATTCATTACGGCTTTCGATGCATTTGCCGAACTGTGCCGCCAGGCGCTTGACCCTAAGATAAGCAGCGATGTGATCAATGAAATGCTCATTCAACATCTCCTAACGGAGCGCCTTTTCCGCACCATCTTTGACAATCCCGACTTTATCACCCGCAATGTCATCGCCGCGGAAATCGAGAAGGTCATCCAGGCTCTCACCAGCCGTGTCTTTAATCGTCACGAGTTCCTCAAGTCACTGGATCGCTTTTACGTTGCGATTGAGGCGGCTGCTAAGGGGATAGAAAGCTGGTCAGAGCGGCAGCATTTCCTGAATACTGTTTACGAGCGCTTCTTTCAAGGCTACTCGGTGAAGCGAGCGGATACATATGGTATTGTCTATACACCCCAAGAGATCGTGGATTTTATGTGTGCCAGCGTAGAAGAGGTGTTGCAGCGTGAATTCGGCACGTCTGTTTCAGAGCCAGGGGTGCAGATCATTGATCCCTGCGTTGGCACCGGCAGTTACATGGTGAACCTGCTGCATCGCATCCCTACCCATCGATTGAAATACAAATATGAGCATGATTTTTTCTGCAATGAAATTATGCTGCTGCCGTACTATATCGCTTCGCTCAATATTGAGCATGAATTCTACACGCGCATAGGCGAGTATGAGTCCTTTGAGGGCATCTGTTTCACAGACACGCTAGAATTAGCCGAAGGGCGACAAATACCGCTCTTTGTGGAGGAAAACACTGGGCGAGTAGAGCGTGAGAAAGCTGCCCAGATCATGGTCGTAATTGGCAACCCACCATACAATATGGGCCAGAAGAACGAGAGTGAGAATAACAAGAACCGCCGTTATCCAGTTATTGACCAGCGTATTCATGAGACCTATGCAAAGGACTCGAAAGCAACTCTCACCAACAAGCTCTACGATAGTTATGTTAAGTTCTTCCGTTGGGCTACTGACCGTTTGCAGGGCCGTGACGGTATTGTTTGCTTTGTCTCGAACAACTCGTTTGTTAACCAAATAGCCTTTGATAGTATGCGCAAGCATCTTTTACAAGACTTCACGCAAATTTATCATCTCGATTTACACGGCAATGTACGCAGAAATCCAAAACTCTCTGGTACAACACATAATGTCTTTGGTATTCAGGTGGGTGTAGGTATTACTATCGCAATACGATCATCATGGAAACCTGAGCGAAAGGTACTATATTACCGCGTACCGGAGACCTGGAACAAGACAGAGAAACTCAACTTTCTAGTGGAAAAGGCTAATATTACATATATAGACTGGTTAGGATTGCAGCCTGATGAAAAGAATACCTGGCTCACAGAAGGAATGCATCCGGAGTTTGTCAATTTCCTTCCGATTGGAACAAAAGAGATCAAGGTCGCTAAAGGAGTAAACGCTGAGGCGATATTCAAACTGTACTCGTTAGGGGTTGTGACGAGCCGTGATAGCCATGCTTATTCATTCGACCTAACACAGCTTCGGCAACAAGCAATCACATTTATAGATATCTATAATAGTGCAGTTGATGCACTAAAAAGACGCGGTAAAGAGATTGCTCCAATGTCTCTAGTGGATGCTACCGATCCACACATCAAGTGGACACGTCAAGTAAAAGCTTCACTTATAAGGCTTCAATACAGTAAGTATGTTGAGGATCATATACGTAACTGTCTGTATAGGCCATTCACGCGGAAAAAGCTATATTTCGATGACTTTTGGAATGAGGAGCGTTACCAACAGCACTTAATTTTTCCAATACTAACTGCCGAGGGTGAGAACTGTGTGATCGTTGTTAGCGATCATGGTCATCGAGCACCATTTAGTGTGTTGGCTACTAACATCATTCCAGAATTGCACTTACTCGCATCGACCGACGCTTTCCAATGCTTCCCTTACTATGTCTACACAGAAGATGGCAGCAACCGCCGCGAGAACATCACCGATTGGGCGCTTTCCCAATTCCAGGCCAAATACGGCTCTGAAGTGACGAAGTGGGATATTTTTCACTTTGTCTATGCCATGATGCACCACCCACAGTATCGCGAACGCTATGCTGAAAACCTCAAGCGTGATCTGCCGCACATTCCCTTGCTACATCGAAAAGAGGCATTTCTGGCTTGTGTGCGCATTGGCAAGCAATTGATGGATATCCACTTGCATTATGAGCATGCTAATGAGTACCCGCTCAAGTGGATTGAAAACCATGATGCGCCCTTCTCCTGGCGCGTGGAGAAGATGCGATTGACGCCAGATCGAACGGCTGTGATCGTTAATGAGAGTCTGACGCTGGCAGGGATGCCGCAAGAATGTTTCCAGTACCGGCTTGGCAATCGCTCGGCGCTAGAGTGGGTGATTGACCAGTACCAGGTCAGCGAGGATAAGCGCAGTGAGATTGCGAGCGACCCGAATAACCTGGATGACGAAGAGTACATTGTGCGCCTGGTTCGGAAGGTGGTAACGGTGAGCGTTGAGACTGTGCGGCTGGTCAATGAGTTGGCGCAGGCGGTGAAGATGGAAGATTGGATGAGTGAGACGATGGAAGCGAACTGAGATATGGGCAATGTCGACCAGCAAATGTCGCATGCCTATCACTTTTTGATGAATTCTGTGTTGCCATTGAGACTCGCTCCTTAACTTTCATGTACTGACTCGATACTTACAATCTGGCCAAAGAAGACGCACTCTCCGAAGCCCTCATAGCCTGGCTCAATTGACCTCACGTAGCACATACCCAGGTTTGCATTAGATGCATTTCTTGTGACCGTCTCTACTCTTCCTCTCCAGCGCCTATTGGGATCGGTTGGCTGCTGTGAAGGCCGGAGTACGTACTGTATGACAGAGCCAATAGCTATGATATCACATCTTATGTCGCTCATACTCCGTGCTTCCTGTATCTCCTGGTAATCAAAGTATTAAGAGTATGGTTTAGAGTATAGTGTGTATACATGATAATTGCAATACCCTGCTTTTGAGAGTACTGTTACAATGGCTTCATGTACCGACTACGTATAAAAGAAGTAGCTATAAGCAAGGGTTTTAACCAATCCTCTCTCTCGCGTGCTACGAATATATCATTCACCACTATCAAGAAGATATGGCGTGATCCTCATTATGAGATCAACATTGTTACCCTGCATAAGATTGCCAGGATTCTGGGGGTGCCGACATCTGAGTTAATAGAGGATGTTGAGGAATGAGCAACGCGGGCGACCATAAAGGCCCACCCTTCCGCTCCACTCCACTCTCGCCCCTACGGGGTCCTCTCCCCTACGGGAATGGGATTCCCCCGGAGGGATGGAGAATCGTTTGCTCTCAGCGCTACCTGTTCGTGTTGGTTTTTTTCTTTTGGACAGATTTATGTAACCAGAGCGAGACGTGGGCCGGCTGCATCGTTTCCTCTACCACTGCCAGCAACTGTTCTCGCAACTGGTTCAGGTCGACTTCATTGCGCAGCGTGGCGCTGAAGGCAGCAAGGATACGAGACGCGTCATACTTGCGACGGTAGAAGCGGCGATCGATGCTCGTTTGGATGCGATGGCGCAAGGGCTGGAACACGGCAGCGATGACAAGCGTGGAGCCGACGATAGCCACATTGTTCGTTTGGCTGATGAGTCCACGCAAGAGGAATTGTAATGCGATAACTCCCCCGAAGTAGATCAGCGCGAGTGTGCTCGTGAGCAAGCCGTAGACCAGGGTTCGATTGATGAGGAGGTCGATGTCGTAGAGGCGATAGCGGAGAATGGCGAGGCCAATGGAGAGTGAGAGGAGGAGGACGGCTAAGAGATCCGCAGGCCCGCTGACGAACAGTCTGTAGAACGAGCCAGTCTGGCCGGGGAACGGAAAGATCACATTAGGCAGTGCCAACACGATCACCAGGACGGCCCCGATAAGCCCACTCAAGAGGACCCACTTGACTTGCTGCCGCTGCGTCGGACCAGAGACGTAGCGATAGCGATAGATTTGGGCAAGCAGGGCGCAGGCCATCCCACTGACCAAGACCAGCGTATGATAAGCGAAAGGTACCTGGTGCAAGACGGTATAGAACAGCAGACTCCAGATGACCCACCCGACGGCAATCCAGCCTGACCAGCGGGGGACGAACTTCCCATTGGGAAAGAGGGAGGCGAGGAGGAAAAGCACGCCATGACCAAAAACGTTCGAGGCAATGGCAAGCAACCGCCATGGTGAATGACTCTCCAGCAGTGCGTAGGTGACAAAAAGCGTGCCAGTCGCCACCACAGTGAGCGCAACAAGGAGCGCCATCCAGTCATCAGACTTGCGCCAGAAGATCACGCCACTGACAAAGAAACAGACCAACGCCGTCACGATGGTGAGAATGAACGTGAATGTGGCATAGCTGCTGACAGAGAGACCAAGCTTCTGCATTGCCTGTGCGGTGTCAGAGGTGGGCTGCACAAGAGCGCACGTTGTACCAGTACACACCGTCTGGAGTTGTGCAAAGTACGAAGGAAGGAGGACGACGAAGATAGCCAGTGTAAGGATAACCAGGCTCACCCATGCAACTCTGGCAATGAGGAGCCAGCGCCCGTACAAGCGTGTGTCAGCCTGGCTGTATGGCTCGATGCCTCCAGTCGTTTGTGTCGCTAAGCGATGCAGGTTCATACACGGACTCCTCTTGAAGCACCCAGTGAGGCTCTCGAACGCAAAGAAATAGGAACTCGGCAGTGACCTGCTGCCAAGTTCACAGAACTTGATTCCCCTACCCAGAGTGTCGCTTGAGAAACTCTAAGGTCGCCTGGTTAAATTCGTCCACTTTCTCGTAGATTGGCGCGTGGGCACATTCCTCAAAAATCACCAACTCGGCATGCTGAATATTCTGCCTCAGCGGATCAGCAAAACGGGTTGAGGTGACCATATCGTAGCGACCAAAAGTTATCTGCACCGGGGCTTTGATCTGCCCAAGGTGAGCTTCCGCGTCGTGGGCGATCACTGCATTGGATTGTCTCATGAATGCATCGAGCGGCTGAACCGGTCTCCCGCGGACAAAATCGGACAATGCTCCGATGTAGTCGGGTCTGGAGGCATAGAGTTCGGGGGTGAAACACCAGGGGAAAACACCCTGAATGACCATCTCAGGAACGCTTCCCAGGCCTTTCGCCATTACCTGCCAGCCGCCAACCACTACTTTGAGAAAGGGATCGGTTTTTGTCCACGCGCTATGGAGAGACAACGATTTGACCTTTTCAGGATACCTGGCCGCCAGCCACATCCCGGTAGCTGCACCCAGGGAAAGACCGGCGACATGAGCTTGTGGTATGCCCAATGCCTGCATGAAGGCCGCAACATCATCGGCAAAGAGTTCGGTGGAGTAGGTTCCTTCGGGTTTGTCAGTTTCACCAGCGCCCCGGAGGTCTACGGAAATACAGGTAAAGTGCTTTTCGTAGTCGGCGACCTGAAATGCATAGCAGGCGTAATCAGCTGCCAAATAGGGGATCAGGATGAGAGGCTCTCCTGTTCCCTGCTGATCGTAGTTCATGGTTAATTCGTTGAACTGGACTTTCGGCATGTTGCCTTTTCCTTTCTTGACTTATCTCTCGATAGGTAGCTCACACGCTCCTTTGCTGGGCATTTTACCATAAGCTCATTATGCAGTAATGCATTGATTTGAGGATATGGTGTTGGTTGCATGGCTACAGTATATTATAGCTGCGGCTCTGTGTCATGCTATTGTGCCTGATATCCACTCGTAATTTCCTGGCGGGCCTGCGGCCCGCTTGGGGAGGAAGGAGTGAGCGAGGACACCTCGCGCTCCGGCAGGGGACTGCGTCCCCTGCACCCCTGCTTGATGAGTGGATGTCAGATATGCTGGCGTCCCCTGCACCCCTGCTTTCTGGAAAGGATCGCCACTCAAGCATCTGTCCAAGCTGTGTCAAGGCATAAGCTGGCGTCCCCTGCACCCCTGCTTTCTGGAAGGGGTCGCCATCAGTATGATCACCTGGATAATGTATGGTAATATGTTATGCAATGAACGTCTCTCTTCGCGGTGGATGAGTTCATTTTTACATTTGGAAGCTGCTCCGCAATTTTAACAAGGCATTTCATGAATCCTTTCCCACGTACAAGAAAGAAGGTCGCCTTGATCAGGTGTTTCTGTACGGGAGGTGTGCTTGAAACAACTGAATGCTGTCAGTCTTCGAGTAGTGCTTATCGCTATCGTGGTTGTCTTACCCGCTGTCGCCTTTCTCTGGCTGCACCTGGCAAGCCCTTCTGATGGCGCACGGATGGAACCGGGACTAGCCGTCTGGAGATCTGATGGAGTCGTTCTTACAGCTCTCGGTGTGCAAGCCAACGGGCTTCGCCCGGGGGATGTACTTGTCGCTGTCGATGGGACGAGTGTAGAGTCATGGGCGAAGAGGCTGTTTGACCTCCGCGTCTCGCGCCCACAATGGCACTTTGATCAGACTGTCACCTATACGGTCGTACGACAGGGACACCAACTCAACATCCCGGTGTCGCTCGGGCACTACCCTTTGAGTGGCATTCTGTTGGAGGATTGGGGGACGATTCTCTATGCGCTGGTGACGCTCCTGGTGGCCATGTTCGTTTTTCTGTACCGTCCTAACGATCGACAAGCCAGACTGCTGCTGCTGGGCGCATCTAGTCTCCTGGCGGCGAC
>WNGN01009282.1_pt1 | contig 13265 bp, 9 predicted proteins | sample 5400561 | NCBI WGS metagenome assembly WNGN01 (sample SAMN13153379, study PRJNA577476) | soil metagenome | isolation source: 115 cm soil or saprolite under Garry oak tree replicate 2 | place: USA:California | collected 2016-06-15
TGGCGCATATCGCGCCGACCAAGAGGTGGTGACCATGGCGACGCACGAGAAAGTGGACGTTGCCATCGTCGGCGCCGGCGCGTCCGGCTCGGTCTACGCCGCGGTGCTGGCGAAGGCCGGCAAGAAGGTCGTGGTGCTGGAGTCGGGTCCCGACTGGCAGCTCTCCGACCTCATCAGCTCGGACTTCTGGGGGCGACGGATCAAGGCGGCCGGCGCACCGTTTCTGCTCGAAGGGAAGAATCCTTTCGGCTACGGCTACCAGTCGGGCTGGGGCGTCGGCGGCGCCGCGCTTCACTACTTCGCGAACCTGCCGCGCCTCCTTCCGAACGACTTCAAGATCCGCAGCGAGCATAACCGCGCGCTCGACTGGCCGATCTCCTACCAGGACGTCGCGCCCTACTACGACCGGGTCGCGCGCGACATCGGTGTTTCGGGCGACGCCAAGGCGGAGGAGATCTGGCGTCCGGCGGGCGATCCCTATCCGATGCCGCCGATGAAGACCTTCCGCAATGGCGAGGTGTGGCTGAAGGGCTTCGAAGCGCTCGGCATCCGCATGGTGCCGGCGGCAGTCGGGATGAACTCGACCGACTACAAGGGCCGGCCGGCCTGCATCTACGACGGCTGGTGCCATATCGGCTGTCCGACCGGCGCGCTCAGCAATCCGCTGGTCACCTACCTCGCCGAGGCGCGCAAGGCGGGCGCCCAAGTCCGAGCGCGCTCGACCGTCACGCGCGTGCTGACCAACCGCCAGGGCACTCGCGTTCGCGGCCTCGAGTACTACGACGCGAAGAAGGAGCGCCAGGTGCAGGAGGCGAGCGTGGTCGTGCTGGCGGCCTGGTCGGCGCAGAACCCGCGCCTGCTGCTCAACTCGGCGACCGACCGGCACCCGAGGGGGCTCGCCAATACGAGCGGCCTCGTCGGAAAATACATGATGTGCCACTACAGCTCGGGAACCTGGGCGCTGTTCGACGAGGATGTGCAGAACCACCTGGGCACCACCGGCGCGCAATTCATGTCCTACGACCGCTACGGCAAGACGGCCCACCCGGGGGTCTTCGGCAGCTCGTTCATCGTCGCGGGCAGCGCGCTCAAGACGAGCGACCTCGGCGGGTTCGCCAACGCTCGGCTCGACCTGTTCGGTGCCGAACTGCACGCGTTCATGAAGCGCGCCGCGCGCGGGCTCACCCGCATCGGCGCGTTCGGCGAGGAATTGCCGAACCTCGACAACCGCATCGAGCTCGCCGCCGACAAGGACGAATTCGGCATGCCGCTCGGCAGGCTCCACCACAGCTTCGACCAGGATGCGGTCGGGCTGTGGAACGCCAACTTCGAGGAAGGCCTTCGCATCGCCAAGGCCACCGGCGCCAGGGAAGTGTGGTCGGCGCGCGGCAACATGCCGACCATCCACCTCATGGGCGGCACCATCATGGGCACCGACGCGGGCAACTCGGTGGTCAACAGCTACGGGCAGAGCCACGAGCTGCCGAACCTCTATCTCGCCGGGCCGGGCATCTTCCCCACGGCCGGAGCGTCGAATCCGACCAACACGATCTTTGCCCTGTCGCTGCGCGGCGCCGAGCAGCTCGCGGCGAAGTGGGGGGCGGTCGAGCTCTGAGGTCCGCGCGCGCGTCTGCATTTTCGCTGCTTGCGCTGGCAAACCTCCTTTGGGCGGGGAACTGGGTCATTGGACGCGCGCTGCGCGACGCGTTCGAGCCGGTGGCGCTCAATTTCTGGCGCTGGCTGATCGCGGCGCTGGTGCTTGCGCCTTTTGCCTTGCCCGAGCTTGCGCGAGCGCGCGCGACGCTGCGGCGCCACGCCGGCCTGCTGGCGCTGCTCGCGCTCGCCGGCGTGGCCGTATTCCAGACCCTGGTCTATCTCGGACTCAAGACCACCACGGCGATCAATGCCGTGCTGCTCAACTCTTCCGCCCCGCTGTTCATGCTGCTGTGCTCCTGGATGCTCGAGCGCGAGACGGCCACGCGCCGGCAGCTCGCCGGCATGCTGGTCTCGCTTGTCGGCATCCTCCTGATCGTCTCGCACGGCGCGCCCGGCAAGCTGCTGCAGCTCGAATTCCATGCCGGCGACGCGTGGATCGTGCTGGCCATGCCGGTCTGGGGACTGTACTCGGTGCTGCTCAAGCGCCGCCCGCCGGAGTTGAACGGCATCAGCCTGCTTTTCGTGATCTCGGTCGCCGGCCTGGCACTGCTCGCCCCCGCGTTCGCGCTCGAAGCGCTGCATGCGCCGCCGCGCTGGCCGAGCGCGCGCGAGACCGCCGGCGTGCTCTACATCGGTCTCGCCGCCTCGGTGGCTGCCTTCATCTGCTGGAACCGCGGCGTCGCCATCGTCGGGGCGAATGCGGCCGGGTTCACGCTGCATCTTCTGCCCGCCTTCGGCACGCTGCTGGCGATGCTGCTGCTTGGCGAGGCGTTCCACGCGTACCACGCCGCCGGATTCGCGACCATTCTGGCGGGCGTGGTCCTCGCGACGCGCCGGGCAGGGCCCGCTCAGGGCTTGAGGTAGGCGAATCCTTCGCGCTGCTGCAGGCTCGTGATCTCCGCCACCCCGGAGGGAACGTAAGTCAGGTCTGCAATGAACTGCTGCCGGTCCAGCCTGCGATTACGCAAGGTGATTTCGCATACGTCGAATTGCACCCCGCGCAGAGCGAGCTGCTCGACGAGGTCCTCGTACTTGTTGCCATTCGTGTCCTTGGCGCCCTTCATCAGGAAATCGACGCCGCGCGCATGCGCCACGACGACGATCTTCGCCGTCGGATTGACCTCGAGATGGTTGTTGATGTTGCGCAGGCCATTCGATGCCTGCGCAACGCCATCGCTGAAGTGGTACACCACCTTGTCCTGCGGGCTACCTGTTCCGGTCGCGGCGTATGCCGCGATCGCCACTAACAGCGCAGACACTCCGACGACAACCGCCCGCTTGCTGGCATTCATGGCGCCTCCTAAGCCGATAAAGCGTTGTTGTCCCGGGAAGGCGGCGCGCTGTTCAGCGAAGAGAAAAAGCAGTAGCGATTCTTGCCGGCCTCCTTGGCCGCGTACATTGCCGCGTCGGCGTGCTTTATGAGCGTGGCCGCGTCCGCGGCGTCGTCGGGAAACAGGCTGATCCCGATGCTCGCGGACACCTGCGTTTCAGCGCCCCCGGGCAGCGCGTAGGGCCGCAATGCGTCATCCAGCAGCTTGCGGTTGATGCCTTCGACGGCAGCGGCGTCCGTGACTTCCTCGAGGACCACGAAGAACTCGTCGCCGCCGAGCCGCGCCACCAGATCGGTCGCCCGCAGCTTGGCGCGAAGCCGCCGCGCCACTTCCACGAGGAACTGGTCGCCGGCGTCATGGCCATACGTGTCATTGATCTGCTTGAAGCCGTCCAGATCGATGAACGCGCCGGCGAGCCTCGCGCCGTGGCGCCGCGCCCGCTCGACGGCTTGCTCCAGCGCCGGGGCGAGGCTGGTGCGGTTGGCAAGCCCGGTGAGCGGATCGCTGTAGGCGAGCGCCTCGATCCGCTCGCGCATGAGCGCGGTCTCGGTGATGTCGCGGCCCACGCCGCGATACCCCAGGAACGTCCCGTCGGCAGTGAGCCGCGGCTCGCCGGTCAGCAAGAAATACCGCGTGACCCCGTCGGGCATGGCGCGCGAGAACTCGAAGTCGCGGAACGCAACGTGGCTGTCCATGCTTGCCTGGTGTTCCGCCCACTGGGCCGCGTCGGGAGTCAGCGCGGGGATCTCCCACAGCGTCTTGCCGACGACGCCGAGCGCTATGGTCGCGGCAGAATAGTTCGCGCCGGCCGCGATGTTCGTCACGCGGTGCTGCGGATCGGTCTCCCAGTAGAAGTCGGATGACATCTCGGTCAGGCTGCGGAAGCGCGCTTCGCTCTCGCGCAGCGACTGCTCGATCTGCTTGCGCTGCAGGAACTGGCCGACGTGGCTGCCGATGACCCGCGCCGCCTGCAGCAGCCTCTGGTCGGGCTCGCGCACCGACTCGCCCGAGAAAGCGAGCACGCCGATGGTCTTGCCTTCCGAGGTCACGGCGAAGGTCAGCACGCCGCGCATGCCGGCGCCTTCGGCCACGGACTTCGTCGACGCGCGGATGTCGCGCTGCAGGTCGCCCGACCAGGCCGCACCGAACTGCCACACCACGCGCGAGCGCTCCAGGAAGCGGTCCACGGCCGGCTCGTTGACGCACCAGCCGTGCTGGAAACGCAGCGCGCCGCTCGCCTCCTCCAGACGGTAATACCGGCCGGAATCCCAGCCTTCCGATTCGCACACCACGCGCACCGCGGATTGCAAGCCGCTCTCCGCGTCTTCCGCCGCAGAAAGCGAGCGCGCTACCTCGTGCTCCAGCGTCAGCATCTGCTCTGCCCGCTTCTGTGCGCTCACGTCGCGGCCGACGCCGTGATAGCCGAGAAAGCTGCCGTCGGCACCGAACACCGGCTCGCCGCTGACGCTGAGGTAGCGCACGCTCCCCTTGGTCGTCGGGCGCCACATGAGCGCGTCGTAGAAGGGCCGGCGGGCGTCAAGCAGCGCGCGATGCGCGTCCCACCCGCCCTCGATTTCGAGGCCGCTCTCCCAGCGGCGCAGGCCGATCAGGCGCCGCTGCAGATCCTGGTCGCCGCCCGCGACGTAGCGGCCTTCGAGGCGGGTAAAGCAGTGGCCGGCGTCGGTTTCCCAGTACCAGTCCGAGGACAAGTCGGCGAGGCGACGCGAGCGCGCGGCGCGCTCGCTGTTTGCCTGCTCCGCCGCCGCCTGCTGCACGAACCTGCCGATGCGGCCGCCGAGGGCGTTCAGCCGGTCCGACAGGCGCTCGTCGGGCGCACGCATCGCGCGACTGCCGAAGCGCAGCACGCCGACGATTTCCGGGCCCGCGCGCAGCGGGACCAGCAGCGCGGCGCGCAGACCCATCTTCTCGAACAGCTCGTCGCCTACGCGCTCGGCCCCGGCCTGCTGCAGATAGTCGCGGATCCACAGCGGTTTTCCCGACTGCCACACGGAGCCCACCATCCCCTCGCCCCGCTTGATTCCGCTCTTGCCCGCAGCTTCGACCACGGCCGCGACGCCCTGAGCGTCCAGCGTGCTCCAATGCTGGTGAAGACGCAGCGCGCCGCCCGTTTCGTCCACCTTCCACAGCTCGGCGCAATCCCAGCCCTCGCCTTCGCAGATCGCGCGCAGCGCACCCTTGAGCGCGAAGGGGATACCGCCAGTGCCGGCAAGGCAGGACATCACCGCGTTCTCGAGCAGGAGCAGCTGCTGGGCGCGCTTTTGCGCGGTGATATCGCGCCCGGCGCCAAGGTAGCCGCGGAATGCGCCGCCTGCATCGAAGACCGGCTCGCCGCTGAGCGACAGCCAGACCGTGCGGCCGTCGTCGGCGGCCACCTGAAGCTCGAAATCCCGGAACGGCTCGCGCCGCTCGAGCTGGCCGCGGTGCCGGTCCCAATCCTCCGGGGCGAGGTTCAGCGCCCGCTGATCGCAGCGCTTGTGACCGAGATAGGGAGACAGGTCGAGCGCCAGATCGAGGGCTGTTTTCTCGCTGGTGCGGCTCGACAGGTACGTGAGCCGCAACTGGTCGTCCTGCTCCCAGTACCAGTCGGCGCCCGGCACGTCGATACGGCGGCGCGTCCCGTTATCAGGGGCCGGCATATCCAAGGCCTTGACCCAACTGGACTGCCACTGCTGAAGATAATCTAGCCAGACATTCACGGCTTTTCATTGTTCTTGATTTCAGCCGTCTCCTCTGCAGCAGGTCGCCATGCTTGACCATACTCTCCCCTGTTTCCAATTTACTGTAGCGTTATCCGGTAGTCCAGTTGGATTCGAGCGAGCGTGCGCCGACCGTGAGTAACTCCTTAAAGACCGCCGCTAACTGCAAGAATCAACGATGTAAGCCTGTCGTCGGCCGCCGGCGGCGAGCGCCGCGAAGACGCGCTGCATCGCGTTGACCTGCGCGAGATAGCCGCGGAGGTCGTGCTCGCCGCAGCGCTGGCCGGTGCTCGGCTGGAAGCTACGCCTAGCGTAGGCGTCGCCCGCTGCCGCGCCACAAAGGTGGATGACCGCAGCCAGGTCTTGCTTCTGCTGAAGCGTGGCGCCGGCGATTCCCTGAGAGCCGAGCGTGCGGGCGACGCGGCGATCCAGAAGCGCCGAGGTCAGCTCGACAGCGTGGCTGGGCACGACGCGCGTGTACAGGCTGTTGAACCAGCAAGATCTCATCGCGTACCACGGTCCCCTCTCGACCACGGCGTGATCACGGATGCAATAGCGCTGCGCTTCGCGGAACGTTCCATCGGTAATCTGGTACATGCCGACCGCGCTCGATGCCGGGCGGTACAGCTCGAACGGATTCCAGGTCAGCTGCCAGCGCCAGGACGTGCGGGCCACCGGATTGCCGGCGCCTTCGACCTGGGCGAGCGCGGCGAGAAGCGCGGGCGTCATGACGGCGGTGGAGTGGCCGCGGAAGATCGGCTCGTACTGCCGCCATGTCTCGGGCGGCGTCTTGGAGAGCGCGCCGCTCACCGGGAAGAACAGCTCGGCGGGCTTGCGGATGACCTGGTAGCCCCAGTTGGCCGCGAACCAGAGCGTCAGGATGCCCGCCCCGCAGATGACGATGATGCCTAAGCGACGCCGGCGCTTCCTCCTCGCCCCTTTCGAACTTGGGCGCAAACAGCCCATTCCAGACGACCAGGGCGAAGCCTTTCAAGCCTTCCTCCTCGAGCGTGGGAACGTCAGGCAGCGAGGGCACGCGCATCTTCGAGGTCACGCCGTAGACCTTGATCGTCCCGGCCTTGATCTGCGGCGTGGTATTGGTGGTCTGATCGCACATGAAGTCGACCCGGCCGCCGACCAGGTCGGTCATCGCCGGACCCGTGCCCTTGTACGGCACCGTAGTGAAGTCGGCCTGGATCGTGCTCATGAACAGCAGCCCGCACAGGTAAGAGGCCGAGCCGATGCCGGCATTCGCGTAAGTGAGCGTGCTCTGGTTGGCCTTGGCGTAGGCAAGAAACTCGCCGAAGCTGTTCGGCGACATTTCCTTTTTCGCGACCAGCGTCATCGGCACGTCGGCCACCTGGCCGATGTACTCGAAGTCATTGACCGTGTCGTACGGCAGCTTGCGATACAGCGCAGGCGCGGTCGACATGCCGATGTGGTACAGCAGCACCGTGTAGCCGTCGGGCCGCGACTTCGCGGCCTTGTTTATGCCGATGATGCCGCCGGCGCCGCCGGAGTTGTCGATGATCATCTGCTGCCCCAGCGCGCTCCCCATCGCCACGCCGAGGTTGCGCGCGAGCGTATCGGTCGGCCCGCCGGCGGCGGCAGGCACGATGATGACCACCGGCTTGGACGGGTACTCCTGCGCGAGCGCCGTCGTCGCCGGCGCGGTCGCGAGCAGCGCCGCTGCTGCCGCGCTCAACCATGCATCGCCAAGTCCGCGCGTCATCGTTTCCCCTTCTCTCACAGCTGGTACGAAGCGCTTATGGTAAACGGTCGTGGGCGCACGACAGCGCCTGCGCGCGCTTGCATTTCGCTCGGTCAGGTAGCATGATGACCAGCGTAGCGACAATAAAAGGGGTGTGGATCCCCTGTGACGAGGATGAACACCACGCTGGTGATCAATCCGAAGGGTGGTGCGGGAAAGACCACCGTCGCGATCAATCTGGCGAGCCACTTCGCCGCCGCCAACACTGCAACCACCCTCATGGATTACGACCCGCAGGGGTCGAGCCTGCACTGGCTGCGCTCGCGCGCACCCGAGGCAGCGAAGATTCACGGCGCCAACGCCGCGCCGCCGAAGCCAGACCGCCTGCGCAGCTTCGAGATGTATGTGCCCCCGGAGACGCGGCAACTGGTGATCGATACGCCGGCCGGCGCCTCGGGCCTGCTCATGCAGGAGATGCTCGGCAGAGCCCACTGCGTCATCATCCCGGTGGTGCCCTCGTCCCTGGACATCCACGCCACGGCGAACTTCATCAAGGACCTGCTTCTCAAGGGCCGCATCCGGGAGCGGAACATCCGGCTGGCGGTGGTCGCGAACCGGGTCCGCAGGTCAATGCCCGTCTACCCGCCGCTGGAGCGGTTTCTCAACGCGCTCAACATGAAGCTGCTGGCGCGCCTCGTCGATTCCGACGTGTACGTCCATGCCGCGGAAACCGGGGTTGGAATATTCGAGATGGACTTCCCGGTGTCGGTCGCCGAGTGCAAGCAGTTCATGCCGATCATCGACTGGGTGGACGCCCAGCATGCGCCACGCGACGAGCGCGCGGCCGGGACGCTCTACGAGCTGGGGCGCACCCGCTCCGCATAGAAGGGACGGCACGGCCAGGATGCAAATCGACCGGCGCGTATTCGAGCTCTACGACGAGTACTGCCACGGCCGCATCGACCGGCGCGAATTCCTGGCGCGGGCCGGCGCGCTCACCGTCGCCGGGGTTTCGGCGCTGGCGATGGCGCAGGCGCTCCTGCCGCGTTACGCGCAGGCGCAGACCATCTCCTTCACCGATGAGCGGATGAAAGCGCAGTACGTGAATTACCCGTCGCCCGGCGGCAACTCGGGAAGCATGCGCGGCTACCTGGCGCGGCCCGCAGGCCAGGGCCCGTTTCCCTCGGTGCTGGTGATCCACGAGAACCGCGGGCTCAATCCTTATATCGAGGACGTGGCCCGCCGCGCCGCGGTCGAAGGGTTTCTCGCCCTCGCGCCCGACGGCCTGTCGCCGGTCGGCGGCTACCCCGGCAACGACGATGACGGCCGCACGCTGCAGGCCGGTCTCGACCAGGGCAAATTGCGCACGGACATGCTGAGCAGCGCGCGCTTTCTCAAGTCGCACAAATCATCGAGCGGCAAGCTCGGCGTGACAGGCTTCTGCTGGGGCGGCGGCACGACGAATTTTCTGGCCGCCGCGCTGGGGGCCGAGATGCACGCGGGCGTGCCGTTCTACGGCGCTGCCGCCGACACGGCCGACGTTGCGAGGATCAGGGCTCGGCTGCTGATCCACTACGCGGAGACCGACGAGCGGATCAACGCGATGTGGCCGACCTTCGAGGCCGCGTTGAAAGCGGCCGGCGTTCCGCACCAGATGTACAAGTATCCGGGGACGCAGCACGGCTTTCACAACAACTCGACGCCGCGCTACAACGAGGCGGCGGCAAAGCTGGCGTGGGAGCGGACGATCGCCTTCTTCAAGAAGCATCTGGCCTGAGGTTTTTCTCGCAGCCTGGCAGTTCCTCGCCGAGACGTAATAAAATTCGATCAGCTTGAGGAGATCGCCCATGAGGAAGCTATTCATCCCGGTAGTTCTCGCCGCCGCGCTGTCCGCCGGATCTGCTGGCGCGCAGATCGTCACCAAGTTGTCGGGGATCCAGCCGCTCGAGCATCCATCGAGCTACGCGGAAAAGTTTTTTGCCGAGCAGGTTTCCATTCTGACCAACGGCGCGATCAAGGTCGAGAACTACCACAATACCCAGCTCGGCGACGCGGTCGCGAACGTGCAGAGCGTGCGCAACGGCACGATCGGCTTCACCGTGGTGTCGGCCTCGAACCTGAACCAGGTCGTTCCCGCGATGGACATGCTGTCGCTGCCGTTCATCTTCAAGAACGAGGCGCATTTCTGGTGGTACCTGGCGCAGCCCGAAGCTGAGAACTTCGTCAAGCCGCTCGAGGCCAAAGGGATCAAGAAAATCGCCTATATCGACTCGGGTTCGCGCAATCTGTTCACTCAGAAAGCGGTCCGGACGCCCGCGGACATGAAAGGCCAGAAGATCCGCGTGATGGCCTCGCCGGTGATGGTCAAGACGATGGAAGCGCTGGGCGCCACCGGCGTACCGGTGGCCTGGGCCGAGCTCTACACGGCGCTGCAGACCGGTGTGGTGGACGGCGCCGAAAACAATCACCCGTCGGTGGTGGCGAAGAAATTCTACGAGGTGTCCAAGTACTACACGCTGGACGAGCACATGCGCATTCCCGATCTGCTGGTGGTGTCGACGAAGTTCTACGATTCCCTCAATGCCCAGCAGAAGGCGGCGGTGATGCAGGCCGGCGCGCTGACCCAGGCTTACATGCGCGGCGCCTGGAAGATCTCGGAGAACAAGGACCTGGCCGAGCTGAAGTCCAAGTTCACGCAGATCATCGAGCCGAACAAGCAGCCCTTCATGGACGCGGTCAAGCCGCTGGTGCTCGCCGAGGCCAAGCGCCTCGACGTGGAAAAGACGGTGAACTTCATCCTCGACTCCGGCAAGAAATTCTGAGCATTTGCTGAAGCTGCTTGACCGGGCAGTCGCCCGGACGCTGGCCGGCGTCCGGGCGGCGTGCATCGTTCAGGCCACCGCGCTCTTCCTCATCGTCGTGCTGGCGGTGATCGGCCGCTACGTGTTCGGCCGCTCGCTGACCTGGACCGAGGAAGTGCCGCGCTACCTGCTGATCTGGATTTCCTTCCTGGGCGCCGCCGCGTGCGTGGCGCGGCACGAGCATGTCGGGTTCAACGTCCTGTTCAACGCGCTGCCCGCGCCGGTCCGCCGCTGGCTGGGTGCGGCGATCGGCGTCCTGATCCTCGGCTTCGGGTGGATCGTCTTCCGCTACGGCATCGTGTTCGTGAAAGATTTCGGACCCGACATGATGGAGACGATTCCATATACGAATTACTGGTACTACGTCGCGGTGCCGATCTCGGGCGCCCTGCTCCTGCTGTTCGCGCTCAAGAACATCGTCGATGCGCTGCGCGGGCGGCATGAATCGCAAATCGGGCAGTCTGTGGACTGAGGCTCGGCTGAGTTGTGACCCTGATCATCCTGGGCCTGGTCTTCGTCGCCCTGATGACGCTCGGCGTGCCGATCTCGTTCTCGGTCGGAATCGCCTCGGTGGTGGCGACGCTGCTGCTGCCAGGCGTGGACAACGCCACGATCGTGCAGCGCATGCTGACGTCGCTGAACACGTTTCCGCTGCTGGCGGTGATTTTCTTCGTCTTCGCCGGCACGCTGATGGCGCGCGGCGGCGTCGCGATACGGCTGGTACGCATGGCCGAAGTGCTGGTCGGCTGGCTGCCCGGAAGCCTGGCGCAGATCGTCGTCGTCGCCTCGATGTTTTTTGGCGGCGTGACCGGGTCGGCGGTCGCCGAAGTCTCATCGATCGGCAGCATGATGATTCCGGGAATGGTCAAGGATGGCTACAGCCGGCGCTTCGCCACGGCCATCGTGCTGACTGCCGCGACCATGGGGCCGATCATTCCGCCCTCGATCGGCATGATTATTTTCGCGCATATCGCGGGCAGCGTTTCGATCGCCGCGCTGTTCCTCGCCGGCGTCATTCCCGGCGTACTGATCGGCATCTCGCTGATGGCCGCGAGCTTCGTCCACGGCAGGCTGTACCACCGCAAGGTCCTGCCGCAACTCTCGCAGCGCGAAAAGGTCCGGCGCGTATTCGACGGCATGGCCGGCGCGTTCACCATGGTGATCATCCTTGGCGGGATCCTCGCGGGCGTGTTCACCGCGACCGAGGCCGGTGCGGCGGCCTGCGTCTACGCGATGCTTCTCACCGTCTTCGTGTACAAGGAAATCAAGTGGCGGGACCTCCCCGAGATCATCTGGCAATGCTGCCTGACAAACGCCGTGGTGATGCTCCTGATCGCCACCTGTTCCGTGTTCTCGTGGATCCTCACCTACGAGAATCTGCCCCGCATGCTGGCGGACAACTTCTTCAACCTGATCCCGGACAAGTGGGCGTTCCTGCTGATCCTGAACCTGTTCCTGCTGGTGGTCGGCATGTTCGTCGACATGACCCCGGCCCTCATCATGCTGGTGCCGATCCTGATTCCGCTGGCGCAGAAATTCGGCATCGACCTGGTTCACCTGGGGCTGATCATGGTCATCAATCTCTCCTTCGGCCTGACCACGCCGCCGGTCGGCACCGCGTTGTTCGTCGCCTGCAAGGTGGGCAGGATTTCGATGGAAAAGCTGATCCCGCCGCTGCTGCCGCTGCTCGCCTGCATGCTGGTGGTGCTGCTGGGAGTCACGTACTGGCCCGAGATCTACTGGTGGCTGCCGCGCAGCCTAGGGCTGGTGAGATAGCCCGACTGAAGCCATTCGGCTTCTTCGGCTACGCGCGCCATTCAGTCGGCGCGCACGCCTATGTCGCGGATGATCTTGCCCCACTTGGCGACGTCGCTGCGCAGGATGGCGGCGAACTGCTCGCTCGTCATCGTCCGCACTTCCAGGCCCTGCCGCGCGAACTGGTCGCGCACGGCAGGCTCCTGGATGATCCTGTTGATCGCCTGGTTCAGCCGGGCCAGCAGGGGCCTGGGGAGCGCGGCCGGGCCGAACATCCCGTACCAGGGCGCGTATTCATAGCCTGCCACGCCCGATTCCTCCAGCGTGGGCAGCGCCGGCAGGGCGGGCGAGCGCGCCGCGCCCGAGGTCGCGATGGCGCGAAGCTTGCCGGACTTTAGGAAGGGCATCACCGCGGGCATGGTCAGCAGCATGGCCTGGATTTCTCCGCTCATGAGATCGGTCAGCGCCGGACCAGAGCCCTTGTACGGCACATGCGTCAGCTTGATCCCGGCGAGCGATTGCAGGAGCTCGACGGAAAGGTGGCCTGCGCTGCCCACGCCGCCGGAGCCGTAGCTGAGCTTTCCCGGATTGGCGCGCGCGTAGGCGAGAAATTCCTGCGGCGTGCTGACGGGCAGCGCGTTGGTCACGACCAGCGCGTTGGGCGTCGCGCCGACATAGGCGACGCTCGCCAAGTCGCGCAAGGTGTCATAAGGCAGGTTGGCGTAGAGGCTGGCGTTGAAGGCGAGCCCCTGGTGCATCATCATTAGCGTGTAGCCGTCGGGCGGCGCCTTGGAGACCTGATTGGCAGCGATGGTGCCGCCCGCGCCGGCCCTATTTTCGATGACGAGGGGTTGGCCCAGCTCTGCGCCGAGGCGCTGGCCGAGCAGGCGCGCGACGATATCCACGGTGCCTCCAGCGGCGAAGGGCACGAGCAGGTGGATGGGCTTGGCCGGCCAGGATTGCGCGAGCGCCGGCGCTACGCACAGCAAGCATGCGAGGGCGGCGAACCGACGCAGGACCAAAGACATCAGCTGTAGCGATAGCGCGCGAGCTTCTCCTCGTCCAGCGTCACGCCGAGGCCCGGGCCGCGCGGCAGGTCGATCGCGCCCGAGGTGAGATCGAGCTTGGAAGTCACGATGTCGTCGGTCGTCTTGAGTGGACCGACGCATTCCAGGCCGTCGATCACGCTGACGGAGGTCGCCGCGAGCATGATCTCCGCCATGGTGTTGACGCC
>WNGN01003890.1_pt1 | contig 13262 bp, 9 predicted proteins | sample 5400561 | NCBI WGS metagenome assembly WNGN01 (sample SAMN13153379, study PRJNA577476) | soil metagenome | isolation source: 115 cm soil or saprolite under Garry oak tree replicate 2 | place: USA:California | collected 2016-06-15
TACGTTTCTCCGTGAGCCGGGGCCCGATCGCAGATCCGCTCCCCGTCGGCACGGATCGGCCGAGAGCGGCTCCCCGGTGGTTTCTCGTCCCCAGGGCGGTCGGTCCGGCCGCCGTCAGTGGTGTACAGCCCGGCGAACGCGGGCAGGACCAGTACCCGGTCCGGCCTCCGGCCGCCCCCCTGTGGGGCCGCGACCTCACCTCCATGCTCGCCCTGCGACGTCACTGCTCATCATCCCAGCGGCCACGTCGTGGGCCACCTATCCGGCGGCGACGGGAGCGGGGCACCAACGTTGCCATCTCGACGCCGTGCTCGACGGCCTCCGTGACTACACCGGCGGCGAGGGACGCCTCCCGCAACAACAGTGCGAGGAACGCGATCAATAGACCCCCGAGCAGCGCGGCGGCCAGATACGCGTGATCAAGCGCTGCGGCGACCGCGAGCACGCCGATGAGCGCGGCCACCGCCAACGGTGCGTTACACCGCAACAGCGCGCGCACGCGAATCAGCTGCGCCCCGCCGGGATGTTCCTCGACGCTCAGCAGAAGCCGCTCGCGGACCAGCATTCCCACCTCCACTTCGGTGTCCCAGCGGTCGTAGTCGCCGCCGGCCCGGGTCCTGGCGCCCGCCGCGACCATCCGCCGCTCGATCATGCGGAGACGCTCGCGCGGATCGATCCATCGGGTGCTCCAGAACGCCCAGGTGTGCCTGGCGGGCAGGCGTGGCCGTCCGCGCACGCGACGGTGCCATGGCCCGAGCCCGTGTGCCACGCGTCCGTGCAGACGTGCGGCAGGCTGGAGAACGTGCAGCAGCGCGGTCAGCGCGCGCATCGCGAGCAGATTGCGCCGCGAGAGATGGGGGGTGGAGAACCGCGCGGCCGCCGCGCTCAGCAGCGCCTGCCCGGCAACCGCACCCCCGGCGGCGGCAAGCAGCGGGGCTCCCACGAACAGAAGCGGTCGCCACGCAGCGCCGAGGGCGCACAGGACCACGAGCGCAAGGATCGCGAGATACCACTGGGGCATGAGCGGCAGCGCCCGCAGGCCGAGCGGCGGGGGCTGGTAGAGCGACTGAAACGGGGCGCTGCCCTGGCTTCCGTAGTAGACGCGCCACCGGCGAGCACCGGCGAGCTCGCGGGTGAGGCCTTTGCCGTAAACCCGGCCGCCCCACGCGATGTGGCGCGCACGGTTGTACTTCTGCGGCCACTTGCGCTCGAGCAACGCCTCCGCTTTGCCATACCCCCGCTGCTGGCGGAGATATGCCCGCACGGAGCCGCGGCGGTGGTGCCAGACAACCGCGGCCGGGCTGAAGCCTACCTTGAGGTTGTGTGCCTGCAGGCGCCAGCACAGGTCTACGTCGTCGCCGGCCACGCGGAACTGCGGATCGAAGCCGCCGACCAGTGCGAGCGCCGAGCGCCGGACCGCCATGTTGCAGCCGGGAACGTGCTCGGCGTCACGGTCCGACAGGAGCACGTGCATTGGCCCGCCGGGCGAGTTCGCGACGCAGTCGGCGGCCACGCCGTCATCCGGGGGCGGGAGGTTCGGGCCGCCGACCGCCGCCCAGTCACCTTCTGCGAACGTGTGGACCATGTACTGAAGCCAGTGCCGGTCCGGGCAGGCGTCGTCGTCGATGTACGCGATGATCTCACCCGTGGCCGCGTCGAGCCCGGTGTTGCGGGCGCTGCTCAAGCCGCGGTTCCCGGTCGTGATCAGCCGAACGGGGTAGCTGGCGGCGATCGCGGCGGTCGCATCGGTCGATCCGTCGTTGACGACGATCACCTCATAATCGGGATAGTCGAGCGCGCTCAGCCCATCGAGGCACTCGCCGAGCGTCCCTGCCCCGTTGAATGTGCAAACTACGACCGATACGCGCGGCACAGCGGTATCTGGGCGAAACGGCACCGAATCGAACGTGTGCCGTACCGCGGCAAGCGCGGGCTTAACACTGCGATCGCGACGCGTCAGGCCGAACGCCCAATCCTCGACGTCCTCGCCGCCGCGGTGCCACTCATCAGTCCAAGCGTAAGCGAACGCCCCCGCGCAGCCGGCCGCGAACGCCGTCTGAATCTGCGATGCGAGCGATACCGCCTGCCGGTCTTCGCCATTGCGGACGCTGTCGAGGCCGAGTTCAGTCATCAGCAGCGGCCGCTCCGCAGCAAGATTCTGGAGCCGGGCCAGGTACAGTGCCAAACGCTCCCGGTGCTCGAGGTAGACGTTGAACGTCACCACGTCGATGAATGGGAGCTGCAGATACTCCGTGGATGGGTAGCTGACGTAAGTGACCAGAGCGTCCGGATCCGCTCCGCGGACCGCATCGCACAGGCGTGCCGCGAAGCGCTCGATCCGGCGCCGGCCGAACCAGCGCACCGTCGATGCCGGGATCTCGTTGGCGACCGCATAACAGAGGACGGCGGAATGTCGCCAGCACGCCTCAGCGCGATCGCAGACCATCCGCGCGATCCCCGAATCGCGGCGGCCGTCGTTCAGATAGCCGACGTAGCGCTCGGCCGCGAGGCCGACCATCACTCGCAGCCCGTGGCGCTCCGCCTCATCGAGCAGCCACACCGGCGGCGGCGTGTACGTGCGCACGCTATTCACGTGGCTGGCCGCCATCATTTTGAAGTCACGGGAAACGACGTCGGGCGCTGGGAACTCGTGACCCTCGGCATCCGCCCGGAAGGTGCCATAGGTCACCCCCCGCACGTAGAGTTTGCGTTCTCCGGTGAAAAGGAACTTGCCCATGGCCGTCGGCCGAGCACACCGTTCGGAGACGAGTCCCGAGTCCGGGAGGCGCGGCAGAGCCATGGGCCCGCCGAGCACGGCGTCCTGCGCCCCGACTCCCCGGCTGATATCAGGCCCCTGCACCCCCCGCGCCCCCCAACAGGTCGCTCTCTTCCCTGGTGATCCGGGCAATAACGACAGTCCCGGGACTTGTCTCATATCAGGAACCGGAGGAACAGTCAAGCGCTCGCGGCTGCACCGCGACAACCGGCGTGAGCGCGGTCGGGCATCGCTCGGTTCCCCAGCCGGGAACGCATCGCCGATCGCAGGGCTGGCCTGTGAGTTACCAGAGGACCGCCGCCGGTGACGGGCACGACCCAACTATCCCGTTAAGCCATGGCGTCAAAAACATGCCTCTTGCTTGAATTCTACGTAATAAATAGGATGATCTTCCCAGGAAAGTAGGCGTGGGGGGGGGAGCGTCGTGCCAGAGCATCGTGGCACGCTCGCGGTCATTGGCAGCGGGTACGTCGGCACAGTTGTAGGCGCGTGCTTCGCCTGGCTCGGCCGGACGGTGGTTGCCGTCGAAGCTGATCGGGCCCGGTTGGCTGCTCTTTCACAGGGGCAGGTCCCGTTTCACGAGCCAGGGCTTGACGAGATTGTGGCTTCTGCGGTTGCAACCGGCAGGTTGCAGCTGACCAGTGACGTGACGCGAGCGCTCCACTCAGCATCAATCATCCTTCTCTGTCTCGGGACACCTGCCGGGCTGATGGGTGGTGCGGACCTGACGGCGTTCGAGGCGGCCACCCGAGCCATCGGGGCGAAGTCCAACGGTCATCACATTCTTGTGGTCAAGAGCACCGTCCCGGTTGGTTCGCACCAGGTGATAAGGGCCTGGTGTGAAGCAGCGGCGGCCGAGACCGGCCGTTCAGTTCCGGCGTTCACGATCGTCTCCAATCCCGAGTTCCTGCGCGAAGGCCAGGCGGTCGAGGATTTTCTGCATCCAGACCGCATCGTGCTCGGAGGCGAAGACGCCCGCGCGCTCGACCGGGTGGCCGAACTGTACCGGCCGATCCTCGAGCAGAATTTTGACGGCGCCGGCCACCGCCGGCACCCCACCCTAATCAAGACCACCTCGGCGACCGCGGAGATGATCAAGTACGCGGCGAACGCGTTCCTGGCGACGAAGATCAGCTTTATCAACGAGATCGCCAATATTTGCGATCTCAGTGACGCTGATGTGGTCGAAGTGGCTCACGGCATCGGGCTCGACCGCCGGATCGGACCCGGCTGCCTCGACGCCGGCCTGGGGTGGGGTGGCCCGTGCCTGGGCAAGGATTTGGCCGCACTCATCTCGCACGCGGAGCATCATGGCTACGAACCGGAGTTGCTTCGTGCGGCTCTCAGCCTCAACGGGCGGCAGCGGTCTCAAGTCGTAGAGCGGCTGCGGCGGCGGGTCGGCGGCCTAACAGGAAAACGCATCGCGCTGCTCGGTTTGGCGTTCAAGCCCGGTACAGACGACCTGCGAGATGCGCCCGCCGCCGGGATCGCCCAAGAACTCATCGATGCGGGCGTCACGGTGACTGCCTACGATCCGCTTGTCCTCCATGTTCCCGAGGTGCGTGGACTCAGCCTGGCGGCCAGCGCGTACGACGCGGCAGAACAGGCCGACGCCGTGGTGATCGCCACGCAGTGGCCAGAATTCCTGGAGCTCGACTTTGACAAGCTCCGGGCTCGAATGCGTGGGACCACGCTTTTGGACGGGCGCAACTGTGTCGACGCAAATGCCGCCGCAGCCTCCGGGCTTGACTATCAGGGCGTCGGGCACTCCGTGCGTGCGCGGCATCGCGGTGCTGCGATGAGCATGCGCGCTCGTGTGGACGGTATATGGGTCCGTGCAGTCGCCGCAGCCGGGCCACACTTCCGGCGCGGCAGAACCGGCGCGCCGCGGAGCACGGGCTCTGGTAGGCGGGTGGCGGTAACCGGGGGCGCTGGCTTTCTTGGGTCCCACCTGTGTGAAGCGTTGCTGGCCCGGGGCGACAGGGTCGTCTGCATCGACAACCTGTCCACTGGGACCGTGGAGAACGTGCGGGGGCTCGCGGGGGCAGAGGGCTTCGAGTTCGTGGTGGCCGACGCGAGCGCAGCGCTGCCGGTCGATGGCCCGGTGGACGCCGTCCTGCACTTCGCAAGTCCTGCCTCGCCTATGGCCTACCTCGCGCGGCCACTCGAGACACTCGCGGTAGGCAGCCAGGGGACCCGCCAGGCCCTCGCCCTGGCGACCGCACACAATGCCCGCTTCCTGCTGGCATCGACCAGCGAGGTGTATGGCGACCCCGAGGTCCACCCGCAGACGGAGGGCTACTGGGGGCACGTCAATCCGGTCGGGCCGCGCAGCGTTTACGACGAGAGCAAGCGTTTTGCCGAGGCACTGACGACTGCATGGGGCCAAACCCACGGGATCGAAACCGCCATCGTCCGGATTTTTAATACGTACGGCCCCCGGCTGCAGCCTGGCGATGGGCGGGTCGTGTCCAATTTCCTGGTGCAGGCGATCGAAGGCCGGCCGCTGACCGTCTACGGCCGCGGATCACAAAGCCGGAGCCTGTGCTACGTCGACGACACGGTGCGCGGTATCCTCGCCGCGCTCGATTCCGGCCTGGCCGGGCCGGTCAATATCGGCAATCCAACCGAGACCACCGTGCTGGACCTCGCCCGCTTGGTGCTGGAACTCACCGGCTCGGCGTCCAGCATCGTATTCAATCCGCTTCCTGTCGATGATCCGAGACGCCGCTGCCCAGACATTTCGCTGGCGCGCCGCGAGCTTCATTGGGAACCAGCTATTTCCCTACACGATGGTCTGCGACAAACCCTCGAATTCTTTGTTTCGCGTAACCAGCAAACCCCGGCTCCTGGGGACAGTCCCAAAAGGACAGTCGGTTTTCCGGCACGCCTATTGAGATCAAAGCCATCTCGGCCACCCGTCCCGGCCATGAACCTTCACCCCGTGCGGCAGAAGGGATCTCTGCGATGATCGGCGGGCTGGAGAGCGCGCTGCGGGACTACGCCGAGCCGGGGTTGACCGAGCTCCGTAGCGCGCTGCTTGAGGTATTGAACGGATCCCGGGTGACAGGGTGGCTCACCAGCGAAAAGTGCCTGAAAGAGCACAAAGTGTATCGCCTGGGGTTCGAGGTCGGCGGTGCGGCTCACACGTTCGTCGTCAAGCAGATGAGCCTGCCACGCGCGGTCCGCAACCAGCTCGTGGCGACACGCTGGCTCCCCACGGGCGGCCTCGGCGGTGCGGGCCCCGTCTTGCTCGGCGTTGCTGGCGAGCGGAACGCCGAGTGCGTTTGGCATATCTACGAAGATTTCGGAGACCGCACGCTGAACACGGTCAACCCCGATCGGAGCCGGGTGGCAGCGGCCATCGACCTGATCGCTGAACTGCACGTCCGCTTCGCCGAGCACCCGCTGCTGCCCGAGTGCCGGATGTACGGAAAGGACATGGGAATCACCTACTACCTGACGAACATCCGGGACGCCATCCGTGGCCTGGAGTCTCTCCAGCCGCCGTCGGTCAAGGTCGGCTGCGGCGAGTTGGCGCTGCGCGACCGGCTGCTGCGCCGGCTGTACAAGCTTCTCGGCGAGGGCCCCGACCGCGCCCGGGTCATGGCCGAGGTGGGTGGGCCAGAGACGCTGCTGCACGGCGACCTGTGGCCGAAGAACATCCTCGCGGTGCCCACGCCGGAGGGTCTGCGAACCCGCCTGATCGACTGGGACGCGACGGGTGTGGGGCCGCTCACGTACGATCTCTCCACGTTCCTGTACCGGTTCTCGGCCCACCACCGGCCGTGGATCCTGGACCGATACCAGCACGCGGTGGCACCACTCGGCTGGCACGCTCCGGCCACGAGGGATCTGAGCCTGCTGCTGGAGACGGCCGAGATCTCGCGCATCGCCAACTGTCTCATCTGGCCCTGCATCGCGGCGGTCCAGGCGCAGGCCGGATGGGAGTTCGATAGGCTGGCGGAGATGGAGACCTGGTTCGAGCCGGTCGAGCCGGCGCTCTGATCGGCGCCCGCGCCACCAGGGATACCCGGATGAAGTGCCTCATTGTGAACGGTGACGATCTGGGTGCCAGCCCGGGAGTCAACCGTGGCATCGCGGAGGCGTACCAGCGCGGCCCGCTGCGGAGCGCCAGCCTGATGGTGAACATGCCAGCGAGCCAGGAGGGAGCCCGACTGTCACACGACCTGCCGGGGCTGAGCGTTGGCCTGCATGTCAACCTCGCGGATGCGGCCGGGCGTGCGCTTGCCGACCCCGAGACCGGCGAGCACTGCCGGGCGGTTCTCTACGAGCAGATGCACTCCTTCGTAGAGCTCATGGGCCGTCGCCCGACCCATCTCGACTCGCATCACAATCTTCACCGGAATCCCCGGCTGCTGCCGTACTTCCTCGAGTTGGCCGACCGGTACGGGCTGCCGCTACGCGAGCACTCGCCGGTGCGCTACCTCTCCAGGTTCTACGGACAATGGGGCGGCGAGACACATCTGGAGCAGATCAGCGTCCAAGGCCTGATCGGCCTGGTGGAGGCCGAGATTTCAGCGGGGGTCGCCGAGTTGAGCTGCCATCCGGGCCACTGCGACTCGCAGTTGCGATCGAGCTACCGGGTGGAGCGGGAGGCCGAGCTGCGGACGCTGTGCGACCCCGCAGTGCGGGCGTTCCTTTCGGCGCGGCAGATCCGGCTGGTCAACTTCGCCGAGGCCATGGAACTGGCCGCCGTGGGCCTGCCCGCCGGCGTTGCCGGGGAAGAGGCGACATGACGACCGTCGTGGTCTGCCCGTACCGCACCTTGAAATTCCTCGAGGGCGGTGGTCACTTCTGGGTCTACATGCAGTATGTGCAGGGCCTGCGGCAAGCGGGATGCGAGGTCTACTGGCTCGAGCGGGTCCCCGGCGACGGCCCGTGGCAGGAGAGGTCCCGGATCGAGACCTGGCTGCACCGGCTGAAGCATTACGGGCTGGCGGGGAAGGTCATTCTCTACACGGACGCGGACTCCGGCGAGGGGTGCCCACACGGCAAGACGTACGAGTACCTCGTGGGTACCCGGGCCCAGGCGCACGAGGTGTTCCAGCGAGCCGACCTGCTGCTGAACTTCCACTACGCCATCGACGCCGACCTGCTCGCCTGCTTCCGCCGGACCGCCCTGGTCGACATCGACCCGGGCCTGCTGCAGAAGTGGATGAGTACCGGCCAGCTCAGCGTGGCGCCACACGACCGGTATTTCACGATCGGGAAGGCGGCCAGCACGCCGCAGGCGCCGTTTCCCGACTGCGGCCTCGACTGGGTGCACATCCGGCCGGCGGTGTGCCTTGAGCTGTGGCCCTACGCGTATGACCCGCGGTGCGAACTGTTCACCACGGTCACCGACTGGTGGAGCGGATTCGCCAGCGAGATCGTGAACGGCCGAGAGGTGCTGTACGACAACAACAAGCGCGTGTCGTTTCTCGCGTTCGCCGAGCTACCCCGGCTGACCAGCCAGCCGCTCGAGCTGGCCGTCTACCTGGCCGCCGACGATACCGAGGATCGGCGGACAATGCAGCGGCACGGCTGGCGGATCCGCCACTCCCTGGAAGTCAGCAGAACCCCCGAGATGTACCGCTCCTACATTCAGCGCTCGCGAGGGGAGATCAGCTGCGTGAAACCCTCCTACGTCAAGCTGCAGAACGGATGGATCAGCGACCGGAGCCTGTGCTATCTGGCCAGTGGCAAACCGGTGGTGGTGCAGCGCACCGGTCTGAGCTCCTACCTGCCCGCTGGCGAGGGCATCCTCGAGTTCTCCACACATCCGGAGGCGGCGCAGGCGCTGGCGACGGTCAACGCCGACTACGAGCGCCACTGCCGCAGCGCCCGGGAGATCGCCGAGACTTACTTCGACGCCCGCCGGGCCACCGAGAAGATCTTGAACGTCGCGCTGCGGTGACCCGTCGCAGCTGGCCGGCAGGAAGGAACGACATGCCCACCGTTGCGGTCTCGCCGTACCGGACCCTGGAGTTCCTCGAGGGCGGCGGCCACTTCTGGGTTTACCTGCAGTACGTGCACGGCCTGCAGCAGGCCGGGTGCGACGTCTACTGGGTCGAACATTTTCGCAGCCTCGGCGGGCAAGAGACGTCCCGGGTCGACAGCCTGCTGCGGCGGCTGGCGGGTTACGGCCTGGCGGACAAGGTCATCCTCTGCACGGACGCAAGCGGCGCAAGTGGCCCAAGTGACCCAAGTGGCGCAAGCGGCGCAGGCGGAGGGGGGGCCCAGGGCATGGAGTACACCTATATCGGGGCCACCCGGTCGCAGGTGCACAAGGTGTTCAACCAAGCCGATCTGCTGCTGAACTTCCACTACGCGATCGATGCCGAGCTCTTGGCCTGCTTCCGCCGGACCGCCCTGGTGGACATCGACCCAGGCCTGCTGCAGACGTGGATGAGTACCGGCCAGCTCTCGGTGGCACCGCACGATGTGTACCTCACGACCGGAGCGACGGTCGGCATGCCGTCGGCACTGTTTCCGGACGGTGGTCTGCCGTGGGTGCACATCCGGCCACCGGTGTGCCTGGATCTTTGGCCGTACACGTATGACCCCCGGTGCGAGGCGTTTACCACGGTCACCAACTGGTGGGGCGAATGGGCGACGGAGACGGTGGACGGCCGCCCGGTGCTGTACGACAACACCAAGCGGATCGCGTACCTTTCCTTCGCTGGGCTTCCCCGCTTGACGAGCCAGCCACTCGAGCTGGCCGTCCACCTGGCACCCGATGACGGAGCGGAGCGGCAGCTGCTGGAGCGGAACGGCTGGCGGATCCGGCATGCCTGCGAGGTCAGCAGGACACCGGAGATGTACCGCGCCTACATTCAGCGGTCGCGTGGCGAGCTGAGCTGCGTGAAGCCCTCGTGCGTCAAGCTGCAGAACGGGTGGGTCAGCGACCGGAGCCTCTGTTACCTGGCAACTGGCAAGCCGGTGGTGACACAGGATACGGGCGCGAACCCGTACCTGCCATGGGGCGACGGCATCCTGCGCTTCGCCACGCCCGACGAGGCGGCCGAGGCGCTGGCGACGATCAACGCGGACTACGAGCGCCACTGCCGCAGCGCCAGGGAGATCGCCGAGGCCTATTTCGACGCCCGGCAGATCGCCGAGAGGATCCTGAATGTCGCGCTGGCCTGACCGCCGCCCGGGCACGGTCACCGCCCCGCGGGCCTCAGCCGAAGCCGCGGCGGATCCGGTCCGCCTTGGCCACGAGTGTGGCCACGGCACTGTCCGGGTACGCCCATTCGGCGGAGCGGGCAAGCGAGCGCAGCACCCGGTGGAAGCGAAGGCGGTCGACCTCCGCCAGCATCTCGCGGGTCCCGGGGACCGCGAGACCGAAGGCGTCAGCCCCCCTGGCATAGGCTTCGCAGAACCGCTCGATCGTGGGACGGTGGTCTAGCCCCGTAACCGTTGAGGGTGGCCGCCAGGCGGCGGTGGAGGGAGCCCGGGCGCGAGGCGACCGCCTGCAGGGCCCGCTCGGCCATGTCGCGGAAGTAGGCGACGTCGTAGTTGACCAGGAGGCCTGGCCGCACGATTCCGGCCTCCCGGCGCACGATGGTTCCGTGCAGCCGCCCGAGCCAGCCCGCGGCGGCGATCCAGTCCTCGATCGGAGACTGGCGCAGCGTCCGTCCCTGGACGAACTCGAGCAGCAGCCAGTGGTGGCCGCCCGGCTCGTCCCAGACCACACCGTACAGTTCGGGCGTCCCGAGGCCTTGCCCGGCAAGTACCGCCTCGTAGACGTAGCGCTCCCGGGAGCCACGCCACAGCGCGCGATCCGCCGCGTGCGGAGAGACGTCGAAGTCCTTGAGAAACACGTCGAGCGTGCGGCCGTCGGCGAGATCGAGTATGAGCCGCCGGGCAGCGTAAGAGGTGGCAGCCGGCACCGGAAGTTCGCGCCCCGCCACGACCGGCGCTCCCAGGCAGCGCTCGGCGAGCACGCCGAACGTGCGCTCGGGTGGCTCGCCACGCCCGATCATCAACGGCTCCGTTCCCGCAACGGTGCATCTCCGAACGCCAGCGGCGGATAAGGCTGCGCGTCATGCCGTATGGCAACGGTGACATCGATGTCCCTGGCGCTCCAACGTCCAGGTCGGACCGGGTCAGCCGTGGGCAACTCATGATCGAGACCCTCGAAGAGGGCCTGTCGCAGCTGACCGGCAACCGTGTGCGAGTCCGGTCGATCCGCACCAGGGAACTTGGCAAAAGCACTAGTTTCGCCGTTCACCGCGTTGACGTCCAGCTCGACTCCGGCGACGTCATGCCCGCGATCTTCAAGGACCTCAACCCGCTTCGGCAGCGCGAGAACGCGAAGCGCGTTCGCCGGCTGGAGCTCGGCCGGAGCCGTCGCGAGCTCTGGATGTACCGGCATGTCCTGCCAGGGCTGGCGCTCGCGACCCCACGGCTTTACGGGTACCGGTGGGAGCCCAAACGGGGCAACCTGTGGCTATTCATCGAAGATGTGGGCCGACACCGCCTCGATGGTCAGCACATCGCCGACAATGACGCCGCGCGCCTCGCCTTGTTCGAACAGGCGGCGGCGTGGATCGGCCGGTTTCATGGGGCGACCGCGGGAACGCCGGGCGACGAGCGGCTGCTGTGCTATGACCGGGCCCATTACGAGCGCCAGGGCAGGTACCTGGAGGCGTGTCTGGAGCGCATCGCCGGGCAGGATCGGCAGGTCGCCGAGCGGGCCCTCGCCAGGCACGGCACGCTGGTCCAGCGCGTCGCGGATCTGCCGCACGGCCTGATCCACGGCGAGTTCTTCGGCAAGAACGTACTGCTCCGCCGCGATCGGGCCGCAGACGCGATCGCCGTCATCGACTGGGAGACGGCAGCGATCGGACCGCAGTATGCCGATCTCGTCAGCATCAGCGCGGGTCGCTGGACGAGCAGCCAGCGCATGACGATGCGGCGAGCCTACTTCGACGCCAGAAACGCCGCTGGCGCATTCGGTGCTGACTGGAGACGGTTCAACCAGGAGGCCGACATCGTGGCCATCCTCCAGGCAGTCGGCTGGCTGGGCTTCTGGACGGGCAGCGATGTCGACGACGCCAAGTACGCCCGGCACGTGTCACGGTGGATGCGCGAACTCCGAACCACCCTGGGCGAAGACATCTCTGCGCGCGCCACCTAGCGTCAGCCATTCGGCTGTGCTGGCCCGGGGCCGACACCCCCGAGCCCCCCGAGCGGCCCATGGTCCGCCCCATGATTCGCCGCCCGCCCGGCGCGCCACGCAGCGCCAGCCGTTCGGGATCAATCGGGGTAGATCCCGGTCAGGACCTCGCCCCTGAACGTGCTCACAGCCACCGTCACGATGCCCGCCACCCTGGTCACCGAAACGACTACCAGCTACCCGGTCACCTTGCACAACACCAGCGGCACGCGGGTCACCCTGTCCCCCTGCCCCCTACGCCCATTACCTGGCGGTGCTCACCGGCAACGGCCATCCCGTGGCCGTCCAGCAGTACTACTTCCACCTCAACCGCACCGCCGCCCGGCAGGTCCGGCCCACGGTTCACTCACGTTCGCGATGCGCATCCCGGTGCCCGCCGCCACGAGGCGCGCCAAGTACGACTGGCAGCTGCAAGACACCAACGTGGCTACCGCCGGGATGGTCACGATCCGGCAGCCATAGCCGCCCCAACCCCGCGCCGCCGGGCTCACCGCCGCGCTGATGCGGCAGCGACTCTGATTCGCCACGCGGGCCGACGGTGGAGTTTGCTGAAATAGCAATCAGTCGGCCCTACGTATTTGTCATGACGGCTCGGTCACCCAACGCCGCACCGAATTCCCAGATCTGGACGGGCGTCATCCCGATCACCGATGCGTGAGCCTCCGCGCCGAACGGCGGATCCGGCGCGTCAAGCCCAGCAACGGTTTGTAACGAAGCGTGATGTTGGCTGGTGAACAGTCCCAAGGCAGCAGTCGGAGACGCCGAGCGAATCGGAGCGGCTGAGAGCTGTATCGGTCGCGTGGGTGGTACCGGTCGGCCGCCGGTGAGGTGCCCGCTGGTGCGGATGCTCTCCACGGGCCTGCGGCCCGAGCCACCCGTGCGGGTAAGCCGGGCGGTTCGCCAGGTGCAGCGCGAGGCGCACAACACGCTGCCGGGCCGGCCAGTGGGCCGGCCCGGCAGCATGGCATTACCCGGTTACGCGGTTGTGCGCAGCCAGGCGCCGAAGTTCTGGCCGTTGTTCCACAGCACCGGAGAGCTGATCACCACGGCGCCCGCCGGGGTGCCGGTCGTGGTGTCGATGACCTGGTGGGTGGTCCACGGCCCGAGGAGCGTGCCGTGAACGCCGCTGTAGGTCGTCACGCGGGTGCCGCTGAACGCCCACAGCCGGGTGTCGGCCCTCGGCGCCACCACGGTGGCGTTGTTGACCACCCCGGTCGCCTCGGCCGCGGTGTACACCACGGGAACCACATCAACGCGGGTGGTCTGGCTGACGCCCTCGGTGATCTCGGTGGCGGTGAA
>WNGN01014149.1_pt1 | contig 13260 bp, 8 predicted proteins | sample 5400561 | NCBI WGS metagenome assembly WNGN01 (sample SAMN13153379, study PRJNA577476) | soil metagenome | isolation source: 115 cm soil or saprolite under Garry oak tree replicate 2 | place: USA:California | collected 2016-06-15
CAACGATCGATCGCGCCACGATTGGCGAAACGCGCATTCACCGCGGCGTCAAGATCGACAACCTCGTCCAGGTCGGCCACTCTTCCGAGGTCGGAGAGAACACGCTGCTCTGCGCTCAGGTCGGATTGGGCGGCAGTTCCAAGATCGGCCGCAGCGTCATCTTGACCGGACAGGTCGGCGTCGCCGGGCATCTTGAAATCGGGGATCGCGTCGTCGCAACGGCCCAGTCGAATTCCTAACTCCGTCGAGCCGGATAAAATCATTTCCGGCTATCCTGCCATTGAAAACAGGCTTTGGCTGAAAAGCTCGTCGGTATTCAAACGCCTGCCCGAGTTGCTGAAGCGAATCGAAGCGCTGGAGAAGAACGGACCTCAATCCGGCTCGCCAAAATCTTCTCCGTGACGATTGTTGGTATTCGAAAATCGTATTCCCCTCCTTGCAAAGGAGGGGAATACGTTCTTGTTCAACATTCATCCCACACTCCCCGTGTCCAGCACTGAAGTCTAGGCGTTCCGCCGTGCAGTCGAGGCAAGCTGAAGTTCTTGGGAACGACGCTCGCCGATCTGTTGACGCCACATCGCGTAATACAGACCTTTGAGCTCGAGCAGATCCTCATGCCGGCCGGACTCGATAACGCGGCCGCGCTCCAAAACGTAGATCTTGTCTGCGTGCAGCACCGTCGAAAGACGATGGGCGATAAGGATAGTGATCAGGTCCTTCCGCATGGACACGTCGCGGATCGTTTCACTGATCTCCTCTTCAGTCAGCGAGTCCAGCGATGAAGTCGCTTCGTCGAAGACCAGGAGATTCGGACCCCGCAACAGTGCGCGCGCGATCGAAAGCCTCTGCTTCTCTCCTCCGGACACTTTGACGCCGCCTTCGCCGATCACCGAATCCAACCCCTTGTCGGCCCGCGCCAGCAGGCTCTGACATGCGGCTTTCTTCAAGACGGCCATACACTCCTGGTCGGAAGCACTCGGATTCACAAAAAGAAGATTTTCGCGAATCGTGCCCGAGAAAAGCTGTGTGTCCTGCGTGACCAGTCCGATTCGCTCGCGCAGAGCGTCGAGATCGATGTCGCTGATCGAGAACCCATCGTAGAGGATATCACCCGACTGCGGACGGTAAAGGCCGACGAGAAGCTTGACCAGCGTGGTTTTGCCCGATCCCGAGGGTCCGACAAACGCAATCGTCTGGCCGAGGGAAACGGTGAATGAGATGCCGTCGAGAGCTCTTGTCGTCGCCGACTGATGCTGAAATGTAACGTTGTCAAATTCAACCTCGCCGACGCTCGTCAACGTCACCGGTTTCGCTGGACGCGGCTCTTTCGGCGTGTTCAGAATATCTTCGAAGTTCTTGAGGGACACTTCGGTCTCGCGGTAAACATTGATTACGTTTCCGACTTCCTGGAGCGGACCGAAAATAAAAAATGAATAGATGAACAAGGAGAAGAACTGACCAACGGTGATCTGCCGTGCATATATCAGGTACAACATCATGAACATGATGCTTGTCCGGAGCGCATTCACCGAGGTTCCCTGAACAAAACTGAGACTCCTCAGGTAGCGCACCTTCTTCAGCTCGAGTTCCAGGATCTTCCCCGTGGTGCTATTCAGCCGCTTGATCTCCTGCTGCGCAAGCCCAAGGCTTTTCACCAACTCGATATTCCGCAGTGACTCCGTGGTCGCACCCGCCAGCGCCGTTGTTTCCGCCACAATTACTTTTTGGATCTTCTTAATCTTCCGGCTCAGCACCGAACTGAGAATTCCAAGCACCGGCACCGTCAGGAAATAAACAGGTGCGATGAGCCAGTGGACCGTGAAGGCATAGACCATCACAAAAACAATACCTACCAGCGATATGAAAAGGATGTTGATGGAAGCGTTGATTAGCCGCTCGACATCGGTTCGAACCTTTTGAAGTTTGCCCAGCGTCTCGCCGCTGCGTTGATCCTCAAAGACCGAATACGGCAGTTCGAGGGAATGGCGAATGCCGTCCGAATAGATCTGCGCGCCCAGCCGTTGCGTAATGACGTTCGTGAAATAGTCCTGGAAGTTCTTTGCCACCCGCGACACAAACGCCACGCCCACGGCTGCACCAAGCAGCAAGCTGACGCCACGGATAAACTCCGAGGTGGCGTACTGGCTGTACTTCGTCGCGTATTGATCGATGACATACCGGAAGATGAGCGGGTCCATCAGCGAAAAGATCTGGTTGATGGCGGCAAGCACGAGTGTCAGCACTACGAGTTGCCAGTACTGTTTGAGATAGGAATATAGAAGTTTCATCGAATACGGAGACCCTCACCCGGCGCTTCGCGCCACCCTCTCCCAGAGGGAGAGGAAAATCCCTCCTTTGCAAGGAGGAGATACCCTCTTCCCAGACGGAGAGGGAACAAGGCCAAGATTATCCCTCTCCCCCTGGGAGAGGGTGGCGCGAAGCGCCGGGTGAGGGTCTCGCATTTCCCCCTAAACCGTTCTTCCCCTCTCGCCCGAGGATTTCCGCGCCACCACTGCCTGAGCCGCGGCCAAACGTGCGATCGGCACGCGATAGGGCGAGCAACTGACGTAATCCAGACCGACCTGGTCGCAAAACTCCACCGAAGACGGATCACCACCGTGCTCACCGCAAATCCCGATTTTCAGGTTGTGCCTTGTCGCCCGGCCCCTTTCAACGCCCATCTTCATCAGTGCGCCCACACCCTCGCGATCCAGCTCCTGAAAGGGATCCGACGTCAGGATGCCTTTGGCCAGGTAGTCGCCAATGATCTTGCCCGAGTCGTCGCGCGAGAACCCAAATGCCGTCTGCGTCAGGTCGTTTGTGCCGAATGAGAAGAACTCGGCCGTCTCCGCAATCTGGTCTGCAACAATGACAGCCCTTGGCAGTTCGATCATCGTGCCGGTCATGTATTCCACCTTCACGCCGGTTGCTTTAAACACTTCCTGGGCCACGCGGTCAACGATCGCCTTCTGCTCCTGAAACTCCTTGGGCAAACCGACGAGGGGAATCATGATCTCCGGCTTGACGGTCTTTCCTGCCTTCTGGACCGTGCATGCCGCCTCGAAGATGGCGCGGCACTGCATTTCGGAAATCTCCGGATAGGTGATTCCAAGCCGGCAGCCGCGATGCCCGAGCATCGGATTGAACTCGTGCAGCGCTTCGACGCGCTGGAGCAGTTTTTCCTTCTCTTCAATCTCTTTTGCCGGACCGTTTTTCGCTCGCAGCGTCGCGATTTCCACCATCAGTTCTTCCCGTTTCGGAAGGAACTCATGCAACGGCGGATCCAGCAACCGGATCGTGACCGGCAGGCCGTCCATGGCACGGAACAAGCCCTCGAAGTCGGCTCGTTGGAATGGAAGGAGCTTGGCGAGTTCCTCGCGGCGCTCAGGCTCCGTGTTCGCCAGAATCATCTTTTGGACGTGCGGCAGCCGGTCTTCCGCAAAAAACATATGCTCGGTCCGGCACAGCCCGATTCCTTCAGCGCCGAACTTCCGAGCGACTTCGGCATCGCGAGGAACGTCGGCATTCGCGCGGATTCCCAGACGGCGGATCTTGTCGGCGATTGCCATGAATTCGGCAAAATCGCCGCTGGCGGGATCCGGATCGATTGTGGGAACTTCGCCTTCGAACACTTTCCCCGTGGAGCCTTCGAGCGTGATCCAGGCCCCTTCGCGGAGTTGCTTGCCACCGGCGGTGAGGACCTTATTTCTCTCATCGATTGAGATGGACTCTGCGCCGACCACGCAGCATTTTCCCATTCCACGGGCAACTACAGCCGCGTGGCTGGTCATTCCGCCGCGTGAAGTTAGAATTCCAACAGCGACCTCCATGCCGTGAATATCGTCGGGGACCGTTTCCTTGCGAACCAGCACGACACGGCCCTTCGGAGCCATCTCCACCGCATCGTCGGCTGAGAAGACGATCCTGCCGCTGACGGCGCCCGGCGACGCCGGCAGGCCCTGAGTCAGCTCCTTCACCTTTGCTTTAGGATCGAGAATGGGATGCAACAACTGGTCGAGTTGCGATGGTTCGACCCGCATGACCGCATCTTCGGGCGTGATCAACCCCTCGCGCACCATGTCTGCGGCGATCGTCACGGCTGCCTTGCCGGTGCGCTTGCCGTTTCGAGTCTGCAACATATACAGGCGTCCTTCCTGAATAGTGAACTCGAAATCCTGCATATCGCGATAGTGACGCTCGAGGCGATCGGTGATTTCGCGGAGCTGCCTGTAGCACTCGGGCATGACGCGTTCAAGCTCGCGAATGGGCGTCGGCGTGCGGATGCCGGCAACGACGTCTTCGCCTTGCGCGTTGATCAGAAACTCACCGTAGAATTCCTTTTCTCCAGTCGAGGGATTGCGCGTGAACCCCACGCCGGTGCCCGAAGTGTTACCCATGTTTCCGAACACCATGGTCTGCACGTTCACCGCGGTTCCCAGTGATTCGGAAATCTTGTTCATGCGCCGGTAATGAATCGCGCGAGGATTATTCCAGGAACCAAATACCGCGTTAATCGCGCCCAGAAGCTGCTGGCGAGGATCGTTCGGAAAGTCGGCCTTCGTCTTTTCCTTTACGAGGGCCTTGTACTCGAGGACTATCTCCTGTAACGCTGCAACAGGAATCTCCGTATCGAGCTTTGCGCTGGCCTTCTGTTTGATGCGATCGAAAATTTCGTCGAAGTCGCGCTTATTAATTTGAAGCACGACGTTTCCGTACATTTGAATGAAACGGCGATAGCTGTCCCACGCGAACCGGTCGTTGCCGGTGCGGGTGGCGAGCGCCTTGACGGTTATGTCGTTGAGGCCAAGGTTCAGGATGGTGTCCATCATGCCTGGCATCGAAAATTTCGCGCCCGAACGGACGGAGACGAGCAGCGGACGGTCGGTCGATCCCAGCTTCTGCTCGGTGAGCCCCTCGAGCCGCGCCAGGGCTTCATCGATCTGTCGCTGGATATCTTCACCAAGCCTGCCGTTGTTCTCGTAGAAGATTCGACAGACCTCCGTGCTGATCGTGAACCCCGGTGGAACAGGAAGTCCGGCATTCGTCATTTCTGCCAGACCCGCGCCTTTGCCGCCCAGCGTGTCTTTCATGCCGCCTTTGCCGTCGGCCTTGCCGCCGCCAAAAAAATAAACGTATATCTGCATAATTTTCGATTCTCCTATCGCGAATGACGCCAATAACGCCAATCCTCGTTCGCGTCATTGGCGTAATTCGCGGCTAGACTATCGTTCCGAATAATGCCGAATCCAGTATTCGTTCAGTTCGTGCAGGTTTCTCACGGCGCGATCCACTCCGCCGCCGTCACCATCGAGCGGGTTTTTCAGTATCCACCACACCAATTCGACGACTTCCCCCAGAAGCCCGGTTGCGTTTCGATGGTCGCAGCCGCTACAGAGCACCGCCTGAAGGCCGGGCGCCAGAAAACGCTCATCCCCGGCTTCAAGCCTTTTTGCACAGGCGGAACAGACAAACAAATCCGGAAAGACACCCGCCAGCCGCAGCATCCAGGCGAATTCGATCGGACATCCCTGCTCCAGAGCTCGAGCGGTCACGCGTACCAACCGGAAAACCGCATCTTGCGGTTCGTGCTCCGGAAGAAATCGATCGACCAACTCGATCAGGCGCCCGGCGCAAACGGCCCGATCGTAGTCCTGGAATAGCTTCATCGGCGAATCCAGGAGGTCGGCCGACTGGATTCGCACCAGATCCCGGTTTTCCTTCTCGAAAAACTGAATTCGGGAATGCGCCATTGGCTCCAGCGACGCGCCGAACCGATTTGTCATCTTGCGGGCGCCGTTGGCCACGCCCCGGAGCTTTCCGTGATCGCGGCTGAAAAATGCGACGATCCGATCGGCCTCTCCGAGCGGGTACGTCTTCAATATAATCGAGTCGCTCTGATGGAGAGGCATACTGGGTTTTCCGTAAGCTTGCAACTTAGCATGCCTGATGGACGCGATGCCACACAACACTGATGTCGTCGGTCTTGGCCTCAATGCCATGGACACGATCTGCGTCGTGCCACGGTTTCCAAGGCCGAACACCAAGATCCACCTTCGCGAGGTCCGCGTGGAGCCCGGGGGACAGGTGGCTACCGCACTCGCAACCTGCACAAGACTCGGATTGAGGGCGCGATATATCGGTTCTGTGGGAACCGACGACTGGGGAAAAGCTCAACTGGCCAGCCTTCGCGCGGAGAATCTCGATCTTCATGTGCGCGAAGTCGAAGAGGCCGGCAGCCAGGTCGCGATCATCCTTCTTGAAGAGGGCGTCGGCGAGAGAACGATTCTCTGGCGCCGTGATCTGCGGTTGAACTACCCCGTCGAGGACTTGCGCCGGGAGATGATCCACGGCGGCCGAATCCTCCACCTCGATGGCTGCGATTCCGCCGCAGCGCTCCAAGCTGCGCGATGGGCGAAGGAAGCGGGCATGCCGGTCGTCATCGATATCGATGAAGTGTACGACGAATCCACGCATGAATTGCTGCGGATGGTGGACTACCTGATCGCCAGCTCGGACTTTGCGGAGGATCCACGCGAACTCGCGGACCGATACGGCTGCCCCGTGATCGGAATCACTCGCGGCGCTGACGGAGCGGTTTTCGTAAATCGCGGCCAGTTGATGAAGTCCACCGCCTTCAAAGTCCCCGTTGCCGACACCACGGGAGCGGGCGATGTTTTCCATGGCGCGTTCATTTACGCCTTGCTTCAGAACTGGCCCCTTGAAGATGTGATCCGGTTCGCCCACGCCGTCGCCGGGATGAAATGCATGCACATCGGCGCCCGCCGCGGCATCCCGACGATTTCGGAAGTTCGCGCGTTTCTAAAGATGCACGCGCCCGACTGGGGTCCATGACCGTCACCGATCTCGCTATTTTAGGCGCAGCGATTGCTGGAAGCCATGGATGGGATTATGATCGCGCTGAGAGGCAACCATGGCTCGACCACCCGCAATAGAACCAGATACGGTTCTTCGGCTCACCTTGAACCTGAGTTCTGTCGGCCTGACGGATGATCAATTTTTCCGGCTTTGTAGCGACAATCGCGATCTTCGAATCGAAATGACCGCGCAGAAAGAACTGATCATCATGTCACCTACCAAACCCGAGACTGGGCGGAAAAACGCCAGGATCACTCAGCGGCTGGCGAATTGGGCGGAACAAGACGGCACAGGAGAGTGCTTTGACTCCTCGACGGAGTTGACGCTGCCGAATGGCGCAAAGCGTTCGCCCGACGCTTCATGGATACCAAAGAGCAAATGGAATCAGTTATCGGAAGAAGAGAAAAATAAGTTCAGCGAGATCTGTCCTGATTTCGTAATCGAGTTGCGATCGCCTTCCGACCGGCTCATCAATGTTGAAGCAAAGATGGAGGAATACGTCGCTAACGGCTCGAAGCTCGGATGGCTCCTCGATCCGATCGCGAATCGTGCAACCATTTACCGTCCTGGCCAGGCCCCGGAACGCATCGGCAATCCAACTATACTCAGTGGTGATCCCGTCCTGCCCGGCTTCAAGTTCAATTTCAAAGAAATCCTCTGAGAAGCGAACAACCTACAGTCTCATTGACGCAATCGATTTCAAGCCGGGAAAGTTCTCGTCCGTATTCACTCAGGCTAATCCGACCGCATGGTATATTCCGGCTTTTGCACAAGAGGAGGGATTGATGGCGGGAGCCACGATGGACAAGATCGTCTCGCTTTGCAAACGGCGGGGGTTTCTCTTCCAGGGCAGCGAACTTTATGGTGGGCTACAGGGAACGTGGGACTACGGGCCGATGGGCGTCGAGCTCAAGAACAACGTCAAGCGGGCGTGGTGGCGCGCAAACGTTTACGAGCGCGATGACATGGAAGGTCTTGACGCGTCGATCCTGATGAACCGTCTGGTCCTGAGGTACTCCGGCCACGAGGCCACTTTCTCCGATCCGCTCGTGGATTGCCGCAAGTGCAAGAAACGCTTTCGGGCCGATCAAATCGATCCGACCGAAAAGTGTCCTGAAGGCGGCGCGCATAACCTCACCGAGCCGCGTCCGTTCAACCTCATGTTCAAGACGACGGTGGGCCCCATCGAGGACGAGGACAATATTGCTTATCTGCGGCCGGAAACGGCGCAAGGCATTTTCGTCAACTTCAAGAACGTCCTCGACTCGACGAACCGGAAATTGCCGTTTGGCATCGCTAAAATCGGTAAGGCGTACCGCAACGAGATCACGCCGAAGAACTTCATCTTCCGCGTACGCGAATTCGAGCAGATGGAAATCGAGTATTTCGTCATGCCCGGCACTGACGAAGAGTGGCACAAACGCTGGATCGCGGACCGCGTCGCTTGGTATCACCAATACGGCATTCGGCCCGGGAACCTCCGGCAGTTCGTCCAGCCGCCTGAGGAGCTGTCGCACTACTCGAAGGCAACCACCGATCTCCTCTATCGCTTTTTTCCCGAGCGCGACGAGAGTAAGCAGTTCGACGAGGTTGAGGGCATCGCCAACCGCACCGACTACGACTTGACCTGCCATACCAAAGGCGGAAAGACCGCCTTCAAGGATGGATCGTTCCTCCCGAACGAGCACGCGGTTTTGAAGCAGATTTACTTCGACCAACCGACAAACACACACCTGACACCCTTCGCCATTGAACCTTCCGGAGGCGTAGACCGCATCACGCTCGCATTTCTGATGGATGCCTACGAGGAGGAGCAGACGACCGAGGGCAAGGAGCGCACCGTTCTGCACCTGCATCCCGATCTTGCTCCAGTGAAGGTTGCCGTAATCCCTCTCGCGCGCAACAAGCCGAACATGGTCGAAATGGCGAAGCGCATCAAGCGTGACCTGCAGACCACCGGAAAGCTCCGGACACTTTTCGACGACAGCGGCAATATTGGAAAGTGTTATGCCCGGCAGGACGAGATTGGAACGCCCTTTTGTGTGACCGTCGACCACCAGTCGCTCGAAGACCAGCAGGTGACCGTCCGTCACCGCGACACCATGCTGCAGGACCGTATCTCCGTCGATGCGCTTGACCGGTATGTGGAAGAGCGGCTGGGATAGCGGTCGCGAGTCGGAGTTTCGTATCCGCGTTGTGCGGTGCTAAAGTCGAGGTTGTACAGAGCGTCGGTGGATTGTTCGTAAAGCTGCTTCGGGTCCGCGGCGTCTGACGATTGAACCAGCCCCGTCAACCAAAGCGATCACGCAGCAGAATGCACATCGCGAAAACATGATTCCCTTCAGAGATAACATTCCGTCGCGTTCATTTCCAATCATGACGATCTCCATAATCCTGGTCAATGTACTGGTGTTCTTCTATGAAATCTCGCTCGGCCGGGCGGTGGAACCGCTGATCGAGCAATATGGCCTTACGCCGGCGGCCGTGTTCGCGTGGCCTGGATCGGACATCCCGTTAGTGGCGATCGCTTTGCCGTTCTTGACGTCGATGTTCCTGCATGGGGGCTGGCTGCATCTGATCGGGAACATGTGGTACCTCTGGATTTTCGGAGATAACATCGAAGATCGGCTCGGTCACAGCGCATTCGTCGTATTTTATCTGCTCAGTGGCCTCGGCGCAGGCATCGTCCACACCGTCCTGACTCCAGAAACGGTGGTCCCGAGCGTTGGCGCCAGCGGCGCCATTGCCGGAGTGTTGGGCGCATATCTGGTCTCATACCCGCTCGCGCGGGTTCTGACACTCGTTCCCATCTTCTTTTTCATTCAGATCATTGAAATTCCTGCCGTGATCGTGCTGGGTTTCTGGTTCTTCATGCAATTCCTCTACGGAACAGCGTCACTGGCGTCGGCGAGCGCCACCAACGCAGGCGGCGTCGCCTGGTGGGCCCACGTCGGTGGATTCGTGATCGGAATGGTGCTCATCGGCCTGTTCCCACGCAAAGACCGCCAGCGTTATGACTACTACCCCCGAACTTAGACGCGTTTTCAAAGCGCACGTGATGAATCCGCTCGCCCCGGACCGTCTCGAGTTCTACGATCCGGGTTACCTGGTCGTCGCCGGTGAGAAGGTGGAAAGGTTATCGCGTGAAGATCCGCGCGGGGAATTCCCTTTCGCCGGATTCATCGACCTGGGTCATAAAGTCATCCTGCCGGGTCTCGTCGATACTCACGTACACCTGGCACAGTTCGCGATCACTGGCATCGGCGCCGGCGAGCTCCTGGCGTGGCTCAACACATACACCTATCCGGAAGAAGCGCGATTCGCCGATCCGGAGTATGCCGCGAAGGTATCAGAAATGTTCTTTGACGAGATGCTCGCCAATGGAACCACAGCGGCGGTTGTGTATTCATCCGTCCACGAACAAGCGGCCGACATCGCGTTCTCTGCCGCACGAGCCAGAGGTTTGCGGGCATTCATCGGCAAAGTCATGATGGATCAGAATTCGCCTGCAACCCTTCAGGAGACGGCGGCCGGCTCGATCGCAGCCAGTGTGCGATTGTTTGAAAAATGGGATGGAGCCGATGGCGGCCGTTTGCGATACATCTTCACGCCGCGATACGCAGCGTCCTGCTCGCTGGATCTCATGAAGAGCGTTGGCCGGATCGCGCGTGAACGCGGCGCATTCGTCCAGTCTCATTTGAGCGAAAACAGGGATGAGGTCGAATGGGTGCGAAGCCTGTTCCCCGATTGTGCGTCATACACGGCGGTATATGACTCGGCGGGACTACTCGGCGAGCATTCGGTCATGGCTCACTGTATTCATCTTTCTGCGGAAGAAATCGCCCTGCTCGCCGGTCGAAAGACGAAGGTCGCGTTTTGTCCCTATTCCAACCGAACGCTCCGCAGCGGCACAATGCCGTACCACAAGCTTCGAGATGCCGGCCTTCACATCGCGCTCGGCACGGATGTCGCAGGAGGTCCATCGCTTTCCATGCTCCGGCAGATGGCGGAAACTTCGATCCTGGCAAAGACGCCGACTTCATCGTAGTCCAGCCGGACAGTGACCAGAACGCGGACCAGATCCTTGACCATCTCTGTTTCCACGCCAGCAAAGAAAATATTGCCGAGGTTTACCTCCGGGGCCGGCGGGTGTATTTTAGGAACCCATGAAGTGCGAGGATTTTCTGGACACGGGGGCATTGAAAACAACTGAAGGGAAGGCCGAAGTCCCCTCCTTGGACAAGGAGGGGTGGCTGCGCCCATTAAGAAAATGCCGCGAAGCCTCCTTAGCGGGCGCAGACGGGGTGGTTGGTTCAAGCCACCGATTATCGGAAGTTGAACGAACCACCCCGTTCTTGATGTTGACTTCCTGGTCATCGGCAACGCGAACGAGCCGGATATCCGGCGGGTCGGCCGCTATCTGGAAGAGTTTCGGTCCGCATTTGCGATGATGTTTCCGAAGGTGGAACAAACGTCGTCGGTTCCCACAACCATCGTCGTCTTCAAGAATGACGAATCCTTCGTCCCCTACAAGCCGGTTTATGACGGAAAACCGGCCAATGCCGTCGCCTATTTTCAGCCTGGGGAGGACGTGAACTATATCGCGGTTTCGCAGGCCTTGAGTTCGCCGTCCGTCATTTTCCATGAGTACGTGCATTTCCTGACACGAGAAGGTTCAGGCGCTCTACCCATTTGGGCGCGCGAAGGATTGGCCGAGTGCTACGGCACCTTCGAGATGAACGGCAGGCAGAACGAATTCACGTTGGGACGCGCGCCGGAGACCCACATTGCCTCTCTCACCGAGAAGCCGTTCCTTCCTTTGAAAACGCTTTTTGCAGTGGACTCCGGTTCCCCTTACTACAACGAAGCCGCAAAGCAAGGAATTTTCTACGCCGAGTCATGGGCGCTCACGCATTACTTGATACTGGGCGCGGAGGGGAAACGTCGTTCTCAGTTTGTCCAATTCCTGACGTTGCTCGGTAGGGGAGATCCCGTCGAGGACAGCTTTGCCGAAGCATTTCAAACCGACTACGGCACGCTCGAAGACGAACTGCGCGATTATGTTCGCAAGCGCAGCACATGGCCCATGTTGAAGGTCGCAGCGCGGGAGACGATTCAGGTGGATGCCCGGTCGCTAAAGACGACGACACTTTCCGAGGCAGAATCCGAGTACTACCTCGGTGACTTGCTTCTTCACATCAACCGCCTCGGCGACTCCGAAACACATCTGCAAAATGCAATTTCCAAAGATCCTAATTTGATCCCGGCTCAGGCATCATTCGGCATACTCCGGGTCCGGCAGAGAAATTACGACGAGGCCGTAACGCTGCTAAAGAAGGCTGTGGAGTCCGACGCAAAGAATCACATCACGAATTTTTATTACGCCTACGTCCTCGAGCGTTTCGAGAATGAAGGAGCAACAGCTCCCGCCACCGACTTCAGCACGCGTTACGAATTGATGCGGACCTACGCGAAAAAATCCATCGAATTGGCGCCGCGTTTTGTCGAGGCCTACGCGTTGTTGGGCCGGGTCAACCTGCTCGCCGGCGAAAACCTCGATGAATCGGAAACGCTGCTCAAAAAAGCCGTGTCCATTGCCCCCGGACGGCATGACCTGCACCTGCTGCTTGCGCAAACGTATTTGCGAGCGGATAAGACGGCGGACGGGAGAGCCCTGCTGTCGAATCTGGAGCGTATCGCCTCAGATCCCGAGATACGCCGCAGAGCGAAGGCTTTGCTCGATCAGACGGAGCCGAGGCAGGCTATATTCACCGAGATCCTTCCAGAGAAGCCGGCAGAAAGCGTAAAGGAACAACCAACCGAAATCCGGCAACCTTTGCCGCCACCGCCGCCTTCAGGCTCGCGAGAAACTGTCCTCGAACCGGTGACGCCGGTTGAACCGGCCGTCCAGGGGGAAAAGGTCACCGGGCTTCTCATCCTTCTCGAATGCACGAATGGTTTGACGTTGCGCGTCCGCAGCGACAAAGGTACCGCGGATTTCCATTCTTCTGAGCCCTCGAAGATCCAATTCCTCAGCTACACCGCCGACGTCTCCGACAACATCGCCTGCGGCCCACGCAATCCGGGCACGCCGGTTTCCATCACGTACCGGCCGGCCGCCAGCGGTCCGGGCGAACCTCTGGTCGTGGAGTTCCTCGAAAAGAAATAAACACCAAACCACAAAGTGACCCCCTGACCCCTGCCTGCCCCTGACCCCTGGCTGGTAATGGTGCATTGGGTGTTGCTGGATCACAAATGTCAAATGTTGGGATGTCCCATGAACGATGTCATATGTAGCTGTCAAATGACTCAACTACCAGATGACCAGATAGTTCAATTGGGTTATTGGGTCGTTGGGTAATTACGTCGTTTGACAAGTGCATA
>WNGN01004959.1_pt1 | contig 13257 bp, 9 predicted proteins | sample 5400561 | NCBI WGS metagenome assembly WNGN01 (sample SAMN13153379, study PRJNA577476) | soil metagenome | isolation source: 115 cm soil or saprolite under Garry oak tree replicate 2 | place: USA:California | collected 2016-06-15
TCCCGACCGGGCGCTCTCGCTGACGTCGATCATGGCTGGACCCGGGGGACGCGACGAGGTTGCACCCTGGCCGGAGGGCGCAGAGGTGCTCACACGCATTCCGCCGGAGACCCGCAAGGGCCGCATCGAGAACGCGATGTGGATTCGCCGCGTGCTGAATGGAAAGGACAATCCCTTCGATGAGGCCGTCGAGCTCGGCAAGGCGACTCGACCTATCGATCGTGCCTACTATCCATCGGGAACCGGCAGGCAACTTGTCGCCATATTGGCCGCGAAGAGCAGGATGGAGCGGCTCACGGGTGTCGAGATCCCGACCCTCGTCGTCCACGGCGTCGACGACCCGCTGGTGCCCGTCGAGAACGGTCGCCTGGTCGCCGACGCCGTGCCCGGTGCCCGTCTCCTCGAGCTCGAGGGCATGGGTCACAACATGCCCGAACATCTCTGGCCCGAAGTCATCGACGCAATCGTCGAGACGGCCGGCAAGGCGAGCCCTGTGCAGCCGGGCGCGGCGTGGTCTTCCTAGCCGGCGGCCTCGAAGGAATCAGTCCCGCGCTGGCGGTCCTCGCCGGCCTGGTCTCGTTTGTCTCGCCCTGCGTGCTGCCGCTGGTGCCGGCGTACCTCGCCTACCTCGGCGCCCGGGCTGGGCAGCCCGCAACGGTGACGGCAGGCGGCTCGGCGGGGGCCGTGGTCGCCCGATCTGCAGGCGGCGCCTCATCGCTGCCTGTGGCTACCGCAGGCCTCGCGTTCGTGGCCGGCCTGTCGGTGATCTTCATCCTGTTCTTCTATGTGTTCTCGCTCGCCGTCCAGCCGATCCGTGGCTACGTGCCCGTGGTCGCGGGCGTCCTGGTGATCGCGATGGCGCTCCATGTCGCCGGGCTGATCAAGATTCCGTTCCTCGACCGCGAGTACCGCGTGATGGATCGAGCGCCTTCGAAAGGCGGCGTGACCGGAGGATTCTTGCTGGGCATGGGGTTCGCGAGCGGCTGGACGCCGTGCATCGGCGTGACATTGGGCGCGGTCCTCAGCTCAGCAGTCACCGCCGGGACCACCGCTCAAGGCGTGGTCCTGATGGTCGCCTACTGCCTGGGCCTGGGCGTCCCGTTCATCGTGCTTGCGTTCGCGCTCGAGAGCGCGCGGCCGGTGGTTCGCGTCATCAACAGCCACCGCCGCGCAATCGACCTCCTCTCCGCGGCAGTCCTGCTCGTCATGGGCGTGCTGCTGCTGACCAACAAGCTGGCGATCCTTTCTGCGGGAATCACACAGTTGGTCCCGTCCTGGCCGTCGCCGACCCTGTGATCTCCTCTCCCCGCAGGGGAGAGGAGTGTGGAGCACCTGGACATCACAGGCCGAAGTAGCCGCGGCGGCTGAAGATCATGGGCGAAATGTTGGCGTCGTGCGCTCCCTCGACGACGGTGCCGATGAGGATCCAGTGGTCGCCCGCCTCGATGGTCTCCTTCAGCGTGCAGACGGCATAGGCGGCGGAGTCTGCCTCGAGGATGGGGCCGCCTCGGTCTGACTCTGGACGCCGCCATCCGATGCCGTCGAACTTGTCCGTGAGCTTCGACGCCATGCGTCGGGCCAATTGCTCGCGGCCCGCCGCCAGGATGTTCGCGGTGAAGCCGCCGGCGTGCTGGACCGCGGGCAGCGTGTTCGAGGTCTTGTCGACGCAGGCGAGCGCGAGCGGCGGGTTCAGCGACGCCGCGCAAAAGGCGCTCACGGTCAAGCCTCGAGGAAGCGAATCCTTGCCGAAGGCGGTGAGCACCACGACCCCGCTCGGGAACGTGGACATGACCTCTCTGAATCGAGCGGGCTCAATCATCTAGGTCGCGATCATGGCGGAGTGTCTCAGCCGAGCGAGCCCTGCCACTTCCTTCTCGCCCGGCCCAGCTCGCCCTCCAGGCGGTTCTCCTCGCGACCGAGTTTGAGGGCATGTTCGGTATCACCGGCCTCGGCTGCGTTCTTCAACGCGAATCTCACCGATGCCAACCTGTCACGCAACCCGATGACTTCGGGCGGTTCGGGGAGATCAGTCGTCCAGGGCGGCCGCGAGGTGGGCAGCTTGCCTCTTCCACTCAGCGGGACGCCGAGGTCGTCTTCGACCTCTGCGACGATGCGCTCCGCGCTCGTACCCATGTCTTGAAGCACGAACGGTCCCATCCCTTCCCCCTGCAGGGCGAGACCCAAGAGCAGGTGAGCCGTATCGACAACCTTGCTGTTCATGCGATCCGCCTCGCCGAAGGCAAGTTCGACGGTGCGCTTGACCGCCATCGTGGGGACGACTCGCCGCCCTCGTCGAGGCTTGTCGTGGGCTGTGGCTGCGCTGATGTTGTTCGCGAAATCGTCGTACGAGACGCCCAGCCGGGTCAGGACCCGGTACGCGGCGCCCGCCTCCAGCCTGAGCATCGCCAGCAGCATGTGCTCGGTGCCGACGTACGACTTGCCCGCACGCTCGGCGTGCTCCTGGGCGCCCACCAGGATCTGTTTGGATTCATGGCTGAACATCTCGAACGGGTAGGGGTGCGCCATCGGTCGTGCACAACTTAGCGCGGCAACCGTTGGTCCTCGCCGATTGCGGTAAACGAACACTTGTTTGTGAGCCGGGAAGCGGTCAAACTGGATGACATGGGGGACGTTCTCGATCTCTTTGCGCCGGCCACGAGAGACTGGTTTCGCGGCGCCTTCGTGGAGCCGACACAGGTCCAGGAACGAGGCTGGCGCGAGGTGGCCGCGGGCCGCCACGTCCTGATGGCCGCACCCACCGGGAGCGGCAAGACCCTGGCTGCCTTCCTGTGGTGCATCGACCGCCTGGCGTCGGAACCCGTGCCCGCCGAGGCGGAGCGCTGTCGCGTCCTTTATGTATCGCCGCTGAAGGCTCTCGCCCACGACGTCGACCGCAACCTGCGCTCGCCGCTGGTGGGCATCCGCCACCAGGTCGAGAGTGGCGGCGGGGTGGCGCCGGACATCACGGCGGCCATCCGCACCGGCGACACCCCGTCCGAGGTGCGCCGCTCGATGGAGCGCCACCCGCCCGACATCCTCATCACCACTCCAGAGTCGCTGTACCTCATCCTCACCAGCGCAGCGCGAAAGATCCTTGCGTCGGTGCGGTGGCTCATCGTCGACGAGATCCATTCGGTTGCCGCCACCAAGCGCGGTTCGCACCTCGCCCTCAGCCTCGAGCGCCTGTCAGCGCTGACCAAGATCGAGCCTCAGCGCATCGGCCTGTCTGCGACTCAGAGGCCGCTGGAAGAGGTCGCGAAGTTCCTCGGCGGCGCCGGGCGCGACGTCGCCATCGTCGACGCCGGCCGGCTCAAGACCATGGAGGTGAGGGTCGAGGTCCCGGTCGAGGACATGTCGCAGCTCAAGTCGTACGACGACTCCGGGCAGACCGCCAACAGCATCTGGCCGGCGATCTACCCACGCCTGCTCCAGCTCATACGCGACCATCGCTCGACGATCGTCTTCGTCAACTCGCGACGGCTCGCCGAGCGCATCGCTGCGCGCATCAACGAGCTGGCCGAAGAGGATCTCGTGCGCGCGCACCACGGCTCCATCGCACGCGAGCAGCGACTTCTCATCGAGGACCAGCTCAAGGCCGGCACGCTGCGCGGCCTGGTCGCCACCTCTACCCTCGAGCTCGGTATCGACATGGGCGCAGTCGACCTCGTGCTCCAGGTCGAAGCGCCGCCGAGCGTGGCCGCGGGCATTCAACGCGTCGGCCGGGCGGGGCACTCCGTGGGCGAGGTGTCGCGCGGCGTGGTCATCCCCAAGTTTCGAGGTGACCTGCTGGAGGCGGCCGCGGTCGTCGAGGGAATGCTCGAAGGCCGCATCGAATCGACGACCGTGCCTCGCAAGCCGTTGGACGTCCTTGCACAGCAGATCGTCGCGATGTGCGCGATGGACGAATGGAAAGTCGACGAGCTCGGCGCTGTCGTCCGCCGCGCGTATCCCTACAGCGACCTCGGGCCACGGTCCCTCGAAGCAGTCCTCGACATGCTCAGCGGGCGCTATCCCTCTGACGAGTTCGCGGAGCTGCGGCCGCGCATCGTATGGGACCGCGTCGCCGGCACGGTGCGGGGGCGGAAGGGGGCACAGCATCTCGCTGTCACCAATCCCGGCACCATCCCGGACCGCGGCCTCTACAGCGTCAACCTCGTCGAGGATGGCCGCCGCGTTGGAGAGCTCGACGAGGAGATGGTTTACGAAAGCCGCGTGGGCGAGACCTTCGTACTCGGAGCGTCCACGTGGCGCATTGCAGAGATCACGCCCTGCCGAGCTCGGCCTGGCGCTCGGCAAGATGGTCCGCGAGCTGCGATCGCTCACACCCGGCGCTGCGGAGCGGCGCCTACGCGAGCGCGCCGGCTTCGACGATCGCGCGATCAAAAACCTGCTCACGTACCTCGAAGACCAGGCCGCGGCCACGGGCGCCGTGCCCGACGACCGCACTGTCGTCGTCGAGCGATTCCGGGATGAGATCGGTGACTGGCGCGTCTGCCTGCACACGCCCCTTGGTGGCCGGGTGCATGCGCCACTCGCGTTGGCTCTGGAAGCCCGCCTCAAGGAGCGGCTGGGAGTCGACGCCCGCGCCCTCTGGACCGACGACGGCATTGCTCTCCATCTTCCGGACGTCGAATCGCCACCTGGTCTCGACGAGCTGGTGCTCGACCCGGAAGAGGTGGAAGCCCTGGTGGCTGCGCAGCTGCCGGCGTCAGCCCTCTTCGCCGCCCGCTTCCGCGAGAACGCGGCCCGCTCGCTTCTGCTGCCGCGCCGGCGGCCGGGGCAGAGGACGCCTCTGTGGCAGCAGCGCATGCGCAGCGCGAACCTGCTCCAGGTGGCAGGTCAGTATCCCGACTTCCCGATCCTCGCCGAGACGTGGCGCGAGTGCATGAGCGACCACTTCGACATGCCCGCCCTCGCCACGCTCTTGCGCTCGATTCGCTCGCGCGAGGTGCGCGTCGTCGCAGTGGACACCGAGCGTGCTTCGCCCTTCGCATCGTCGCTGCTCTTCTCATATGTGGCTGAGTTCATGTACGAAGGCGACTCGCCGCTCGCCGAGCGGCGGGCGCAGGCGCTCACGCTCGATCGCGAGCTGCTGGCCGAGCTCTTGGGCACCGAGGACCTACGTGAGCTGCTCGACCCCGAGTCGATTGCAGCCGTGGAGCTGGAGCTTCAGGGCCTGCTCCCGGAGCGCTTTCCACGCGATCCCGACGAGGCGCATGACCTGCTGATCAGGCTCGGTGACCTGAGCACGCCGGAGGCGGCAGCTCGCGGCATCGCGATGGAGTGGTTGAGGGCGTTGGAGCGCGAGCGCCGAACGGTGACGGCGCGCATCTCGGGCGAGCCGCGCTGGATCGCAGCCGAGGACGCCGGCCGATATCGCGAGGCCCTTGGCGTCACCCTCCCGGTCGGCCTGCCGGACGCTTACCTCGACCCCGGGACCGAGCCGCTTGCGTCGCTGCTCCGCCGGTGGGCGCGGACGCATGTGCCGTTTGTGGCGGCGGATGTGATGGAGCGGTGGAGCCTCGCCGGTCCGATGGTGGAAGGTGCGCTTGCACAGCTCGTTGCACGTGGCGACGTCATCGCCGGCGAGTTTCGGCCCTCCGCACGTGGCCGGGAACACTGCCATCCAGAGGTGCTTCGCATGCTGCGGCGGCGATCACTGGCAGCTCTCCGTCGTGAGATCGAGTCCGTGCCTCCCGACGCCCTCGCGCGCTTCCTTCCCGCCTGGCACGGCATTGGCGCGAGGGCGGGCGGTGTCGATCGCCTGCTCGAAGTGGTCTTCCAGCTGCAGGGGGCTGCCCTGCCGGCCAGTGTCATCGAGCGCGACGTCATCGCGAGCCGCGTCGCCGGTTACAACCCGCGGCTGCTCGACGAGCTGGTCTCGATGGGTGAGGTGGTGTGGGTCGGGCGTGGCTCGCTTGGCTCGTCCGATGGCCGGGTTGCCCTTTATCTCCGCGGTGACGCGCCCCGGCTGGTGCCCGAGCCGGTGGATGCGCCGGCCGGAGACCTGCATGCGCGGCTGCGCGATCACATGCGCGCGCGCGGCGCGGGTTTCTTTCGCGATCTCTACGCCGCCTGTGGCGGCGGGGACGAGGAAGCCATGCTCGACGCTCTCTGGGACCTGGTCTGGGCCGGGGAGGTCACGAATGACACGTTCGCGCCGCTGCGACTTCTGGGTCCGGCCAGCCGGCGTCCGGCGCATCGGCCTCGCCTACCGCGGCTGACGCAGCCACGCGCCGCCGGCCGCTGGTCGCTCGTCAAGGAGATGGTGGGCGCGGGCCCCAACGCGACTGAGCGCCTGCACGCATCCGCGGGCGTGCTCCTGCAGCGCTACGGAGTCCTGACCCGCGAATCGGTGGCGGCGGAGGGATGGCCGGGCGGGTTCGCGGCGCTGTACCCGGTGCTGCGGGCCATGGAGGAATCGGGCCGGATCAGGCGCGGCTATTTCGTCGAAGGCTTGGGCGGATCGCAGTTCGCGCTGCCGGGGGCAGTTGACCGGCTGCGCGCCCTTCGCGAGCAGGACGAGCGCGTCATCGCCCTGGCGGCCAACGATCCAGCGAACGCATATGGGTCTGTGCTCGCGTGGCCTCGGCCGGATGTGCGGATGGCGCGAGCGGCCGGCGCCTACTGCGTCATCGACGGCGGCCGGCTCGTGCTTTACCTCGAGCGAGGCGGGCGCTCGCTGCTCACCAATGGCGAGGTGACCGTCGATCACATGCGGACTTTGATCGCGGCCGCAGTCCACGGCGGCAAGGTCGAATTGCAGCGCGTCGACGGCATTGCGGTCGCAGATTCGCCTCTGGGCGCGCTGCTCCGCGAAGCTGGATTTTCATCCACGCATCGAGGCCTCGTTGCCTATGGCGGGCGGTCAGGACGCCCAATAGGGAACGGGTACGATAGCGGCTCCGACGGGGAGTAGCGCAGCTCGGTAGCGCACCTGACTGGGGGTCAGGTGGTCGCGGGTTCAAATCCCGCCTCCCCGACCAACTTCTGAATTCAGAATCCGCCGTCTAGCCGAGTAAACGTGACAACTGTGTGTGCGATGCCGATCCGGGTGGTGCTCGCCGACGACAGCTTCATCGTCCGTGAAGGCGTGCGAGAGCTTCTCCAATCGGTGGAGGAGATTGGCCTCGTGGCAACCTGCAGCGACCTGGACTCGTTGGAGGCGGCGATTGACCGAGAACACCCCGACGTCGTCCTGACGGACATTAGGATGCCGCCAACCAACACGGACGAAGGCATCAGGGTGGCAGAAGTGCTCAGAAGCAGCGCACCGTCAATCGGCGTCGTGGTGCTGAGTCAGTTCGCCGACGCCGAGTACGCGGTGGCGCTCCTCGACAAGGGCGCCGCCGGCCGCGCTTATCTGCTGAAGGAGCGGGTGTCGGACCTAGACCAACTCGTCAATGCCATCCGCGAGGTCGCGCGCGGCGGTTCCGTGGTCGACACGAGGGTCATCGAGAACCTCATCGCCGAGCGCTCCCGTAACAAGCGCTCAGCGCTCGCCGATCTGACTCAGCGCGAAATGGAAGTGCTCGCAGCTGTCGCCGAGGGCAAGAACAACGCAGCCATCGCGCAGGCTCTCCACCTGAGCGAAGGAGCCGTCGAGAAGCACATCAGCGCGATCTTCTCCAAACTCGGGCTGACGGAGGAGCTAGCCGTTCACCGCCGCGTGAAGGCAACTCTCATTTATCTGGCGGAGGAGCGGGTACCAGAAAAGCGGTAACGAGTTCCTTGCGGCCCTTTACCGGGGCGGGGCCTAGCCGCTCGGCCCGCGGTGATGTGCTCAGAACCGAGTAGGTCGCCTCACTGAGCACGGTCTCGCCGCAGGATGCGAATTGCTGCAGGCGCTGTGCGAGGTTGACCGCGTCCCCGACCACTGAATACTCGGCCCGCTCCTCGCTACCGATCAACGCCGCCGCGACCAGCCCGGTCGAGAGGCCGATGCCGAGCTCAAATGCAGGCATTCCGGCCGACGCCCACCGCCCGTTCAGCTCGAGCTGTGCGCGATGCATGGACGTGGCGGCACGGAGCGCACAGTCAGCGTGATCGGGCTGCGAGTCGGGCGCGCCAAACACCGCCATCACGGAATCGCCGACGAACTGCATGACGGTCCCATGCTCCGCGAGGATGGCGTCGGTGGCGACGGTGCGGTGCTGCATGAGTTGACCGGCCAAAGAGCTGGGGTCGGATGCCTCCGCGATCGACGAGTATCCACGCACGTCGGAAATCAACACGGTGACGATCAGTCGCTCGACTTCGCTTGCGCCGCGGCCGCGCTGACGCAGTCGGTCTGCGACACCGCCGGGCAGGAGGCGGCTGAGCATCTCACCCTGCTCTTCGCGATCGACGATGGCCTGGTGCAGCCGGCGGAGGTTGCGAACGCCGGCGTCGCCTCCGTCGATCGCCTGTTTCGCCAGTTTGAAGAAGAGGTGCTCGACTGATGCCGCGGCGTCGGCACTGGTGGTCTTCCGTTTGATCGCTATCGCCTTGATGGGCCTGCCTTCGGCCACCAGGGCGAGCAGATCCTCCTCCGCCGGCGACAGGTCGACCTCACCTAGCGGCCGGACCAGCGCTTCGACAATTTTGGGATCGAGCAGCGAGCCGCCGGTGCTAACCGTGCGGATTGCTCTGGCCAGCTGATCACCCGCGGCGACGGCGTCCTTGAGCAGGTAGGCGCACCCGGCTGCCCCCTCGCTCAGCAGGGCAACCGCGTAGTCGGGGTCATCGAATTGAGACAGGATCACGATCCCCGTGCCTGGATGGCGCTTGCGCACGAGCCGAGCCGCATCGATCCCCTCGCGCTGGAACGTCGGCGGCATCCGGATGTCGGTGACTATCACGTGTGGTGCGAGCTTCTCCGCGCAGGCAATCAACTCGTCGTAGTCGCCGGCCATGCCGACGACATCCACGTCCTCTGTCGCGTCCAACAGCGCGCGCAGCCCCTCGCGCACGATCAGGCTGTCGTCGGCGAGCAGTACCTTGATCCATCCCATAGCCCTAAGTGGACGTGGTGACTCGACCTCGAGCAAGGGAGCCAGCATCACGGCAACCGTGCGGCTAGCCCTACTCAAAGACGCCAGCCGACACCATCGACCGCAACTTGATCACGCCCTACGTTGCAGGGCGGAGGTTGACCAAATGAAATTTGAAAGTTCGGTTACAGCGGTTTCCTGGATTCCCTTCGAGGCGGTCACAGGATTCCTGGCCGTGCCCTTCGGCATGGGCCTGGCCCACTACGACGAGCCTCTGCCGGCCAGGCTCGACGATCTGGACGAGTGGCATCGCAGGGATCTTTTCCGCGAATGCAACGAGCTGAAAGGCTGGATCGAGGTTGAAGACGGGAAGATAGCCGCCTGGGGGCAACATGGCGGTGGACGCATAGGAGTGACGCGCTTGAAACTCGGTCCGAAGACGCTGACGGTCAAGGCCAGGGCGATGCCCGACATCCGTCCCGAGCCAGTCGTGACCGAAACGTACGTGCGCTTCACTCAGACATGTGGAGGCCGCACCGGCGTGCCGGCTCCACGAGCCGTGAGCCACAAGCCGCTCTTTCAGATCGACTCCGCGGTCGCCTGGACCACTCTGTCCCTGACGATCCATGCCGACGGCCACTCCGAGCGGGAGCTCGTCGGAGCCAGCTGCTTTCCACGTCACTGGATTTACGACGACGCCGGCGAGCTCGTCACGCAGACGGGGCTGACCGACTTCAGCACCTGGATCAACGACGCGTTCGGCGAGCGCACGCCGTGGGGTACGTACGACTCGCCCGCGATGGTTCAGCCAGTGGAAAGTGCGCTCGAGCGCGAGCTCGGGGCGATCATCGTCGGCGGCGCTAAGGAGAAGAGACGCGCGATCCCGAAGGGCAACACCCTCATAGAGCAGGGCGCTCCGGGCGACGAGATGTTCTTGGTGCTCGACGGCACGTTCGCGGTCGAGGTCGACGGCCAGGCGGTCGCACAGGTCGGTCCGGGGGCGATCGTCGGAGAGCGGGCAGTGGTGGAGCAAGGCTCGCGGACGGCGACGCTCCGCGCACTCACAGCCTGCCGGGTCGTTTCGGTGGCGCGCCGCTTCGCCGACGATCGGGAGCTTTCGGAGATCGCCGCCGGTCACCGAAGGGAGGAGGCCCGATAATGCCCCCATCCATGGACGGCGCGATCGTCCAGGCCGTGCGCCTCCGCAAGGTCTACCGGGGCGCCAACGAAGTCGAAGCCCTGCGTGGCATCGACATCGAGGTCGAGCGCGGAGAGATGATCGCCATCGTCGGACCATCCGGCTCCGGCAAGACAACCCTCCTCAACTGCCTTTCCGGCCTGGATTCCTTCGATGGCGGCAAGGTGATCGTTGACGGCCAGGACCTATCCGCCATGTCCGACCGCGCCCGCACCGCTTACCGCCGCGACCACATGGGCTTCGTCTTCCAGGCCTTCAATCTGCTGCCAGTGCTCTCCGCGGTCGAGAACGTGGAGATCCCGCTCCTGCTCCAGAACGTCAACTCGCGTGAGTCCCGCCGGCGCGCCTTAGAGATGCTGGAGGCGTTGGGCCTTGCCCATCGCGCCAATCACAGGCCTGACCAGCTCTCCGGTGGCGAGCAGCAGCGGGTGGCTGTTGCCCGGGCTTTGGTTCATAAACCCGCGGTGGTTTGGGCGGACGAACCGACTGGCAATCTCGACACGGAGGTCACGCAGGTCATCGTCGAGCTCCTGGTGCGAATGAACAAGGACGGCCAGACCATCGTTCTCGTCACCCACAACCCGCAGGTGGCCGAGCGCGCCCGACGCACGCTGCGCATGCGTGACGGCCGCATCGAGGTAGCCAGCGCCGAGCGCGCTGCAGCGGCCCGATGAACCTGGCCGTGGTCGTGATCGGTCTGTTCGTCCTTGTGTACGCCGCGCTTATCGTGCTCGCTGTACGCCGCCCACTTTTGGCACGGCTCGCGCTGCGCGAGGCGGTGCGGCGGCCCGGGCAGTCAGCCATTGTCGTGCTCGGCCTCATGGTCGGAACCGTGGCCATCTTCTCGAGTCAGGTCATGGGCGACTCTTTCCGCGAGTCCCAGACGCAAGAGGCCTACCTTGCCTGGGGCCACGTCGACATGGTCGCCGCTGACGGAGGCCGCTTCTTCGACCCAGCCATCGCTTCCGAGCTGGCCGCGGATCCCGGACTGAAATCTTCACTGGCCGGGGTGCAGGGGGGCGTCGAGCTTCCGAGCTCGGTGGTCGATCTCGATCGCGGCAATGCCAAGCCGCTGGTCACGTTGGTCGGATTCGACCCGGCTACGCAGGGCCCCTTCGGCCGCTACGTGCTTGCCGATGGAAGGACCACGTTGGGTCAGGACCTGGCCTCGGACCAGGTGCTCGTCTCGGCCTCGCTGGCCGGCGCCCTGGAGGCGCGGACTGGTGACCGGCTTCGTATCGCAGTCGGTGCCGACCGCGTGGTCGAGCTCCGCGTGGCGGGCATCGCCCAGGGCGAGGGGCCTGGCGCCTACACCCTCAGGCCGGCGCTTTTCATTCCGATCGCCAACCTGGGGCCAATGCTCGGCGGGCAGGGCATCAACGTGATCCGTCTGGCGGCCCCAGGCGAAGGCCAGGCCGAGCTGGACCGGGCACATGAGCTGGCGCCCATGGTGCGCGCTGTCCTGCAATCAATTGGGGGCGGAACGAGCCTTGCATTGCGGGAAGCGAAGAGCCTGGACGTCAACGCCAAGATCAAGCAGACAGAGACAGACAGAAGCCTTTTCGCTGGCCTGAGCCTGTTGGTCGCCCTGGCCGGGGCGGCGCTAGTGGTTAACCTCGGGCTTGCCCTGGCTGAGGAGAGGCGCCCGCGCCACGCCGTGCTCCGAGCCCTCGGACTCGGCCGCACCGGAATGGTGACCCTGTCAGTGCTGGAGGGCGCTCTTTACAGCCTGGTCGCCGTCGTCGCGGCCCTTGCCCCCGGAGCGGTCATCGGTCTTGTCATCGTCCGAGCCTTGGAGGGCGGCAACCTGCTGTACACGCGCCCCCTAGAGACCCGCACCGGGCTGCTGCTGTACACAATCACGCCCGGTTCGGCGGGCCTATCGGTCGCGATCGGGGCCCTGATCGTGCTGGCCACGCTGTTCGCCACCTCGATCCGGAGCTCCCGCATGCAGATCTCGTCGGCCATCAGAAACCTGCCTGAGCCGGCAAGCCGGCGCAAGCGATCGATCTGGAGGACTGTGTTCCTGACCGGACTCGGCGTGGCCTCGATCGCGGCCCTGGTTCCCGGCAACCTTTCCATCCGATTGGTCGGCGGGGTTGGCCTCGTGGTCGTGGCGGCGGCGCTGGTCGGCAGCCGGATCTCGGGCCGGCTGCGCGCAACCTTGACCGGAGCCGCCCTGACCGTGTGGGCAGCTGCCACGATTGTCGCCGTCGCATCTTCGACCCGGACCTGGGATCCCCTGGTCATCGGACTCGGCGCCCTCGTCGCCGTCTTTGGGCTAAGCCTGATCGTGGCGGCCAACCTACGTATTCTCGAAATACCGGCAGGCATGCTTAAGGGCGGAGCCCGGGCGACGCTGAGGCCGTCTCTCGCCTACCTCACGCGGCGGCCCCTACGAGCCGGCCTGGGCATCGGCGCCTTCGCGCTTGTGCTGGCCCTGATGACAACTTCCTCGGTGTTTGTCGCGACCTACCTCGCGCAGTCGCGCAGCACCCTGAGTGAATACGACATCCGCGTCACCGCGCCGACGACAGCAGGTGTCACGATTCCCGATTCGGTGGGTCCGGAGATCCTCATGGACGTCGCCATGCCAACCCGGCCTTATCGCGGAGAGGTGATCCTGAGCACAAACCCCAGCGTCCCGCAGGAGGATACCTACCTGCCCCTCTACTCGCTCAGCCCCGCCCAATTGGCGGCTGGACCATTCCAGCTGGCCAGTCGGGAGAGTCGATTCAAGAGCGACGCCGAGGTATGGGCGGCCATGGCGCAAGACCCTCACCTTGTCGTGACACCCACCTACGGGAATCCCGGCATGACTCTCACGCTGGCGGGACCGGACGGGCCGGTGCAGTTTCGCGTGGCGGGTGCCGTAAAGACCCTGGGACTCTGGGGCCTCGCCGGCTCTGACGCCGCGATGGCGCCCTTCGCCACGCTGCCGGTGGGCACCACCATCCTCGCCAAGGCTGCGCCCGGCGCCAACGTCGACGCAGTGGCCCGCCAGATCCAGCGGGAAGTCTTCAGCCAGGGGGCCGAGGTGACGACGGTCAAGGAAATGTTCGACTCGAGCGCCCGTGGCCCCCAGGC
>WNGN01002452.1_pt1 | contig 13253 bp, 5 predicted proteins | sample 5400561 | NCBI WGS metagenome assembly WNGN01 (sample SAMN13153379, study PRJNA577476) | soil metagenome | isolation source: 115 cm soil or saprolite under Garry oak tree replicate 2 | place: USA:California | collected 2016-06-15
CCTACAAGTCCGCGTGGCCCGTCAAGGACGCGCTCATCTACATGGAGAAACAGGCCGGCCAGCATTTCGATCCGCGGCTCGTGGAATTCCTGGCGCGGAACCGCGACGAAGTCGTCTCGATCGGCGAGCGGTTCGCCGATCAGGCGGTGCAATAGCCCGGCGGCGACGCTCCGTGGCGCAGACCTCGATCCTCACACGTATTCGGGCCCATCTTACCGGGCGCCCGGACACGGAGCATGAACAGGCGATCGTTCGGCTGCTGGTCGGGACGGCGCTGTTGCTGTACCTGCCCTTACTGGCCGTTAGAGGCAGCCAGGTTTCCGGTGAGGCGGGCCTGGTGTTCTTCGCTGCCATGGGTCTGGTGTGCTACCTCGCCATGGCCGCGGCGGTGTTCGGTTGGATGTATTTCTTGCCGGCGGCTTCGCCTACTCGACGTGTCGTCGTCTCCGTACTTGACATTGGCGGAACCACGTTCTTCATGTACCACCTGGGCGAGTACGGCGCTTCGCTGTACATGTTCTACCTATTGATCATTTTCGGTCACGGTTTCCGCTACGGCAAGCCCTATCTGTATAGCTCGCTAATACTCAGCGCCGCCGGCTTCGCACTGGTCCTTGAATTCAACGATTACTGGATGGAGAACCGCGTGCTCGGCCTCGGTTTGATGGTGGGCATGATCTTGTTGTCGCTGTTCCAAGGCAAGCTCGTGACTCGACTCTTCGATTCGCTGCGTCGTGAGGAAGCCGCAAACCAGGCGAAGCGCAGATTCCTCTCCACCGTGAGCCACGAGATGCGCACCCCGCTCAACGCCATCATCGGGATGAACGATCTGCTGCGCGACACCGCGGTCAACATCGAGGAGACCGACTTCGACCTTCACAGCTTGATCAACGGCACCACGGCGGTGCTCGCCCCGCAGGCCGAGATCCGCGGCCTTCAGCTTCGCGCTCATGTGATGCCGGAAGTCGCGCACGCGTTGCGCGGCGATCCTTACCACCTGCGCCAGGTGCTGTACAACCTCATCGGCAACGGCGTCAAGTTTACCGAATCGGGCGGCGTCACCCTGACCGTGTCGAGCTTGGGCGAGAGCGACCATGCGGTGCGCCTGCGTTTCGCGGTACAAGACACGGGGATCGGCATCGCGCCGGAGGCGCAGGAGCGTATTTTTGAAAGCTTCGTGCAGGCCGATGACTCGACCACGCGCCGATACGGCGGCACCGGTCTCGGCACGACGATCGCGAAGCAGCTCGTCGAGATGATGGGCGGGCAGATCGGGCTGGTCAGTACGCTGGGCAAGGGCAGCACCTTCTGGTTCGAGCTGCCTTTCAAGAAACAGGCGGTCGGCCAGATGCCGGAGGCCTCGTTCCGGCTGAACGATATCAGGATCATGCTGCTCGGTTTCAACGAAGCGGAGCTGCGTTCGCTCGAGCAGGACCTCGCAACCTGGGGAGCGCGCACCGGACGCGCCTCAGGCGTCGAGGCGGCTGCCGCGCGTCTCGCCGAGGCGCAGTCTTTGGGCCATCCTTACCACTTGGTTCTCGTACGCGAAGACGCCGAGGCTGAGCCGGCACGGATCGTCGCGCAGCTCTGCAGTGTCCGCAACCAAAAGGCGCCACCGACGGTGTTGTGCACCCCCGGCGTATCGGAGGTTCGCCGCACCGAGGTCCTTGCGGGCGGCTTCGCCGCGGTTTTGGAAATGCCGTTCGAGAAGCGTCTCCTTTTCAACGCGATTCATTCGGCGACCGCGATCCAAGGAGGCCAGGAAGGCGTCATTTCGCTGAGCGATTACTACGCCTCCCGCGACGCCAGCCGGCGCCGCTACCAGATCCTGGTTGCCGAGGACAACGCGGTCAATCAGCGCGTCATCGTGGGGATCCTCGAGCGCGCCGGCCACAGGGTCCGGGTCGTCGGAGACGGCGAGCAGGCGCTGGACGTGCTGGAGAACGAGCGATACGACGTCATCATCATGGATCTCAACATGCCGGAGCTCGGCGGGCTGGACGCGGCGCGGGCCTACCGCTTCATGGATCCGGGGGCAAGCCAGGTCCCGATCATCATGCTTTCCGCCGACGTGACTGCGGAGGCGATGAAGGAATGCGCAGACGCTGGAATCGACGCTTTCCTCCCCAAGCCCGTGGAAGCGCGCCGCTTGCTCGATACCATAGCAAGCCTGGTCGCCAAGCGCGCGAGCGCTCCGGCCGTCGCCAAGGACGATGCAGAGGGGACCCCCGCGGTCATCAACCCGGCCGCGCTTGCGGAATTGGAGCTCATCGGCTCGGGCAACAACTTCATGCCGGAACTCGTCAACGGGTTCATCCAGGACGGGGAGGCGTTGCTGCGGCAAATGGAAGCCGCGGTTGCCGCGGGACAATACGAGACGCTGAGGGACCTCGTGCACGCCATGAAAGGTTCGGCCGTCACGCTCGGCGCTGACCAGCTATCGAGAACCTGTGTGGGGGCCACCGGCCAGACGACCTCGGAGCTGGAGGCGAGCGGAACACGCGTCCTGAAGCTGGTGCGGGAGCAGTTCCAGCTGGCCCGTACTTCGCTCCTCGAATACCTCAAGAAGGGTCAGAGCGCGGCCCGCTAGATGGTGCCGTTAAGGCTTTGAACGGTTGCGCCGCGATTGAGTCAGTTCACAGCGGCCGCCGATTCTTCTGCCGGCGCGAGATAGGGCGTAAGCGATACTGAACTTATGTCGTGGCGACCCGGCACGTGGCGCACCGCACGCGCGAGTTGCCGCGCTTCCGGCTCGGTCCAGCAGAGTGGATCGGCAGTGGGCAGCAGCGCCAGGTCGGCACGGGCGAGCGGTTGCTCCTGCAAGCGCTCCGCGACCAAGAACTTGATTTGGGCACGCAGTCGCGGCAGCGGAAGCGTTGGGAAATCGCCGAAGAACGGAAGCGTCCTGAGGCGTACCCATGCCTCCTTATCCGGGATACGATCGATGTCTTCGAGCGAGAGTCCGTCGAGCATGCGGAACAGCTCGGCGCGCGGCGGCGAGATCGCGATAAATTCGTGGGGCACCTGCGGAGCGCCGGCCATCTTGATGAAGCGTTGGGCGACGGTGACGCCGGCACAGTGTGCGATGAAGCGTACGCGTCCGATGCCGGGCGGCAGCAATCGCAGGTGCTCGCGCCAGGCGAGTGCGAGTGCGCTCATCGACGAGGCGCGCTCGTAGCGCACAAGATAGATCGCCGCGTCGTTCGGCAGTCCCGCCGCGCGCGCCGCGGCTTGCGGATCGGCGAGCACACCCGCGACGAAGTAGATGGCTGTGCAGGCGTCGGGGCTGCCGGGGAGCGGCTCGATCACGGCGGCGTCATCCGCGGTCGTGACACCCGGGTGCGCGGTTGCCAACGCGCCCTCAGCATCGGCCCCGTGGCGCGCCTCGTAGAGCGCGGCAATCCGGGCGAAGGTGAGCGTGCGCACCTCGGACAAGGTCACCGACAAGTCGTGCTCGTGTTTGAGCAAGTGTTCGATCTCGACGGCCATGAGCGAATCCAGCCCGAGCTCGCCGAGCGCCCCAGTCTCCGCCACAGCGTCCTCCGGCTTGAGGCCCAGGATACCCTTTATCGCAGCCAACAACCCCTCATACCCTCCGCGCGCGGGTGCGGTGCGCTCCCGCGCACGGAGATTGTGATCCGGCACTACGCTGGCCACAGTCGGCGCAGACTGCGTGAGCAGAGTATCTAGGGTCTCCAGGCAGGACTGGATCGATTGCTCTTTGATGTGCAAGCCCGTGAAGTGGATGTGTCCGCGGTTTTCTTCGACAAAGCCGACACCGCCGATCACGCCCCACTGGATCGCGATCGCCGGATAACCCGCGCGCCTACGCGCCTCGCACAGACGATCGAGCGCCGAGTTGGCGTAGCCGTAGTTGGATTGCCCAGCGTTGCCCACACCGCCCACAATCGAAGAAAACGCGACAAAGTGATCGAGAGCACGGCAGTGCGCGCGCGTGGCGATGTCCAGATGTTGCGCACCCTCGACCTTGGCATGGCTGACGCGCGCGAAGCGCTCGGGCGTCTGATTGGCCAGGAGCGCATCGTCGAGCACCATCGCCAGGTGGAATACGGCACCGAGCGGTCGCTCGGCTTCAATCTCGCGTACCAGTGCGTCGGCCTCGCGCGCGTCACCCACGTCACGTGTCGAGACCGTCACGCGCGCGCCGTGCCGCTCGAACGCGCGCAATCGATACGCGTCGTACGTACCGCGTATCCCACGGCGGCTGGCGAGCACGAGACGGCGCGCGCCGCGTTCGATCAGCCATTGCGCGAGCTCCAGGCCGACTCCGCCGAGGCCACCTGTGACGAGGTACGCCTTGTCAGGATAGAACGACATACGCGGCCGCGCCGGAAGCGCCAAGGACTTACCTGTCGTGGGATCGCATACGCGCACCAGCACCTTGCCGATGTGGCGTCCGCGCGCCAGGTAGCGGAATGCCTCCTCCACCGCGTCGTGCGTGAACACGATGCGCGGGAGCGGTTGCACCACGCCGCGCGCGAGACCATCGCGCACGAGCGCGATCAGCTCGTCGATCTCCGTGGTCTCTTCTTTCGCGAAGTTGTTGAACCCCACCCCGTAGAACGCGATGTCCTTGAGGAACAGGCGCATCCCGATCTGCGTATCGCGGCTCATGTCGTATTTCCCGATCTCGACGAAGCGTCCGTAACGCGACAGCACACGCAGGCCCGCAGCAAGCTTGTCCTCGACGAGCGAATTGAGCACCACGTGTACGCCGCGCCCGCCAGTGGCGCGCAGCACCAAATCCTCAAATGAGGCGTCGCGCGAGTGGCCGATATGGTCGTCTGCCAGACGCGGGAAGCACTCCCTTAGGAACGCACGCTTCTCTGCGGAGCCGACCGTGGTGAATACCTCACAGTCTAAGGAAAGCGCGATGCGGATGGCCGCCTGCCCCACGCTGCCAGAGCCCGTGTGGATCAACACGCGCTCGCCGGATTTGAGCCGCGCGCGAATCAGCAGCGCGAGATAAGCGGTGAGGTAGGCCGCAGGTACGGTGGCCGCGTCTTCCAGCGTCCATTCATCGGGGACCGGAAAAACGCACCGCGCGCGCGCGCGGCTGATGTGCGTAGCGAAGTTTTCGTACGTGAAACCCATTATCCGCCGCCCGTCCCGCGTCAGTCCCGAGAACTCGCCGCCTACCGCGTTCGCGACGTCTTCGCCATAGTCCTCCTCGCTCAGGCGCCCGGTCGCGAGCATCACGTCCTTGAAGTTGAGCGCGAGATAGTGCGCGGTGTACGCGTAGTCCTCGTCTCTCCACACCGGGCCTTGCATCCAATGCAGCGAGCTCAGATCGCCCGGGTCCAGCCCGAGCAGCGCGTTCGTGGTCGTTACGGTCTTCACGGGGACGAGCGGCAGGTGTCGCAGGGCCCCCCAGACGCCGGCGCGCACGACGTTTTGCGCGAGATCGAAGCGATAGAAACGCTCCCGCTCGGCATCGGTCAACCGCGCGAGGTCGTCGGCGAAGAGCGCACGCAGACGTTCGCCCCCCGGTTCCTTGCGTGCGCATTGCAGCAGGCCGAGGAGCCCCGCCGCTTCGCGCTCCTCGGTCTCGAGCCACAGCCGCGCCGCGGGCTGCGCGTCGAGTGCGGCGAGCGATGCCCGGATAGCCGGCAGGTCCGCACCGAAGTCGCCGGTGAGCCGCATCGGCTTCGGCACGAGCTCTGCGAGCGGGCGTTTGCGGCAAAGAAACAGTGTCGAGGTGAGGCCGTCGTCTCTTACCGCCAGGGTGTCGAAGCCGCAGTCCTCGATCAGGCGTCGCCACTGCTCGGTTGTGAGCAGCGCGCCGTGCGAGCGATCGCCCGGATCGTCGAAGCGCCACAGCTGGTCGATAAAGCCCCAGATGCCGAGCATCGGGATGTATGCGTGCGTGATCTCGTGCAGCAGGAGGAATCCCTGATCCGCGAGCGCGTCATGCAAGTGCCCGAGCGCCGTGCGCAGATTGGGTGTCGCGTGCAGCACATTGCTCGCCACGATCAAGTCTAACGGCGGCGCGAGCGCGGCCGGGGCCGGCGCGCCGATATCCCACACCGCGAACTCCGTGACCGCGTCGTACTCGGCGAAGCGGCTGCGCAGGTTTTCGAAGAACCCGGCCGACACGTCGGTGACGAAGTAGCGATCCTCGGCGGAACGCAGCCGCGGCAGCACATACGCGGTGATGCCGCCAGTGCCGGCGCCGATTTCGGCGACACGCACGGGGCGGTTGATCGCCATATTCTCAAGCACCGTGTCCACGAGTATGCCGAGCTCGTGCGGCCCGAAGAGGGTCACCATGCTCAAGTCCTCGCGGTACACCGAGTTGTATTCCTCGAACCCGACAATGCGGGCGACCGGATTGTCGAGGAACGCGTCGGGATCGGCATAGACGTGACGCGCGAGGCGCAGGAACAGGCCCCGCGGATGCGCGCTGAAGCGCGCTATATCGTCGATGTTGGGCGGCGCGCAGGATTCGCGCGCGAGCATCTCCTCGATCAGCAAAAGATGCGCCGGGAGTGCACGGCCCGACGCCTTTGCCTTATGCAAGACATCGAGCGCCGCGGTCACGACGAAGCGCGTGACGACCCCGACATATTCGGCTAATTCGGGCGCGCCGGATGTTTGGCCGTCCGCGGAATTGTCGTACGGTACGAACGCGTGCCGCAGCAGCAACGGCCGGTCGCCGCCGCGCGCGCGCGTCAGCACCGCCCCACGACACTCCTCGATCACAACTGCGGGCGCCACGACGCGCTCGAGTGCCGCTTCGTAAGTCGCCGGAATCGTCTCCGATGCGGACTGGCGCGTAGGATCCAGAGTGAAGCGCCGCACGTAAGTCGGCACTGCGGTCACGCGCGGCTGCGCCAGGGTCGGGCCCTGGATCAGCGCATCGAGATAGGTCACCCAATTGCCGTTCCACGCGACCTGAAATTGCTTAGCGTTGGCCGACGCAGCACGGAGCCCCTGGAACGCGCTACCGTACTGGTAGCCGCGCAGCCGCAGCTCCTTATATATGTCCGCGGCTGCGAGCGTCAACGTGTCGCTGGGTGCGCTCGGCTTGCTCAGCGTTGGCCAGGTGACTTCGGCGCCGGCCACTGCCGTGCCGCTCGCGACCAGCTCGTTGTCGTATACGATCTCGAAGCGTCGCGTCGCCGCGAGGTAGCGCACGATGAGCGTGACCGGCGATTCGGACGTGATCGAGGTCGCGCGGTGAAACGTCACCCCTTCAAACTGTACAGGGAGGCGCTCGAACGGCACGTGTGCGAGGTGCGCGAGCGTGCGCCAGACCAGGCACAAATAGCCAACGCCAGGGAACAATGCCTTGCCGTGGATACGATGGTCGGCGATGTAAGCGTTCTCTTCGGACCGCAGATCGATGGTGAAGCGCTGTTCGGCGGCCGCACCACCGCCGTATTCGGCGAAGCTCGGGACCTCCCATGTTTGCTTGTCGTCCCAATGACACAGCCCGGGTACATGGCATGGCGCCCTGAGCGGGTAGGGAACGCCCAACAAGCGCGACCAGGCGACATCGATCCCGAGCGTGTACGTGCGCGCGAGACCCTCGAAGATGGGCGCAGTACCGGTGCGCCCCCGATTCATCAACCCGAGCGTCCTGCAGTCAGCACGTGTCTCGGCGATGGGTCGGCGCAGCAGCGCGTGCGCACCGACCTCCATGATTACCGCGCCCGATTGGATCGAAGCGAGGGCCTCGGCGAAACGCACCGGCTGGCACAGGTTGTTGACGAAATACTCGGCGTTACAGAGTGAAGCGTCCCCGCCCGGCGGGGCGGAGGTCGACACCCACCGAGAGGTGCGGCCTCTTGGAGCCGGGATGAGCCGTGTGAGGGCCGCGCGCAGCGCAGGCGCCGCCGCAGCCATTCCCGGCCCATGGAATGCGATGCCTGCAGAGTCGAGGACGCGCGTGTCGACGCCGCGCCCGGTGAGCTCCGTAAGCAGGGCATCGAGCGCGGTCGGGTCGCCGGAAACCGTCACGCTGCGCGCACCGTTGTGGCATGCAGCGGTCACGCCCTCCGTGCAGAGTGCAGCGGCCGTCCCCCAGTCGAGCGCAACCGCCGCCATCTTCCCGCGCGTCGCGGGTGCCTCCGCTACCGCGCGCCCGCGCCAGTAGGCGGCGAGTATCGCCTGGTCAGCGTCGAGCGCGCCGTCGGCGTAGGCGCAAGCGATTTCACCTACGCTGTGGCCGAGCAGACCATCCGGTTTAAGCCCGGCTGCATGCAACAGATCAACGAGCGCAATCTGCACCGCCGTGAGCGCCACGAACGTTGCGGTCACCTCGCGCAGTGCTTCGTCATCCGCGCGTGTGAGGAGCTGCGTCAGATCGATGCCGGTGCCTGCGAGCGCTTCATGACCGCGCGTGAGTGCCTCGCGGCACGGCGCGAGCTCCAGGAGCGCTGCGCCCATGCCGGGCCATTGTGCGCCCACGCCCGGAAAGACCCACCAGAGGGCGGGACGCGCAGCGAGCGCCTGGCCCCGGATCGTGGTCGGATCGCCGTCGGTAGGGCGCACGACCGCGCCGCGGAAGGGATGCGTGGCGATGGGCGCATTCGCGATCGAGGCGAGCAGGGCTGCTTGACCCGCGGTCGGGGTGAGCGAGAGAAGCCTTTCAAGCCCGGTCTCGGTGCGCGCGGCGACGGGGACGACCGGATACGTGGCAGGCGCCGCCGCACGCTCCAGCTCGTCACGCAGGATTACGTGCGCATTTGTACCGCCGAAGCCGAAGGAGTTGACTGCCGCCACACCCCCGCGCCACGGTTGATGCGCAGCGACCACTGTCAGGCGGCTGTCGCGCAGCACGGCGATGTCCGGGTTAGGCGTTTTAAAGTGCAGGTTGGCCGGGATGGTGCCGTGCTCCATCGCCAGGAGCACCTTCAGCACGCCTGCGAGTCCAGCGGCCCCCTCGGCGTGACCCATGTTCGACTTTACCGAACCGACAAGCAACGGCGTTTGCGCGTCGCGATCGCGGCAGAGCACCTCGACCAGCGCGCTTGCCTCTTGCGGGTCACCCACACGCGTGCCGGTACCGTGAGCTTCGACGTAGACGACCGAGCGTGGGGCTATGCCGGCGCGCTTATACACGCTTTGTAACAGCCGGCTCTGTGCCGCGCCGCTTGGGAAGGTGATGCCTTGCTCCGTGTACCCGTCGCTGTTGACGCCCGATCCCAGGACCGAGGCGATCACTCGCCGCGCCCGCTCGGGGCGCGTTAAGAACAGCGCGACAATGCCTTCGGCTCGCACATAGCCTTTTGCGTCGGCATCGAAGGCGCGGCAGGTGCCGTCCGGCGAGAGCATCTTTAGGCGGGCGAACCCCACGGTGCTGCTCGGGTGCAGAATCAAGTTGGCGCCGGCGACCAGTGCGTAGTCGCATTCGCCGACGGCAAGGGCGCGCACGGCGGCGTCAAACGCGACCAACGACGAGGAGCAGGCAGTATCGATGGTCAACGACGGGCCGCGGAAGTCGAAGAAGAAGGACAAGCGATTGGCAAACATCGATTTCGCGCAACCCGTATTTTCGTAGCCGGTAATCCCTTCAGGGCGGCTGCTGTACAGCCCGTCGGCATCGCTGGTGCAAGCACCGACATAGACACCGGCAGTCGCACCGCGCAACTCCTCAGGGACGAAACCAGCGCCGCGGATCGCCTCGTAGCTGATTGCGAGGAGCAGCCTCAGCTGCGGGTCCATCTTGTGCGCCTGTTTTGGATGGACTTCGAAGAAGCGTGCATCGAAATGCGCGATATCCTTCAGCTTGCCGAAACGCGACGGTGTGTCGTATAGGCCGGGCGGCCAGCGGCGTCCATCCTCGGTCACCATGTCGCGACCTTCGATCAGGTTGCCCCAGAACTCCTCGGGGCTGTCCGACTCGGGCAAGCGGCAGGCGTAGCCACTGATGACAGCTTGTGCGTTCACGGATTAAACTCGCTCAGCGGTGAACCGGGGATAGTCGCTAATGAGGTATCTTTCCCGAAAAGTCTGGCCGTTTCCCGCTGCCGCAGGAGTGGTGCGTTAACGGCGTCGAAATAGTGCCTAGTGTAATAAAGCAGGCGACTGTCATTGCCCGACTCCACGCAATCGGTCGGGGTGGAGAGTGTGGCGGACACGGTAAAGGCGGAAGCGAATACAATAACGGCGAGCCGCAATGCAAACAGGCGCGCCCGATTGACTGTAACCAACCTCCTCCTCCTTTCCATCGACAGCATGTTTGCTCTACTCCTTGGGGTTGCGAAATGAGAGAATACGTTCCTGAGATGCTAAGGCCGGCAGCTCAGGACGTCATTAATATACTATAGGAATTATGGGAAAATATATGGGAATATATATGTCAAGCACTGGAGTCACCATGCTGAAACTGCGGACCGGAGCAAGAAACTCATGACTCAGAGAGCACGCGCGGCGCGTTGGGGAATACCCAAGCGTGGCTTGGGGCTGGGCAGCGCAGTGCGTCGGACTCGTCAGCTGCGAGGAATCGGACAGGAGGTCCTGGCCGAGCGCAGCGGTCTGAGCCAAGGTTACCTGTCGCAGATCGAAAGCGGGGTGTGGACCGGGATCACCGAGGACGTCATGGGCCGCATCGCCAAGGCCCTTGGCGTAGAGCCCTGGGTCATTCTGGCCCAGGCGGCCGGTCTCAAGCTCGATCAGGTTGAACGCTTCTCCGATGACGAGCGCAGGTGGCTCGATGCCTTCCGCGCATTGGATCCGGAGCAACGCGAGACTGTTCTGAAGGTAGCGATGGTCATGAGACGACCCTCGCCACAAAGGCGCAAGGGGTAACCGCTAATCCTCGGTTCTACGAAGCGGTCTGGTCAGTTGCGCCTCGAGATCGGTAATGTACCGCTGGGCGGCAACGACGAGTTCCTGCACGCCGGCGACGCAGCTGGTGATGGCGAACAATTTGTCATAAGGGACTGTTACCAACTCGCCATGCTCCATCCGCTGGGCACAGTCCTGTGTCTGGTCTCCCGCCAGCGAACGAAGCAGTTCCTGTAGGTGGTCGAGCTTTCGCTTCTGGAGCAGCGAATAGTTTTTGACCGAACGGTACTGATGCGCCAAAAGTAAGAGATTGCGGCAGCGCGTACGGACCTCGAGCGGATCGATCGGCTTGGCTAGAAAGTCCACCGCGCCGGCTTCCAGGGCCTCATAGCGTACCGTTCGATCATCGGCTGCCGTAATCACCATCACGGGAGTGTGTCGAAGGTGCTTGCGCTGCCGAAGCTCCGATGTGAGCTGTACCCCGGTCATTCCCGGCATGCGCTGGTCCGTAATGACCAAGTCGGGCTCGCGCTGTTCTAACCAAGCGAGAGCCTCCATACCGGTGGCAAACAGAGAAGTTTCGATGCCTGGATCTATCCCGCGGATCATCTCCTCGAGCAAAACTCGAGCCGTCTCCTGATCGTCAACGATGACGACCGACGCGCCCTGAAGCCCGAGGACGTGCACGGGGGCCTCGAGCGCGGGCGTGAACCCTAAGATACGTGGGCGAAGTTCAACCATGGCTTTGCTTCGATGTTAAGATTGTTGTTGGATATATACAAGGGTGAGATCGTTGGAGCATCGCTATCCGAAACCCCGTTTCAATGGGCTGCGGCTCGTTAATACGATCGGTTTCATGAGCCAACAAGCTGATTTCTCGGCTGTTATATCGTTCGGTATCGATGGTCAATGAGGTCATATATTGAATTCTGAGATTGACAGTTCAGCTCGAAGCAACGCCTCACGGGTGTGGTTGGCCTGACCCCGTCAGTTCAATAAGGAAGGCACGAGTGGCAAAGACTTTAAGGATCTGGTGGGAAGCTCAGAAGGCACGGGCTAATTATGGCGAGTTTGTTCAAGCCGTTAATCGCGTCGGCATTGGCTTAGCCCTTCTGTTAGCTTACTACGCGTGGATAAACTGGAGCACGCAAACCTGGGTTTGGTACGTCTATTGGAGTTTCGTCGTTTATGCCCTTGTCGTATTCGCCTGGATTTATCGAGTAACAGAGAGCTCCAATGTTATTCGCTTCCTCACGCTGGTCATTGACACAAGCACCGCCACTGTTTTGCTCGGCCTTACCGGAGAACAAAACGCTATTGTTTTGTTCGTGTACACCTGGGTCGCGGTCGGGTACGGATTTCGATTCGGCCTTCGATATCTGCTTGTCGCGTGGTTAGTTAGTCTGATCGCCTTCGTACTGGTCTACGCATTAAGCGCAGCGATCGATGGTTTTTGGTATCAGCACCCGCTCGTGTGGCTTGGCGCGTTTATTTGGGTCGGGGCACCCACATTCTATGTGGCTCAATTGCTGAAACAAAAACTCGCTGCCGTACAGGCGGCAGAAGAAGCCCGAGTGCAGATGGAGCGCGCTCATGCGGACGCGGAGCGCGAACGAGTTGAACGCGCGAGAGCAGAGGCGGAGCGCGCGCGTGCAGAGGCGGAGGCGGCAAGCGAAGCAAAGAGCGAGTTCCTCGCTACCATGAGTCACGAGATGCGAACGCCGCTCAACGGCGTCGTGGGCGCCGCTGAAATGCTTGCCGTGAAGGATTTGCCTAACAAGGAGCGCCAACTGGTCGACTGGCTGCTCGCATCGTCGCGGCAGCTTCGCTCACTTATCGACAACCTGCTTGATCTTCGCAAGATCGAGGCGGGAAAGATGGTCATAGAACGGTCGCCTTTCGATCTGCACGCGCTGATGAATCGTCTGGCCGCTCTTTTCGAGCCGGAAGCCAAGCGTGCGCACCTGCGCTTCACGAAGAGCATTTCCGTGGACGCACCTTATATGCTCATAGGTGACGACGTTCGCATTCAACAGGTTTTGATCAATCTAACTGCAAATGCGCTCAAGTTTACCCGACAGGGCTTCGTTCGCGTCAGCGTCAGTGCGCTGGAACAGACTGATCACGAAGTAACCTTGCGGTTCGACGTGCACGACACCGGGATCGGAATTGCACCGGAGAATGCAGGGCGGATCTTCGATCGATTTACACAAGCCGACCCGGGCATTCATCGACAGTACGGAGGATCCGGCCTCGGGACCACGATCAGCAAACACCTGGTCGAACTCATGGACGGCGCCATCGGTTTTGACAGTCGTCCGGGAAAGGGAACGACGTTCTGGTTTACCGTTCCGCTGTCGCGACAGCCGGCGGAGGCATACGAAAACGGCGAACGGGTATCGATCCGCGATGCGCGCCTCTTCTTTATTTCGGGCCGCGCGGCCGCGAGCGAATGGCTTGCAAGGGCAGCCCCAGAACAACAACTTCAATATGCGTCG
>WNGN01008666.1_pt1 | contig 13253 bp, 11 predicted proteins | sample 5400561 | NCBI WGS metagenome assembly WNGN01 (sample SAMN13153379, study PRJNA577476) | soil metagenome | isolation source: 115 cm soil or saprolite under Garry oak tree replicate 2 | place: USA:California | collected 2016-06-15
TCGGACATGGCGATTGGTCTGCAAGCGAGTCGCACTTTAAGCAGTCAATGCAAGAGGCGCAAGCAACAAATAATGCTCGTCTCAAAGCAGTAACATTACAAGCTCAAGCCGAATTATATTTTCGTCAGGGCGATTGGAAGAGGGCTGAACAACAATTTAAGGAAGCCATACAGGCATCCATCAATACCGAGTGGTATGCGAGTATAATGGCTCTCTATGGGCACTTTCTAGCCGTAACAGGTCGCAGGTCGGCCGCACAAGCGCAATTGGAACGAGCGGTAGCATTGACAGAACCGGTTGGATATAGTGGCCATTTCTACATCCCTTTTCTTGCTGAAGCTTACCTGCATCTTGGCGCAAACGAACAAGCCGCCACTTACATTCAACGCATTCAGGCTTTGCATGGCTTTATGTATTACGGCGTCTCAGTAGATCGCATTTTGGGTGAAGTAGCCGCTGTAGAGGGAAATTGGAGCAGGGCGGAGAAGGCTTTTGAAGACGGCCTGGAGCTTTGCCAACGAGCAGACAACCAACCTGAGCAAGCCGCGATTCTTTATGAGCAGGCACGCATGATCCTGATGCGCAGCAATCAAGAGACTCCCGAAATGAGGCATTCTTCGCTGCAGGATATACATCGTCTCTGTTATAGAGCTCAAGAGCTTTTTCTGAATTATCATATGCAGCGAGCTGCCAATCTTGTTGAGACATTGCGCGAGGGCGTGAGACAACTGGAGCACCACCAGGATGAAAAACCATCGAGCCGAATCGTTCAAGAACATATTTCACACCCTGAATACCTGCTCGACCTCCATCTCACCAAACGAGAATTGGAAGTCCTGCGACTGGTAGCTGAGGGGCACACAGACCGCGAAGTTGCGGATATACTTGGACGCGCAGCAGCCGTTGCTTACGCCATTCGCCAGGGCCTCGTTGGCTAATTCGATTCATCCAGAGAATCATTTCGTTTCGCGTAGGGGCGGGCGGGGTGTGGATGATGGGTGGGGATGCTTGCGTCGCCCTGCGTGCCCACACCCAACGTTCCTGTGCAATCGATGCGGGGGACGCTTGCGTCGCCCTATATACCTAAAAAGGCAATCCCCGTTTCCCCATCGTACCTCGTAACATTGCTATCTCACCAAGGTGTATAAACAGATGAGAAATACATACCTGCCCGATTGTCTGAATAGCAGGCATATCCCCCAGCGGCTTCACCGTCACTATACGCTCTGAGAGTTCAGCGCCGCCATCGGTGATACCAACGAGGTATGCCTCAAATTCTTTCCATACTTCTTCGGCATACTCCATAAATAGCGCAGGATCAGCGATACGAAAAGCACGGGCTTCTTCTGTTTGCATGCCCGTACCTTGAACCCTGGGTGGAAGACCAAGGCGCTCATGCCAGTTCCCATCGCCCCAGATTGTTGGTTGTTTCAGCAAAATAAAACGCAGGATATTGTCCTCAGTACGCACACAGTGCCAGACGAGGAAAGCTATATTGTTGCCAGTACCCTCAATGGTCTGGTTCCATTCCTCGGGGATGAGATCGCTGATGCTATTGCGCAGCCAATTGTGTACGCGTTTCTGTTCCAGGCGGTAGAAGTCGATAATGTCCATGTGATTACACCGCCTCAGCGGCCTGAACAGCTATTTTCCTTCGCTCCTCGTGAGCTACTCTCGCCTCATGCTCACCAGAGACTTCCTCCAGCGAACGCTGATTTGGCTCAGGTAGGGTGAAGACGGTCAGCAAGAGACCAGCCAACGAAATCACTGCCGCGACCGCCATAGCGCCTGGCAAGTTGAAGTTGGCCAGCAGGAAAGGAAAAGCAAATGCGCCTATGAATGCGCCAATCTTGCCAACCCCTGCGGCGATACCATGAGCTGTTGTGCGAACCATCACTGGAAAAATCTCAGCCGGGTAGACAAAGGTCGTCACATTCGGGCCAAACTCAGTGAAAAAGTAGCTCATGCCATACACGAGCAAGAATGCGGCCGTGATGGTTGTCAATACAGGTGCGACGAACAGTAACCCGTAAGCCAACCCCATCATAGCGAAACCAAACCACTGAATGAATTTGCGGCCCAGGCGGTCAATGGTCAGTGCTGCCACAATATAACCAGGCAATGCGGCAACTACAAAGATGATCAACGTATAGAACATGTTGGTGAGCAAGCTAGAGTGCGGATTAAGAGACTTCAGTATGAGTGGACTGGAAATCGTCGTACCATAATATGCGATGTCAAGCAGGAACCAGGCCCCTGCAGTTCCTATCAACCACTTCAGGTAACGGGACGTGAGCAACAGGTATAGCCATGACTTTGCAGGACGTAAACTACTTTTTGAGGTTGCTGTGCTGTTCTGTCTCACTGTAGTTGCAGTATCGATACGCACATTCTGGTTCTTTGTAACCATTTCCACGGTACGAGTGGCCCCTTCGACATCCCCTTGCATTGTAAGCGCAAAACGTGGTGTCTCTGCAATCTGTCGCCGCAGGTAGAATGTAGCCAGTGCTGGAACTGCGCCAAGCGCAAGCATAATGCGCCATATGAGATCGTGGTTCAAGCCGCTCAACAGCAATACGATGGCAACCAATGGACCGACTATCAAGCCTAAACCTTGCATAGAAAACACCATCGTAATCAGTTTGCCACGATCACGCCGGTTAGCGTACTCACTCATCAGAGTCGCACTGAGTGGATAATCTCCTCCAATGCCAAGTCCAAGGATAAAGCGGAAGATCAGAAGCCACATCACATTGGGCGAGAGGGAGGAAGCGATAGCTCCGGCTGCCAGCACAATCAGCGTATAGCCGTAGATCGATCTGCGCCCAACAAAATCCGCCAGGCGTCCGAAAAGGATCGAGCCGATCGCAGCAGCTATCAACGACGTGCTGCCAATCAAGGATATCTCAAACTTGTTGAGGTTCCAGATAGGTGTCAGTATTGCCAGTACAACACCAATGATGAAGAGATCATAGGCATCGGTGAAAAAACCCATGCCTGATGTAAGCATCGCTTTCAAGTGAAAACCTGAAAGCGAACTGTTGTCTAATGCAGTTAGCACATGGTAATGATGGTGTCCCCCAGTTACTCCTTCACTTAGGTGAGGATCGTCTACCCGCTTTTCTTCTTCTAACATTAATGGCTATCTCCTTGCTCTAAGGATAGGTTTACAGCTTAAAAAAACTCCTCAGTTGAAGGATATCTTGTGCATGTTATGGGAATGTTAAGCGAAGGTTAACAGAAGGTTATTGATGGGTAAATTTATTGATGTATTGGACCCGTGACCAGAATGTGATTGTGCGTCTACTCTTCTTCTGGGGGTACAATCGGCTGTTCTGCGCCTTCTGCTAGTGTTATTATGTTTGCATCACCGCACACTCTTAATCTGCTGGATCAGCACGGCGCCAAGCGAAGCTAGCAGAGCCGCGAGTACGAAGAGGATCGTATAACTGTGAGACACCGTAATCACCAGTGCGGCTGTTGCGGAGCCAACCACCTGCGGTAACGCGTTGGCGATGTTGATGACGCCGAGATCCTTCCCGCGGGCATTGGCGGAGGGCAACACCTGCGTAATCAGCGCGATATCGACGCCGAGATAGGCCCCAAAACCGATACCGAGTACGGCGGCAGCTAACTGAACGCCAGTCCACGTTTGCCAAAAAGCCAGGATCAGGAATGACAGGGCGATGACAAGGCTTGCTCCCATGACAAATACCTTGCGGCGCCCGAACTTGTCGGAGAGCATGCCACTGAGGACCGAGGCGATAAGCAGCGTGCCAGTGAGAATGATTTGAAACGTCGTCACGCCTTGCGCTGCCTTCTGGTAATGCACTGCGTCTTGTAGGAAGTACAAGAGATAGCCGAGCGCGATAAAGTAACTCAGATAGACTAGAAAACGTGTAAGCCATGCCCAGCCAAAATCAGGATACTTCACAGGATTCACCCAGAAGGCTGCAAGAAAGGTTCCCAGGTGGAAGCGTGGCGCGGCCCCTTTTGGGAGCGGCTTGTCACGCAGTACCAGCACGAAGATGAGCATCACGATGACCAGGACGATGCCGAAGGTGTAATAGGATAAGACTGTCGCTTTGACGACCTTCGTAACGAGCAGTGCGCCAATCACTGCGCCTAATGGCAATGAGAGGCTGACGAACGCCGACACGGTAGCGCGCTGGCGCACAGGTACCTGGTCGGGAATCACCGCAGAGAGTGCTGCCAGGAGAGCATTGGCGGCGACATGGAAGATGGCCCACCAGATCACCAGCGTGAGAAAATTGCTGGCGTTTGCCATCAGCGCCAGAGCTATCGCCGAGAACACGGTCCCAACGATGAGCCAGGGACGCCGTCGCCCTAACCGTGATGTAGTACGATCACTCAAAGCGCCCGCGATGGGATTCGTGAACAGGGCTGCGAGCACCCCCACAGAAGTGGCTATCGCGAGGTTGCTGAACCTGGAGGCTGTATTGAGTGCGGCGATCTGCATAGGCAGCAGGATTTGCCCGATTGGCAAGATACTGAGCCAGATTGCCGTGTTCGCGAGAGACAACAGCAGTTGAAAACCGGGGCTTACGGCTTTGGTAGGTACTTGTAATGCCTCAGGTACCTCGTTCACACTTGTATCGAGAACCAGGCGAGTATTATCGGTTACAGAAGAATGTGCCATGGTGAGAGTTTCCTTCCTTGGAACTACTGGAACAAGAACTGAGCGAGATGTGATACATTAGCCTGTTGCGACGTGACAGCCAGTATGCGAGACTCAATCTGGCTGGCGCAACAAGGCAAAGGTAGACACTGCTCATTTTTCCATATGCTCGCACTTTAGCATGGTGAGATTGCGGTTCTGTTACACTTTGATGGTAAGGAGGTTGGAAATCAGAGGATATGGTTAAGTTTCCTTAACTCAATTGTGCCAGAGAACGAGCACATACTGGGATTGACGAATCATCAGGAGATACTCTCTTGCTGTATACGCTCTCCCTGGCAGATAATGACAAGAAAGCATGTTTGGGAGAAGTATGTCTGCCTTGCTAAGCATCATCATATTCGTCATCGGCGTCTTGCTGGCTATTTGGGCGACGGAGCGGCTTTTGGAGGGACTGGTTGGTTTGTCTGTGGCGCTGCGGCTCTCAGCCTTTGCTGTGGGTGCGGTCCTGTCTGGTTTTGAAGTGGAGAATGTCGCTGTTGGGCTGGCAGCCGGTGCAAGAGGTTCAGCTCCTGTAGCTTTGGGAACTGTGTTTGGTGGCGCCATCTTCCTGGTGTGTGTCGCACTGGGCGTGAGCGCAGTGCTCTATCCACTGGAAATACGCTTGCCCCGTGGCGTGCTGGCGGTCTTCGCCGCAAGTCCGCTGCTCGTCGGCCTCTCCCTCATTGCTCCTATCACTCCACGCTGGACAGGTGCCGTGCTGCTCATCGCATTTGTTGCCGCCATGATCTACCTGATCCAGGTCTCCCGTCATCAGAACTTCCTGGTGTCTGGAGAGGTCAGTGAGGAGCAAGAAAAGCAACGTCCCCTGTGGGTGGCTATCGGGCTTACGCTGATGGGTATCGTCATCATCGGCATCGGCGGAGAACTGGTCGCCCAGGGAGCAGAGGGAATCATCGCCGCGCTCGGCGTACCTGCACTTTTTATGGGCATGATCGTCTCACCTGCCGCTATCGAACTGGAGGAAGTAATTCGCCAGGCCGTTCCTTCGAAGGAAGGGCGTCCTGATGTGAGTGCGGGCAACCTGGTTGGTACCTTGCTGTACTTTCTGCTCTTCAATCTCGGGCTGATCGCCTTGCTGACTCCTGTCAGAGTTGATCCCCTGGTGCGCCAATTGGACTGGCCGTTTCTCATCATTGTGACACTTGTGGCAACGGCCTTCCTCTGGCGCGGACGGGTTGGCCGCAGTGCTGGTGTGCTCTTGTTGGTTGCGTATGTTCTCTATATCGTCTTGCACATCGTGCTCCACTAATGCCTGTGGCAGGACACTCGTCAGGTCAATTCTATTCGTCTTCCAGGGGCACAATCGGTTGTTCTGCGCCTTCTGCAGGTGAGACTGAAAGTGCCCTCCAGGGGATACGTATCGCTGATCGTATATCCCGCAGGTGCATATCATCGTTGTAGCATTTCAATCTCCACCGGGCGGGCCTGCCGCTGATCGAACGCCTGGCCCAATGCGTAATAGAGGTATTAGAAGTATCGAAACCAGCCTGCGGGTACTGTAATGAACCTATACCCAAAAAGTAGAGAAATGAGGCTCCGATAACGCCACCGTGGCACACGATCACGATAGTTTTACCATTGTACTTGTGAATAAAACGATCGAGAGCAGTGGATACACGAAGCACAAACTGCCCCCAGTTCTCTCCAGCAGGCGCTACCTGGCGAAAGGGCGTCTCTCGAAAGTTAACTTCTCCATACTTTGCTCTATACTCTTGTATATGCATCCCCTCCCCTACTCCATCACGCAACTCCTGTACTTCATCATCGAACACAATCGTGGAGAATACCAAGTGGAGATAAGGCTGTATCCCCAATAATATGATGTACTGCGCCCAAAGCTTCGCCGTGTCGTATGAAGTACAGGTCGGTCATCGAAATAATATCCTCCAAATGTGTTTTGCTGTATACAGATGATTTCAGTTGATGAATATCTTAAAGGGATTTCATTCCTGCATGGCACCCCTTGAGGCAAAGATCATGGAGATCTACACCTTCAGGTTTTGTTTTTCCCTGAAGACCAGTAATGATATTGTAACATCCTTGCGAAGGGTATCCAGTTTGTTAAGTAGTTTTATCTCCTAAAAGATGCTTTTTCTGGCATGCATGGAATCGCTCATCGAAGGGATGCTCACCTCATTTCTGGAAGCATTTGAGCGTGACCTGAGCAGTGCATTGGCACAAGAGGAAGGACCTGGTAGCTGGTTGCGTGCCTATATACGCAGTTGCCAGAGCGAGGAGATTGAAGTGGAGACGATCAATGGACTTATAGCAGCTATTGCCACCAATCCGCACCTCCTTGAGCCGATGCGCCAGCACTACAGAACCTGGCAAGCGTGCGTTGAGAGTGATGGACTCCCACTCGCGCTGGCTACGACTTTACGTTTAGCCATGGATGGATTATGGTTTGCTGACCTTTTTGGTCTAGCCTCGCCGTCTGGGAAGTTACGTGAGGAGGTCATACTGACTCTCCTCACCATGGCGGGAGATCGCGCATAGGCATGTGAAGAGAAAGATAGGGTTTGTATGGTAATCGTCTATCTGGTTCTTACCATCCTGTTTGAAGTGACTGGTACCACAGCCCTCAAGCTATCGCAGGCCTTCTCGCACCTTGCGCCTTCGCTGGTGGTGGTCGTCTCTTACTGCCTCAGTTTCTACCTGCTGTCACTGACACTCAAAAAGATGGAGGTTGGGGTAGTCTATGCTATCTGGTCAGCCGTAGGAACAGCGCTTATCGCCACTATTGGGATCCTCTGGTTCAAAGAGCCGATCTCAGTGCTCAAAATCGGCTCGTTGGCATTGATCATCCTCGGTGTTATTGGCCTGAACCTGAGTGGAGTTGGGCATTGAAGTGTAATGAAAAAAGCAACCCTTTGCGTAGAATCGATCAAATTGGGTATTTGGTCAGTGCCTGTCTACTCTTCTTCCAAAGGCATAGCAGGTTGTTCCCTGAGCCCCTCCCTGCTTTCTGACGACTTATAAATCACTCTGATCTTGTGAAATAGGTCATTGGCGAGCCTTTTCTCGCTCCTCTACAAGATATATTCCACCTGTGTCTGAGTGAGGAGGGCGATAGGGCATATCACACTGGACAAAAACTGGACAACTATTGCTTCAGTCGGCTGATGGGAGTGGGAAGCATCGCCAGGGTCTACCTGGGCGAGCATATTCACGTCGATTTTGAAACTCTTTTCTCACAAATAGCAAAGTAGTATGAGTCTCTAATAGACTCATACTACCAAAAAAGTACAGGGTCGCTTTAGTTCTGACATTTGTCGTCAGCGCTGGTGCCGGGAAGAGGAGCATATGTTGCATTGGCCAGATTTAGGCACATATCGGCAGCGATAGTTGAACCAGTCTGCATTAGCCAGACGTGTTGGTTGGTGGTGAATCCCGCCTGGACACCTGGCCCTTCCAGGACCATCAAGATGTCTTGATCCGCGGCACCGCGTCCTCCATGCTCTGCCAATTTCCCGAGTGGAGGAGTATCATAGACGACTGCCTGCGTTCCATTCGACCCATCAGTAGGCCAGACAATAAAGTCAGGCGTGCGGAACTGGGGAGTAACCATGTAGGCTCCCAGGCCCGAGGCAGGCGTTATATCTTGAATGCCGAATTGCGCCATGTTCTTCGGCTTGCTGAGCAGATTAATAGCCGCCTGCGCTTGAGCAGGATTCTGCAACCAGACAAGAGCCACGCGATCGGTGGTAGTCTGGTCGGTGGGTATGCCATTATCAATTAAAAACTGGTCGATGCTGCCCGGCCCGTGATCAGGGATGGCCTGGGTAAGTGCCGTGTTGCCATGGTCGTTGACGATTGCAATCTCTGTCTGATTGTAGATCCCGACCATCTTGAGCAACGCCACGGTCTGAGCAATCTGGCTGTCCTCAAACTGTATAATCTGAGCAGTCTGTGACGAGTTGATGCCATTGCGTTTCATGATGGTATTAGGTGCAACGGCGTACAGACCAAAGACGTTCGGGCGGTTGGCACCCATCTTTATCTCTTTGCGCACAGCATCAAAGTTCATCTGATCATACTGCTGCGGCGTTCCGGTGAAGTCGGCAAAGGTAGGTGTCTGCAAGTTATCAACACCTTGGCCACTATAGACAGAACAATTGCTCGGTCCATGCAAGACGTCATACGCGGGGTATTTAGAAATAAAAGCGGTGGTCAGACCGGCAGCCTTGGCCGCCTGAAAGAGCGTGCAGGCACGACCGACGTCTCGATCCTGGGAAATTTGAGGTGGTAGGACGGGAGTTTCATCCAGTTCAATCAGGTGGTTATACTGGCGGTCCCAGAAGGTCTCATAGGGGAAGCCGTGGTGAGTGGCATCAGTGCCGGTGAAAAGTCCCATGATATTGGTAATCGAATCTGCCGGGGCCTGTACCTGAGCATTCGTGTAGCTCGCGCCGCTGGCTTTAAGGCTGTTTATAAAAGGCGCGTTGGTACTATTGTACAGCTCTGGATGACCGCCATACAGGATGACGACAAACGCATACTTGGCCGGCACGCTGCTACTGTTGCTATCTGCATAGGCAGTAGAGTTATGTCCACTGATCGCTGAACCTACGGACAAACTTGCGAGGAACCCAACAAGCATGATAATTAGCAGAAGCCACCTGCGATAGTGGATAGAGGAATGTCCAAACATGAAAACTCTCCTAATCGAAAATAAACTCTACAATAAATGGGTAAATACTGATGTATATTTTATACCATAATGGACAGCTCATACACAAATGAGGATAGTGTTTTAGGCAATGAGAAAATAAGTAAGCGGACAGTAATGGTGTGCTTCAACATCTGAAGTGAAATAGGTAAATATAACTATTCCAGATGCTTGTATTGACACAAAAAGCCTTGTGTATGTTATTCTTTGCCGGGGGTTTATATAAGTATTGAACTGTTATTGATCGGCTTAAATCGATTCATCTATAGTATCTTTACCACCAGGTGAAAATTGCGTTTTGTACCCAAAATACTCATCTCACTGCTAAAAAGCTGATAATGATGCTCTGTAAAGTCGATTGTATTCAAGCCGTAAGTTAACAGTAAAGTTGCTCAATACTTTTCAAAAATCACGCATTTTCTGGATTTTCTAATATTTGTAGAAACCCTGAACATCCATGGGTAAATTTGGTTGGTCGGTCTGAGAGTCGTTCCATAAGGTGCACGGAGTACGTCGATTTTTGGAGGATTTTATGCGATGAATAGGTATGGGGGGGGGAACAACTCTTCCCCAAGCGGACGCCCGCTTGTAATTACCTCACAATTATACAATGCTGCCTCGCAGATGCATCATATAGATGAGCTGTTTCAATGGCTGTCCAATGTAATTATGCAGAACTTCGACGTGCAGGGCGTACAGTTCTGGGCGCTCCAGGCTAAGCAGACGAGAGAGAAAGTTGTAGAGTTGCGGTGCATGGTTCACCAGGAACTTTTATTTCCCCCGCAGATTATTGCAAATAATCAGGTCGCTGCTGTGGCTAGCCAGATCATACAGGAGCGGCATGGCCATAGGTTAGAGCTGGTGAAAAACCTGTTCTCACCTTACCAGGCATCTCTTCTTGTACGATATGGGTTGGAGTATTGCGCTTACTACCTCCTGAGCGGTGACATGCTCTTAGCTCCCCCATACAAAGCAACATCTGGCCTGGAGATACCGACACCACTTGCAGTAGCCGTACTGCACTTTTTTCACCGACCTACCTCTTCGAATGCTCTAACAGAAATCAATCTCGTTTTAGAGCAGGCGATTTCGGTTGCTATTAGCCGTGGCCTGTTCATACCTAAAGGTACCACCTCTGGCAAAATACCAGTAGCAGCAAACTCCCTTGGACGGCAATCTCAACTCATGCTGGATGATATCATACCCCAGCGTGTAGAGGATACTAATTTGTTAAAGTCGAGCAACCCACTTGCCAGTTCTATCGTCATTGCGGATAAGAAGGCGCGGCGGCTGTTTGCAGCTATAGACGGCCGGAAAAACGTAGGCGAACTCTGCGCATCTCTCAATATGGACTCGAAAGAGGCATACCTGGCTCTCCAGATTCTGGTTGCTCAACACCGGATTCAGCTTTACGAACCTGAAGGGGGGCAACTGGATAGATCAGTGTTCCTCGACAATCTTGAGTGAACTATACAGAAGGAGAATATGTTCTATGGATGAGAATTTTGTAGCCAACTCGCTTTCGCTGACATTGTTTGTCGTCTCTCTTTTCATTTCGTTACGTGCGTTCTATCTCTATACCCGATCACGCAGTCGACGCCTGTTTATCTTAAGTTTGTCGATGGGCATGATTTCATTGACGGCGGTGGCGGGGTATGCTGGCGATAACATCACCAGCATTAGTCTCAATGTCGATTGGTTCAATTACATTGGACAAACGGTAAGCTATTTGTTTATTTTGCTGAGCTTTTTCAGTGAATCGGACTCGTATTTGCGCAGCTTGATACGCTGGCAAATTGCCGTTTCTGCTTTGCTCCTGATTTTGTTGTTTCTAGCACCGGTTTTACCTCCTGAATTTCCAGATCCAGCTATCACGAAATCTATTTTGAGTGGTTCTCGTGGTTTGATCTGCTTTATCATCTTTTTATACTATGTGAATGTCTTTATGGACAAGGAGACGCGTTTTAGTCTCCTGATGAGTGCTGCTTTCCTCCTCCTTTGCATCGGTTATTCAATCATTATCCCCAAATACACTACTCCCAATGATGTGCTTGACCGCTCAGGAGATATCATGCGAATTGCCGGACTCGTCTTCCTCCTATTCGCTGTTTTACTACCCAATGTTACCTATCGACAAAGGCAATACGTTTGAATTGTTTTTGCCTGAGAGAAGAATAGTAGGATGTTTATGGTTCGCTAGTGCTCGAATTGCTGCATAGAATGTTGAATTACTCGGACAAGTGGATTATTTACATGCAGTAGGTCTGGGGTTCGAGTCCCTAGTCGCCCACTTTTCTTCCATCTTCAGAAGGCTTTAGAGGTTCTCTAACCAATTGAGCGGCATTTCAATAGCAGAGCTTATACAGTAGGTTTTACATCCATTTTTGTGGTGTCAAGTCTACTGCCTTTATTTTGGGGATTTTTGTGCCTTTCGGCTTCTTGCCTGCTTTCAGGGGATGATGTTTTAACAGAGATGACCCATCCCTGGGGCAAAGTTTAACACACATTTAACACTACTTAACATATCCATAAAGCATAGTTAATGCTTGGGTGCTATGGTGAGAGTGCGACGACAACAACAAGAGTTTCATGCCGTTGTTCGCAAGAGAAATGTAGTTTGTTATCTCGTAGGAAAGCGAGGGCTATCATGGTATTTCAAAGATCATCTCAAGCTCGATGTGGGCAGTATCTCCTGACGCGTCTGGGGGTATTGGGGCTACTTGGCCTCACATTGATCCTGGCCGCCTGTGGGGGATCATCGTCCGGTAGTAGTGGATCAGGGACCCCGAGTGCGCAAGCGTGCCCTTCGACGAGTCAGTTGAATGCCGCCGGTTCGACGTTCATCAATCCACTATTTTCGAAAATGTTCGCGGAATATCCCAATGCAAAATGTGGCCTCAATGTCAACTACCAGTCGGTTGGCAGTGGCGCAGGTATTAATGACTTGCTTCAGGGCATCGTTGACATTGGGGCAACCGATGCGCCTATGAGTGCTGCGCAACTCGCTTCGAGTACGAAAGGCCTCATTCTGCACATTCCGGTGACCATTGGCGCAGTCGCTGTCTCGTACAACCTGTCGGGTGTTTCTGGACACCTCAATTTGACAGGGCCAATTATCGCCAATATCTATCTGGGCACCGTCAAATTCTGGGATGATGCTTCGATCACGGCGATCAATGCAGGCGTGAGTCTTCCACATCAGAGCATCACAGTGGTGCATCGCTCAGATGGCAGTGGCACGACCGGCATCTTCACGCACTATCTGGCGGCTGTGAGTCCTGCCTGGCAGTCACAGGTGGGAGCAGGCACGACCGTCAACTGGCCGACGGGTGTTGGTGGCAAAGGCAATGCCGGGGTCGCCGCCCAGGTCAAATCGACCGTGGGGGCCATCGGCTACAATGAACTAGCGTATGTGCTCTCGAACAACATCCAGTACGCAGCCGTGCAAAATGCCAATATGAAGTACGTGCTGCCGTCAGTCGATAGCGCGGCAGCGGCTGCCCAGAATATCACTACCTTCCCTGCCGATCTGCGCTTCTACTTTGTGAATGCACCTGGCGATGCCTCCTATCCCATCACCGGTTTCACCTGGGCGCTTGTGTACCAGAACCAGACGAATGCTGACAAAGGGATGGCCATTGCGAATACGCTCTGGTGGGTCATACATGATGGTCAGCAGTATGCGACGGCCCTCAGCTACGTACCACTGCCACAGAACATTGTGACCAAGGGCGAGGTCAAGATCAAATCCATGAAATGTGGGAGTGGTCCCTGCTATACGGGTGCCTAGCGAAACCATCCTCCTGAAGTACGGGCTATCTCTACCCGTGCTTCAGAAGTGGGGTGAGACCGGCTACCGTTCCTGGAAGAGTGACAAACTGC
>WNGN01006420.1_pt1 | contig 13252 bp, 14 predicted proteins | sample 5400561 | NCBI WGS metagenome assembly WNGN01 (sample SAMN13153379, study PRJNA577476) | soil metagenome | isolation source: 115 cm soil or saprolite under Garry oak tree replicate 2 | place: USA:California | collected 2016-06-15
GCCTCCGATGCCGCCGCCCTGGCCTATGGGATCGCCTGCGTTCAAGGCCTGGGAGATGCGACCGCGCAGACCAATGCGACGACCACAGCCAAGGGCAATGCCGGGACGGACGTGTCACTCGTCTCGTCGTCGGGAGGATGCTCCAAAGGCAAGATCACGGTTACTTACAAGGGAAACCACACCCGGCTGTTCCTGCCGCTTCTCGGTCGCCCAGCCAGCGGGACCGTGTCAGCCACTGCGTCTGCGGCATGGGGAGGCGCCGGGGGCTCGGTGACCCCGCCAATCGAGGTGACCAAGGGTGGCCTCCAGAACTGCAACTTCGCGGGCTATCCCGGGCCGCCGCCACCCGGGCCGGAGCCCCAGTGCACGCTCAACTTCCTGAACGGAGGCGGCGGGCAGTGGGGTGGGGTCAACACGACGAGCATCCCGGCCGACCCGGCACAGTGCAATTACTCGACGTTCTCGAACCAGCTCGGGTGGAACGTGTGTGGCCCTGGCAACAGCGCGCTGGACGCGCGGCCCAAGTGCAGCGGCATGAGCGCCCAGGATGCCCTCAACGCCATGAACGGCAACGTGGACGTGACGCTCAATCCGGCGGGGACCACGTGGGTGTGCTCCGACAACGGCCAGACCGCCTCGGTGTGGAACCTGTTCAACTCGAATGACCTGAACAAGATCTTCTGTTTCCCGATCACCGACGACACGAAGACCTATCTCAACTCTCAGGGGAAGCCCAAGGCATACGACGTGATCGGGTACATCCCGCTTCGCGTCATCGCGGAGTTCAAGAACAACAACCCCCAAGCGAACACGCTCCATCTCACCCTCTCGTGGACCGGGCCGCAGCCTTGTGGGACCTCTGGGGGCGGGCCGCCCGGGTTCGGGGCGTTCGAGCTCGGACTGTCGGGGTGATCAGGAGCCATCTCGCTGACCGGATGGCCGCCGGACCAACAACGATGAACACGAAGAAGGGATGAGCAGATGAAGACAAGAGGCATGGCGGTGGTGCTGGCCCTGCTGCTGGCGGTGGGGGCGACGACGGCCGTCTTCCTGTACGTGGAGGGTGTGCGGAAGGAGTCGAAGCCGAGCGCGAGCGCAGTGGCGGTGATCGTGCCCAAGGAGAACGTCCCCGCGGGCTCGGCCCTCGATGACCTCATCTCCAAGGGAGACTTCACCACCCTGACGATCCCCCCCAGTGCCGTCGTGGAGGGGGCCATCACCGACCTCAACCAGCTCAAGGGGAAGACCACGAGCGCCGCGATCCTCGCCGGTGAGCAGATCCCGGCCGCCCGGCTCCAGGGGAGCACAGCGCACACGGGAGGCGCCCTGGGCATCCGGGACGGATTCCAGGCAGTGACGATCCCGTTCGACACTTCGCAGGGTGGCGGCGGGAACATCTCTCCGGGGGACCACATCACGATCTACGCGGCCTTCAGCGACGTCTCGCTCATCCGTGGGAACCTGGCCCGCTTCCTCGCGGGAAAGGGGACCGCCGACAACTCGAAGCAGTCGATCGGCAGCTACACGCTGACGCTGGTGCCCGACGTGCGGGTCCTGCAGGTGGTGGGGCAGACACCCGGCTCGACGAACACGGGCACCAACAGCAACAGCAGCGGAAGCATCCGTCTCACCCTTGAGCTCACCCCCCAGGACAGTGAGCGTGTCATCTACGCGCAAGCGGGGGGCGGCATCTGGGTAGCGCTCCTTCCGCCGGGCCAGCAGGGGGTGAACGTGCCTCCGATCAACATCGGGCAGCTGCTGCTTCCCGCGGGCCCCTCGCCGTCATGAGCGAGCCGCGCGTCGTCGCTGTCGGGACCCCTCCGACATTCCGCCAGCAGGTGGCGAGGGCGCTCGATCGAGCGCCCGAAGACGTGGAGTGGACGCCGACCGTGTCGGCGGCAGAAGCGGCCATCGGCGACACAAACACAAACAAGGATCCGAACGTGCTGGTGCTCTCCCCGGCGATCAAGGAGCCGGATGCATTCGGGCTGGCCGAGTTCATCGGCCGAAAGTCACCGGCCACCGCGGTGCTTCTGGTACGGGAGCGCTCCATGAATGGGCTGCTCTCCGACGCGATGCGCGCGGGCATCCGAGACGTCATCGATCTCTCCCAGGGCGCCGACGAACTCCGTGAGGCGCTGGCCCGGGCCATCCTGTGGTCGCAGAACCTTCGAGGTGTCCGGGTCGAGGGGGCAGACGAGAAGGCGAGCCGAAAGGGGATCGTCATCTCCGTTTTCTCCTCCAAGGGAGGGACGGGCAAGACCTTCCTCGCCTGTAACCTGGCGGCGGCCATCGCCACCGAGTCCAAGAAGGACACCGCGCTGCTCGATCTCGAGCTGGGCGTCGGGGACGTCTTCGCCCACTTCGGCAAGGAGTCGACCCGCCCTCTCCAGGACCTCCTGGCCATCGGGGACCGGGCGGAGCGAGATGCCCTACTCGAGGTCGGCACGCCGCTGACTGAGCACCTATGGGGATTCGCCACCCCAGGCGGCGATCCGGCGGGCCAGAACGTCCCCGGAGAGGCGATCGGGAAGGTGATCCGGTCGCTCAGCCGCGCCTTCGATTATGTGGTGATCGATGCGACCGCACAGTACTCGGATCCGGCGCTGGCGGCGTTCGACCTCTCCGACACCATCTGTCTCATCGCCGGCCTCGACGTCGTCAGCCTCCGGCACCTCTCGCTTGCCATGGAGACGCTGCTCTCCCTGGGGTTTCCCCGGGGGCGGTTCCGGGTGGTGCTGAATCGGGCCGACAGCAAGGTCGGCCTCTCGGCCGAGGATGTGCAGCGGGTCTTGAAGGTCAAGGCGGACGCCCTCATCCCTTCCAGTCGGTCGGTACCCCTCTCACTCAATCGCGGCAGACCCGTCGTGCTGGAGGACCCGAAGACGGAGGTCTCCGCGGCCGTGTTCGCACTCGCTCGTACGTTCGCCGTCGCGGTCGAAGCCACCGGTGGTCGGCGGAAGCTCTTCGGAAAGCGTTAAGGGGGATCACACAGTGTCGCTTGCGGAACGAATGGCGAAGTCGGATCGGCCGGACCGCCTGGCCGAAGTCATGGGCCGGGTCCAATCGCGCCTCGTCGAAGGCCTGGGACCGAAGCTGTACGACACCTCGATGTCCGACTCGGAATTGCAGGATCTAGTCCATAAGCGGCTGCGAGACCTGCTGGACGACGAGGAGGTCGTGCTTTCCGTCCTGGACAAGGCCCAGATCCTCCGGCAAATCGGGGACAGCGTGCTCGGGCTGGGTCCGCTCGAGGCCTACATCCGCGACCCGGAGATCTCCGAGGTCATGGTGAACAATGCCGAGACGATCTACGTCGAGCGGGGGGGCAAGCTGTTCTGGACGGGCGCCAAGTTCGTCGACAACGACCAGTTGCGCCGGACGATCGACAAGATCGTGGCCAAGGTGGGGCGCCGCATCGACGAGTCCTCGCCTTACGTGGATGCCCGGTTGCCCGATGGCTCCCGCGTCAACGCCATCATCCCGCCGCTCGCCATCGACGGGCCTGCCCTCACCATCAGGAAGTTCGCCGCCGACCCCTATATCGCCGAAGACCTCATCTCGTTCGGCACGATCACCGTACCCGCCGTGCACTTCCTCCAGGGCTGCGTCTTCGGCCGGATCAACATCCTGGTCTCAGGGGGAACCGGCGCCGGGAAGACCACCAGCTTGAACGTGCTGTCCTCGTTCCTGCCGGAGGACGAGCGCATCGTCACCATCGAGGACGCCGCCGAGCTCCGCCTCCAGCAGCCGCACATCGTCCGGCTGGAGGCGCGGCCGCCGAACATCGAGGGCAAGGGCGAGGTCAGCATCCGGGACCTGGTCCGCAACGCCTTGCGAATGCGCCCCGACCGGATCGTGGTCGGAGAGGTCCGGGGCGCGGAGGCTCTGGACATGCTACAGGCGATGAACACGGGCCACGACGGTTCGATCTCCACCATCCACGCGAACTCGCCGAGAGACGTCCTGTCGCGCCTGGAGACCATGACCTTGATGGCGGGCATGGATTTGACCATCCGCGCCGTTCGAGAGCAGATCGCCGCAGCCATCAACGTCATCGTGCACCAGGCCAGGCTCCGCGACGGAACCCGCCGGGTGACCCACATCACCGAAGTCGTGGGCATGGAAGGCGAGACCATCACGCTCCAGGACATCTTCCTGTTCGACTTCCACGCGGGAGTGGACGAGGACGGGAAGTTCCTTGGCCAGCTGAAGCCAACCGGACTCCGGCCGCATTTCCTCGACAAGCTCCAGGATCGCGGGGTCTCAGTCCCTCACACCCTCTTCGTTCCCTGGTAGGGCCAGGATGAGGATCCCCCGGTCGCTCGCCTTCATCGTCGCCGGACTAGCGTTCCTCGGCTCGGCCCCCCAGGCAGGTGCGGCGGCGACGCCCACGCCCTCCTCACCTTCTTCTGGCGGCCATGCCGTCCAGATCCGGGGAGTTGACGTCAACGGATTCCCGGTGCTGGCCGTGACGGTTTCCGTCCCCGATCCGACGGCGGGAGGGGACTTCCGGGTCACCGAGGACGGGCGCCCCCTGGAGGTCCTGTCCGTCCGCCCCCTCCTCGAGACCGGTAAAGAGATCGACGTGGTCCTGGCCATCGATACCTCCAACAGCGTACACGGCGCCCCGCTCGCCGCCGCCGCTGTCGCCGCCAAGGCGTTCGTGCAGACACTTCCCTCGAACATCCCGGTTGGGATCATCACCTTCTCAGATCAGGTCCGCGTGCTCTCGCCGATCACGTCGGACCATCGGGCGCTGGTCGCCGCCCTCGGCTCGCTCACCGTCACCCAGTCGGGGACCGAGCTCTACGACGCTGTCGTGGCTGCGTCCGGGCTGTTCCACGAGAGCGCACAGCACAGCGTGATCCTGCTCACGGACGGCAAGGATGTGGGAAGCAAGGCAACCCTCGAATCGGCCACGTCAGCCGCCGTCAAGGCGCACGTCACCGTGTACTCGATCGGCCTCCAGGGACAGACCCGGAACTTCCCCGCGCTCGAGGCGCTCTCAAGCCGAACCGGGGGAGCCTTCTCGTCCGCGTCCACTGTCGATCTCTCGGCGCTGTATGCATCACTGGCCGGTCAGCTCTTCCGCCAGTACGTACTGCTGTTCCGGTCGCAGAGCGCCGCAGGGAGCCAGGTGTCCATCGCGGTCGAGACCCCGGCGGGGAGCGACACCTCGTTCGTGCTCCTGCCCAAGGCCGGTGTCTCCGGCACCGCAGGTTCGGGGAAGCCCCTCCTGAACGGGAATCTCGGCCTGGCTGTGGCGCTCGCCTCGAGCTTCACGGCCGTGTTCCTCCTGTTCCTCATATTCCTCGGAGCGGGAGCCCGCGCGCGAAGGGACCGGGATCTCGCCCGCAGGATGAAGGCGAAACCGTTCACCGAGGAGGGTCCTGAGGGCGGAATCCTGAGCCGCCCCGACACGCCCGGGCCGACGGCTTGGATCCCCCGTCCCGTGGTGCAAGTGGCCCAGGCCGTCTCCGACATCGGCGGGTTCACCGTCTCGCTCAATCGGAAGCTGGAGCGGGCAGGGCTTCCGATGTCCGCCGGCGAGCTGGTGGCCACGAGCGTGCTGCTGGGCATGGCTGGGGCGGTGATCGGGGGGCTGGCCTTTCGAAGCGTGATCTTCGTCCTAGTGTTCGCCGTGGTCGCCGCCGTCCTGCCATTCGTCTACGTGAACTTCCGCATGGACCGGAGGATCAACGCCTTGCAGGGGCAGCTTCCCGACATCCTCATGATCCTGGCCAGCTCGATGCGTGCGGGACACAGCTTCCTCCAGGCCCTGGACACCGTCTCCAAGGAGGTCGGCGAGCCGGCTGGCCCTGAGTTCACCCGCGTGGTCGCCGAGATCCGCCTCGGCCGGCGCTTCGAGGAGGCCATGCAGGCCATGTCGGACCGAGTGAGGACGGACGAGTTCAACTGGATGGTCCTCGCCGTGAACGTTCAGCGCGAGGTCGGCGGGAACCTCGCCGAGATCCTCGACACCGTGGCGGAAACAGCGCGGGAGCGCGAGGTCATCCGCCGTCAGGTCAAGGTGCTGGCGGGCGAGGGCATCCTCTCGCTCCGGATCCTCGTCGCCCTTCCATTCCTACTGACCCTCTACATCGTGAAGGTAAACCCAACCTACATGAGGCTCCTGTGGACGACGAAGATCGGCCTGGGCATGATCGGGCTCGCCGTCATCCTCATGGCCATTGGCGTGCTGTGGGCGCGAAAGGTGGTGAGGATCCGTGTCTGACCCCTACCTCCCGATCGCCCTCGTGGGGACGTTCGGAGCGGTGGCCGTGGCCGTCGTCGCCGTCGACGCGTTCCTGGTCGAACGCCGCCGTACGGTCGAGCTGCTTCGTTCCCAGGTGCACGAGATTCCCAGCTCGAACCTGCGAGATCAGCAGATGTCGGAGCCGTTCGCCAGCCGGGTTCTGGTGCCGTTCGTCGGAGCCCTGGGGCGGATCGCGAAGCGGATCACGCCAATCGGGATGCGAGAGCGCATCGCCAGGCAGCTCATCCTGGCAGGGAATCCCCAGGGGTGGGACGCGGACAAGGTCGCTGCGACGAAGATCTTCGGCTGCATCGGCGGTGGGGTCCTTGGCTTCGCCCTCGCGCTGCTGGCGGGGCTCAAGGGAATCTTCCCGATCGCGGGAGGCGGCTTCTTCGCTGTGTTCGGCTACCTGGTCCCGGGGGCGGGACTCGGCCAGAAAGCGATCAATCGGCAAGAGGCCATCCGGCTGGCGATGCCAGACAGCATGGACCTCCTCACGATCAGCGTGGAGGCGGGCCTCGGATTCGACGCTGCCCTTGCCCACGTCACCCGCAACGTTCCGGGGCCGCTCTCCGACGAAATCGCTCGAATGCTGCAGGAGATGCAGCTCGGCGTCCCACGCCAGCAGGCGTTCAAGCAGCTCGCAGAACGCACGGACGTCGAGGAACTGAAGGCCTTCGTCCTGGCCATGGTCCAGGCCGACATCTTCGGGATCAGCATCGCCAAGGTGCTTCGTTCGCAATCAAAGGACCTGCGGACCAAGCGCCGGCAGCGAGCCGAAGAGCGGGCGATCAAGGTGCCGGTGAAGCTCCTGTTCCCGCTGATCTTCTGCATCCTGCCGGCGATGTTCGCGGCGATCCTGGGTCCAGGGATCATCCGCATCCTCCAGAGCCTCTTCGGGATCAAGGTGTGAGGATGCTGGACTCGCCGCCGGTATAGGCGATGATGTTCCGGAACACTCTGCGAAAGGGAGGGAGTCCATGCTTGCCCTGAGCACGGCAGGTGTCGTTGCGTTGGTCGTCGTCCTGGTGATCCTCGTGGGTGCGTTCTTCTTGGTCTTGGGACGAGCGAGGAAGCGCTGAGCGGTTCCCGGTCGTACCGGTTCGCGCCGGGTCATCAGGAAACACGCAGCGCCGGCATGAGGAGCGGGTCCTCTTCACCCGGGGGCGAGGGCGAGCGGGAGCAACCGCGAGGGGCTGCGAAGACTGAACCGGGACGGGTCCTGGCAAGCTGAGGACCACCGTCCGCACCGCGGCCTCGAGCTGCGGTCTCCGAATCCCCTCGACGATCCGACGCCCTCCCTGCGACGGCTCCTCGGAAGGTACGTCGGCGGGACATCCTCGGCGGGCTGATACACGAAGACGAGGCGGGGCTTGACCGCATCGGGTTCATGCACCCGATGCGTTCGGCGTAGGCCTCACTTTGGACCTTTGCCGGATTCGCAATACGCTGACATTGCCTATCTTGATCCCCCATTAGGGGAAACATGCGGGGACTACCAGGATGGGAGCTTCGTTCGACACCATCGGCATCGTCGTGATCGACCCACTCGCGATGATCAGGGCAGGGATTCGGCTCATAATCGAGAAGGAACCCGACCTCGAGGTGGTCGGCGAGGCCGCCTCTGCGGAAGAGGGCATGGCGTTCCTGAGACGGCGGCGGCGGCGCGGCTCGTTGGTCGTCCTCGTCGCGCTCGAGCTCGGTGGTACGCACGAGGCCGTGTGGCTGATCCGGTCGATCCGCGAAGCCTTCCCTACCCTGCCGATCATGGCGATGGGTGTTCCTGGGTGCCATTCGGCGTCTGGCGAACGGAGAGACCGTGCTGGAAGGCCTTCCAAGGGGAGCGCTCGGGCGGATCGCCGAAGGCGTGGAAGGACAGCGGGCCGGGGCGGCGATCTTGACGGCGCGGGAGCGTCAGATCCTGACCGTCGCCGCCGAGGGAATCACTGCTCGCCAGATCGGCCGCCGTCTCGGAGTGCAGGAACGCACCGTGACCACCCATCTCGGTCGCATCTATCAGAAGCTCGGAGCCAACAACCGCGTCGCAGCCATCACGGCCGCGACGCGATCGGGCTTGCTGGATCCGACGCCGGCCGATCGTACATTCACGGCGACCGCGAATTAGATTCGTCCCACCAAACTTCTATTCTCGCCTCCGCGCGGTCAGCGCTTGCCTTGCGGCGATCTATCCGAGGTTCAGGACCCGGAACCCCTCCGCGTGTTGCACGCCGATCCGCTTGCCGTTCTCCGCGGCCTCGTCCGGCAACCACTGCCGGAAGAAGTCGAGCATCCCGCCCTCAACCTGGCTCTTGTGGGTGAAGAGCGAGGAGAGCTTCGTGTCCATGAACCCCGTGATGTCCTGATAATGGTTCGGCTCGTTCGACCATCCCAACCACGCCTCGGGGACCTTCCACGCCTGGAGCCCTTCGGCGATCTGCTCGGAGAAGAAGAGCGGGTTGCCCGCGGCGGGGAAAGCGGCGTCCAGCGTGGCGGCGCCGGCGGTGCGATGGTCCGAGTGGTTGAAGTAGTTGCTGCCGAAGAACCATGCCGTCGGATCGCACGTGAGGACGATCGCCGGCTTCACGGTTCGAATCGTCCGGACGATCTCGGCCCTCACCTCGGGTGAGTTCACCAGTTCTCCGTCGTGATTGGCCAGAACCTGAACGCCGGCAAGGCCCAGAACCTTCCCCGCGGCCTCCGACTCGGCGAGCCGGATTCGGGCAAGCTCTTCTCTGTCCTGTGCAGCATCCTCCGAGCCCCGGTCCCCGTTGGTGAGGATGAGCAGGTGAACCGGCCGCCCTTCGCTCACCCATCGGGCCAGCGTCCCGCCGGCCGAGATCTCGGCGTCGTCCGGATGTCCGAACACGGCGAGGATCGGCGCGCGTTCTTCGCTCACGCTCGGGCTCGGCTCTTCGCTCGCCTGCCGGCGGCGCGGGTCGCCTGGGTCTCGACGTAGCGGATGATCGTGCGGGCGGGAGAGCCGGTGGCGCCCTTCGGCCACCATTCGCCGCTCTGCTCCACGAACGCGGTCCCCGCGACGTCCAGGTGGGCCCACGGCGTGTTCCCCACGAACTCCTTCAGGAACAGGGCCAGGTACGCCAGCGCGTCGGCCAGGATCAACCGGCCCTCGGCGTCGGTGTTCAGGACCTCGGAGGTCTTCCCGCCGCGATGGCGGAGCACGTCGCCCGGCCGGATCGCCGCGCCGCCGGGCATGTTCTCCGACGACGGGATGGCCGCGATCACGTTGACCTTCGGCTTGAGCTGGGCGATGGCCCGCATCGCTGCGATCGTCGCCGCGGCGCCGCCCATGTCGGCCTTCATCCACTCCATCTGGGCCGCGTCCTTCAGCGAAAGCCCACCCGAGTCGAAGGTCACGCCCTTGCCCGTGATGGCGATCGGGGGGCTGGTCCCATCGCTCGAATACACCAGCTCGATCAGCCGGGGCTCGTTCGCGCTGCCCGATCCCACGCCAAGGATCCCGCCGAAGCCACCGCGCTTCAGCTCGACCTTCGTCCAGATCTTGCACCGCAGACCGTTCGCCCTCGCCATCTTCTGCGCTTCGGAGGCCAGAAAGCTCGGCGGCGCGTCAAGGGCCGGCGTGTTGACTAGGTCGCGCGCCCAGTTGCTCGCTTCCCCGTAGATCTCGCCCCGGCGCAGGGCCGCCCTCAGGCCCGAGGTCGACCCGGAGGCCAACACGATCACCCGCTTCAGCCGAGGCTTCTCCTTGGACGCCTCATCGATGGGGCGCTCCTTGTACCGGTCGAACCGGTAGGAACCGAGCATCACGCCCTCAACGAAGGCGTGGGCGGAGTCCTCCGAATCCGATCCCACCTGAGCGAGCGTGCTGGCCACGCTGGCGAACTTGGTCGCGGCCCGCGCGGCCTTCATGGCCGCCCGCCGAACGACGCCCGCGTCGGCACCCACCTTCGGACCGACCCCCACCAGCATCACGTTCTTGGCATTCAGCCGGCCCAGGGTCGGGATCGTCAGCAGGTCTCCCACCTTCCCGGCGATCCGATGCTCGGTGAGCGTGGCCAGCAGGTCGGCCTTCAGCGCCTTCTGGACCTCCTGCACCCCGGGCCCGGCAGTGCGCTCCAGGTAGAACGGAAGGATCAGCAGGTCCACCGCCACCTCGGCGGGCGAGACGGACGAGAGTTCGAACGTGAGCACGCTTGCTCCTCCTGTCGAACGAACGAAATCGGGCCCATCAGTCTAGCGGGGTGGGCAGCTCACCTACCGCTCCCGTACGCTCTCCGCTCGTGGAGAACAGGAATCTCACGCGCTTCGTGCATTTCTCCCCCGAGCACGTCAACCGGGAGACGGTGTTCGAGACGGATCACCTGTGGACCGAGGTCCTCTGCCTAGACCGCAATCAGACCGTCGGCCCGATCACCGACCCGAGTTCGGACGCCGTGTTCACGATCCTGGCCGGCGAGGGCGTGTTCGTCGTCGACGGCAAACGCAAGCGACTCGAACAGTGGGGATCGGTGCTGGTGCCCGCAGGTTCAGAGGTGATGGTCACCAACGCCTCGGTCGACCCGCTGGTCCTGTTGTTGGTTGCCGCCCCCCCACCGACCCCTCACGCGATGACAGGGTAGATTGACGCTCACCGCCCGAGGTGACTAGGATTATGGTCATGAGCGAGACGCTGCCCCTTGCGGAGATCAAAGCCCACCTCTCGGAGATCGTGGATAGGGTCGAAGGACATCACGACAGGGTTACCCTGACCCTCAACGGCCGTCCCGCGGCTGTGCTGATCAGCCCGGAGGACCTCGAAGCGTTGGAGGACACCCTGGAACTGCTGGCCGATCCCAAAGCTCGTGCCGAGATCGAGCGGGCTCGCAAGGAGATCGCCGGAGGCAAGGGGATCCGGGCGGATGAGCTGAGGGCTCGGTACTTGGACAAGGCGTGACCCGCTCCAAGTGGGAGCTCCTCGTCGCCCTTTCCGCCGAGCGGAGCCTGTCGCGACTCCCCGAGAAAGTGGCTGCAGCCGTCGTTGAATTCATGTTGGGTCCACTCCTTGAGAGCCCCAAGCGTGTGGGGCACCGATTGCGCGGAGAGCTCAAAGGTCTGTGGGCCGCTCGGCGAGGACCGTACCGAGTGGTCTACGAGATCGACGAGCGTTCCAAGGCGGTCAGAGTGCTCCGCATCGACCATCGCGCCGACGTGTACCGCCCGCGATAACGCCGACAAACGACGGCACGCTTGCGCCGGCGGCGGAGTTCGCCAGCGGACCGGCAGGTGCAGCCACTCGTGCAAGTCAAACCCGGTCCACCCGGCGAGCTGCGCGATGTTGAGGGTCGAGGGGAGGTAGGATCCTCGTACCCCCAGAACCGGCCTGATGAACAGGACCATGCCTGGAAGGCCCTCGCGGGCAATCTACTAAAGCCCGTCGCGGCCTTCGTCGAGGACTGACTTGAAACCGCCCATGAGTGAACGAATGAAGCCGCGGCAGCGGCGGAGCGCCCTGTTCATCGCATCCCTGCTGGCGTTCGGCATCGCCGGCGCGTGGGGTGCCGGCTGGGCACAGGCGGCAACCGGCGGGTCGAAGCTCGTCATTTACGGCCGCGCGCAGTTCCGCGTGCCCGCCGAGTGGCCGGTGATCGACCTGGCCTCGAGCCCCACGGCCTGCATCCGGTTCGACGTCTCCACGGTGTACCTGGGGCGGCAGGACCGTCAGCCGGACTGCCCCGCCCTGCTCGTGGGGCGAACGAACGCCATCTACATTGAGCCGCTGGATGCTCAATCGGTCGAGCAAGCCCGATTCCCGAAGGCGTCAACCGCGATCAACGGACAGACGGTCTACCGGGGGATCGGGACCGAAACGGGCGGCAGCCTAGTCGCCGCTTTCCCCCGACTGGGCGTGCTGGCCACGGTGAGCTTCGGCGCCGACAAGGCCCTGAGCGAGCGCGTCCTCGCCTCGTTCGACCACGTGCGCGGAACTCCCATGCTTTCTCGGACGTCCCTGCCGAAAGCGCCTCGCAGCCCAGCAAAGCCAGCGCCCCCACCCGCCTCGCATGGGAGCGCGCCAATGGGCACCGGCAGCATCTATACGGGCGAAGGATTCGACGCCTGCGCCGCACCGACGACCTCCTCGATGTCGGCCTGGCTCGCCTCTCCCATGCGCAGCATCGGGATCTATATCGGGGGAATCAACCGAGGCTGCGCGCAGCCCAACCTGACATCGTCCTGGGTGGTCACCGTAGAAGGCCAGGGCTGGAACCTGGTCCCCATCTACGTCGGGCTTCAGGCGTCGTGCACGGGCTTCACCAATCGGATCAAGGTCTCGGAGGCAGCCTCCGAAGGCGTGGCCGCGGCCGACGACGCTGCAACCCAGGCCGCGCTCATCGGGCTCGCCTCAGGCGATCCGATCTACTTCGACATGGAGTCCTACGACGACTCGAACACTTCCTGTGTGCAGGGCGTGGAGGACTTCATCAGCGCTTGGGTGGGCGAGCTCCACGCGAAGGGCTTCGTGGCGGGGATGTACGGCGGGGCGGCTTCGGGGATGAGAGACGAAGCCGCCATCTACAACAACCCCGACTACAACACCCTCGACGACATCTGGAACGCGCACTGGGATGGAAAGCACCAGGTCTTCGGCGACTCATACTTCTCCGACACCGTGTGGCCCAATCACCAGCGCCTCCACCAATACCAGGGCGGCCACAACGAGACGTGGGGTGGCGTGACCATCAACATCGACAGCGATTACGACGACGGCGCGGTCGCCTGCTCGTACGTGAGCGCCGGACTGATCGCGCCCTCACCGACCGCGGGGATCCCTCCTGGCGCGGTCGGCACCCCGGGGCCACGGTTCGACCTGTTCGATCTCGGTCCGAACGGGACGATGGAGCACACCACCTGGACGTGTCCGCCGGGATGGTCCGACGCCGAGAGCATCGGCGGGACCTTGTCCTCCGGGCCCGCCGCCACCTCGATGACGCCAGGTACCGACCAGGAGGCCTTCGCCTAGGGAACCGATCACACGCT
>WNGN01005288.1_pt1 | contig 13240 bp, 16 predicted proteins | sample 5400561 | NCBI WGS metagenome assembly WNGN01 (sample SAMN13153379, study PRJNA577476) | soil metagenome | isolation source: 115 cm soil or saprolite under Garry oak tree replicate 2 | place: USA:California | collected 2016-06-15
TAACCATGGCAAAGTCCTCTCCAAAACCCCTCATTATAACCAAAGCATTTCAGATTCGGGAAAAGACATGCCCATCTTGGAGTTTTTGTACAAATCCCCGAGGAAGCACTCTTGTCCAAATACGAGATGTGGTTCGTTCCAGAAGCAGGACTGATGCAGGTTTCATGGGATTCTCTATTTGGAAACCTGTTTCGGGGATGTCCCTCTCCCCTTGGGAGAGGGTGGCGCGAAGCGCCGGGTGAGGGCAGGAAATGCACCCTCATCCGGCCCTTCGGGCCACCTTCTCCCAGAGGGAGAAGGACACGAGCCTCCATTTCGGCTAATCTGGACACCAGTGCCGAGGAAGGGAGTAGGGCTTAATCCGGGCGAATGAGACACACCGCCGCTGGCGTCAGCAACTGTGGTGCGATCGTTTCGACGCAGAAGAGGTGGACCGACGTGTTGTCATGCCAGCGATAGCCAACCGTGAAGTCGCCGCCGATGGTGATGAGGAAATCCCCGCCTCTTGTGGAAAACAAGACAGCTCCCTCGATAACCGGGGAATTGTAGACTTTTTCAATCACAACCCCCAGCTGCTTTGCTGCGGGATAGGCGCCACCCTCACTGGTCTGGCGCAGATAACAGTAATAGTGCTGGGGCGAGAGCACCGCTTCGTAAGGTCCTCGGACTCCCAGAGAATCCAGTTTCTGGACAGCGGCAAGGAGATCCGCCACAACGCGGCCCGGCACGGACCAATCCGTGAGCGCCACGCGTGGAGTATCGTGAGCTTTGAGGAGGCCAGGACTGCCGGAACTTCCGAAAAAAGCCAGACTGTCCTCCGCCAGTGCCATGTCTCTCGCAGCCTCTTCGATGGGCCTCGCCTCGAGAATCGGGCCAGCCCGTTCGAAGATATCAATATCCGCCCAGGAAAGTGTCAAGTCCGCCCGAATCTCCGTGATGAGCATGACATCGGGAATGGAAAATCGGACCTTGTTCGTGGATACCGGCGTCGGTGCCGGCTTGAAGGTACCGAGCTGAGTGGCCACGTGATTCCATCCACGCGGTCCATCAAAGTCCACTATTCGCCGGGCGACTACCGTTTGTTTGAACATTGCGGAAGCGGTGTCGTCGATCGCCTTCCAGACCTTTTCGGAAAGTGGAGCCGCGGTGCGCCTCAGCCATTCCATCGTCGTCCTCCTGTTGATCTTTCTTCCAACTGCTCAACACGTTCGGATATCGGTGCGGCGGTAAAAAGATACTTCTTGAGGTGTCCGTCGAATGCTGGGTCCTGGCGTCGTATCCATTCCAGTAACATCGACGCATGTTCCTTCTCTTCATCGCGGTTGTGAGCAAGGATGGCGCGAAGTGCGTCGTCCTTTGTGGCATCGACACGCTGCTGATACCAGTCGATGGCTTCCAGTTCTTCCATCAAGCTTCGGATAGCCCGGTGCAGGTCCAGCGTTTGTGAAGTTAGATCCTCGGTCGATTCGTGAAAACCTTCAGAGGCCATGCAATTCCTCCGTTTGCATTACAATTGCAATCTAGCTACCGAGACAGGAGAGTAATCCATGATACCGGACCAACGCGCCGTTCTCATTAAGAAGTACAAAGAAGGCTACCAACAGGTTGTCGACGCACTCCGTGGAATTTCTGAGGCGGAACTGGATTTTCGACGTGCCCCTGGCAAATGGAGTGCTCGCGAGATTGTGCATCACCTGGCGGACAGCGAGACAACCAGCGCGATTCGCTTTCGCAAGCTGCTCGTCGAAGAACGGCCGCTGATTCAGGGCTACGATCAGGACGAATTCGCACGGAAGCTTCACTATTCGAAACGGCCGATGGAACCGGCGCTTAAAGCCTTCGAGGCCGCCAGAGCAACGACAGCCCAACTTTTGGATCTGATGACCGAAGCAGATTGGCAGCGGCGAGGCGAGCATTCAGAGAGCGGGCCGTATTCGGCCGAAACGTGGCTTTCAATCTACGCTGCACATGCCCACAATCATGCCGATCAGATCCGTCAGAATCGATCCGCATATAAGGAGCGCGGATGAGGGAATACCGTATCCGAAATGTGTTGCCATGTCTGGCCATCGGACTGGTTGCATGCGCCGCTCGCGGCAACCAGACGTTGTCTCTTGACAAAATCAAGCTGCCTCCCGGTTTCAGCATCAGCATCTATGCCACAGGCGTACCCAACGCGCGAGAGATGGCGCTTGGTTCTAACGGTACTCTCTTCGCCGGTTCGATGAATGCCGGCAATGTTTATGCGGTTGTTGATCATGATAGCGACAATAGGGCCGACGAAGTGATCAAGGTCGCCAATGGATTGAACATGCCAAGCGGCATAGCCTTCCGGAACGGCTCGCTGTACGTGGCAGAAGTGTCGCGCGTCACACGCTACGACAACATCGAAGCCCAGCTCAAGAATCCGCCCAAGCCGGTTGTTGTCAACGACAAATTTCCCCACGAAACACATCATGGCTGGAAATTCATCGCGTTCGGGCCGGATGGCCTGCTGTACGTGCCTGTCGGTGCGCCATGCAACGTCTGCAGGCCGGATGAGCGGCACGCTGTCATCAATCGAATGAACGCCGACGGATCTGGCCTTGAAGTTTTTGCTAGCGGTATCCGCAACACCGTCGGTTTTGACTGGCATCCCCAAACGAAAGAATTGTGGTTTACCGACAATGGCCGCGACAACCTGGGCGACAAGATTCCGCCCGATGAGCTGAATTACGCGCCCCGAAAAGGTATGAACTTCGGTTTTCCAGACTGCCACGCCGGCGCCATCACGGATCCCGATGTCGGGCGAGAGCCCTGTCCCAAGTTCACACCGCCTGCGATCAATCTGGCCCCGCACGTGGCTGCTATCGGAATGCGGTTTTACACGGGCACGATGTTTCCGCCCGAATATCGCAATCAGATTTTTATCGCCGAACACGGTTCCTGGAATCGAAGTACACCGATTGGTTACCGGATCACCTTGGTCCGACTGGAAGGCGCCAGGGCCGTGAAGTATGAGCCGTTCGCTGAAGGCTGGCTTCAGGGCACACGCCCCTGGGGCAGGCCGGCCGATGTACTGGTCATGCCCGATGGTGCGCTGCTGGTGTCGGATGATGAGGCCGGCGTGATCTATCGGATCACGTACAAGAATGAAATCTAAGCCGCGCCATCCGCGGCTAAAAACAAATTGTTAGAGAAGACATGTCAGACCCGACCATCAACCTTCTGCGTGATCTGATCGCCATCGACTCCGTCAATCCTCGGTTAGCGCCCGGTGGACGCGGTGAAAAACAAATCGCGGAAGCGATAGCGGCCGAGTTGCGGGCGGGTGGAATGGACGTGGAGACTCAGGAAGTAGCCCCGGGCCGCTCCAACGTGATTGGCGCATTGGAAGGGAAACAAAAAGGGCGCTCGTTAATGTTCTGCGGACACATGGACACGGTGGGCGTGATTGGAATGGAAGCGCCATTCGATCCCGTGCGCAAAGATGGCCGGGTTTACGGACGCGGCTCGCAGGATATGAAAGGCGGTTTGGCTTCGATGATGGCTGCCGCGCTTCACCTTGCTGAGAAAGGCGGATTGCCGGGCGGCCGCCTTGTGATTGCGGCGGTGGTCGACGAAGAGTTCGCCAGCATCGGGGCGGATGGCCTCGTCACGAAATGGAAGACCGAGGCGGCCGTGGTTGGCGAGCCTACCGACATGAAGATCGCCGTGGGACACAAAGGCTTTCAGTGGGTAGAGATCACAACCAAGGGCGTTGCGGCGCACGGCAGCCGGCCCAATGAGGGCCGCGACGCCATCCTGCGTATGGGACGAGTCCTTGCTCGACTCGAAAAGCTCGATCGTGAAATTCAGTCGCGCCTTCCGCACCCGATTCACGGTACCGGTTCCCTACATGCCTCCCTCATCGGTGGTGGCCGCGAACTCAGTACATATCCTGACCGCTGCACCGTTCAGATGGAACGGCGAACCATCAGCGGTGAGCCTGCCAAATGCGCCATGATCGAAGTTGAGCAAATCCTTGAGAATCTGCACAATGAAGATTCAGAATTCAAGGGATCCACTAAATTTATTTTTGGTCGTCCTCCGTATTTAACGCCGGCCGACCACGACCTGCCGAAAATGCTTGAAGCCACGCTCTCCAATTGTGGAGTGAAGCCCGTCCGCGGTGGAATGACCTTCTGGACCGACGCCGCGGTCCTCGGAGAGGCTGGGATTCCTTCCGTTGTCTTCGGCCCTGGCGGCGCGGGACTCCACAGCACCACGGAATACGTGTTCGAGAACGACGTCATTACCTGCCGGGACGCGCTGATTGACTTGGCCAGGGTATTCTGTGCGGTGTGAAACGTGTGAAACAATCAAAAAACGTTCGACGGGAATACTCCCTATTCATCCGGAACAACCATCGGTTTACGTGACCGCACCATGAAAACACCTGTCAGTACCAGGACCACACCGATGAGTTGCGCCCCTACCGGGCGTTCTCCCAACACTATCCAGCCGGCGGCCAGAGCAACAATCGGGGTCACGTTCGAAAACACGGCCGTGTGGGCAAGGCCGATGCTGTTCAACGCATGAGCCCACACGAAATAACCGTAGACGATCGAAAGAAGAGCCGAATATGCCAATCCCAGCCAAGCCGTCGGTCCGATCCCGGACCAGTTCTGGCTCAGAAGCCAAGGCACCGAAAGCGGGAGCATGATCGCGGTGCCGGCGATCATGCTCGTAACGGTTAATCGCAGCGCGCCGTATTTGGGCAGCCAGCGAATCGATTTTGCGCTGTACCAGCCCCAGCAGAAAGCTGCACCGATCATCATCAAGTCACCGTCCCTGCTTCCAGCGAATGAGATTTGGCTCGATCCGAAGAAGACGATCGTGGATACGCCAACAAGCGAAAGAATGATTCCGCTGAGCACACCCGGGCTAAATCGCTCGCGTTTCATGAAGACGCCGATCAAATAAGCGAAAATCGGCGTCAGGGCCATGAGCAGACCGGCGTTTCCGGCCTTGGTCCGGTCCAGGCCGAGGACAAAGAGAAACTGATACACGGTGTTCGTGACGAATCCCAGCCAAACGACGCCGCGCACATCTTCGCGATCGATGCGGATACTCACACCGGAGAGTTTCAGAAGCAGCGTCATTGTACTGGTGGCGATCAGGAATCGAACAGCGTTGAACGCGATCGGATGAACGGACTGGTAAACCAGCTTCATCACCGAGAAGTTGAATCCCCAGATGATGACAACAGTCAGCATCAGCAGATCGAAGGCGTACTGTTTGCGGTCGCGCACGCTCACACGTTAACATGTGGATCAGGGTGAGGGAGTATGCGGGTTTTGATCTTTCCGCCGCCCCATAAGTATGGACCGCTCGACACGCTCTAAAACTTCTTCGGCAGGCCCTTGTAACGCGAAGTCGAGCAAGCCGGAGGCTGGTGTCGCTTCAATGTTGATCTCCACCGTAAAGGCGCCGCGGCGTTTTGCTTCGTGAACAAGAGAAGCAGCGGGATAGACGAGCGAGGAGGTTCCAATCGTGAAAAAGACATCGCAGTCGAGTGCCTCGATCGAGAGCCGCATCACTTCAGGATCGATTCCTTCACCAAACCACACCACACCTGGACGGATGAGGCCATTGCAGTGCGGGCATTTGGGAGGAATTTCGGGAAAGGGGACCGTTTCGTCCCACCATCGTTCCGGAGACGAGGGACAGTTGTTCCAGCAAAGGACTTCCCAGATCGATCCGTGAAATCGAATGACGTTCTGAGATCCGGCGCGCTCGTGCAGTCCATCGACGTTCTGCGTGATCAGAATGAAATTCGGATAACGCTCGCCCCAGGCGGCCAAAACTTCGTGTGCACGATTCGGCCTCTTGGTGACCAGGGTCTGCCGGCGCCAGTCGTACCATTCCCAGACCAATTTGGGATCACGTTGAAATGCTTCCGGCGTTGCCAATGACTCCGGTCTATATTTTTTCCAAATGCCGTCTGGCCCACGAAATGTCGGTACACCACTCGCTGCGGACACACCAGCGCCCGTCAAGACAGTGATCCTGGTCTCGGGCCGGATCTTGCTCACGAGACGCTCGATGTACGAATTCACGGCCGGTCCTCCCGACTTCGTGTATTATCTTCCCTCAATCCGGAGACACTCGAGAAAATCACGCTTACAGCAAGTAGATAGCTTTTTGAACAAAATTTCCATGCCAGCAGCAACAGTCCGGCAACCCTGGAGAATGGATATGCCGACTAACTTGCGCTGCTGTCGAGCCTTCCTCTCTAGTTTCGGGAGCTAACTTTTCGCATTCGTTTGGTATATCGCGTGCAGACCGGGGCGTGGCCTCTGAAGGAGACCTGCATCTCGTTGAGGACGGGCACTACATTGCAAATGAATATCCAGACACCAACGCTGCCGTCACCTCGCGAAACGGACGGGGCAAACTCTGCCGGTATCGAAACGAAGAAGCAAAGAGTCCGCGCACTCCTTGCACGAATCCCCTTCACAAGCCAAACGGCAAAAATTGTCGTTGTCCTGACATTTTCCTTGCTTTGGCTGCTGGTCGTTCTCGTCCGCAGCGAGGTGTCACCCAATCCAAAGGATCTCGTGACGACATCGTTCATGGGACTCGCGGCATTGCTGCAGCAGGGCGCGGTCAGCGGCCGCGACTTTCTTTCCACGTACGGGCCGGCTGCGCAGATTTTGGCGTGGGCTGCAACCCTGTTCACGACGACCCGGTCCGCCCTCAACGCGTATGCGATGATCGGATTTTTCTTCGGCGCCGCCAGCGTTCTACTGGTAGCGGCCGTGCTGCTGGTTTGCGGCAGGATCTCTTGGAAACAATGCGCGATTGTTTATGTCTTCGGTGCTCTCCTGAATCTATTCCTGGAAATTCCGAACTTCACCGCGGCGCTGCTGCTGTTGATTGCCGCATTCGCCTATCGAACCGTTGCTGCCACAACACTTCAGCGGCAAGTCGCGTGGGCCGCTATAACGGGAGTGTTGTGCTTTGTGGCTCAACTGGTCATGTTCGAGCTCGTGTTGTATGGCTCCGTGGTGGTGGTGTCCACGCTTGTAGCTGGTGCAGTACTCCGCCGAGATTCAATGGTGTTGTTGATGATCAAAGTCTTCGTCGCGACGCTGGCACTTGCGAATCTCGGTCTCGTGATCTGGTTTAGATTCACGTCATCCAGCTATGGGTTGCTGTTGGACTATCAGGGCTACGGGTTGGAAATGATCCGGGCTTTCAACATGAGCATGGGCCTGTTGTGGGAACTGGATCTGTTGAAGACGATTATTCTGGGCATACTCGCGCTGTACGTCGTTGTTGTTTGCCTCCGGGCTCTACGAAGCTCGGAGCCCCTGGACGCGTGTCTGCTGGCGAGTTTCCTGTTCGCTTCGTTGGTATGGCTGAACACCGCTCTGGTGCGCAGCGACACTGCACACATCGCTCAAGCATTCAGTCCCATCGTTTTTGTTTTCCTTTTGATTGGGTGGAGCGAATGGAAATCGCGCAACGGACGCCTTGTCTGGGTGATCCTTGCCTCGGGGCTGCTCTTTGCCTGGCCCGTAGCGGGCTTCAGCGCGCCAGGGGATTTGTTAAAGCTGCTTCGGGGAGAGGTATCGGCAAAATCGCGTATCCGAGAAATCTCGGGATCGTCCAAGCCGCTCGAGTTGTTACCGGCGAGCGTCTTTACCCGGGAGCTCAGGAACCGGCGTGAACTCCCTTTGCTTGTCTTTCCTCAAGAGACCTATATCGGGATAGGATTGAAACGTTCTCTCTTTAGCCCCATTCTCGAAAGTCAAGCCGCGTCCACAGGAACCCTGGAACGGTATTACGTCGATGCGCTTGAGAAACAAAGGCCTGCGAGCCTGGAAATTATCTATGGTCTCGAGACAGAGGACTTTGCACCCGTTGATGGCGTTGAGGCCATTACCCGGACGCCAAAAATCTTCGAATACATCTACAGAAACTTTGAACTGGCCTCCTCCGAAGGACACCAGGACAGCCATTATGTCGTTCACGCACGTCCGCAGCCACGGGATGTTGTCCACGAAAACTTGCCCTTCACGGTGCCTCGGCAAATGGCAGGGTCCGGAATCCTCAAGTTGGAAGCCGCGACTGCCTGCGGAATCGTACGTGTGGAAATGGCGCTGAAATTCAGGAAAAATCCGTACTTGTTCAGGCCGAGCGGTATTGAGCTGAATTTCAACGACGGTGATCAAAATGTTTGGAGAGGATTGGTCAGGCCGCTGGAAATCAACAAACCCTTCACTACATACATCAGCCTTTTGGACCGAACGACGTTTCACAACGTATTTGGCGAGAACCCTGTAGAAAGCCGGATGTGGGACCATCTCGAATACCACCCTTTAAAGGCCGACTTGCTGGGATCAGAGCCGGCCCGCATTGAGATCACCCACCTTGCATGCCTGAACCCGCAAATGTTCGCCGTGCCTCAGTAACGTTTTCCTCATAATTCATTCGAAGCAGCCTGTGCACACGGTATAGTCATTAGCCCATGGCTGAAATGGTGATCCGCACGGAAGGGCTCACACGCGACTTCCGGACAACGCGAGCTGTGGATGGTCTCAGTATTGAAGTTCCCCGAAGCGCGGTCTTCGGTTTTCTCGGACCAAACGGTTCAGGTAAGACCACCACGATCCGGATGCTGCTCGGGCTTCTGGAGCCCACGTTTGGCAAAGTGTCGGTGTTGGGCTTCGATGCGGCCAGTCAGTCCGACGAGATCCGGCTGCGGAGCGGCTGCCTGCTGGAGTATTCCGGTCTTTACGAGCGGCTGTCGGCAGAGGACAACCTGGAGTTGTTCGGCTGCGTGAAGACCTGGCTGCACTTGCCCGCCGCGAAGGCGTCACTGTGTTCCTGACCACCCACAATTTGCCGGAGGCCGAAAAACTTTGTTCGCGGGTCGCGGTCATTCGTCGGGGAAAGCTCCTCGCGGAAGGATCTCCCGAAGAGCTGCGCGCACAGAAGGCTGGCCACCGCGCACAGGTCCTTGGGCGAGGTTTCAGCGAACAGATTCTTGCAATGGCACAGGCCCGTCCAGAGATTCGTTCCGCCAGGCTTGAAAACGGGCAACTCCTGGTTGAGATGCAGGATCATTCGCCGATGGCGCCTCTGGTTTCGATGCTGGTTGGCGCGGGGGCGGAAATTGAGGAAATCCGGAAGGAAAGGGCCAGCCTGGAAGATGTGTTCCTCACCCTGATGGAGGAAGACGAACAATGATGGACGATATCTGCACGATGATCTGGAAAGAGTGGAAAGAATTCTTTCTTCAGCGCGGCTCTTCGAGAAAAACCATGTTGATCAGTGCACTGCTGCCAGTCATCCTGCTCGGCATCGTGATTCCATGGCGGGCCGGTCCAGCATACGTCGATAACACGGTGGCACTGGTCGTCCCTGCCTTGATGCCGCTCCTCTTCGTCCTGGTGCTGGTCGCCGATTCCTTTGCTGGGGAACGGGAACGTCATACATTGGAGACGCTACTGGGCACCCGCCTTTCCGATCAGGTTATTCTGCTGGGAAAGGTGACGGCCGCTGTTCTTTACGCATGGGCAATATTCGTCATCACGCTGGCTGTAGCTGTACTGGGAATCAATATCATGTATGGCCACGGACGCTTGATCATGTTTCCAATGAGCCGTCTGGTTCCAACCCTCATTTATGATTTTCTTTTAGCTGTGCTTCTACTCTCCCCAAAGAGTGGCGGATCATCCTCCTGCGCGCGCTGGCCGGAAAGAATCTCATCCGCTCAGAGATAGTCGCCGGCGTCGTCCTGATCGTTGCGGACGCCGCCCTATTGATGGCCACACGCGCCCGGTTTCGACGGGCCCGCCTCATTCTCGACTAACCTCAGGGCTTGTCGCGCCACGTATCGCTGAATAAAATATTGGCCCGGAGAAAATTTTTTGAGGAGGGTCCGATGAACTCGAACATCATTCGACGCGGCCCCGCCTTAGCCTTCGTGCTGGCTGGGACTGTGGCCGCCTCTGTTTTGACCAATGCGCAGACTAAAACGAACGGGCCGATCGAACATATCGCGGCCACGTCCGTGAACGTCACTGGAGCCGGAGATCCGGTGAGGATCGATCTGCTCCGCTGGTCGACCGACGCCGAACGCGAGCAACTATTATCTGTGTTCACTAAGAGCGAAAAGGAACTGGCTGCTGCGCTCGAGAAAGCGCCTACGCTCGGCTATCTATGGACAAGCGAAAGCGCTGGATACTCGCTGCGCTATGCTTATCGTGTGCAGACGCCGGAGGGCGAGCGCCTCATATTTGCGACCGACCGTCGCCTTGGCAGTTGGAATCCACAATTGTGGAAACCTGTAGGGAACGCGGCTTCGCCCGATTATCCATTCACCCTGATCGAACTGCGTTTCAACCGCAGAGGCGAGGGAGAAGGCAAGGCATCGCTGACAACCAAGATCACCGCGGACGGCCAAGCGAAAACGCTCGCTCTGGACAACTACGCCGCCGCAACCGTCGTGCTCAAGGGTGTCAAGCGCGACAACCGCCCCAGGCAACCATCGAACTGACCTAGAATGGATGCATTCAGCGCGACCCGAACGCGGGCTAAAGCCCGCGACTACAAGCTCGAGATAACGTGCAGGCATGCGTGTAGTCGCGGGCTTTAGCCCGCGTTTGGCTCATAAATTCCCTGTTGAGATCAGGAGATCTGAAGCTGGCTGTATCTTATCAGGTAAGATTGTCGCTGGAGGTTTCATCCATGGGACTGTCTGAGAAAACGTGCGTTCCTTGCCGAGGAGGTGTGCCTCCGCTCACCGCAGCGGAAATCCAACCGTTGGCATCGCAAGTGGACCATTGGAATGTTGTGGACAATCATCACGTCGAGAAGGAGTTCAAGTTTCCGGATTTCAAGGCGGCGCTCGATTTCGTCAACAGAGTCGGAATCATTGCAGAAGAGCAGGGGCATCATCCGGACATTTACCTGGCGTGGGGCAAGGCCGGGATCAAAATCTGGACCCACAAGATCAACGGCCTGACAGAGAGCGACTTTATTCTGGCGGCGAAGATCGATAAGTCCTATTCGCGATAAACCAGCCCCGGTTGGCCAGATTGCACGGATTGAATCCGCGGCATCCGGGGAATCCGCGGTTACTCAATTTGATCAAAGCTCATTATCGCCGGATGATCGTGCGCAGGTTGGGGATCATTGCCGGGCCGAACGCACAAGAGCGTGTGCATCTCAGCCTGCCGCGCGGCATCAAGCTCGCGGGTTACGTCTGAAATAAAGAGAATGCCGGAAGCGGGAATGCCGAAATTCTTCGCGATTTTTCTGTAGCTGCCCGGTTCGTTCTTGGGGCCCGTGGTGGTATCAAAATATCCGTTCAAGAACTTCGTCAGATCGCCGGCCTTCGTGCTGGAAAAGAGGAGGCGCTGCGCCAGGACACTTCCCGAAGAGAAGATACGGATATCGATATTCTTCCGATACCAGCGTTCCAGCGCCGGCGGTACGTCTGGAAAGACTTCGCCGCGAAGTTCGCCGCTTTGATATCCCTTGAGCCAGATTTCTCCCTGGATATTCTTCAGCGCCGTTGATTTTCGATCCTGGTCCATTAACCAAAGAACGTAGGCGATTGGCTCGGTTGACCAGGGAGGCGGATTGTGTCCTTGACGAACATCTTCATCATGCTCGCGATGGAGCTCTTCCAGATTTGCGGACTTGAGGTATTCCCGAGCGTGATGCCGGGCGAAAAGGAAAAGCACATCGTAAACAAACGCGACTGGCGTCGTGGTGCCCTCGATGTCCAGCAGAATGCCGCGCGGCGTCACGACGCGAAGGCGCGCCCGAAGCAGACCGGCTCGAATTTTTCGTCGACACCACTGCTGGTGTAGTGAGGCGCCCAGCCTGATGGATCCTGGAAGAGCCGGATGGCCCGGATCTGCCGGCTCGAGCAGAGATCAAACCAATGCAATGTGCCGCGCGGAACGCGGATCAGATCGCCGGCTTCAACCTCAATAGCAACAACGGGCGAGTCGCTGGGATGAACGTGAAATAGGCCTCTTCCTTGAACGATGAATCGGACTTCATCTTCATCGTGCCAATGCTCACGGCTGAACTTTGCCAGCATCTCATCAAGGCCAGGCGTTTGCGGATTGACGCTGATCACATCCGCCGTCACATAGCCGCCGCGAGCCTTCACCGTTTCGATTTCGGCGGAGTAGGCCTGGAGGATTTCTTCTGAAGGCGCGTCCGGATGGACAGGATGCGCCGCTTCCCAGACTTCATAATCGATTCCGATACGGGCCAAGTAATCCGTGATCGCGGCTTTGTCTGCCAGCGTGCGGTTCTTTTCAGGAATGCGAATTACTGCCATATGTTCCTCCAGCGTAAACGAGTCCACTAATACTGCGGCTCCATCATCTGACGCCGCCCGACCGATTCCAAGAGAAATTCCAATATCTCCACATGGCGCGTGGCTTCGGCGAGATCTTTGCCCCACGTGTACAATCCATGGCGCCTGATCAAGAAGCCATGAAGGTTTGTATTTTCTCGCAACAAAAGCGCGGTCTCCGCCGAGAGCGCCTCCATGTCCTGGCTGTTTTCAAGGATCGGCAGCCACTCACGGTGCTCGTGCGTGCCGACGCCGTCCAAACCTTTGAGCATTTCGTAGCCTTCGATGAAGAATCCACCCCGTCCCATGTGATAATCCGAGAGGATCGTGCTCCAGACCGAGTGTGTATGCAGGACTGCGCCTGCCCCGCAGCCAACTACGGCGAGATGGAGAAGAGTCTCGGCCGAGGGCTTGCCTTGTCCGGGCTTCAGCACGTGACCTGTCGAGTCCACTTCAAGGATCTGATCTGCCGTGAGGCGGCCCTTATCCACGGAGCTGGCAGTGATTGCCAGGTGGAGCGGTTCGCGGTCGATGACCGCGCTAAAGTTTCCACTCGTTCCCAAAGCCCATCCGCGCCGGTAAAACTCCCGTCCAAGATCCGCGAGGCGTTCCGAGGCCGCTTGATAAGTCATGATGCCGAATTATACCGCTAGAAGTTGCAACAAATTCGCCGGCTTGACGATGAATGCCCGCTCGATGAGTGGACCGGTAATCGTGTCATGACCGGACGAAACCATGCGAAAATGGCCCAGTGAGCGCCAACAGAATCCAAGGGCGAGGGGCTGCCAGTAATCCTCAAAATCGGTTTGAGAAGACTTCCTATCAAGTCTCAGAATGGGATGAGCCCGGCGACCCATCTGCTCACACTGTTTTTCTAAAGGATGAACC